>Ga0193735_1000227_pt1 | contig 17957 bp, 13 predicted proteins | sample U1m2metaG_FD_145080 | JGI IMG/M metagenome (GOLD analysis project Ga0193735, IMG submission 145080) | Soil microbial communities from a riparian zone of the East river system, Colorado, United States - U1m2 | ecosystem: Environmental > Terrestrial > Soil > Riparian zone | place: USA: East River... | reverse complement strand
CTCGTGCAAGCTGCGCCACGATCGACCCGACTGCGCCCGCTGCGCCGTGCGCGAGGACGCTCTGCCCCGCCTGAAGGCGGCCGTGCTCGAACAGTCCCTGCCATGCAGTTAGGCCCGAGATCGGCAGGCTCGCGCCCACCGTGAAGTCGACGTCGCCCGGCAGCGGCGCGAGGTTTCTTGCCTCGACGGCCGCATACTCCGCCAGGGTGCCGTCGCGATACCAGTCCGTGAGGCCGAACACGCGCTGTCCCACCGACAGCCCCGTCGTGCCGTAGCCGAGGGCGGTGACCACTCCGGCCAGCTCGTGCCCAGGGATCGACGGTGTTCGGTCACGATCGAGGCGATCAGTCCAGGTCGAGGGCCACGCCAACTCAGTTCCGACGAATCCCGACGCATGAACCTGAACGACGACGTCGTTTATCGCCGCCTGCGGCTCGGGCCGCTCCACCAGCTTCATCCCGGCCATTCCTGCCGCCTCGTCCGTCACTACGATTGCCTTCATCGTCCACCTCTTTATGTGTGGTATGTCGTCCATCTTCCGAATTCCTTCAGACTTGGCGAGGCTCTCACCCGTGTGATCGACACCTGGATTCACAACCATCTGCGAGAAGGCGCGCGCGATCGGTGCGAATCACAGCGCCTTTCTCGCAGCTTCATCTTGGAGAGTGGCGATCCTCTGCCAATCGGTGCGCTCCGACTCGCTAGGCCGAAAGCGAGCGTACACCCTGACAACCCTCGTCGTATCAGTGTGCCCGAGCTGCGCCGCTACGTGCTCAAAGGGAGCCCCAGCCCGAATGGCCCGCACCGCGTATGAGTGCCGCGAGTCCTTGAGCTGATAATCCTCAATGCCGAGCGCCGCGCACCCTTCCCGATGCTTGTCGCTTGCAGTCCATCTATTCACGTCGGGGAGAATCGGAGCGTTCGGCAGCAGGCGCCGCACTAACTTCTCGACATCTGGCCAGGCCCAATCGGCAACTTTCGCGATTCTATCACGCGCCTTCGTCTTTGTGCCACGCGCCCGTATTTCCCTTCGCATCATATCGATGTCGCGCTTTTTCAACGCCAAAGCGACTGAGACCTCAATTCCCGTTGCATGTAAAAGTAGAGAGAGAGTGCGAAATGGCTCTGGCTGCGCATCGGTGAGAGCGCGGACGTTGTCAATCGACAGATAGCTCATACGCGCCGGCGCAGGGCGGGGCGCCCGTGCATGCAGGGTTAGGCGCGGGCAACCGCGGGACGCGTACCGCGGCGGCCCAACCGCAGCAGAAACACAATTGCCAGGCCAAGACACGCCCCCGAAACGTTCAGGACAACATCATTGACGTCTGCATTTCGATTGCTCCATGCCCTCGAAAGGTACTGAACGAGTTCGATGCTGCATGAAAGAGCAATCGCGATTTGTATCCCACTCCAGAAGCGAAGACGCTTCCAGACCAGAGGGATCAAGATGCCGAGCGGGAAAAAGAGCATAACATTACCCCTTGCGTTATGCAGGCAGAACGCTCGCGCGGTCGAACCCCTGGGCAGGGTCGCGGAAGAACAGGTCAGCGATGCCAGATTGGGATGGAGGTCAATTCCCACCGCAGCCTCGGCAGCCGAGCGCGAATTGTGGTTGGGGATGAGCGTAGCAGTGGCAAGGCCGCAGAAATAGACGACGAAGGTCAGGAGCAGGATTTCGCGGCGGAACGACGGGCGGTGCCCGGGAGTCCGAAGTCGGTACAGCCGAAAGATCAACCAACAGGGAACGGCGATCGCACTCAGGATAAGAAACGGTGAGAAAAAACTGCGATACGGAAGAAACGGATAGAGTAAGTGGCGGAACATATCGGCAGATCGCTGGGTCTGGTTAATTACGTGTTCCGGGGACGCCATGGGTGATAACAGTGCGCACTATACGTCAGAAGTACCTGCTTGGATTCGTCCCTCCGAAACAAAAAGCCCCGCCTGATCACCAGGCGGGGCTTTTTTTCGTTCGAGCTTGCTTTCTATAGTCCCGAGAGGACCACGAACTCGTCACGACGGTTCTTGGAGCGGCAGCCTTCGTCGCGATCGGTGCAAATCGGGTGCTCTTCACCGTAGCTCACGATCTGGATCCGTGAACCGTCGATGCCCCGTTCCGTGAAGTAGCGATTGACGACGGCGGCACGGCGCTGGCTCAGCACCATGTTGTACTCATCCGAGCCGTAGTCGTCAGCGTTGCCTTCGACGCGAATGCGAATCGAAGTGTTCTTCTGAAGAATCTCGACCTTCTGATCGAGAAGACGTATGCCTTCGTCGCTGATTGTGGCGCGGTCGAACTCGAATTGAACCGGAGTCGACAGCGTGGCTCTGTTCAGCTCACGGTCGCCCGCCGCACGCTCGGCCGCCAGACGCTGGGCAGCTTCGGCACGATCGGACTCTTCGCGGAGCTTCGCGGCTTCCCGCTCGCCCGCGTCTCTGGCAGCCTGATCGCCGGCTCTGTTGGGCGTCGGTACTGCAGACGCTGATTTGTGGCGTGAGCAGCCGGAGGCGAGCACGGCCATGGAAAGAATCGAAATCGAAAGAATGTGTCTTGTGCGCATTTTACCCGGTCTCAGTTGAGGATTCGTCAACAGGACGATCGTGATGGGGAAAACGCTACGAGATTTTCGAACGCCGGCCGTTAGACGCTTGATCCAGGCGGTTAACGAAAAAAGCTCGCGTCGTCGAAATAATCCGAGAATCGTTTGATTTTCCGATTCTCAACCTCGGCGAAGGAAGCGCCTCTGCCGGAAACACGTCTGCTCGTGACCGGTTTGCCGCTGGGATCCGGTCCCGTATATGTGCCGTTCCAGGTCCATTCCAGTGCCACATAACGGCCTTCCTCGATCGCGTTCGTGACCTGCCATTTGAAGTCCGGCTCGACCCTGAGCGTCTTCCGGAGGAAGTCGGCGACCTGGGCCCGTCCCTTGGCGTGGATGTTTTGTGACAGATCCTCGTGAAGTCCATCAGTGGCGAGAAGACTGTCGACCGCCACCGAATCGTGCCGGTTCCAGGCATCCACATACGCTTGCGCCACCGCCTTGGCACTTTCGGGTACCGGTGGCTTCTTTTCGACTGCGCATGCCAGGAACGTGACGGCCGCGACAGCTCCAGCAGCGTACGACAGTTTTGTCATTCGTTTCTCCGAGAGTTGAGACCCGTGCGCGGCACGCCCGATCGCGGGTGCCAAGCTTAACTTGCACAACGATCGTATGAGGCGTAAGGTTTTTTCGCTGTTCGCGACACTGCTCTCATCCCGAGGCACTATGCGACGCCCAAAGCTGTTGATCGCCTTCGTCATCTCGTTCCTTGCAGTTGTGTGCACTCCCGCAGTCGCCGCCGGTCAGGGCGGCACCATTCGCGGACGCGTTGTCGACTCTACCGGCGCACCGGTCGCCCAGGCGGTCGTCGTGCTCGATCCGGGAGGTCAGCGCGCCACCACCCGGGACGACGGTGAGTACATCATCCCGCGAGTGCCGCCCGGTACCTACTCCGTACGGCTTCGCCGACTCGGATACGCCGCGCCGGTAGCGACGGTGGTCGTCACCAATGCGCAGGTCGTAGCGCAGGATTTCACCGTCCGGCGCGCCGCAATATCACTGGCAGAGATCGTAATTGGATCGCGAGCGCGGCACACTGCGGCCGACGAACTGGCGGTCCCCGTCGACGTATTCACCTCCGAGCAGATTCAGGCTCAGGGCACTACCGAGACTTCGCAGATTCTTTCGCAGCTCGCACCATCGGTCAATTTCCCGCGGCAGAGCGTCTCGGACGCGACTGAGATCGTGCGCCCTTTCACGATGCGCGGCTTGAGCGCAGACCATACGCTGGTCCTCCTAAATGGCAAGCGCCGGCATCACACCGCGCTGATTCACTATTACGGGGCTGGACAGGGGGCTGGCTCGAGTGGCGTCGACATGAACGCGATTCCGGCCGGCGCGATCAGCCGCCTCGAGATTCTGCGCGATGGAGCCGCCGCGCAATACGGCTCTGATGCGATTGCGGGTGTCGTGAACGTCGTGCTGAGGGAGGGCGCCTTTTCGCCGTTCCTCACCGCGGACCTCGGCCAATACATGACGAGCGAGGAGAATCCAGCCGCACTTCCGGACGCGGGCGGCTCACGACCCGCGTATCCGCACGACGGCCGCACGATCGACGTCAACGGCGGCTGGGGAGTTCCGCTCGGCCGCGGCTCGCTCGGTCTGTTCGCGGAGTATCGCGATCGACAGCCGACCAACCGCGCCGGACCCGATCCGACTGACATGTTCGCCACTGGCGACGCAGACGGCGTCGTCGACGGCAACCTCGTCGCCAAGAACAATTCGATCGCCATGCCCGACCACCATTGGGGTGACGGCGCGTCGAAGGACCTCATGACTTTCGCCAGCGCCAGCTTCCCGTTCGATCCGAGCAACGCATCCGCGGGACTGTACGCGTTCGGTGGCTACAGCTTCCGGCAGGGTGCCGGCTTCGGGTATTTCAGGCCTCCAGTGAGCGAGCGGAACTGGCCCGCGATTTATCCGAATGGTTTTCTTCCCAAGTTCGCACCCGACGTCGTGGATTTCTCTGGCGCCGGTGGCGTGCGCGGGTTGATGTCCGGGTGGTCGTACGATCTGGGCGGGACCGTCGGACACAACGGGTTCAAGTACGATCTCGAGAACACGCTCAACACGTCGCTCGGGCCCTGCCTCACGACCGCGTGTGCGCCCGGCCCCGATGGAATCCTCGGCAATGGAGACGACCCGGGGATTCCGAACAAGAAGAACATCTTCGCCGGCGAGCTGAAGTACACCGAGGCGATTCTGAGTCTCGATGCGAGCCACGAGTACGCGATGGGACTGGCATCGCCAGTGAACGTCGCGCTTGGAGCTGCTTTCCGCAGGGAACGCTATCAGATCGGCGCCGGAGAGCTGGCCTCGTATGTCAACGGATTCTATCCGGACCAGTATGGAGACATCGCGCCATCCGGATCCCAGGTTTTTCCCGGATTCAGGCCGGCCGACGAAGCAGATGCAGATCGGAACAACGTCGGCGCCTACGTCGAGCTCGAGGGTGATCTCGTTCCAAAGCTGCTCGCGAACGTTGCTGCACGGTTCGAGCACTACAGCGACTTCGGCAACAAGCTCACCGGCAAGCTGGCAATGCGCCTGCAGCCGACGCAGCGACTGACGCTTCGCTCGGCGATAAGCACGGGATTCCGGGCGCCCTCGTTGAATCAGAGCTACTACTCGAGCGCCGTCACCAACTTCAAGGCGGATCCGGTCACTGGAAATCCGGTCGCGTTCGATATCGGCATTTTCCCGGTGAACTCGATCGAGGCGCGCGCCCTTGGTGCGCGGCCCCTCAAGCCGGAATCATCGATCAACTTCAGCGCGGGGTTTGCCGCCACGCCCGTCGACAATCTCACGTTCACGAGCGACTTCTACTGGATCCGCTTGAACGACCGGATCACCATCACCGGATTCCTCGATACCGATAGCGTCGCGACGATTCTTCGGAACATCGGCTCTCGGGCGGAAGCCGCACAGTATTTCACGAATGCCATCGACACGCGCACGATCGGGCTCGACATCACCGGTGACTACACGGTTGGAACGTTCGGCGGGATCGCCAGCCTCAACGCCGCGTTCAACTTCACGCGGACCACGATTCCCAACGAGAATAGCATTCCGCTTCCGCCTGAGCTCGAGGGCACGGGAGAGGATCTGATCGGCAAGTACGACGAGGGTGGACTTCTGGCGATGACAAAGGAGCGGCCGGCATGGCGCAGCACGCTCACCGGTCAGTTCAAGCGTGGCGTGTGGAACGGACTCGCCCGCTACTCCTACTACGGCAAGTACACGTCTTCGCTTTACAGCTACAGCGGCAGCGACGTGCAGAACTACAACGGCAAGGGGGTCGTCGACGCCGAGATCGGGATGGCTCCCGTGCAGGGATTCAGGATTTCGGTCGGCGCCCGGAATATCTTCGACACCTATCCGGACCGAATGAGTGAGAACAACGGGTTCGACATCTTCCCCTGGCCGCCGGCGTCGCCGTTCGGCTACAACGGCCGCTTTGTTTACACGCGGGTGGAGCTGACCGGCCGGTGACGACAACGTTTCCGTACCCGGTGGAGCTTGCATCAACCCTCTCCGACAGCCTGCGCTCGGCGAAGCAGGAGCTGGTGACACGGTGGCTGGACCGCATCAGCGCGCGGGTGGCGATCTCGACCAAGCGGGTCTTCCCAACGCACGAGCTCCTCAATCACATGCCACTCCTGATCGAGGGAATCGCGGGGTACCTGAAACGCCCGGAGAGGGACATCGATGGCAGAGCACCCGTCGTCGCCAAAGCGATGGAGCTCGGCGCGCTGCGGCACGCGCAGGGCTTCGATGCCTATGAGCTTCTCAAGGAGTATGAGATGCTCGGTGAGATCATCTTCGACTTCCTGACATCGACCGCGGAGCAAATCCGCGACGACATCCCGCGGCGTGACTTTCTCGCGTGCTGGCAGCGGGTGTTCCAGGCGATCGAGCTCATTCGCCAGGCGACGATGAGTCACTACCTGCGGTTGTCGGCGGCGCAGATCAACGAGCGCGAGAATCGACTGCGCAAGTTCAATCGCACCGTCGCCCACGAGCTGAAGAACAACGTCAACGCTATCTCGAATGCCTCGTTGATGCTTGCCGAGTCGTGGACCGACGAAGCAGAGCGGAAGGAGTTCGACGCGATCATCGCCAAGAACGCGGAGAGTCTCAAGCGGGTTCTGGCAAATCTGGAATCGCTGTCCAGAACTCAGGCCGATGCCAGGCATTGCCGCAACGTTCTGTTGCCCGAGGCGGCTAACGAGGCGATTCGGGAGCTCGAGGCCGCGGCCAAGGCAAAAGGTGTCGAAGTACGAATCGCTGACGATCTTCCCCGCATTGAAGTGGATGCGGCGACCGTGGAGTTATGCCTCATGAACTACCTGTCAAACGGCATCAAGTACTCCGACAGCAACAAGGGCGAACGTTGGGTCACCATTGAAGCAGCTGTAGAGGGACCGAACACAGAGCACGACAGGGAAGTAGTCATTCGCGTCACCGACAACGGAATCGGCGTTCCTGCTGACAAGCGGGAGCAGCTCTTTGGGGAGTTCTATCGCGCGCACGGCGACACGGTGACCGGCGCGGACGGGAGTGGACTCGGCCTCAGCATCGTGCGGGAAACAGTGGAGTCGATCGGCGGGCGAGCATGGGCAGAATTTCCCGAGGGGGAAGGGGAGGGGAAGGGGGAGGGAAGCGTATTTGCGTTTTCGCTCCCGTCGCGACGGCGCGACGATGTTGAGGCAACGAGCGACCGTCCTGAGTCTGAAAAGCCGCCCGCGAGTTGAGCGCCCGCGCATCGTGGTTCATTGCGGAGCGTGCGGAGGTTCTCCATACTAGCGGGGACCTCACTCGAGTCCTCTGACAATGTCAACCCGCCGCAACTTCCTCGCGACGCTCGGAGTCGCCGCCCTCGGGATCGCGAGCCGAGATGCCTTCGCCGATGCCGTTCTCCTGGCGCCGAAACGAAAGCTCAAAAAAGTCGGTCTCCAGCTTTACACCGTTCGTGACTTGATGAAAGCGGATTTGCCGGGCACTCTCCGTAAGGTCGCCCAGATCGGTTACAAGGAAGTGGAATTCGCTGGATACTTCGGGCGGTCACCGGCGCAGATTCGCGCGCTGCTCAAGCAGAATGGACTCACTTCGCCGTCATCTCATATCGGGCTCGACATTCTGGAGAAGGATTCCGTCAAGGCTTTCGCAGACGCAAAGGCAATCGGGCACCAGTGGGCGACAGTGCCGTGGATCCCAGAGGAGCGGCGCAAAACTGTGGACGACTGGAATCGAATCATCGATCTCCTCAACAAGCTGGGCCCACAGGCAAAGGCAGCTGGACTTCGGCTCGCATACCACAACCATGATTTCGAGATCAGGCCAGTGAATGGTGTGCGCCCTCTGGACATGATGCTCGATAAGACGGACCCATCGCTGGTCGACTTCGAGATGGATCTGTACTGGGTCGTATTCGGCGGCGGCGATCCGATCGACTTCTTCAATCGGCACCCGAAGCGGTTCGCGATGGTGCACGTGAAGGATTCCGCGGGTCCGCCCGATAACAAGATGGTCGATGTCGGCAAGGGCACGATCGACTTCCCCAGGATCTTTGGCCAGAGCGACAAGGCCGGGATAAAACATTACTTCGTGGAGCACGATCAGCCCGCCGATCCCATCGCCACGATCCGCAACAGCTATCAGTACCTGCACGCCCTGAGGTATTGATTGCGCCAGTGGACGACTCACGACAAACGGGAGAACGTATTTCATGAAGGGAAAGAAGGTCACGCGGCGCGAGTTCGTCGCGGACGCCGGCAGGATCGGGCTTGGCGTCATGATCGTGCCGCGGCACGTTCTGGGCGGAGTTGGATATCAGGCACCAAGCGACACCATCAATTTCGCGGTGGTCGGATTCGGAGGAATGGGCTCCGAGAACGCTCTCGAGCTGGCTAAGACCGAGAATCTCGTCGCCTTCGCCGATGTCGATTTCGCTTTTTCCGAGAGCAAGGTCACCGAAAAGCTCAAGGACGATCAGAAGAAGGACCGGCCGGAAGGAATCACGCTGAAGCAGAAGTTCGACAAAGCCGCGCGCTACTCGGACTTCCGCGAGATGCTCGACAAGCAGAAAGACATCGACGGCGTCGTGATCGCGACGCCGGATCACCTCCACGCCGTCGTCGCCAAGGCGGCGATGCAGAACGGCAAGCACGTGTACGTGCAGAAGCCGCTCACCTATTCCGTGCACGAAGCGCGGGTGCTGCGCGATCTCGCGCTCTCCAATCCGAAGATCGTCACGCAGATGGGAAATCAGGGCCACTCGAGCGAAGGAGCGCGCCTTGTCAACGAATGGATTCAGGCGGGGGTCATCGGACCGGTGCGAGATGTCCACGTCTGGACGAATCGTCCGGTTGTCTACTGGCCGCAGGGCGTTCCGCGTCCAACCGGCGGTCCGCCACCCGCTCCTCCGCCGAGTCCGTTCGGGAATCCTTTCAGCTTTCGCCATGTGAACCAGCTCCTGGCGTCGGCGATGGGATCGTACCCAGTGCCGCCGGGACTACGCTGGGATCTGTACGTCGGACCGGTCGCGGAGGATGTACCCTATCATCCGATCTACCACCCGTTCAACTGGCGCGGCTGGATCCCATTCGGTGTTGGCGCGCTCGGCGACATGGGCGCGCACCTGATCGATCATCCCTTCTGGGCGCTCGGCCTCACCTATCCAACCAGCGTGGAAGCGACATCTACCCAATGGGGAACGATGGCGATTCCACCAGATCCGAAAGCGGCAGCAGGATCGCGGGAAGCGCGGGGATACAACAAGCCCGTCTCGTATCCCGTTGCTACCGCCGTGCACTACCAGTTTCCGGCTCGAGGGGCACAGCCTCCAGTCAAGCTCAATTGGTACGACGGAGGCCTCTACCCGCCGCGGCCCGACGTGCTGCCGGACGATGTCACGCTCAAGAGCGAAGGCGGTGTCATTTTCATCGGGGAGAAGGGAATCCTGATGAACGACACCTACGGCGCGAATCCGCGGCTGTTCCCTGTCTCGCTCACCGAAGACGCCTCGCTCGTCCCCAAGACCTACGTCCGGATTCCGTGGAGTCACGAGATGAACTGGGTGAAGGCGATCAAGGGCGAGACCAAGTCCAGCTCTCCGCTCGAGTACGCTGCGCAGCTTACCGAGACCATGCTGCTCGGGATCGTGGCATTGCGGACCGGACAGGGCAGGAAGATTCTCTACGACGGCGAAAAAATGCTGGTGACCAACATTCCCGATGCGAATCAGTACCTGACGCGAGAGTATCGCGCCGGTTGGGCAGTCTGAATCATCCATCACGAGGAACCCATGATGCATGGAGCTGCCGCGCGCGCGGCGATCATCTCTCAGCTGTCACTGCTGGCCGTGGGCTGCGCACCCGTTCAAAACAGTGTGCCTGACACCACGGCGAGCTCAACGACCGGCGCCGCGGCCGTGAGCGCGGCGCAACGCGCCGCCGGTTGGCGCCCGCTCTTCGACGGCACCAGCACTTCGGCGTGGCGAGGTTACAAGTCGCAGGCTTTTCCCGCGGGCTGGAAGATTGTCGATGGCGTTCTGACCAAGAGTGGCTCGGTCGAGGACATCCAGACGCGGGACCAGTTCGGAAACTTTCAACTCGCGCTCGACTGGAAGCTCTCACCGGGCGGGAACGCCGGAGTCTTCTACCGGGGAACCGAGGAGTACGACCACATCTACTGGAGCGCGCCGGAGTACCAGCTTCTGGACGACGCGGGTCATCCCGATGGAAAGAGCCGTTTGACGTCGGCAGGCGCGGACTACGGTCTCTACCCGTCGCCCGCTGGAGTGGTCAAGCCCGCTGACCAGTGGAACTCCACCTTGATCGTCGTCAACGGGAACACGGTGCAGCACTGGCTGAACGGGCAGAAGCTGCTCGAGTACGAGATCGGCAGCGCGGATTGGGAAGCCAAGGTCAAGGCGAGCAAGTTCGTCGCCTACCCGAACTATGGTCGGGCCAAGCAGGGCTACATCGCCATACAGGGCGACCACGATGGCATGCTGTCCATTCGCAACGTCCGAATTCGGGAGATCAAATGAGCGTCCGCGTGCGTCTCTCGGCCATGATGTTCCTCCAGTACTTCATCTGGGGGGTGTGGTTCGTCACGATGGGAACGTATCTCGGACAAACGCTTCACTTCACCGATCGGCAGATTGGCTGGGCCTACGGAGCGACCGCGATTGCCGCCCTCGTGTCCCCATTTTTCATGGGTGTGATCGCCGACCGATACTTCTCGAGCGAGAAGCTTCTTGCCTTGCTGCACCTGATCGGCGGTGTCGTGATGTATCTCGTCTCGCTGCAGACGACGTTCGGGAGCTTCTACCCACTTCTCATTCTGTACGCGCTTTGCTACATGCCGACGCTGTCGCTCACCAACTCTATTTCCTTTCACCACGTGCGCGATCCCGGTCGTGATTTCCCCTTCATTCGAGTTCTCGGAACTATCGGTTGGATCGTCGCTGGAACTCTGGTAGGAGCGGTGTTTCACGCCGACGCGCTCGTTCTGCCGATGCGACTCGCTGCCGGCGCTTCGATAATCATGGCGGTCTACTCTCTCGCGCTCCCGCACACTCCGCCGAAAGCGGCTGGCTCGAGCTTCAGCGTCCACGATGCGCTCGGTCTCGACGCGCTGGCACTGCTCAAGCAGCGCGACTTCTTCATCTTCGTGGCGGGATCGTTCCTCCTTTGTATTCCGCTCCAGTTCTACTACACCTTCGCAAATCCATTCCTCAACGAAGTCAGGGCGCCCAATCCGGCCTTCATCCAGACGTTTGGGCAGTGGTCCGAGATATTCTTCATGCTGATGCTGCCTTTCGCTCTCCGGAAGTTTGGCATCAAGGTCATCATGCTCGTCGGCATGGCGGCGTGGGCAATTCGGTATTTGGCGTTCGGAATGGGCGCGGTGGGGCCCGTGATGGCTCTCATCTACCTCGGCATTCTGCTGCACGGCGTCTGCTACGATTTCTTCTTCGTCGCCGGGCAGATTTACACCGACCAGCGCGCGGGTGAGAAGATCCGCGCCGCCGCGCAGGGGCTGATCAACTTTGTCACCAACGGGCTTGGCTACTTCATTGGTGCAACCGTTTCCGGCAGGGTTGTGAATCGGTACGCCGTCCCCAATGAGGCGTGCAGCGACGCGGCTGCCGCTGCGCACGAGTGCCTGAAGGTGACCCACGATTGGCACGCGATCTGGCTGGTTCCGTCCGTCGGTGCGCTGGTGGTCTTCATTCTGTTCGCACTGCTGTTCAAGCCGCGTGCGGGGACCCCGCAGTCAGCGTCGGCAGGAGGCCCGGCTGGGGCGCCTGCATAAGTCTGACGGCTGCCATTTCTTCAGAGAGACTGCGCTGCTGCCCGCCGCCCGCCGCCCGCTACTCGCTGCTCGCTAGAGCCGATTGACAGACTGTCTTTTGGTCTTAGCGAAAAGCGCGAAGCGTAGAGCGGGAGGCGGGTGGCAGTGCAGTTGTTGTTTCACCGGTGAATACCCGTACCTGAGCGGAGGAATTCTTGTCGTTACGTACATTTGGACTCGTGATCGCGGCGGTCGCAATCGGCGCGACCGCCTGCAGCAAGGACGAAACTGAGACCAAGCGCGACCTCACCCAGCGCGAGAAGGACAGCATTCTCGGGGCGTCGACGATTCCCGGCGCCAAAGCGGTGAAGCGAGCCATGACGTCGGCAGATTCCGCGACGGCTCGGCAATCGCGACTGGACTCGGCCGAGCGAGCTCCGTGATCTAGAGTTGTGGGACGGGGTTTTGCGCGTGATCCCGTGACCCATGACTGTTGCCAGGACAATTGAATTGGCTGCGGCCGAATCCGACGAGCCGCTAACCGAGCCGCTAGCGTCGCCACCAGAAGGCGTCGAGCACAAGTACCTGATCGCCTTCGCCGTGGTGCTCGCGGCACTGATGCAGGTCATCGACAGCTCGATCGTCAACGTCGCCCTCCCGGACATGATGGGGAATCTCGGCGCGAGCCTCGACGAGATCGCCTGGGTCTCCACCGGATACATACTCGCCAGCGTCATCATCATTCCGCTCACGGGCTGGCTCGGCGAGTTCTTCGGACGCAAGCGGTACTTCGTTGGCTCGATCATCATCTTCACGGTCGCGAGCCTGCTGTGCGGAGCGTCTCACTCCCTCGCCGCTCTGGTGTTCTGGAGAATCATTCAGGGACTGGGCGGCGGGGCGCTGATGACCGTCTCGCAGGCGGTCTTGTTCGAATCGTTTCCGAAAAAGGAAGCTGGTACCGCCATGGCGCTATTCGGGCTTGGTGTCATGGTCGGTCCGACGATCGGTCCTACGCTGGGCGGCTGGCTCACCGACAACTACGGCTGGCCGTGGATCTTCTACATCAACATTCCTGTCGGGATTCTCGCCGCCTCAATGATCATCGGGTACGTGCACGATCCGGAGTACCAGCGACGTCCCTCGTCGATCGACTACATCGGAATCGCTCTGCTTGTGATGTGCGTCGGATCCCTGCAGTACCTGCTCGAGTACGGTCAGCGGAACGACTGGTTCGAGTCGCGATTCATGACTACGCTGGCGGTCACGGCGATTGTGGCCGGTGCGGCGCTCGTTTGGCGGGAGCTCACCACCGATCAACCGGTCATAGACTTCCGCGTCCTGCGCCACCGCCAGATGTGGGTCGGAACCCTTCTCGGCGTCGTGATGGGAGTCGGGCTGTTCGCCTCGGTGTTTACTCTTCCCGTTTTTCTGCAGGGTAACCTGAGGATGACAGCGGAGCAAACGGGCATCCTCCTGTTGCCGGGCGCGTTTGCGACGGCGGTTTCGATGGCGATCGTCGGCCGGCTTACCAACAAGTTCGATGCGCGCATCCTGATCGCCATTGGCGCGCTGCTCTTCGCCGGAGCCATGATCAAGCTCTCGCGAATAACCGGTGAGAGTGGTAGTACCGACTTCTTCCTGCCGCTCATCATGCGCGGTCTGGGACTGGGAATGATGTTCGTTCCGCTCACGACCATTACGCTGGCGGAGCTGGACGTGCGCGAGCTGGGTCAGGGAAGCGGATTGTACAACTTCTTCCGCCAATTGGGCGGGTCACTCGGCATCGCTGCAATCGCGACGCTACTGGCGCACTACACCGCCCAATTCCGCGCCATCCTCTCCGAGCACCTGACAACTGGCGATCCAGGCACGCTTGCCCGGCTCGACATGCTGACTCGCGGAATGGTTGCCCGGGGTGCCGATGCGTGGACGGCACGCACGCAGGCACTCACGATTCTCGACCGGGAGTTGATGGGGCAGGCCAGCGTGATCGCATACAGCAGGATCTACGTCCTGAGCGCGGCGCTCATCCTTGCTCTCATTCCATTGCTGCTACTCGTGAGGCACACTAGGGCCTCCGGGGGCGCGCAGCACATCATGGAGTGAAAAGCTTTAACTTCAGTTGCAGTTTATCTACCCGCTGAGGCCTTTCCGGATTTAGCGGGCGGTGCGTCAGGCGCCGATGCCGCTGCCGCGCGGGCGTCGTCCGCATCCGCGAAGCTGACGTCCTTCCCGCGCTGCTTCAGCATGTTGATGATGCCGACCTTGTCGGTCGCCTTGAGATACGCTTCCTGGGGCTCGACCTGCTTCGATTCCACCAGCTCGATCAGCGCATCGTTCATCGTCACCATTCCCAGCCGGCGCGACGTCTGGAGCACCGACGGCAGCTGGAACGTCTTGCCTTCGCGAATGAGGTTCGAGACCGACGGAGTCGACAGCATGATCTCGCGCGCGGCGACGCGGCCGCCGCCGATCTTCTTGCACAGCACCTGAGAGATGACGCCCTTGAGTGATTCGGACAGCATGACGCGGATCTGGGCCTGTCTGTCCGGAGGGAACTGATCGATCACGCGGTCGACCGTGCTCACAGCCGTCGAGGTGTGAACCGTACCGAACACGAGGTGGCCCGTTTCTGCGGTCTCGATCGCCATCGAGACGGTCTCGAGGTCGCGCAGCTCACCCACGAGGACGATGTCCGGATCTTCGCGGAGGGCGGCGCGCAGTGCGTGCTTGAACGAGGATGTATGAACGCCGACGTGCCGCTGAGTGATCAGGCACTTCTTGCTCTCGTGGACGAACTCGATCGGGTCCTCGATGGTAATGACGTGATCCGAGCGGGTGCGGTTGACCAAATCGATGAGCGCGCAGAGCGTGGTCGATTTTCCCGATCCCGTTGGCCCCGTGACGAGCACGAGTCCCTTGGTCAGGTGACAGAGGCGCTGAACTTCTTGCGACAATCCCATTTGCTCTACGGTTACAACCGCCGCTGGAATTGCCCGGAAGACTGCGCCGCTTCCCTTGCGATCGCGCAGGGCGTTGCCGCGGAAGCGCGCTATGCCCGGGATCTCGTGCGCGAAGTCGGTGTCGTTCAGCTCCTTGAATTCGGCGCGGTTGTGCTCCAGCATGATGGAAGCCAGCATAGCGTCGATATCGTCAGAGCTGAGGACCGGCTGGTTTGGAATCGACTCGATCTCGCCGCTCGAGCGAAGCATCGGTGGCGAACCGGCGCGCAGATGGAGATCCGACGCCTTGTTGCTGATCAGAATGCGCAACAGGTCTTCGATCCTCTCGAACGCGCGATTGCCGGTGACTGCGGCTCGCGGTGCTTCCACTTTCAGTGCTTCTGGCGCGATCGCCGCGAACGAAGGCTCCGCTTTCGGCGGCTCCGTTCTCCGAGCTTCCGGCTTTGGGGCTTCAGTCTTTGGCTGAGTCCCGTTGACCGCTGGACGCGTTCCGTTGGTCGCGGCGCTCCTGGGCTCGATGCGCGCGGAAATCTTGCCGTTCTGCGTCAACGCGACGTCGAAAGTCCCATCGGCAGACGTATACTCGAAGCGCACTCCACCTTGTGCATCCAGGGCGTGCGGCGTGTCGGTCGGCGCGATCTCGCGCACGAGAGTGAGGATCTGGGCGCTGGTGAGCGCCTGCTTCATCACCGGGCGCGCCGAGTCTTTTATGGTTACAGTCGCAACATCGCCTTCCGACATGATGAGCGCGGTGGCGTTGTTGGAGACGAGAATATTGAGAAAACGGTCTAGCTGGGCCAATTGTCAGTCCAGTGGACGAACCCGATCGATCAAGGAACGATTGATCAGGCGCGCTTCGTTTGAGGTATGTAGGACGAGAAACCGCGAAGTGAGCGCATTCAGGTAGTCGAGCACGCGCGCGCGGTCGGGGGGCGCTTCGAGCCGGATCGAGCCCAGACGGACTTCGCCTCCGACGAGAACGACTTGTAGAAGCGCGGTTGGAGTTGGAGTTTCACGTGGATACTGCTCGGAACCCTCGTCACCGCGGTCCGCGGCGACTTCGGCGACTCGCTCTTTCGAGACGAGAATCACTTCGCCGTGCTCGAGCTCCAGGGGAAAGAAGGGCGTGTCGGCATTGAACAGCTCGGACACGTCTTCCAGCTCGAACGGGCGATACGAGGAGGAATGGATGAAAACCCTTCCTTTTAGCTCTTCGCCGCCGAGCATGGTCAGGATGACCGCCTTTTGAGTGGTCTCGATCCGGTACAGATTCACGCTGTCACTTGTGTAGGGCATGGGCGCGCGCGAACCGGTTTGACGTGAGGTACTACGCTCGGTAGAAAGACTGTCCGGAGACCCTTAAGTCACGATTCCGGGTGGTCATTTACCCCTTGATTTCCGGCCAAAACCGGCCGAGATCAGGCACACAAAGATGACTTTGCCCGGGCCTAGTGCCGCCCGCCGGCGGGGGGTACTTTCTCGTGTCCTCAACGGCGGATTTTGCGATGGCTTTGGCGGCTCCGACCCCTGACTCCACTCCCTTCTTCACGCTACCGCAACGCAAGACGTACGACGTCTGCATCGTTGGCTCCGGAGCAGGCGGTGGAATGGCTGCGTACGTCCTCACGCAGGCGGGCGCGAACGTGCTACTGCTCGAGGCAGGAGGACCCTGGGACAACACCAAGGACTCGGCGATGTTCAAAATGCCGTACACATCGCCCCGACGCGGTGCCTCCACGACGGAGCGCCCATTCGGCGAGTTCGATGCGTGCGTCGGCGGTTGGGAGCTCGCGGGTGAGCCCTTCACCGTCGCAGAAGGCACAGAGTTCCGGTGGTGGAGAGCCAGAATGGTTGGCGGGCGAACCAACCATTGGGGCCGGATCTCGCTGCGCTTCGGACCCGACGACTTCAAGGCGAAGAGTCGCGATGGACTCGGCGACGACTGGCCGATCGGGTATCAGGATCTCGCGCCTTATTACGACCGCATCGACAAGCTGATCGGAATCTTCGGCAACAACGACAATCTTCCCAACCATCCGGGCGGATATTTCCTGCCTCCGCCCAAGCCGCGCTGTTACGAGCTGATGATCAAGGATGCGGCCGATCGACTCAACATCACATGCGTCGCCGCCCGCCTGTCGATCATTACGAAGCCGCACAATGGACGCGCCGCTTGCCACTACTGCGGACAGTGCAATCGCGGCTGCATGACGAACTCGAACTTCTCATCGACCAACGTGCTGATCGCGCCCGCGCTCAAGACCGGACGGTTGACGCTCGTCACTCATGCGATGGCGCGCGAGGTCACGCTCGATGCCCGCGGTCGTGCGACCGGTGTGAAGTACATCGACACCACCACCGGCGCGGAGAATCAGGCCAACGCGCGGGTGGTGGTACTGGCTGCGAGCGCGTGCGAGACCGCGCGCCTGCTCCTCAACTCCAAGTCGGGTCAGTTCCCGAACGGGCTCGCCAACTCGAGTGGGGTGGTCGGCAAGTACCTCACCGATACGACTGGAACCGATGTGTCGGGATTCATCCCGAAGATGATGGACCACGTTCCGCACAACGAAGACGGTGTCGGAGGCAATCACATCTACATGCCGTGGTGGATCGACAACAAGAAGCTCGATTTCCCGCGTGGCTACCACATTGAAGTCGGGGGCGGCGTCGACAGTGCTCCGAGCTACGGGTTCATGGGAGGCATTCAGCGGTATCCGTCTGCGGGGGGATACGGCAAGTCACTCAAGAACGATTATCGCCGGCTCTATGGCTCGAGCGTGTATTTCAGTGGCCGCGGCGAGATGATTCCCAACGACAAGAGCTATTGCGAGATCGATCCGGTCATGAAGGACAAGTATGGGATTCCGGTGCTCCGATTCCACTGGCAGTGGGCCGACTACGAGTACAACCAGGTTCGTCACATGCAGCAAACCTTCCGCGCGTTGGTCGATGAGATGGGCGGGCGGGTATTCGACAAGATGCCGGACCAGACGAAGGGGTACGGGATCGCACGCGGCGGCGAGATCATCCACGAGCTCGGGACGGTTCGCATGGGTGCCGATCCGTCGAAGTCGGCGCTCGACCCGAACTG
>Ga0193735_1000226_pt1 | contig 17984 bp, 14 predicted proteins | sample U1m2metaG_FD_145080 | JGI IMG/M metagenome (GOLD analysis project Ga0193735, IMG submission 145080) | Soil microbial communities from a riparian zone of the East river system, Colorado, United States - U1m2 | ecosystem: Environmental > Terrestrial > Soil > Riparian zone | place: USA: East River... | reverse complement strand
GGCGCTGGTATGGGAGGTGCCTTGAGCGCCTGCGACGTCCAAGCACAAACCGAACACGTCATCCGTCGAGGCCATCGCCGAATCGTGAACCGTCAGGTTGAAGCGTCCGTTCCTCAGGTTGAAGCGTCCGTTCCCCACGAGAGTTGGCGGATCGATGACTTCCAGCTCACCCTTCTGCGTGGCCCGTCCCCGACCCGCGAACGGCTCGAGCGAGGCCTTCGCGACGCCGGATGCGGACTTCCGATGCCGCACCGAAGCTCCTGGGTGAGTGTGCAACAGCGACCCAACGATCACTGGCTGCTGTACGTGCAACACGCTACGGGTCAGCCGTGTGGGGCAGTTGGTGTGCGGATATCGGTCAGTCGAGCGCTCCCCGGCCACCGCCTGCTCCGCGTCGAGCGGTTCGGGCCCGGGATTCCCCCGGCGGCGCACGCGGCCACGCTCCAAGTCCTGGTCTCTCTCGCTCGGCGAGATCAGAGAGTGCTCAGGCTTTACGTCGAGTCGCTGGCCTACGAGCCGAACGCGAGGGTGGCGCTGGAATCTATGCTCGAGGCAGCCGACTTCGTGCGGCTTCCATCGCCGCGCTGTTACGAGCGGACGCTCGTGTTGCCGCTCGATGGAGACGAGGAGTCCATCCTGGGTTCCTTTCATCGCACGGCGCGCCAGAACATCCGTAATACCGCTAAGTACCCAGTGCGTCTTGCTCCGGTCGTCGATCCCAGGCACTTCGCGCGTGTCAATGAGATCGCGGCGGAAACATTCGCGAGAACCGGTGGTCGATATGTTCCAGTCTACGACTGGGCTGCCATTGCGACCGTGGGTGCGCGGGAGCCTGGGGCGTCAAGGCTCGTCGGGTTGTACCGCACGGACCAAGAGGAGCCGGCCAGTCTGCTGGCGTTCGCATGGGCATGTGGGCATGGCGACCACGCGCATTACTCAGCCGCGGGGTCCACGCGTCCCACTGATGGCCGGATACCTCTCCTCTACCCGCTTCTCTGGGATCTGCTCCTATGGGCAAAGCGCAGCGGAGCGCGGTTCTTCGACTTCGGCGGCGTCACAGCAGGAACGCTTGGGAGCGAAGACCCGCTCGGAGGCATTTCTGACTTCAAGCGCTATTTCACGAAGACGCTGGTGCAGGTCGGAGCGGAATGGGCCTACGAACCGCGGCCGAAGCGCGCGCAGGCCGCACGGATGGTTAAATCCGCATCATCGATGCTTTCCCGGATGCTCGCCCGTGCCTAACGTCCAGCCTTCGTCGCGTCGACCGGGGACCCGGTGCTGAGGGCAATGAAGCGGTCGCTGCTGCACGCCGCGAGGGGTGGCCTGGGCGCGCTTTCTGCCCATCGACCGATCGGGACTACGGACGTGGATCGCGACGGTCGTTTGGTGATCGAGCGCGTGCCCGTGCCGCGCAGCAACGCCGCGCTGGCCGGTGTCGCCCCCGCTCGGAAGCCGAACAACCGGTAAACTTCAGCGGAGATTCGACGTGAGCCATCTGTTAACCGCAACCTCGTTGGCGCGGACTCTGCCCGCCCTGTCAATCGCTGTGCCTGTCCGCCGCGTGTTGCGCGAGCCGGGCAATGCGTTCTGGTACGGCCTCGCCCTGGTCAAGGGATACTGGTACCGTGTGATACTAAGAATCCTCGGCCGCCGTTTTCGTGCGGGCTCCCGGTTTCGCGTTTTTGGCCGGCTGAGCGTGCGCGGACCAGGAGAAGTAATCTTTGGCGACAACGTCGCCATGTGGCACCGCGTGAATGCATGGACCTATTCCGCGGACGCCAAACTCGTGGTCGGCGACAACGTCATGATGAGCGGGACCAGGTTTGCCTGTGTCCGCGAGATTCGTGTCGGCAGAGACTCCATTCTCGCCGACGCAAGCATCTACGACACTGATTTTCACAGTACTCGCGTCGACCGCCGGTCGCGGAGCGCGCCGATCAGAGTCGCGCCGGTCGACATCGGCGATAACGTGTGGGTTGCCGCAGGCGCCATCCTTCTCCCGGGTACGACGATCGGCGAAAACTCGGTCGTGGGTGCCGGAGCGGTGTGCATGCGAGGCTTTCCCGCGAACAAGGTAATTCTCGGTAACCCGGCCAAGGTAGATGCCTATACCGTCGATCGGTGGTTCAGCGCTGGTGGACGCTACAGACGTGATCGACGGCGCGACGGCCGTGAAGATGATCGGAGCCACGGGAACATGACGCGGTCCCTGAACGACCTGCATCCTGCCTATTGGCAGGCCCGAGAGCAGGCCGCCAACACGTCGGTCGATACGATCACCTTCTCGTCCGGCGGAGCGTGGACGTGCGCAAATGCAACGGTGAACGCCCATGTAATCAAACGGTGGACGAACGCTAATGTCAGGCCGTTATGTGCGGCATAGTCGGATTTGCCGGGCGCTTCGTTGCGCCCGGCGACGCTTTTACCGCACAGTGCGGCACGATGCGACACCGTGGACCGGACGCGTCCGGCGAATGGCGCTCCGTTGATCGTCGTGTCGCGCTAGGCCACCGGCGCCTCTCGATCATCGATCTGTCTGACGCGGGCAGTCAACCGATGTCCGACGCAACCGGTCACCTCCAGATCACATTCAACGGGGAGATATACAACTACCGGGAGATCCGGAAGAAACTGGAGGGCCTGGGCCGCCACTTCCGGTCCGCGAGTGATACAGAAGTTCTGCTGCAGGCATACAGCGAGTGGGGAACCGATTGCTTGCAGCGAATGAATGGAATGTTCGCGTTTGCGATATATGATTCACGCGAACGCCGTCTCTTTCTGGCCCGCGACCGCGCCGGTGAAAAGCCACTCTTCTATCACCGTGCTAACGGCCGGATGGCATTTGCATCCGAGCTGAAGGCGCTGATGGCGCAACCGTCATTCGCCCGGGTGATGAACGCAGAAGCGTTTGACCACTATCTCGCCTACGGTTACGTACCGGGCGGGCTGTGTTTGTTGGACGGCGTAAGCAAACTCCCACCAGCCCATGCGCTCACGTACTCGATCGACACAGATGACTTGCGTGTCTGGCGTTACTGGAGCCTCCCCGAGCCAACGCTAACCGTCGGCGCGAACCCTGAAGAACTGGTGCAACAGCTCGACGCGCTGCTTGCCGACGCTGTCAGGCTGCAGCTGGTCGCCGATGTGCCAGTGGGGATCTTGTTGAGTGGCGGAGTGGATTCGAGCCTGATCACTGCAATGGCCGCGAGAGTGTCGAGCAGCCAAGTGCGAACGTTCACGATCGCGTTTCCCGGTCAGCGCGCATACGACGAAGGACCATTCGCCAGGATGGTGGCCACGCACTTTGGCACCCGTCACACTGAGCTCGTCGCGGAGCCGGCGACGGTGGAACTTCTTCCCGAGCTCGCGCGGCAATATGACGAGCCTGTCGGAGACTCCTCGATGGTTCCGACTTATCTCGTGTCCAGGCTGGTTCGCGAAAGCTGCACGGTCGCGTTAGGGGGAGATGCCGGAGACGAGCTGTTTGGAGGCTATCGGCACTACAGCGCGATTCAGGAGCAGCTGAGATGGCGACGCCTGATGCCGGGGCCGCTGAAGCGAACCATCGGCGCGGCATCGGGATTTCTGCCAGCGGGTTTCCGCGGCCGAGAGTCCTTGCGATCTCTGGCGACGACGGATCGTGATGCCTGGATTGGCGCCACGCGTCACTTCGACGGTCGCTGGCGGAGGCGGTTGGCACCAACGACGCGTCTACTGCAGGGGTTTCCCCCCGAAGCTTACCGGCTCAATGCCGGCGGTGTCGGGGGAACGGTTCTCCAGAAAATGACTGCCGCCGATTTCGCTACCTACTTGCCTGAAGACATTCTTGTGAAAGTGGATAGGGCGAGCATGTTGGCTTCGCTCGAGGTACGGGCGCCTTTTCTCGATTACCGAGTCATTGAATTCGCGTTTGGGACAGTGCCCGATGCCCTCCGTGCGACTCGCACTAGTCGGAAAGTACTGCTCAAGCTCCTGGCTGCGCGCCTGTTGCCAAAGGCGCTTGACCTTCAGAGAAAGCAGGGCTTTACCCTCCCGTTGCACACCTGGTTCAAGGGTCCTTGGGGAGACTTCATGAGCGACGTTGTAAGGTCTGCACCGGGAGATTTGTTCGACCCAGAGGAAGTAAGCCTGCTCCTGAAGAGCCAGCAACGCGGCGGCATTGCAAACGCTCAGCGCCTATTCAACCTCGCGATGCTGGAGCTCTGGCGCCGGGAGTACGATGTGCAGGTAGCTCAGTCCTGACGTTTAGGCATGAGATGGCTAACATATTCGTAACGTGCGCAGCGTAGCATTCGTTGCCGCATTCGTGTGGCTCATCTCATGTACCGGAGAGCTGGTGAACGACTCAAGGACCCGTTCGAAAACCGCTGGCGCCCATTCTGACTCGATGCCCGCCGTGGAGTGGGCACGCCTGACCGACGCCCGAGTCTACTTCGGGCACCAGTCGGTTGGAGGCAACATCATCGAAGGGCTGCGTGATCTCAGCGCCGTCCACACTGAAAAGCCGCTCAGGATCATTCGGTCTCGTGATCGCAGCTCCAGTCCATCCGCGCTCGTCGAATTTACCATTGGAGAGAACGGTCAGCCGGAATCCAAGATGAAGGATTTCGCCGCGGCGCTTGAACAGATCGACGACACTGCGGAGGCGATTGCAGTCTTCAAGTACTGCTATCTCGACATTACGCCAGCGACCAACGTCGAGCTGCTCTTCGCGAGCCATCGCAAAGCGGTTCAGGAGATGCGAGCGCGCTATCCGAATCTGGCATTCGTACACGTCACTGCGCCGCTGACACGACTCGAGTCCGGGCCGCGCTTTCTCGCCAAGCGTCTTCTCGGTAAACCGACGACGCGCGACGCCAATGCGAAGCGGAACACGTTCAATGAAATGCTCCGCGAGCGGTACGCTGGTGAGCCGATATTCGACCTTGCTAAGCTCGAGTCAACGCGTCCAAACGGGTCGAGGTCCTTTTTTCAAAACGGCGCCGAGGTGGTTTACACCCTCGCGCCCGAGTTGACGGATGACGGTGGTCACCTCAACTCGACAGGACGCCGTGCCGCGGCAGAGGAGTTCGCGGCCGTCATCGGCCGTGTCGCCGCGGCCCGGCAGCCCGCCGCCCAACACGCGACGCCGTAACACCGGCATGGACGTAAAAATCATCCAGGCGGCATTTGACTCCTGGACCCAATGAAAACACTCCTGATATGCCACGACGGTGCTCAGTTGGATCAGGTGGTATTGGCGCGGTGGCTGAATTCGTTCTCGAATCTTGTGGGGATAGTCATTATCCAGGAGCCCCCGAGCCGAGTTTGGCGGCGCGTACAGCGCGAGGTCAAGCGAATTGGGCTCCTTCGTTTTCTCGACGCGCTGGCGTTCAGATTTTATTATCGGATTTTTCTCTCCGGCAAAAATCGGCGCTGGGAGCGCCATGAGGTGCGAGAGAAGTGTCTTCTATATGGGGACATTGCTTCGGACACCGCGATTTTGAAAACGTCGAGCCCGAATACTCAGGAGGCAGAAACATTTATCAGGAGGATGAACCCCGACCTCGTTCTGGCGCGCTGCAAAGTGCTACTCAAAGAGAGCGTTTTTTCGATTCCGGCCAAGGGGACGTTTGTCATGCATCCCGGGATTTGTCCCGAGTATCGAAACGCGCATGGATGTTTTTGGGCGCTCGCCAATCGCGACCTGAATAAGGTAGGGATGACGCTGCTCAGAATCGATAAGGGAGTCGACACAGGACCGGTGTTCGGCTACTACACGTATCCGTTTGACGAACTGCACGAATCGCATATCGTCATCCAGCACCGAGTCGTGCTGGAGAATCTCGATGCTCTGCGAAGCAAGTTCCTCGAGATCTTCAATGGCACAGCCATCCCTCTGAATACCTCAGGACGGGCGTCCACCGCATGGGGGCAACCTTGGTTGACCAGGTACCTGGAGTGGAAGTCCCGCGCAAAAAGGGCCGCTCAATGAGAGTCGCCTGTCTGCTCTATCATGATGTAGTCGAGAACGCCGACTGGGATTCGAGCGGTTTCACCGGTCCCGGAACGGCAAAATACAAATTGAGTCGTCCCGAATTCGAAGCCCATCTTTCGGCCATCGCTGAGGTACGCGAGACGCCTTCGAGCACTGCACACGAGCTCGCAAATCCAGGTGCTGGGACGCTTCCTTTTCTTCTGACCTTCGACGACGGAGGGGAAAGCGCTGTCACGCGGGTCGCGGGGCTTCTCGAAAACTATGGGTGGCGCGGCCATTTTTTTGTCACCGCCGACCAGATTGGCAGGAAGGGCTTCCTGAACCCGGAGCAGATTCGCTTCCTGAGAGGGAAGCGTCATGTGATCGGCAGCCATTCATTTTCTCATCCCGTGAGGATGGCGCACTGCAGCAGGGAGGAATTGACCGACGAATGGACGAGGAGCATCGAAGTACTCTCCGATATCCTCGGCGAACAAGTTGATACCGCTTCCGTCCCGGGAGGCTATTACTCGGATCGGGTTGGTGAGACAGCCGCTGCAGCAGGTGTTCGAGTACTGTTTAATTCTGAACCCACGACAGCGATTCATGCTATTGGCGGCTGTCTTGTGGTCGGCCGGTACAACATCTTTAGAGGAATGCCGCCCGGCGTTTCTGGAGACTTGGTTTCAGTTCATTCCGATGCGCGTTCCAGGCAATGGATCTACTGGAATTTCAAGAAAATTGCCAAGAGAGCCGCAGGTCGGCCTTACCTGGCCGCTCGACAATGGCTGCTGCGAAAGGGATGAATTAGTCACGGCCGGGATGCGAGGTCGAGCCAAACCTGCTCCAGTCGATCGGCAAGACGGCTCCAATCATAATGCGCGTCGATCACCGTGCGTCCACTTTTCACCATCTCCTCCGCGCGCGCCGGATTCCGCATCGTCCCAACGAGAGCCGCAGCCATCTGATCCTCACCCTCCACGACGCAGAGATCCCGCCCCGGCTCGAAGATGAGACCCTCGCATCCAATGCGCGATGTGACGACAGGAAGTCCCGACGCAATCGCCTCCAGGATCTTTAATCTCGAACCGCCTCCAATGCGCAGCGGCACAGCCATCACGGCGCTCTGGGCAAGATATGGCCTGACGTCTTCGACGTCGGCGTGCAGCTCCACGTTCGGCTCCCGTCGAAGACGACGAATGAGCGCGGGGGGCGGATTGCGTCCCACGATAGCCAGGTGTGCGTCGGGCTCCACTGCCAGGACCTGGGGCATGACGCGGGCGAGCAGGACGTCGACCGCGTCAAGATTCGGCCTCCAGTCCAGACTACCCAGAAACAGTATCTGTTTTGGGTCCGGACGGCGCGTGGTAGCAGCCGCTGCGAAGTAGCGCACGTCGACGCCGTTGTCCACAACCGCGGGATCCGACACTCCGAATCGTTCTCTGAGCAGCGCGGCATCTTCGCGACTTACTGCGATTACGCGACTCGCGCCTTGCATGACCGCGCGCTCATATCGTTCGTACTTGCGGAGCTGATCTCCTATGAACCAACGCTTCAGTCGTTGCGGTTCGGTCTGATAGAGGCGCTCCCAGATCAGCGTCTCGACGTTATGCGCCATGACGATGGTTCGCGCCCCGGTTCCCGTTAACGTGTCCGCGTATCCGAGCGACGCCTCGAACTGAAAGAGATCAATGTCCTCCGAGTTGGCGAGGCGACGAATCTCACGCCGAACATCCTCGCTGCGGTGGCTCGTAATCGAATACGGAAGTGGCGACCCCAAGTTTGCCGCGACCCTGGCGTAGAAGGCGGGGCCTTTCTTGTCCGCGGGCGGTTCGCCACAAACGCGTAATCGGATCCCGTGTTCGGTGTAGAACGAGCCGGCAATTTGCTCGGCCTGCTCGTCCCTGACGCCCCGGCAGACGTACGTGATCTCGTGTCGCCGAGCCAGCGGCAACATTAGGTTGATGGTGCGCAGCCAGTTGCCGCCCTTGGGTGGGTAGCCCAGGCCCTCATTGACGATCACCACCTTCAAAACCCTGCTCCGATGCGGAGACCGTGCGTTGACAGGTATTGAGCTGGTCGGCTGAAGTCGTGTCGATCCGCGCGCGTTACGAACCGACGCCAACTGCATCAAGACTCCGCGTACTGACGTCCGAGAGCGTGAAGGCTTCGAGCCCGCGGCGCGTCTGGAGCCACTGCCAGGTGCGGATGAGCCCATCACGGAGATCGATGGTTGGGCGGTAGCCAATAAGCCGAGTCGTTCGCTCCAGACTGGCCAGCGAGTCGCGAACATCTCCTGCGCGCGACGGCTTGTATTCGGCAGGGATGTCGCAGCCGGTCACTTCTCTTGCCAGGTGGAGCATCGCATTGAGCGACGTCCGCTGTCCGGCGCCGACGTTCACCGGCCACCCAGACGCCGACTCCGCCGGCGCCAAGGCCGCTCGCAAGTTGGCCTGGACGACGTTCGCCACGTACGTGAAATCTCGCGTCTGTTCACCGTCGCCGAACACGGTGACAAATGTGCCAGTCGCTGCCGCCTGGAGAAAGAGTGGAATCACCGCGGCGTATGGAGAGAATGGACTTTGCCGAGGGCCGAACACGTTGAAGTAGCGAAGCGCAATTCCTTCCACCTGTCCACCGCGTGCATACGCCAGCACGTACTGCTCGCTGGATAACTTGGAGGCGGCATATGGCGACCGGGGAAGCGGCTCCATTGTTTCGACCTTCGGCAAAGTAGGGGTGTCACCGTACACGGAGCTCGAGCTCGAGTAGACCACGCGCCGGACGCCAGCCGCACGGCTCGCCTCCAACAACCTGACCGTGGCATTGACGTTCGAATTGTGTGAGCCCCACGGATCCTTCAATGATCTCGGGACACTCGGCAGGGCGGCAAGATGGAACACGATCTCCATTCCCTTCGCCGCGCGGGCGGAGACGTTCGGGTCGCAGAGGTCTCCAACGATGAAGTCAATCTCGTCGGCTACGGGCGCCAGATTCGCCTCGTCGCCCGTCGAAAGATTGTCGACGACGCGAACGGTGTGACCCAGCCGGACCAACTCTTCAACGAGATGTGATCCAATGAAACCGGCCCCGCCGGTCACGAGACATGCGAACTTGCCGTTCAACTCCGCCTCCAGTCGTGAGACCCAATTGCTCGGCGCGCTCTCATGCAATGACATGAGTCGCGCGCCAGACGGAAGTCCGTTATTCAACTTTCGTACGCCATATCCCGCACCGTCCACCAACGGGATGCACGTGGCTAAGTGACGTCGCTATCATGGCTTACAGCACTTGCGTCAAACGCTGCTGCGATGCGAGACGCTCAGTTGATGCAGGTCTGCGACAACAAAGGCGGTGCCTCTGCACAGTGTCGCAACGACGTCATGTCGTATTTTCCGCTCGGCAATCGCGGTAGCTCCTCACGCACCTCGATGCGCGCGGGCTGCATATGACGCGGCAGCTCGAAACGAGCGAATTGCTCGAGGTGGCGCTTCGTGCCGCAGGCTCCCAGAACCACGTACGCGATGATTCGCTCGCCGCGGATTGGATCTGGCTCGGTCGCGATCGCCGCTTCCAGGACGTCTCCCGAGGCATACAGCACGTCCACGATCTCGTCGGGCCCGATGCGAAAGCCGAGCGACTTTATCATGCGGTCGCGGCGCGCGACGTAATACAGAAGGCCCTGTGAATCGCGGCGAACCATATCGCCGGAATGGACAGCACGGCCGGCCACGCCGATACGTTCAAGAGAAGCACGGAAGGTCGCCGCCGTCTGTTCTTCGTCCTCCCAATAGCCTTCCGCGATCGTCGGCCCGGAAAACACGAGCTCTCCGATTTCTCCTGGCGCGCATAACTCGCCGTCATCCCCAACGATCCAGATGGATGCGCCGGGGACTGCGCGGCCCATTGAATCCGGATGCAGATCGACTTCGTTTGGCGGGAGGAAAGTGCTCCGGAATGTCTCCGTCATGCCGTACTGGAGAAAAAGTTTCGCCTGAGGCTGGGCACGACGGAGCTGCCGCACAGCGTCGACGGGCAGATGCCCTCCGGCGTTTTGGAGAATCCGAAGTGATTCAATCGGTGCGGCACGAAACGACGGGGTAGCGAGGAACTGGAGCCAGAGCGGCGGCACACCGGCCATGACTGTCACCTGCTGCTCGCGGGCTTGGGCGACGATCTGCGCCGCCAGCGACGAAAGGGAGGCAACCAGCGTCGACTTCGTCCACACGGCGCACAGCAGCTGGTTCAACCCGTAAACCGAGCTGAACGGAAGCAGGCTGAAGATTCGATCGTCGCCCCCGAGCTCGAGGTATCCCGCGACCGTCTCGATGGCAGCGAGCATCGCGCGGTGGGAGAAGACGACGCCCTTGGGGAGGCCTGTCGAACCCGAGGTGAAGATGATTTGCGCGAGTCCCCGGTCCCCCGGCGGCTGCGGACTCCACTCGACTCCTTTTGCATGGGAGATTGTCGCGATGTCGATCAGGTCAGCTTCGGTCTCGATGGCGCGCGGATGCTGCGCGAGGATCGCGGGCGCGGAGAGCAGCACGCGGGCACCGGATTGCCGGAGGACGTATTCGACTTGTCTTGGCCGCGAACGTTCGTTGATGATTATCGCCACTGCGCCGGCGGCGAGCGCGCCAAAATAGGCGGCTACCGCGTCGGGGCCACGTTCTGCAAGTATGGCGATGCGGTCGCCACTCTTCACCCCGCCATCAACGAGCGCTTTTGCCACCGACGATGCGCGATCGCATAGATCCGCGTATGTGGTCGTCTGCCCCGACATTGCGATGGCGGGACGATCGCCTGCCGCGGCCGCTGCATTCCAAAGCAGGTCAGCGACAGTTCGTGGCCGAATGCTCCGCGTGTTCATGTCGCGCGAAATCGGCGCTATCAAAGCGACTTCGCTCGGCTACCAGCCACTCTGTCGGAAGAGCATCACGGGAATTGTCATGGACATGATCCGCAGGTCCTCGCGAACGCTCCGACGCTGGATGTACTCGAGATCGTAGGAAACCTTTTGCCGAACATCGTCAAGACACGCATCGTAAGCCTGATTCACCTGGGCCCACCCGGTAATTCCAGGTTTGACGCGCTGCCGCATGTGATACTGCGGAATGGTCTTACGCAGCTCCGCGAATATCGTCGGGCGCTCAGGGCGAGGCCCGACGATGTTCATGTCGCCGCGAATCACGTTGTAGAGTTGAGGAAGCTCGTCGAGCCGAGTCTTGCGCAGAACGTGACCAATCGGTGTCACCCGCGGGTCGCTGCGTTGAGCCCAGACGGCGCGACCATCCGCTTCGGCGTTGGTCACCATCGACCGGAACTTGTACATCTCGAATGGCTTGCCACCCTGATCCTGCACGCGCCGGTCGTCGGTGTCGCTGCGCTTGTAGCGTCGATCCACTCCTACTCGCGTTTGCGAATACAGGACCGGACCGCGCGACGTGAGCCTCACGAGCAACGCCACAAGAATCATCAGGGGCGAAACCACCAGCAGGCCGATGAAAGCAATAATGAAGTTCACTACCCGGGTGGCGGTTTCCGACCCCTCGCGCGGACGCACATCGATGAACTGCAGCGGGGCAGATTCCGCGACGTAGGAGGGCACGAGGTGCAGCGCGAACCCGGAATGCGCGGGCCAATCCTGGGCCTCCAGAGACTGGCTCGGTACTGATAGGGCGACTGCGTGGTGATTCGAGACTGCAGCCTCCATGACTCGACACCCTCCTGAGGGACGGACTTTGCTTTGGCGAGGAGGCGAGCCGGATACGGCATCGCCTATGAGCGGGCAATGCAGTCCGTGTGCTCAGCGAACTGAACTTGAGACATCGTCCCAAGACATTCGCGGGCAATGACTTAGGCCGGTGGTGGCGCAATCGATTCCGCGCGAGATGTAGCGGATGCCCCACAGTTGCCGGGGGTGTTGCAACACACTGATCGCAGCGGCGCCTACTGCGCGCCTATTTCTACCAGGTCGGCTGTCGACGGCCCTTCGTCGAGGGCGTACGCTGCGGAGTACGCCGTGTAGTACTGGAAATCCCCGTGCGCCGGCACATCGTTCATCACTGAGCCGAGGACATAGACGGGGAGACGATCGAGAAGAGCCAGCTTCGCGGTGGCCAGACGGCGCTCGGTGTGCCCCATGCGCACAACCATGAGAATGTTGCCAGTCGCGGCCGAAATCGCGTATGCGTCGATGCCTGCGGCAAGCGGAGGCGTATCGACGATCACAACATCGAATTGCTGGGCGAGTTGATCGATGAGCCCCTTTAGCTTGGGTGATGCAAGCAGCTCCGGATTTATGCCATTGCGCTGACCGCAGCTGATGAAGGACAGGTTCTTGTGAGACGTTTCCTTCAGGAGCCGCGATTCAGGGATCTTACCGAGCATGTACTCGGTGAGCCCGCCTTTTCCTTTCAGCCCAAAGGTCTTGTGCAGTGATCCACGCCGTGTGTCGGCGTCTACGAGGACGGTGCGCAAACCGGCCTCGGAATAGGACAGCGCAAGATTGGACGAGACCAGTGATTTCCCGTCACCGGATGCCGCGCTTGTCACGGCGAGCCTGAGCCGATCGCCGCGCGCGGTGTGCGCGATGTGCAGGCGCAGCGCGCGGAAGGATTCGAGGAATTGAACAACCTGCTCGGGATTCGTTGTGCCCACACCGCGCTTCGGGATGCGAGGAACGGCACCCGCGATGACAAGCCCGAGCTCGGAGACTGCCTGGTGGGCGTAGCGGAACTTTCCGTCGAGCTTGTCCAGTAGCAGCGCCAGTCCTCCAGCCGCGCCGAGCCCCGCAAGAATCGCCATCAGGATGATCACGGTCGCTGTTGTCTTTTTGGTGGGCCTGACCGGAACAACCGCGGTGTCGAGCACGCTGATGTCGGGCGTGGCGCTGGCTTCCGCGAGCTTCGCCTCCGCGTAGCGGCTTCTCAGATTGGTGTAGAGTCCTTCGGAGACGACCACGGCTCGACTGAGCCGATGCTCTTCGATCGTACGCGGCGGAATGGACTGCAACTCTCTCGATGCCGACTGAATGCGGCGCTGATAGTCCGCCTCACGTTCTCGCATTTGTGAGAGCAGCTGATAGCCAAGCTGAGGAATCGTACGCTTCTCGAGGATCTCGAGGCTTGCCTTGAGCTCCTTCACAGTCGCGTATTCGTCGGTAAAGTGCTGGCGTTCAGCGGCGAGACGCGCCTGTAGCTGATATCGAGTGCGAAACGCCTCGCGAAGGCCTTCCGCCCCCGGGCTTTGTGCGACACTCGGAATGAGCAGAAGGCCCTCGTACGGCGCGCCATTTCTGGCGGCATTGGCCATGTTCGATTCAAGGGCCTCGCGGTCGTGCCGCAAGTTGTCGTATTGGATCTTTTGATCGAAGTAGCTGGTCAGCGCGGGATCCCGCTCGCCCACGAGCCCGGCGGCGACAGGTCCACCCTCAGTCGGCAAGGTGATGGCGTTCACCCGAAAGTTCTGGTACGCTGCCTCAGCGTCTCGCGTTGCATTTTCGGCATACTGCAGCTGGCCTTCGAGTATGTTCGCGAATTCCACCATCTTTCGCTTCTTCAGCTCCGCGGCAACGCGTACGTATTCATTGGCCCACGTATTCAGAGTCTGCGCGGCGAGCCGCGGATCGGGATCCGTATACGTCAGCCACAGGAAGTTGCTGCCCGGAATGAGCCGATTGCCAAGTCGATCGGCGATGCGAATCGACGTCTCGCGAGGGGTGGACACGTTGAACGCGACTGTTGCGGTGCCCACTCCGGCGAACGCTGTCGCGGGAAGAACCCACTTGAACCCGAACTTGCGGCCGACGGAATCGGCTGCGGCGCCCTGTTCGCCCGAGATCATGCCCTCTGGACGGGCCTTATCAGCCTTGATGCGAAGCCCAGGTTTGTTTCGCCCGGTCAATGTGCAGCTCGTACGTACCTGAAACAAATCTGTCGCCGATCGCGAAACCCGCGAAGTATGGCCGCTGTGCCGGATTCATCGGTGTGAGATACAGCGTCAACTTGCGCACGACTTCGTCGACAATCCGGTAGCTCTGCAGGAGCTCGATCCACGCGCCCGATTGGAGGAGCTCTCGTGAGCGAATCGGGCCGGTGGCTCGAACCTCCGGTGTTTCCGCTGCGATCCAGATCGTTGAATGGGCTTCGTACTTCGCTTTCACGAGGCGCGATCCCGCGAAACCCGCCACGGCTGACAGGATTACGATTCCGAGGATGAGCCACCTGTAACGACGAAGCGCTCCGAGCGGCCGCTCCAGCGCATTTTGCGGGGCGAGCACCGATCCGTTCTGATCGCTCTCGTATGCTGGCGGTGCCGTGTTGGGCGCCGGGAGCAGCGAGGCGACTAGGCCATTACGCATTGCTGATTCTCGCGGCGCGCGCTAGTGGTGCAGCTGTGTAGCCGCGACCGAAATGGCGGCGGTGGCGGAAAGAAGCGTCAGGATGGTGGAAAGCTGAATCCGGCGCCGCTCGGGAACGAAGATCTCGTCGCCCGCATGAAGGTGAAGCCGGTCGAGCGACAGTCCATCCGAGAATGCCGCGCGAACTGCCTTCACATCCCAGATGGTCTTGCCATCGCGTCGAACGACCGTCTTGCTGACGTCCGCAGTCGGATCCGGACCGCCCGCTCTCATGATCAGATCGCGCAACAAGTAATCGGCCGGTGCGTACATGAATCCCGGATTCCTGACGTTTCCCAGTACGGCAAGCGGCAGGAGTGGCGTCGCACGGACGTTGGGGTTCGTCAGATATTTGGCCAGGTGGCGGCGGAGCGTGTCGGTAAGTTCGGAGCGCAGCACGCCCTCCAACGCGACGTCCGACATCTTGGCAAACTGCAGGACCTTGCCGGCTCTCACCTGCATGGTATCCGTCGCCGTGGGATTACTCTCGAGGACGACGACAATGCGGTCGCCCTCCTGGAAATCCCCTCGCGTCAGGCGCGAGCGCATCAGCGATGCTTCGGACGTCCTCTTCGCATTCTCGGCATCGCGAATCTTGGCCTCGAGCTGCGTGCGGGTCTCATAGCTCGACTGCGCCGTGGTTGCAGTTTGTGCACCGAGCGGAGCGGCATTTGCCGCACCCAGCGCGGATAGCGAGATCGAAATGCGAAGAATCGAGATGCGGTTCATCGAATAAATGGGAACAAGGGAGTTTTAGTCCCGTCACGCGGCAACGACCGTCAGCGCCTGCCGGAGTGCAATCTTGGCACCCGAGACCTGCGCTTCAAAGCGGCCCGCGATACCCTCTTAACTGCCGTAACCGCAAGGAGATAACCGCCCGCGGTCGCGGGTGGCAGCGAATGCCGGGCAGACCGCTGTCGCGCCGGCGCAACAAAGGTGACGCGCTCTTGAGCGACTACGCCGCAATGGTCGCGCGTTTCTGAGCCACGAAGCGACCGATCGCGCGCAACGAACCCAGGTTGGCTTCGCTGATGTCTTCGTCCGAAGTCTTGATGCCGAACTCGTCCTCGATGAAGGTGACCATTTCGGCGACGCCCATCGAGTCGATGATGCCGCGTTCGAGAAGGCGGTCATCATCACCCAGCACGAAATCAGGGCGCATGTAAAGGAAATTCTCCTCGAGGAACTGACGGACGCGCCCGCGGACTTGAGTTTCGTATGGCATTGGCTGTAGATGAAGTGTTCGATTAGCTAACGGGAATTGCGTCCTGCAAAACAACGTCTGCCGCCGCGACATCGAGCATTCGCGGGTTGACAGGCTGTGCGACAAAGCGATCGTGCCATAGCTGCGTGGAGAGCACCGCGACGAGCGCCTGGTTCTCACGAACGCCGGTTGCCCGACCGCTTTGACAGCGGCGAACCAGGCCTGCCACGGCGGTCGGAGAGAACACACCGGTCCCCCGAATCGATCCCGCGGACAAGGCGTCGCCGATATACTCTGGCGCGTCAGGTCCGAAGAAGGAGGGCGCATCGGGCGCGCGATATGGTTGTTTGCCGCGCTCGCTGATCCTGTCGGGAAGAATCCGCCGAGCCCAGCGACGAAGAATCTCTTTCTCCTTGAGGCCGCACAGACGAGAACCCGTAGGAAGCGCAGCAGCGAACTCGAACAACCGATGATCGAGGAACGGAAAGCGACCTTCCACACCGTGAGCCATCGCCATCCGATCGCCCTGTGAGCTTAGCAGGTAGGGAGAAAGAAGCAGCGTCATTTCAAGGTAGGCGGCCTTATTCAACGCGGACCATCGGAAGAAACGCGTCGGCAGGGACTGCCGCACCTCTTCTGCCACGTCGATGCCGGACAGCCCCGCTCGGAACTCGGCGGAATAGAACTGCTTTATCCACGACGTCAGCTGAAAGCGCGGCAAATGCGAGAACAGCGGATCGTCTGGCGCCCCCGCCTCCAGGAAGAAACGACGCCAGAACTCGCCGCCGCTCCCGCCATCGAGTAGATACGGGTATAGTCGATCAAAGAGTCGCGGACGCGCAGTCGAGTCGGGGCGCCGGAGACAAAAGCGGCGCACCGCGACTTCCTTGAACAGGTCGTAACCCAGGAACAGCTCGTCGGCCCCCTCACCGGTGAGAACGACCTTTATTCCGGCGTTCTTCGTCAGGCGCGCGAGGTGGAACATCGGCGCTGCCGCGGTACGGGTCAGTGGCGTTTCGGTGTGCCATATCACGTCGGGGAAGGACTCCGCAATGGTGTTGACACCCATGGAGGCAATCGAGTGCATCGACCCGATCGCACGCGCAGCGTCGCGCTGATAAGCGCTCTCGTCGAAGCGTGGATCGTCGAACGTGATCGAGAAGCTGCGAAGCGTATGCGGTGACGCGGCTGCCGCGAGCGTGGCGGTGATCGAGGAGTCCAGACCTCCGCTCAGATACGCGCCGACCGGAACGTCCGCGCGCATGCGCAGGTCCACTCCCATCCGCATCAGCTCGTCGAGCCGCTCAATGGCATCACGCGGTTCGACATCTCGTTCGGGGAAGTCCAGCTCATAGTAGCGATGGAGCACCAGCCTGCCATCTCGCCAGAGACCGTAGGTACCTGGCTCGAGCGAGTGAATCCCTCTCAGCCCGGACCGCGGTGGACGCATCGCCCAGAACGTGAAAACCTCGTCGAGAGCCTGCGGATCTACCGCCGCCTTGACGTCGCCGCTGGCGAGCAGCGCCTTCAACTCGGACGCGAAGTACAGGTTGCCGCGCTGTTCGGTGAAGAACAGCGGACGCACGCCAAACCGGTCGCGCGCGATAAATACCGACTGGTCTCGCGCGTCCGAAATCGCGAAGGCAAACTGTCCATTGAGACGTGACAGCATGCCAGCGCCCCACTCCTCATACGCGTGCACCAGAACTTCGGTATCGCTGCGCGTCCGGAACACGTGGCCGCTCGACTCCAGCTCGCGACGAAGCTCGACGTGATTGTAGACCTCGCCGTTGTAGGTGATAACAATCTGACCATCCTCGTTCGTCAGCGGCTGCGCGCCGCCGGCAACATCGATAATGCTCAGGCGAACATGCGCGAACCCAGCGTGCAGCCCGGTATAGAATCCGTATCCATCGGGACCGCGATGTTGAATGGCCGCCGCCATGCGGGCGAGCTTTTCAATCGCAATACTTCCGGCGTGTTGCGTCGCGATCCCGGCGATGCCGCACATTAGACGGAAACCTCGGATGTTTCGGGGATCACAGACTCGATGATCTGCGGCGACAGATGCAGATATCGCGTGGTCTTGCGCTTCTGCTGAACGTCATGAATGGAGCGTTCTACCTGTTCGACTGAGAGGCCAGCTTCTACCGCAATCGACTCCAGGGACCGACCGTCATTGAAGCCGCTGAGCACGACGTCGAGCTTGCGAGTCGGCAGGCTATAGTAGAATTCCTCCTGCGACTGTGGCAGCGAGAACGTATCGGTCGTCGGTGGGCGTGCCGTGATCGCATCGGGAATACCGAGATACTCCGCCAGCTGGTAGACCTGGGTCTTGTAGAGGTGGGCAATGGGCTTGATATCAGCCAGACCGTCCCCACCTTTCACAAAGAACCCCTGATAGTACTCCAGTCGGTTCGGCG
>Ga0193735_1000225_pt1 | contig 18046 bp, 16 predicted proteins | sample U1m2metaG_FD_145080 | JGI IMG/M metagenome (GOLD analysis project Ga0193735, IMG submission 145080) | Soil microbial communities from a riparian zone of the East river system, Colorado, United States - U1m2 | ecosystem: Environmental > Terrestrial > Soil > Riparian zone | place: USA: East River... | reverse complement strand
CGAAGGCGGAGCAATTTGTCCGAGAGACACAAGTCGCAGCACAATGTTCACGCCTCTCTGACCCTCCGGCCCTGTGTCGTTCTCGGCTGCTTGTTCCCGAAGAACCTCGATTGCCTCGCGAATAGTCGCGTCACGAAATTCAATGTGCGGAATGATGATGCTGCTGAGCTTCTTGCTAACCAGAGCCGTTCCACCAAGCTCTCTTTGCGCACCAACTGTGATTGGCGCGCCTGTCGCACCATATTTCCTGACGGGCTGTTGCCAAGCTTCCTCCACCTTCCACAACTGGCGACCTCGTGTCTCGTCGTATGCTTCTTCGCCGTACTGATATTTTGTGTTGTCGATTTTTTCCTGGCCACGACGGGCCGCAGTGTTGTACGGATCAAGACACAAGACTTGATCGTATCGTTTCATCGCCAGATCGTACCGGCCGGATTGATAAAAGCCGTCGGCGTCGGCGAGCAATTCTTTCACTCTCTCCACCCGCTCAGGGAATGGCAGCGCCGGCTTTCCCGCACAGTCGACTTCTGCGTCGTTGACAGTCCTAACTGTTTTGTCGAAGGATGTTTTATCGAAGGAACCCGGCTGACGCAGGCGCGTGTAAAGTAGGTGCGCCGGACGGCATTTTGGATCATAGCTGTTGCCCAAAATCTCGGTTAGGATCGCCTCGGCATCAGCGTTTCTTCCCTCAGCGATGCGGGCTTCGGCTAACGCGAGGCCGCTTTTGCAGAAACCATCAACAGCTTGATCGTGCGTTTTTCCCGAGACAACTGAATCAGGCAGATAAGTCACGGCCGACCTGAATTCTTCGTGCGCGAGCGTGTAATTTTTCGCTTTCATGGCGGAGTTGGCGCGCGCCAGGGCAGATTCGCCCTGTGGTATGGCGGCCTGACGCCGCTGCACTTCGCGCTCGGCGACGCTGTCCGGGGTTTGCGCAAAGCTCGTCACGCAAATGAAGGACAAGCAGATCAGAGTGAAATAGAAGGCAACGAAGGAAACCAAGATCTGAGGCACCGCGCCGACGAAACTGACGTTCGTTAACTTCGTTTCCTTCTGTTCACGGTTTCCAAGGGTGTGTGGAATTTTTTTCATAAGTGATCTTTCTAGCTGCACATTTACGAGCTTGTATTTGATTTGCTCCCCCGGCTGCAAGCAAAATTCTTACGATTTTTTGGGGCTAACCACCCGCCTTCGCGCAAGGCTACGGCGTGGCAGGCGAATGGACACGAAGGTGGAAGAAGAGGAGAACCACGGATACCACGGATCACACGGACGTTCAGAGAATGACGAAATCCGAATGCCGAATGACGAAGGAATGACGAAGCACGAATGACGAATCTGCGCAATCTGCGGACAATCAATCTCTGTGTTCTCCGTGTCCTCTGCGGTGAACTTACGGAGCGGCGAACCCGATCTCGATCGGCGCATCGGGTTGTTGCGTATTCACGATTACGGCCTTGTCCGGCTGCACAGCGACGAGCTTGTACTTGATGTCCTCTAAGGGTTTCAGGGAAAATTCTTGATCTTTTCTTACTTCGAATTCCCGGCGGCCACCCCAGCTATAAACGAACGTGGCCACGGATTGCGGCGAGGTGGCGACTTTCCCCTTCACCAGCGTGACCTCTACGTGGGTCTGCTGATGTTCGAGGAGCAGCTCCGATACATCATCATTTGTGCCGTACTGGTTGCGTGCGCTTTTTTCGGTGAAGTTGACGACCTTAAAGTCCGTACCGCGGACAATCTCGCCGACCTTCAAGAATTGCGTCGGCTCGCTCAGGTCAATGCTGTTGATGCCGAATATATTCCCGGACCGCGATGAAAACATGTATGGGAACGATTCCTCTGTAGCGGATACCAAGTGTAATTTCGTGATGTAATCCGGGTGTGAATCTTTATTCGTGGGATCGGTGTTCCCCTGCCATTCGTCCAGATTGGTAAAACCGTCTTTGTCGGGATCCTGATCGAGAACGTCGGCGTCTTCGACAGGCAAACGGTATTTTTCGAACCAATCATTGGGGACCGGGGGATGCACCTGCGTGTTTTGCAGCGTGGCCGGCAGGCCGTCTGCGCCGATGAAATGTCTTTCCGGAACCAAAAGCCCCGAACGGGTGCTGACTTTCCATTGTGCCGGATGCTCGAGTTGCTCCGCCGCTCGATCAAGTTCCACCGCGACGGCAGGCTGCGAGGCAGTTTTTGCGCGAGGCTGCTGAGGGCTAACGAGCCGATTGCCGAACTGTATGGTGCTCCACCAAATGGCGATGGCGGAAATGAAAAGGAAGATCGCCGCTGCGATGAGCGCGACGCGATCGTAATGCGCTTTAATCCAGTCGAAAACCTTTGCCACGGCTAATCATTAACCACGAATGAACACGAATGGACACCAAGAAAAAGAAAAGAACCACGGATTACACGGATATCACGGATGGATTCAGCCATGAAGATCGGGAGCATTGCGCTTGTCCGATTCCTTGGGGCGCAACACTCGTTTCCATTCCAATCGAGCATTCTTGAAATTAAGGAGAAGAGCTAGATCCAAGCGCGTGATGTTTAGATATCCGATCATCTGCGCAACATGCGTGTCCGTGAAGCATGACACCACTTTTGGATCAACGATCACAGCATCATCGACAATTAGATCCGGAATGAGGTTGCCAATTAATTCCCCGCGATAAGAAACCGGGAACGAGCTTTGCACTGCAACAACGTGTCCGCAGTGTTTTAGTTCTATAATCATCGCGCGTTCGTAGAGTTTTTCGTCTAGCCCGGTTTTAACTCGTTGAGCACCTCCATCGCAGCGCCGATGATCTCGCCGCTCAACTTCTCGTGAATCATTCTGATATCAGTGTTATCCGTGTAATCCGTGGTTAAATTTTAGAGGTATCCACCCGTGGTTGCGATTAAAACGTAAACCTCAGCATTTCAATCGTGGCTGAAACTTCGAGGTGCTCGTTGCCCACGATGAAATTCAACGGAGCAGCGGCACCGGGCTGCGCCGGAATCGCGTGCCCTCTTTCGACCGGTGTTGGCCCTGCCATTCTTTCGCGCGGCGGACCTTTGTCTTTCTCATCATGCACGTACAGCGTGCGAATGATAAAAAATTGTCCGGTGGAACTTGCGATTTCATTTAGGACTTTCCGCGCTGCCGAGGGCGCCGCTTTAAAAGTGACATCGACAACGTTGCGCTCGATTAACGTTGGCACAGGCGTGCCGCCTGGCTTCGCTGTCGCTACGGTTCGCCCGGTAGTTGGAGGCGGTGTCGGAGTTGGTGAAGCCCCACCTTCTTGGGGCAAACGCGCGCGGCGAAGCGACATCACGCCATCCACCTTGGCATCGAGCAAAATGTTTATGAGCTTCTGGATTTGGGTAAGCTCCTGTCCAAGCAACGACGCGACGGCCGTAGCAGGCATGGTGGTGGCGAATTCGTCGAAACCGAGTAGGAATTTGTCCGGCAACTTCACATTGTTCACGCGCGCTCTGTCCAGTGTCGCAATGGTCACGAGGCGCAAGCGCGATTGAAATTCATTGGGCGCAAGTGGCGGCGCAGGGACGACCTCTGTTTTCAGGGCTGCTTTAAAGTTGTCCAGTGCGACCCTGTATTTCTCGACGTAATCCTGCAGTTTCCGGTAATTGGCGTCGTTGGGAAACGGATCGAGATGCTCCAGCCGGTTCCGTTCCGTCGCCACCTGGTCGAACGCTTTTCTTGAGTCACTCCAGGCGCTCCACCTCCAGTAAAGCAGTGCCATGGCGAGCAACGCGCAAATTCCAAAACCAATCAGAAACGTGCCGAAGGCGCGATTTTGCTGGAACCACTTCATGGCAGTTTCACAGGCTTGCGCAGGGTGAGCTGAAGTTCATAGGGGAAGGCCCACTCCGTGTCGTTGGGAACGGAATTGGATTTAATTACGCGCTCCGGAGTTTTCGGATTGATGACAAACAGCGGCGAATTCGCCAGATTGCGAAGGTAATCCACCACGATTTCCTGCTGTTTCGGATTATACAGGTAAAGCCCGCGGACCATGATGCCGTCGATCGACTTCCCAACACCGGTCGCAGCTTTCGCTGTCGATCCGGGAGGAGCTGTTGGCGGAGGAGTCGGCGCAATTTCCCCGGCCCGTTTTTCGGATGCGCCCAGCAGTTTTCCACCAGAAGTCGCGGCAAGCTCGGTGATCCAGATGTCTGCTTCCGGCAAACGCATGTTCAAGTCTTCGAGAATTTGTGGCCAGAAGTTGCGATCGCTTACCGCGGTGATGAGCGGAGTGGCGATGTTGTCCAACGCGCTGATTTGCTTTTTAAGCTTATCAAGTTGCCCTTCCGTCACGTGCATGCTGTCGTTCTTCTGCTGCATTGCCTGCGCAGTTTGCTGCGCGACGTGGGCGGCCCGCGTGTAGTAAGCCGACCAACCGAGCAGTGCGAGGAGAAGGCATGCCGCCGCAGCGATGAAAAATGGCCGACGTTTTTCCAAGTCTTGTCTCTGAACGACACTGGCCGGAAGCAAATTTACCAACATCGGACAAACGGTCACGCTGCGCAGCGCCAGACCCACTAATTCCCCAAACAAATGCGCGGAATGCGCCGCCACCGGCGCCGATTCCGACACACTCACCTTTTGAAGCGGATTAAAAAACTCGATCGGCAACTCAAACTTTTCGTGGAAGAACTCGCACATGTTTGGGATGCCCGCGCCTCCGCCGCAAAGAAAGATGCGCGATGGGGAATTTCCCTGCTGTTGTGCACGGTAATGACTAATGGAACGCATCAACTCCGCGTGCAACCGGGTCATCGTACTGCGGACTATCTTCGAGACGCGGCCAACATTTGGGTCGGCAGGTTCAGCCGCACCGCCGAGAGCGACAAAGCCGTCCCGTTTCCTTCGAGCTTCGGCAGCGGCGAAGGATTCGTCAAATTCACGCGCAATCCCGGCGGTGATTGTGCTGCCGCCCAGCGGAACACTGCGTGAGAAAATTCTTCCTGGCTCGATGAAGAGAACGTTCGTCGTGCGCGCGCCAATATCCACCAGCAGCGAGCAACCGTTTAGATCTGGGTAGTTGTAACAAAATGCGTTGTAGAGGCCCATGGACGCCACACCGACAATGCAGGTCCGCAGGCCGGTTTCTTCTACGGCGTTATTGATTTCGTCGAGCAGATCGCGCTTGATCGCGACAATGACGACCTGAATTTGTTCGCCCATACCGCCTCCCACGAGCTGGTAATCCCAAACCACCTGGTCGATGGGGAACGGAACATTTTGTTGCGCCTCAAATGAGATGATCTTGTCGATTTTTTCCGCTTCGAGTGCCGGCAGTTTGACAAAGCGCGCAAAAACCGATTGCGCGGGCACTGCGTAGTTTACGGGCGCCCCATGAATGTGCATTTCATGCATCATCTCGCGTAACGCCACCGCCGTTTCGTGCAAGGCAGCGTGGACGTCACGGCGTTGCCCAGTTTCAGGATCAAGCGGCGTTTCGCGGAAACGATAATTCACCAAGGCCAGCCGCCCATGGACTACTTGAAATTCCGCCAGACCGATGGTTTGGGACCCGATATTGAGAGCAATAAGACGTGCCGGTGCGGCCATGGGCTAAAGCTCTAAAGCACCGAATTGCGAAATGCGAAACTAAATTTCAACACGCAAATCTCAAACCGGCTCAGTAGTACGCGCTCTGTTTCATCATTGGATTTTGAAATTTGGCGCGGACTTGGAGCTCGGGATTTGGAAGCGAAATTCGAAATCCCTAAATCCGAATTTCGAAACAGATTCGAATATCAAAACCGCAATCACAAAACAAAACCGAATTTAGGGAGCGTGCCTTTCTGTTTCGATTGTTCCCCTATTTCGATTTTTTGGAGGTTTGTTTCGGATTTCGAGATTCGGAATTTTCGAATTTTGCTCCAGTTATTGAATTTGAATTTTGCCTGGAGCTTGGTGCTTGAGATTTGGGATTTCCCCACGGCTTATCTTGGAAAAGCGTATGAGCGATACCGCGCTGAGTGTCCACTCGACTCCTCATATTCAGCGCCAACTGAGATTTGAAATTTGTCATTACCGACCGTGCCGAGCATGTAGCTCTCCATGAGATCGCCGCCGCCTTTGCCCGTCCATCGACCGTACAAAATGCCCACTTCACCGCCGTAGTAAACTTGATCGGGAGGCGACATAATCATTCCGGATAAATTCTTGCCATCCGATTCAAAAGTCCCGCGTGAAGAATCAGCAGCAGCGCTTCCTTTCTTTGCCGTTGCAACTCCGGAAATATTCGGGGGCAAATACGCAACCGGAAACAGATCGAGCGACGCCATGCCGATCTCGGCTAATGCGTTGTTGCTCGCCAGCCGGCCCCCGTCCGACCAGGCCTGCACGCGACCTTTACGAAATAGAAGGGAATGGTCCTTCGCGCTGAAAATTTCCGGTTTATAAAGGTTCAGCGCAAAAGCGGGATCGTTTTCCGTTGCTCCACGCCAATTCGTTTGTTGCGCTGCAACTGCAAAGCAAACACCGACTAACCCAACCGCGACGCAAACCCCGCGCCTGATCATGCCAGAATTCACAACCAAATCGCCACAAGCGCCAGTAAAATTTTTAACCGGCCGCGCCGCTCTTATCGCGCCGTAGTCTTGCGCGAAGGCGGATCAACGTTTTAACGGCTCTCTAAAATACGCGATCGTCTTTTTGATTCCCTCTTCGAACCCCACGCGCGGCTCCCAGCCGAGGACCTCCTTCGCGCGAGCGATATCCGGTTGGCGCACCTTCGGGTCGTCCACTGGTAGCGGTTTGTATTCGATTGCCGACTTTGTTCCCGTGATACGAATAATTTCGTCGGCGAACTGTTTGATGGTCATCTCGCGCGGATTACCCAGGTTGACCGGCTCGTGAAAACTGCTCATGGCCAGTTTGAAAATTCCGTCGATCAAATCGGACACGTAACAAAACGAGCGCGTCTGCGAGCCATCGCCAAAAACCGTCAGCGGCTGGCCACTCAGTGCCTGCCCGATAAACGCCGGGACCACGCGGCCGTCGCGCAACCGCATTCGCGGACCATATGTGTTGAAGATGCGCACGATTTTTGTGTCCACTCTGTGATAGCGGTGATACGCCATCGTGATCGCTTCGGCGAAACGCTTGGCTTCGTCGTAAACACCGCGCGGTCCAATCGGGTTGACGTTGCCCCAGTAATCTTCTTTTTGCGGATGCTCGAGAGGATCACCGTACACCTCCGAGGTCGATGCGAGAATGAACGAGGCCTTTTTGTCCTTGGCCAAACCGAGCGTGTTGTGCGTGCCGAGGGCGCCAACTTTCAGCGTGGGGATCGGGAGCTCCAGATAATCAATCGGACTTGCGGGTGATGCGAAGTGAAAAACGTAATCGATTTTTTCTTCCGGCAGAAAAATGAAATTCGAAACGTTATGTTTGATGAACCGGAAATTCTCGTTACCGGCGAGATGTCCAATGTTCGCCGTGTTACCCGTAATTAGGTTGTCGATGGCGATGACGCGATGACCTTCTGCCAGTAAGCGGTCGGTCAAGTGTGATCCCAGAAAGCCGGCCCCGCCGGTGACGACGGAAACGGGCTGGGTGTTTTTGGCGACCATTACGCATTTTTATCTAATGGTTGTCGCGCAAGTTTACCAGCAGGAAGTCAGGGATGGCCAAATCGCGTCGTAGCGGACCGGCGCGACATTCTCAGTTGGACGTTGAAAGTTAAACGTTGAGCGTTGAACGTTGCAGCCCATGCGCATTTTGTCCGGTATTCAGCCCAGTGGCGTTCTGCACATCGGCAATTACTTCGGCATGATGCGGCCTGCCATCGCGCTTCAAGCTGAGGGCGAAGCGCTCTATTTCATCGCCGATTATCATGCGCTCACGAGTGTGCACGATCCTGAAGTGCTGCGCGCGAACAGCCGGCGCGTGGCGCTCGATTTTTTGGCGTGCGGGCTCGATCCGGAGCGCGCAACAGTTTTCCGGCATTCAGACGTGCCGCAGGTCACGGAGCTGGCGTGGATATTATCGACGGTCGCGCCAATGGGCTTGCTCGAGCGCGCGCACTCATACAAGGACAAACTCGCCCGCGGCATGGCCCCTACAGTTGGGCTATTCAATTACCCGGTGCTCATGGCGGCAGACATTTTGATTTATGACAGCGACGTCGTGCCGGTCGGCAAAGATCAAAAACAGCACATTGAGATGACCCGCGATCTCGCTGTGAAAATGAACGAAATCTTCGGACAAGTTTTTAGATTGCCCGAGCCGCGGATTAATCCCCAAACGCAAGTTGTCCCTGGTCTTGATGGTCAGAAGATGAGCAAAAGTTACGGCAACAACATCGACATCTTCGGCGATGAAAAAGAAACGCGGAAACGCGTCATGAGCATCGTGACCGACTCAACTCCCGTAGAGGCTCCGAAAGATTCGGAAAGATCGACAATTGTTCAGCTCTACTCCCTGTTCGCTTCGAAAGACGAACTGGCGAACATGAAAGAGCGGTTCAAAAAAGGCGGGACCGGCTACGGCGATTTTAAAGGAGAGCTGTTCGAAAAACTGTGGGAATATTTCGCGCCCATGCGCCAACGCCGCGAAGAAATTCTGAGGGACAAATCCTATATCGATAATGTTCTCGCGCGCGGCGCGAAGCACGTTAACGAAATTGCCAATCAAGTGATGCAACGTGTCCGTGCGGCGGTGGGTCTGCGCTAGGAGTCGATTCGTGCGACGGTCATAGACCACCGCTACAAGTTAATCGATGGCTATTGTACGATTCCACGTCGTTCCAAATGCGAAGAGCGATACCGTAGTTGGTGAGCACGGAGACGCGATCAAGATCAAGCTGCGCGCACCAGCTGTGGAAGGAAAAGCTAACGCCGCGCTTCGTTGTTTTCTTGCCAACCGATTGAATATCCAGCAGCGCGCAATCATTTTGGAACACGGTGAACGATCGCGTCACAAAGTGATTCGCATAGATGGCTTGAGCGAACACGACGCTCGACGACGATTGCTCGAGGCAATCTGAAGAGCATGGAGCGGAGAGGCTCCGCGACGCCAAGCATAATGCCTCACCGCTCCGACACAACACGGGCTCGCGGAGCTCGCCCTCCATTCGCCGTTAACGGCTCCGGCTTTGTTGGCGCGCCGGTTTAGTTTGCTCTGGCGGCTTCGTCTGAGGAGTTGCAGCGCTATCGCGATAAAACAAGACGCCGTGCGCTCGAAGATTGGTGATCAGCGCGTGCAGATCATTCGCTAACTGTTGGTCGTTTAGGAGAGTCGCCACCAAACCTTTGCCTTGCGTGGCGCTCTGCAGCACCTTGCGTGTATCTGCGATCGCGTTCTGCAAATTGTCGGCAGCTTTCTTGGCGGAAGCCATCGTCGAATCCGCCTGATCGACTACCCCATCCAATTTCTTGGAAGATTCTGCCAGCGCGCTGGTCGCCTGGTTCAAATGTTCCATGCTCGACTTCAAGTTTTCCATGTTCTGTGACGAAAGAGTGTCTTGATTTAACCGGGTCACAGTCGTGTCGATCTTTTGCACGGTCCCACGCAGATCGTTCACCAGCGCGCCTCCCTCACGCGTGAGATCGTCGATGCCGCTCTCCCGCGAGCCACTGATATATGCATTTGGTGGCAGATAAGCCTTCGGCTCCCCGGAGGGCATTATTACATTTACAAACCGATCGCCCAGCAAACCCGAACTTCCGACTGTGAATTTGGTTCCTTCAGGGATCTTAATGTTATCATAAATTTTCAGCGGGACAGCCACGCCACCGCCTTCGCGAACTAGCTTCGGACCGCCCGCGACTTTTCCAATTCTCGCGCCGGCGAGCAAGACATCGGTGCCTTTCAACAGTCCGCCCGCATCATTGAAGCGAACGGTGATGGTGTAATACGTCTTGAAACCCTCTCCCAGCCTGCCGAATTGCACGACCAGCGCGCCTAGCATCGCCAATCCCACAAAAACGAAAATGCCGACTTTGAATTCCAAACCTCGCTCGTGCCGATTCATCTTGAATGCTTATTGTCAATCTGAGCGAACTTTTTCGCAAGGAGCGGCGATTTCCAAAACGCCGTGTTTTTAGCCGGCGACTAAGAGACTGCCGGACCTTGTTCAGAGCGACCGAGGAGGAAATCCTGGATCAGCGGATCGCTCGACTGCTGAAGCTCGGACGAAGTTCCTTGAAAATAAATTCGACCCTCGTGCAAGTATGCGATTCGGTCGGCCACGTCAAACGCATTTTTCATATCGTGGGTGACCACGACGCTGGTCATTCCAAAGCGCTGCTGCAGCCGGCGAATCAATCGATTGATGCTATCCGCTACCACGGGATCGAGGCCCGATGTGGGCTCATCATACAATACACAGGAGGGCCGGCGAATAATGGAGCGTGCGAGACCAACTCGCTTCTTCATTCCGCCGCTCAGACTCTCCGGCATCTTTTCCTCCTCGCCCTCCATTTCCATCACTTCGAGCATTTCCTCCACTTTCGCACGCAGAACCTTTGGATCGCGTTCACCCGCCTCACGCAGTGGAAAAGCGATGTTTTCCTCCACGGTCATCGAATCGAAAAGCGCACCGCCTTGGAAAAGAATGCCGACCTTTTTGCGGATCTCCCCGAGCTGACGTTCGCTCATTCCGATGATGTTTTGGCCCTGGATCCAAATTTCTCCCGTGTCGGGCTGCATCAATCCGACAAGATGTTTAAGCAAAACGCTTTTACCCCCGCCGCTGCGCCCAATGATGGCAAGGGTTTCACCAGTTGAGACTTCAAGATCGATGCCACGCAGAATTTCCTGTTGTCCGATCTTTTTGGTCAATGCGCGCACCGCGATCATTGGCGAAGACCTACTCGAAGCCAAAGGAGGCTTAATCGAGGGCTTGGGAGATGGCGGCGCTTCGATCATCGCAACGCACAAACCTCAACTCTCAATTCTCAACTTTCAATTCATTACTCCAAAGCTCCATCACGTCGTCACTCCGCTTATTGATACCCGGCTGGGTAAATAATGTTGAACAACATGGTGAGGAAAAAATTGCAAATCAGAACCGCGAGCGAGGCATTCACTACCGCTTCAGTCGTGGCCCGACCGACGCCGACCGCGCCTTCGCGTGTGGTCAATCCTTTTTGGCAACTGATGAACACGATCAGTATTCCAAAACAGAATGCTTTCGACAGGCCCATGATAATATCGCGACTACGCGTCCACCTCACCATGTTCGCCATGTAATAGGTGCCGTTAATGTCGAGCATGAAAATCGCAACTAAATAGCCAGCGGCAATGCCGACGGCAATGCACTCCGCCACCAGCAGTGGCATCGAGACCATCATGGCCAGTGCGCGTGGCACCACCAGATAATCAACCGGGTAAACCGCGAGAGCGCGCAACGCATCAATTTGCTCGGTCACTTTCATCGTGCCGATCTCGGCTGACATCGCTGCGCCCACGCGTCCGGCTACCATCAGAGCCGTCAGAACCGGCGCGAGCTCGCGGCAGAGCGAGACCGAAACTACAGCGCCCACAGCGGAGCCCATTCCCAGCTTGTTAAATTGAAAAAATGTTTGTGCCGAGAACACCGCGCCGGTAAACCCACCCGTGATCACGACAACAAGCTGCGAAAGCAATCCAATCTCGACAATCTGGTTGAGAAATAATTTCCAGCGGAGCTTGTGTGTGAAAATGGAACGAAAGGTGTCGGCCACCAGCAGCACAAGTTCGCCCAGGTACTGAAAGAACGAGAGCAGCGGCGCGCCCAGGGCGTTGAAGAATCGAACCATTATCAAGCCAGATAATCAGTGACTAGTGATCGGTGAACGATAAGTGACGAAGCCGCGTAAAACATGGACTCCGTTTCGCGCTTTAATGTCTCTTTTATACGCGGCAAAGCACGAATGTCGAATGACGAAAGAATGGCGGAATCCGAATGACAAAACATATTTCTTGTTTTTGGATTTCGCTTGCCACGCCATAGCGCAGCGAAGGCGGGGAATTCAAGTTTCGAGTCTTGTCCGGCACAGGTTGCAATTGCGTCCGGCGCAAAGCTGCATAAAAGGATGTCCGTCGAAGAAATGAAGCGCGCCATTCACTTTCTATTCGCAGGGAATCTTCTCGTTGGCACGATATTTCTCGGTGCCTGCGAGACCATGCCGCAGGGGATCCATCAGGCAAGGATCGAGATGGCGCAGCATATCGTCACCGAACCGGCTGGCGATTATTTCATCGGCCGGCGTTACTACAAAGCCGACTTCAAATTCTGGGGCTACATCCGTCGCCCAGGCCAACCGTGGAGCACCGCGCAGTTGGTAATGTTAAATGAAAAGGAGAAACTGGCGCCGGATCGCGAACGCCTCGAATTCGGCAGCGACAACAATTACGAATACAAACTCTACGGCTCCTTCAGCGGCCAGACCGTTTACGAACCAGCGAGCAATGGATTTTATCCCGAGTTCGTTTTGAAGGGCTACGAATTAATCTCGACCAATCCGGGGCCGATTTTCAGAAGTCAGATCCAAGGGAGACCGACCCCGACGGAACTGCGTTATACGGTCGAAAAACCGGAATAACATTTGCTGTTGTCATTCCGAGCGAAGTCGAGGAATCTCTGGCTGTTTGCTTGTCGCGCGTTACTTAAGAATTTAGAGATGTCTCGACTCCGCTCGACATGACAAAGCTCGCAGCCCCTTCCGAAAGGCGAGATCCTCTCGTCGAGGAATTCCTGCGTTACCTTGCGAACGAGCGAAATGCCTCGACGCGTACGCTCAAGGCGTATCGACAGGCGCTGACCGGTTTCCGCGCGGAGAACAAAACCTCGTGGAAAAAATGCACAGCCGACGATTTTCGCGATTATCTCTTTGCGCTCATGAAGCGAGGGCAAGCGCGGTCGTACGTGCGGCTGCAATTCTCCGCGTTGCGCACCTTTTATCAGTTTCTCGCAGCTCGAAAAAAACTGCGACATAATCCGGTGCGCGAAGTGCAATTGCCAAAACTCGAAAAGAAACTGCCGCTGGTGCTGACGCGTCATCAAATCGAGGAGCTGATCGCAGCGCCGCTAAAGGTTGACAAGAATCGCGCAGCGCCAGGTTGGATGCCACTGCGCGACGTCGCAGTCATGGAATTGTTTTACAGCAGTGGTTTGCGATTAAGCGAACTGGCCGCGCTCGATGTGGCCGATCTCGATCCTTACACAGAATCGGCGCGGGTATTTGGCAAAGGTCGCAAAGAACGCGTTTGTCCAGTCGGCTTGCCCGCGCTGGAGGCGATCCAGCGGTATCGCGCCGCGGCCAACGTGCACGCGGGCCCGCTGTTCATAAACAAGACGCGAAAGCGAATGTCGGTGCGCTCGATCTGGCTCGTGCTAAAACGCTACGTGCGTCACACATCAATTCCGATTTCGATCAGCCCGCACAAGTTGCGGCACAGTTTCGCAACGCACATGCTCGATCGCGGCGCCGATCTGCGCAGTGTCCAGGCGTTGCTCGGTCACGCCAGCCTTTCGACTACGCAAATCTACACGCACGTCACAGTCGAGCGTCTAAAGAAAGCCTACGCGGATGCTCATCCACGAGCGTGATTTTGCAAGGCGCGCCTTAGCTCGCTGGCGCAGGTGCGCTGCTCTGTGGTTGCGACTCGGGAACCCGGAACGATAACTTCCCATCGACGGCCACAACCTCGACTTTGTCGCCGGGTTTGACGTTGCCGCGGAGCAACTCTTCCGCCAGCGGATCTTCGAGAAAACGTTCAACTGCGCGGCGCATTGGCCGCGCTCCGTACTGGGGATCGTATCCTTTCTCGATCAGGAATTCCTTCGCGCTCTGCTGCAACTCGATGTGGACATCTTTAGCTTTGATACGGGTGAGCACTTTATCGGCTTCCAGATCGACAATGCGCAGTAAATGCGGCTTGCCGAGCGAATGAAACACGATGATCTCATCCAGTCGATTGAGGAACTCGGGCTTAAAGACGCGCTTGGTTTCATCGAGGATTTTGTCGCGCATCGATTCGTAATCGTGCCCCTCGATCGGCGCGCCAAAGCCCATCACGGTCTGTTTCTTAAGCAAATCGGCGCCGACGTTGGAAGTCATGATGATGATCGTATTCCGAAAATCGATTTTGCGCCCTAACGAGTCGGTGATCTTGCCGTCCTCGAGAATCTGCAAGAGCAAATGCATCACGTCGGGATGCGCTTTCTCGATCTCGTCAAACAGTACAACCGAGTACGGCCGACGCCGCACAGCCTCGGAAAGCTGGCCGCCCTCTTCGTATCCGACGTAGCCCGGCGGCGAGCCGATCAACCGCGACGCGGTGAATTTTTCCATGTACTCCGACATGTCGATCTGAATCAACGCGTCGGGATCGCCAAACATGAACTCCGCCAAGGTGCGCGCCAGAAAGGTTTTGCCTACTCCGGTCGGGCCGAGAAAGACAAACGAACCGATCGGTCGCCGGGGATCTTTCAAATCCGCACGCGACCGGCGCAACGCCTTGCTGATGGCGGTAACCGCTTCGTCCTGGCCAATGACGCGCTGCTTCATGTCGGCTTCCATCATGAGGAGCTTTTGCGTTTCCTCCTGCTCCATCCGCTGGAGCGGAACGCCGGTGACTTTCGAGATGATGTACATCATGTCGTCAGCTGTCACCACGACTTCTCTCTCTTCCCGCTCCTCGCGCCATTTGTTTAGAATGGCATCGAGTTTTTCTTTCGTTTGCTTCTCCTTGTCGCGAAGCGCGGCGGCTTTTTCAAAATCCTGCGCCTTGATTGCGCCTTCTTTTTCCAAGCGGATCTCTTCGATTTCCTTTTCGATATCCTTCACGTCAGGCGGCCGCGTCATAGAGTTGATGCGGGCGCGTGCGCCGGCCTCATCCATGACATCGATTGCTTTGTCGGGAAGAAATCGGCCCGTGATATAGCGATCGGAAAATCTGACGGCAGTCTCCAGCGCATCATCGGTGAGTTTGGCTTTGTGGTGCGCCTCGTACTTGGGTCGGAGACCTTTCAAGATTTGGATGGCTTCATCCACCGTCGGCGCATCCACCTTTATCGTCTGGAAACGGCGCTCCAGCGCCAGCGTCTTTCTCGATGTATTGCGGTATTCGTTCATCGTGGTCGCGCCAACACATTGCAATTCGCCACGACTCAGCGCGGGCTTGATAATGTTCGACGCGTCCATCGCGCCTTCAGCCGAGCCTGCTCCGACGATGGTGTGCAACTCGTCGATGAAAAGAATCACGTTCTTGGAACGGCGAATTTCGTCCATCACAGCTTTGATGCGCTCCTCGAACTGACCTCGATATTTTGTTCCGGCCACCATCAACGCCAGATCGAGTGTTATCACCCGCCGGTCACGCAACAATTCAGGCACGTTGCCGTTTGCAATCTCCTGCGCCAGTCCTTCCGCGATGGCCGTTTTGCCGACGCCTGCTTCGCCGATCAGGACCGGATTGTTCTTGGTCCTCCGGCAAAGCACTTGAATCACGCGCTCGATCTCATTGTGCCGACCAATTACGGGATCGAGCTCTCCTTTCCTCGCCAACTCAGTCAGATCACGGCCAAATGCGCGAAGTGCCGGGGTCTTGACGTCTTTTCGCGCTCCCGATGTTTCGGCACCTTCCTGGTCCGATTCAGAAGGCGTAAAGTTTGGATCGAGCTCTTTAAGAATCTCGTTGCGCGTGCGCTCGATATCGAGTTCAAGACTCTTGAGCACTCTGGCAGCCACACCCTCGCCTTCACGCAAAAGCCCAAGCAAAATGTGCTCCGTGCCGACGTAGGAATGATTGAGCGCCTTGGCTTCCTTGCCCGCAAGCGCCAACACTTTCTTGACCCGGGGCGTGTAGGGAACATTGCCGACGATCTTGGTCTCCGGTCCCGAGCCGACCTGTTTCTCCACTTCCATGCGCACCGTCTCAAGATCGAGACCCATCTTCTGCAAAACGTTTACCGCCACGCCCTGACCCAGTTTGATGAGTCCCAAAAGCAAATGCTCGGTGCCGACGTAATTGTGATTAAATCGGTCCGCTTCTTTGCGAGCAAGCGCCAAGACCTGTTGAGCGCGCGGGGTGAAATTATTCATTTTTCGATGGTGCGTTTGTCGAGCTATTGCCCGACTCCCTTACCATCTTACTAATATCAGGTTTGGGAAAGAGTTTCAAACGCTCGCGGATAATTTGAGCGCGCAAGTGATCGCGTTCTTCGGCATTCAGCTTTTGTTGCGAGTTCTTTTGCAAATGCGCGGGCTGCGTCTCGATAAATAACTCATCGACCTGCAGGCGCTGGTCTTCTGGGAATGCGCCCAAGTCCATGCCAAGTTTGATGATCGACAGCAGGTTGAGCGCTTCCTTCGACGCCATGGCGTGCGCGTAGGTCAAAACGCCATAAGCGCGGCCGATCTGGTCGCAAAGTGTGTTCGGTTTTTTCTGGAGCAAAATTTGCCGCGCATCGTGTTCCTTTTCGATGATTGTTTCAATCACTTTGCTGAGACGATTGATGATCTCTTCCTCCTTCTCGCCGAGCGTGGTCTGATTTGAAATTTGGAAAAGATTACCCATCGCTTCGGTCCCCTCGCCGTAAAGACCGCGCACCGCGAGACCGATTTTGCTCACTGCTTGAATGACTTGATTGATCAGCTCGCTCAGGACAAGCCCCGGCAAGTGGAGCATCGCGGAGGCGCGCATGCCGGTGCCAACGTTCGTGGGGCACGCGGTCAAGTATCCCAACCGCGGATCGAAAGCGAAATCCAGTTTGCTTTCGAGCGCGCTGTCGATCTTGTCCACCAGCTTAAACGCCTGTTTCAACTGGAGACCCGAGCGAATCGATTGCATCCGCAGATGATCTTCTTCGTTGATCATAATGCTAAGAGTTTGCCGCCGATTCACCACCACCGCGCTGCCCGCGCCCTTAGCGGCATGCTCGCGGCTGATCAGGTGGCGCTCCACCAGCACCTGCCTGTCCAACGCCGAAAGCTCCTGCAAGCTTTCGGAGAACGATTCCTGCATTTCGGGAAGCGCTTCCACGTGCGACCTAATCAGTTCGAGAATCGAACTGCGGTCCGCTTTCTTGGCCCAGCCCGGAAAAGGACGGTGGCGCAGATTGCGCGCGAGCCGCACCCTGCTGCTGATTACAATTTCGTGATGTGGCCCTTCACCACGCAGCCACTCGCCCGCAGTGGAAAGCATGTTCGAAAACTTCATGGCGAATTGGAGAGATCGCTCTCAAGCTGCTTAATTTGATCGCGCAACGAAGCCGCCGTCTCGTAGTTCTCATCGGCTACGGCTTTCTGCAGATTTTCGCTCAGCGCGCGCATTCGGTGACTGAGCGCAATTGAGCGCTGGGCGCGTTCCGGCAATTTCCCCACATGTTCGGTCCCTTTGTGCATTGCTTTCAAAAGCGAACCCAGACCCTCTGCAAATGTGACGTAGCATTCGCTGCATCCGAGGCGTCCAGTTTTTTTAAAGTCAGCCTGGCTAAAACCGCACACCGCGCACTTTTGGCTGAGTCCTCCCTTTTCAATCTCGTCCGTTGCGCCCAGTCCAAGCAGCAGATCGGCAAGCGCAAAGCTGGTGGGGTCCTGTACGCCTTTCTCTTTCGAGCAAGCTTCGCACAGATTCACCTTGTGCATTTTGCCTTCCAGAATCTGCGTCAGGAAGACCGTCGCATCATTACATTTGCAAACGTCGCACAACATCTCTGTTAATTAGACCGCGAAGTTTCCGAAAGATTCAGCTGTTCCTGTGAGGAAACATTCGTCGGCGGCGAAAACATCGTGGCGCGTGATATCCGCTTTTAACGTTTTGAAGCCGAGTTCCGCGGCGATCTCAAACACCACCGAGCGCGTGATGCCACGAAGCGCACCCGCGGTCACGGGCGGCGTAACGATTTGACCGCGTTTGATGACGAAAATGTTGTCTGCCGTGCATTCGGCCACGTTGCCCGCGTCGTTCAACATGAGCGCTTCGTCTGCTCCAGCCAGATCAGCCTCGATGCGCGCCATCACATTGTTTAAATAATTGAGCGACTTAACCGCCGGATTCAGCGCGCCTGGATTGCAGCGGCGCGTTGCACAGGTCACGACA
>Ga0193735_1000224_pt1 | contig 18150 bp, 18 predicted proteins | sample U1m2metaG_FD_145080 | JGI IMG/M metagenome (GOLD analysis project Ga0193735, IMG submission 145080) | Soil microbial communities from a riparian zone of the East river system, Colorado, United States - U1m2 | ecosystem: Environmental > Terrestrial > Soil > Riparian zone | place: USA: East River... | reverse complement strand
TTGCGATTGCTATCTGGCGCGGTGATGTCGCGCTCGACAGCAGAGGCATCGAATTCGCGCTCGTCTTCAACATTGTCGAGCGCTTCAACGCCGGTTTGTGTGTCGATCTTCCCGATGTGCTCGCCTTCTTTGAGAAAGACTCCTTTGATCCGCACGTTGGAGTGGACCGCGACAGGGTCGTAGTCTACGAGCCAGCCGTCGAGAATCGCTTGCTGGACGCCATAGCGGAAAACTGGTTCCCCGAATAGCGCGACAGTATGAGCGGCCGGTGTTGCCGTTAGGCCGACACGAATCGCGTCGAAATGCTGAAGCGTGTTACGCCAAATACTAGTTGCCTGTGCGCTGTAGCCGCGATGGCATTCGTCGGCGATTATCAAATCGAACGCATGAATCGGAATGTCGAGGCGGTCAGCATCTTCTTCTACATCAGGGTCGCCACCAAGTTGTCCGAAAGAAGCTTCAGCGCCGAACAGGTTCCGGGCCATTCTCTGAATCGTAGAGATGTAAACAAAAGTATGACTCGCTTTTGGCGCGGTCAGGTATTCGTTCGGTAAAACTTTCGGATCGAATGGATCGTCATCACCAAAGTCTTCTTTTTGGAAACGCTGACTATAGGCTTCATATTCTTGGGTGAACTTGTTCCCCTTCGGCGTGTTGAAGGCATTAAATTCACGAACGGCTTGGGCCGCGAGCGCTTTGCGGTCAACCAGGAAAAGAATGCGCCTAACAAGTTTCGATTCCAGCAATCGATAAACCTGCGCGACCGTGAGATAAGTTTTCCCGGTGCCGGTCGCCATCGCGACCATCATGTCATGCTTGCTGCCCAGGATTGATTTTTCCACCGCAACAATGCATTCTCGTTGATATGGTCGAAGCTTGGCGATCTGCTCCGGTGGCGTATCAAGCAAATAACTCTCAGCGGCTGATGCGTCGTGGGCAAAGCGCGCTTCGAGAGCCTCGGGAGTGTTGAAATCGCTAAGCCGCCGGGAAACGAGTTTCTTCGTTCTTGTATCGAGATGCCAGATAATCGTTCCGTTGCTGGCGTAAAGGAACGGGACGCGTAATCCGTTCCACTCGCCGACAGCATCGAAAACGCCGACAGCGTACCGCTTTGCCTGTTCTAGAACATTTTGCGGGTTCACCGTTACTTTTTTTGCCTCGATGATTCCGAGCAGTTGACCCTTTACAAACAAAGCGTAATCCGCGGGGCCATTCGCTGTTGGAAGCTCTTCGACAGCAATTTTGTCCAATGCCTTGAGATTCAGGTCAGGCGAAAATCCGACAAGGTTCCAGCCATTTTGTTTCAAGCGCGTATCGATGCGGCTCTTTCGAGTTAGCCATTCAGCTTCCGTCGGCATGAAAGGGCGGAAAATAGCAGAAGGCCAAGAAAGTTAGAAGTAGGAATTATGAATTAAGAAGTGGGCGGCAAGCGAGCAGAACCGTGATCAGTGATCGGAGGTCAGAGATCGGAGGGCGGAGAGCGCGGCTGAAGGCTGGGCAAGATGGCAGCAACGAAGAAAAGTAGGAAGGAAGAATTAAGAATTAGGAGTTCTTCGAGCTCTTCAGAATCGTAACAAAAATTGCGATGAGTTCGTCGCATTCCTGGCGCACAGTCGAAAGCTTATCTGCCGGAACGATCTTTCCATCGACGAGCAGTTCCAGCCAGTAGGTCGTTTGATTCGCTGCTCTCCCAGCACCTCACCCGCTACCCGCGCGGGTTTGACCATCTATGTCGCGGCCGCCCGGCACGCTCCATTCCTCGAGTTCACGCAGTGAATCGCCGCATTTCGCGATGAACTCGGCTCGACTGCGAGCACGATACGCTTCCCGGTAGTTCGCTCCGAGCGATGTGCCAGATCGCAGGACCTGTTTGCCGAGTACCTGAGCTTCTGTAGTTTTCGGAAACTCGGAAAACAAACGAATAATCTGCAATGCGAATTCCTTCGTGCGTTGCCTGAGATCTTTTTCTTCTGGGTGCATCCTTCTTAATTCAACCTTCTTAAGTCTTAATTCCAGAGGTGACGCCTGTCTCATCCTCACCCCCGACAAATCCGCGGATGGCTTTGATCGCGATCGCGGCGGTGTTTGCGATTCTGAACCTCGATATCACGACGGTCAATGTGGCGTTGGTTACACTTGGCAAAGATCTGCACGCGGATTTGGAAGATCTTCAGTGGGGACTCAACAGTTACATGCTGGCGTTCGCCGCTCTGATCGTAGCGGCCGGGCGGGTCGCTGATGTTTTTGGCCGACGCCGTTGTTTGCTCGCAGGTGCAATTGTATTTGCGATCGCGTCACTCCTGTGCGGAATCGCCCCGACGCTTTCGGTGCTGGTTATCGGACGCGTATTACAAGGCGCGGGCGGAGCGCTAATGTTGCCGGCGGGTATGGCCATCATCTCGAGTGTTTACAACGCAGAGGAGCGCGCGGCCGCTCTTGGGACATTGGTGGGTATCGCGGGTGTAGCGCAATCGATCGGGCCGCTGGTGGGTGGATTCCTTACCGCACAGGTGAGCTGGCGATTGGTTTTTTGGATTAATCTGCCGCTCATCGCCGTGATCATGATCATCGCGTTGCGCGCCATTCAGGATTCGCGCGACGAGCATGCTTCGCACCGAATTGATATCGCGGGCGTAGTTGTGCTCGGGACAGCGTTAACGAGTTTCCTTGTCGGCCTGGATCTCGTTCAGGGAAGCGATCGCAACCCGCCGCTGGCAGTCGGGCTGATTGTTCTGTCGCTCGCCTTGCTGGTGGTCTTCGTAATCATCGAGCGCTGCACGACCAATGCCATCGTTGACGGCAAGCTCCTCCAGATACCGGCCTTTTTCTGTTCCTGTGTGGCCAGTTGCTTCCTTGGATTTGTCTTCTTTCTTTTCCTGTTCATGGTCGCGGTTTATCTGCAGGAGGAATTTGGTTACAGCGCGTTGACTGCGGGAATCGGCCTGGTTCCGTTCAGTCTTGTTCTTGCCGTAACTGGAGTCATGTCCGGACGCCTAACGAGCCGCTTTCAACTGCCGACACTGCTAATCGTAGCTTGCGTGTCGATGGCGCTGGGACTGGCGATCCTCTCATTTGTCCCGGTATCGTACGGATACAGTGGGATGGTGATTCCATTTCTCCTGATTGCCGCCGGGGCCGGGCCCGGATTTACACTGCTAAACACCGTTGGTCTCGCCGCGGTTTCGCCGGAACGCTTCGGTCAGGCAACGGGAATGATCTACATGTTTCGATTCGGCGGAGGTGCGATTGGCGTCGCCGCCGCGAGCGAACTTCACGGTGCCTTTTTCCAGCGCCATCTCGCTTTCAGATTATCGGAAACGCCATTGCCATTCGCACAACAGAAGCTCTTGGAACAGCCCGGTGCGGCCGAACGAATCGGAAACATCGATGCCGGCCTGATCACAAGTCAGGTCGAACTGGTCCGCCAGGCGTTTCACGAGTCATTCGCGGCGGCGTTCACCGGCACGTTGCGTCTGAATCTGATCTGGCCCATTGCGATCGCAATTTTGGTGGCAATAACGCTAAGACGTAAGGAAGCAAAAACGGGTCACATCTAAACTCCGAAAGCATTCGCGAGCAGGCAGGCGTGGCAAGGGAAGAAAAGTTGAGAGCGTAAAGCTCCGTTGGAGCCACGCTCCTTTACGGAGTTGAGTGTTGATTGTTGAGAGCTGATTGGAAAAGAGGACAGATCAGTTTTGCGCAGAATCGGCCGGTGCAGTAATATCCATTTGTGACACTGAAGGTGCTTATTCATAAAGCGGAAGAAGGTGGGTACTGGGCGGAAGTGCCAGCATTGCCGGGCTGCGTGTCGCAGGGCGAAACAGTAGACGATGTCCGCGCGAATATTCGTGAAGCGATCGAAGGTTGGCTGCTCGCCGACACCAAATGAAAAGTGATCAGTGATCCGTGATTGGTGAGAAGGCCGTCTGATTCAGATGCCGAGTCGCGTTTTCAGTGCGTTCCGAACACGATTCATTTCTTCATTAGTTAAAACGCCAAGCCGCCGCTCGAGTTTAACTGTAGAAATCGTCTGGATTTGTTGCAGGTGAAAAGCGCCGGGTTTCAAGAACGGTTTGGGAATGTTCAGCTCCCAGCGGTTGCCGCGCAGCGAAGTCGTGTGAAGCAAAACGGTAACGACGTCGAGCTCGTCGGGAGCAGGTTCGCCGGTCAGAAGCAAAGCGGGACGGACCTTGGCGGCCATCCCGAGATCGACCATCCAAACTTCACTTGGATTGACGCCGCGCATCTTCGTCCTCCATCCGGTCGAGCGTCAGCGCGCCGTCGAGCGCGGCCTGATTGCATAAGGCCACGTCAGGGTCCTGATTGGCGATTTCCAGCAATCCCTCACGGATGGCCCGACGCTCGGCTTCGCTCAGCTTCGGGAGTTCTTTGATGATTTCAGATGCGCTCACAGCGAAATTATATCTGGGGTCGAGAATTTGTCAGGAGAGAGAGTAATAGAAACTTTTTCGGATCAAAAGCGCCGGAGCGCGGGAAATTAAGAAGTAAGACGTAAGAATGGAGCGACTGGGAGGAGCGACATAGAAGGTGAAGCTGCGAGGGTAGCAGCGAGCGATGCGGGGAGTGAGCGAGTTTCAATTAAAAAAGTAGAAATCATGAGCGAACCCATAAGCGGCGTGCTGGCGCCGGTCGTTACTCCGTTTAAGGCCGATCTCGCGCCTGATAGCGAACGGTTCGTCGCGCATTGTAAGTGGTTGCTGTCACAGAATTGCGGGCTTGCCGTGTTCGGCACGAACAGCGAGGCGAACTCGCTGTCGATGGAAGAGCGCGCACTGCTGCTCGACGAGCTGGTCGCGGCCGGGGTCGATCCGTCCCGGATGATGCCGGGAACCGGTTGCTGCTCGATCATGGAAACGGTCAAGCTCACCAAACAGGCTGTCGGAAACGGTTGCGCGGGCGTGCTGATGTTGCCGCCTTTCTACTACAAGGATGTGGGCGAAGAAGGGCTTTACCGCTATTTCAGCGAAGTCGCGCAGCGCGTCGGTGACGCGCGACTGAAAATTTATCTCTATCACATTCCGCCGGTGGCGGTGGTTGGTATCACAACCGGATTGGTCGAGCGCCTCCTAGCGGCTTATCCGAATGCAATCGCCGGGATGAAAGACAGCTCGGGCGATTGGAATAATACCAGGACGTTTCTCGACGCGTTTTCGGTCCAAGCCGCTGGTCCGGCTCCAACTGCCGGTGCGGCTCGCACCTTTGATGTTTTTGTCGGCAGCGAATCGTTTCTCCTCGCCAATATGCGGAACGGCGGGGTCGGTACCATTTCAGCGACCGCCAACGTCAACCCGGCCGCCATTTATGAGTTGTATCAGAATGCGCTTGGCACAAGCGCCTCTACACCTGCAGAGCTCGAGGATCAGCAGGCGCGTTTGAATGTCGTCCGTCAGGTGTTCAGTAGCAGAAAATTTCCGTCGATGATCGCCGCGTTGAAACAGGCCATTGCGATCTACGCGGATGATCCGGCATGGCGGACGGTGCGGCCGCCGCTGGTCGAATTCACCCCCGAGCAAACAAATCTGCTCGCGGTAGAATTAGAGACGACCAAGTTTGCGATGCCGGGGTTGTAGGGCGTTTGTGTCAAACGCCAGAGGTCACAGGGTAAGAGTCAGTGATTCGTGATTAGTGATAGGTGATCGGAGCCAGAGATCTGAAGTCAATTTATTCAGCTAGCTCCGGAACATGCTCATCCTCGTATTTTTCGATGAGGACTCCGAGCACATCCATGAGTGAAGCGAGCGGATGATTTTCGTCTTCGCCGACTTCATCGGTGAGCCGATCGAGTAGCTGCACAAGGTCCCGGTAATCCGCATCGGTATGAGGTACACGCACCGCGCGGGATATTGGCGGCCACGCCTTGGTCACGTTTTCGAGTTCGGCGACTGACATATTATTTTTTCCACGTGCCTGCGTTGTGTTCCTTGTGAGTGACGTCTTTCTTTGCAGGACCGGGATTGGACGAACGGCGAATAGCCAATGTGCGTTCGCGAAGCGCATCGAGCATTCGCAATTTCTCGGCAATGGGGCGCGCCGCGGCACGGCTGCGAAAGGTGCGTTTACTCTCGAGAATAGGCGTGAGATCGAGCTTCATCCTTACTTTAGGAATTGTCGCTCGAACTGCTGCCAAGCGCCAGCCAAACCATGACGCGAGAGGATCTCTTGCAGCCGGTCCAGATCGATCGCATTAGCCTCGATGAATTGAAGCACCCGCGCTTTATCTTTTGCCCGGCCTGTTTCGAGCGCGATGGCGGCGAGTGAGCTGGGAAGCAAGCGAGTTTCAATCGCGCGGGTACACGGCAACGCAGCTAGGGTAGCTGGCGCGAGCGCGGGCAGTGCGAGGGATCAAGGTAAAGCGACGAGGGTAGGAGCGAGTAAGCGTGGGCAGCGAACGAGTTTCAACTCAAAGCGATCGGGTTCACGATGCCGGGCATTGGGGCGTGATGCCGCAGTCATCGCCAGCGGCTACAGTTGTCAGCGTCACTGCTCGGGATGCACTTTCTTGAACCCTTCCCTGTACCCCTTTTCGAAAGCCTGTTTCCGAGCCTCTAGCCCGCCTGGTGGCGGAGGATTTTGGAGCTGATCGCCCGATCCCTGTTGCTCAAAATGCTTCTCGGCCATCATGTTCAACTCGTCATCGGTCGGCAACTTTCCGTCGCGCGGCGCTTGCTCTCCCGCCTTTTCGCCAATTTCATAAGCCGCGCGTTCTTCAGCCGTTCGGCCGTGAGACCCTCGATGAGTACAGAACACCGCTACACCGCAAACGACGAGCGCCGCTAATCCGATCAACACAGAAAGCCGAGCCGGTTTGAATTTTCTGGCCATGCCCAGAGTAGACACTCATACAGCGCGTGCATTAACGCTACGCCAAAATCTCTCCACGCTCGTCGCAATAGCGATCTCGAGATGCTTTATCGGTGTAATCCGAGATTCACAAGTTGATGGCGGATCGTCATAATGAACGAGATGAATCCGCGCCATGACCCGCCTTCGCCAAGCCTACGGGCGCGGCAGGAGGAGATCTCGTCGGCGCTGCCGGCAGACCTAGATGCGCTGCCGCGGCTGCACGGGTTTCGGTTGCGTGGGATTGAGATGACGCGGCTGGAAACTTTTATCGACGCAGCGTTCGCGTTCGCGATCTCAATGCTGGTGATCGCCGCGCAGCAGATCCCCGATAACATCCAGGCGCTCCTGGCGGCATTCAAAAATGTGCCGACCTTTGTCTGCAGCATCGCGGTGCTGGGCATCTTTTGGCGGGGCCATTGGTTGTGGAGCCGGCGTTACGGTCTCGAAGACGGCGCCTCGATTTTGATCAGCTGGGCGATGATTGTTACGATCCTGATCTTTATCTATCCGCTGAAGGCAATTTTCGGGGCGATGTGGTACCTACTAAGCGGTCACCAGGCCGGCCAGCCGTTCTCGCTTCATACCACCGAATCACAAGCGAGAACGATTTTTGCAATTTACGCGCTCGGCTTGATTGCTATTTCCGCTGAAATCCTGCTCCTGAATCTTCGTGCCTGGCAGTTACGTGAGCCGTTGCGATTGAATGCGCGGGAACGATTGATGACGCGCGGCGAGCTGACGGGCTGGAGCATCCCGGTGAGCGTGGGGCTCGTCTCGCTGGTTTTTTCTTTTACTTTGCCGATAGAAAAAATCGCGTGGTGCGGGTGGGTTTATTTTTTGATGGCGATCATATTGCGGGCGCACTGGTTCTGGCACAGGCGCAGGCTCAAAGCAGTAAACTAGTGATTCGTGATTAGCGATCGGTTGGAAGCAGCCGCCGCCGAGGCGATGGCGTGATGCAAAGCAGATCAGAGGTTCGGTTCTACTCGAGCTGAATGCCAGAAATCCATCACCTCGATCACACTGCCTTCTCGGCGTACGCGATAGTAGATGAAATAAGGATCGCACCGCAGGCGTCGGACATTCTTGCGCTTACGATAGGACGTTCCCAATTCCGGGAATTCCGAAAGCAAGTCGGCGCGTTCGAGCAGACGCATTGCAAATGTCTTGGCAGCCGCAGGTTCGTCGGCTGCGATGTACCGACGATGTCTTCGAACCGCGCAATTGCAGTAGGCGCGAAAATTACTTTGTAAGCGATCGCCCCACCATCTCGCGAACTCGCTCGACGGGGACGCCGCGGCCGGCATCAAGCTCGGTAGCCGCTTTATCAAGTGAAGCGAGTAAAGCCGCTTCTTCTCTTTCAGACATCCGGGGTTGATCTTGCGATCGCAGCCACGCGGCAAGCGCAGATCGTTCCTTAGCGGGCAATTTGTCGATCGCCTCTTGAATCTCGGTAATCGTGCTCACTTTAAGATTATTGCAGGATTCTTCGGCCAAGGCAATCAGCCGTGTTGCGGAATTGGTTTTCTGGGCGATAGTGGGGGGTCAAGAAGCACGAAGGAGGAAACTCAGCCTCCGGTGCGCGCCAAAGTCGGTGCGACGTTGGTGCCGGGTAGAAAGTCAGAATCAATTATGAAAGCCGATCTCATTGAAGCCGCCTCCAAAGTAATCACTAATCAGCAAATCCTGGTGAACATGGTCTCACGCCGCGTGCGACAGCTTTCGCTCGGTCATCGTCCCCTCGTGGAATATGCTCCGGGACTCCGTGAAGCCGATATCGCGCTAACCGAGATCGCTAATGGAAAACTGACGTTCGAGTCGACCTTCGGCCAGAATGGAACCGAGCCCGTCCCCCACGTCGTGCAGTTCCCCAGTGTCATCGTCGCCAAGAAAGCGGTGACGAAGAAAAAAGCGGCGTAATCCGTTTTCGGTCGCCGCGGCGACCTGCCACGTGCTGGCGATGATATCGCTCGTGATTCGCAGAGCTGAATAGTTGATCCGTCTTCGCAGGGTTACACCTCGCGGCTGACACTCCGAATGATTTCGCGAGCAGGCAGCCGCCACTACAGCTCTCCGGCAAGCGGGAGGCGAATCCGCGCCGCACGCAGCCAGATCGGTGATTAGTGGCGTCACTCAATCCGGGAAGCCGTTAATTTAGCTCTGAGCTTTTGATCCCACCGGAATGTGGTTCGTGACAAGCTCGCGCAAGTTCAGCTTTTGACTCGCGTGGTCCGTTCCCTTGTAGCTCTGGATGGGCGAGCGAACGACTCGGATGCACGTGTCCTTGATGGAAGGCAGAGGGAGGAAGTAAAAATTAAGCAAGCGAACGAGAGGCGCAGCTGCGAATTACAAGGGTGGGAAACTATGAAGGCGCTCCGGCGCTTGAATAGATCGCGCACATCTAACGACTAAACACTATTATTATGAAGAAACTTACTAGTTTACTGATTGGCTGTTCGCTGGCGCTGGCTGGAGCCGCGTTGGCTCAACAGCCAGTCGAACAGCAATCACCAGCAAAGGGCAAGCGCCCCCCTGAAAAAACGCGCGCCACTGAAGCAAAGCCCGGACCGAACGCGGCCAAGCCTCAGGAGAAGCCGGCGAAGCAACCCGGAGCGATGAAGGAACGTGGCGCGACGACCGAGCGCGGAGCTGCGAATGAGCCCGGTGCAGGAAAGGGCCGGAAAACTCCAGCGAGCCAGGAATCCGCGACCGCACCCACGAGGGGACCGGATGTTTCCGAGCAACCGGCCGGCGCGCCTAAGCCCGGCACGAAGCAGCAGGCTGAGCAGCATAGGAAAGGAATGAAAACGCCTGCCGCAAATGCGAAGGAATCGCCGCATGCCACTCCGGCAACTGCGGGGCCGAAGGCGACTGCAGCTCCGCCAGCTCCAGCTTCGCCAGCCGGCCAGCAAAACGCGCAGATTAATGCTGGGGCCAAGGCGAAGAAGCCGGATCCGCAAAAGGTGCAGCAGATCAAATCGCAGCACGCGACCTTCCGTGCGCAGCCAAAACCGCAGCAAGTTCCGGCGGTTACGTTTAACCAGAGCCGTCGGATTGAGGGAAGCGAACGCTGGCAGGGTCCGCAATACGAAGTATTCCGCTCGTATCGTCCGGAACGGCACGATCAGGGCTGGTATCGAACGCATTACAACCGCGTGGAGCTGATCGGTGGCGGTTACTACTTCTGGAACAGCGGCTACTGGTATCCGGCATGGGGTTACGATCCTTCTGCCGAATATTATGCCTACGACGGACCGATCTATGTGGGTCACCACGCCGAACCGCCGGACAAGGTGATCGCCGACGTGCAGGCCGTGCTGCAAGAGATGGGCTATTACAGGGGCGACGTGGATGGATTGCTCGGGCCGTTGACCCGGGAGGCGCTCACCGCCTACCAGACCGATAACGGGCTGACCACGACAGCGGCGATTGATCAGCCGACGCTGGATTCCCTCGGGATGGGATAAGAAGAAAGTAGAAAATTAAATTCGAGAAGCCGCCGGGGCGCACTAATGCTTCGGCGGCTTTTCTGTTTTAGTGTTGGGTTCGCTTTTCAATCTGCGCCGGTATCCTTTTGATCGATGTCGGTTCGACGCAGTAGATAGTCGAGTCCGCCGATCCGGTACCATCTGTAACCGTAGCCTTCCAGCATAATGCGGTGTTTGCCGGATTTGTTCGCCCGGCTGTGGTTCTCAGCAAGAAGATTAGCTAGCAGTTTGCCCTGTTCTCTACTAACGCCAGGATCCACGAGAATTTCGCGCGGTTGTTCGTGAAGATTGTGTAAAAACAACACCGAATTATTGCGCCAGTCGTACCGGAGAGCGAGAACCGCGGGATCGCGGACCTTCAACACGGTAAAATCTCCCCATCCAATCTCCGGAACTTCTTTGCGCATTCGAATGATGCGCTCAGTCCAGTTCAGCATTGACTCCGGATCGCGTCGCTGGATCGCTGCGTTAACGTGTTGATAACCGTAAGGTCCCTTGTCGATCACAGGAGCATGCGGCTTTGGATTTTTCGTAAATCCACCGTGCGGTTCGTCCGACCATTGCATCGCCGTCCGCGCACAGGCGCGTTCTCGCAGTCTGAGATCGTCGCCCATGCCAAGTTCGTCGCCGTAGCGAACCACCGGTGTTCCCGGTAGTGTGAACATCAAACTGTAGGCGAGCTTGAGCCGGCGCTCATCGCCGCCGAGCATCGGGGCAAGACGGCGTCTAATCCCACGATCGTAAAGCTGCATGTTTTTGTCTGGACCAAACGCTTTGAACACGGTTTGCCGCTGCTTCTCTTGCAACCGACCGAGATCAAGTTCGTCGTGATTTCGCAGAAAGAGTCCCCACTGCGCCGTCGCCGGCCGCGGTTTAGTCGCTTTCAACGCTTTGATCAGCGGACGCGCATCGGCGGCAGCCAATGCGTAGAACAGGTTTTGGTTGACCTGAAAGTTGAACATCATGTGCATGCGATCGCCGTCGTCGCCGAAATAATCCATGTCGGTTTCGGGCAGCACGTTGGCTTCGGCCAGCACGATGCAGTCGCCCTGCCGCCACTGGAGGAATTCGCGAAACACGCGCAGCATATCGAACTGCTCCTTTGGCGTTCGCACGTTTGGTCCCTTGGTCGAGATGATGAAAGGAACCGCGTCCATACGAAATCCAGAGACTCCCGACTGAATCCAAAAGCCCATGATTTTGAGTATCTCATCCTGCACTTCCAGATTTGAGGTGTTGAGGTCGGGCTGGAAGTCGTAAAACCGATGGAAATACCAGGCTTTGGCTTCGCGATCATAGGTCCACGTGGTTTTTTGCACGCCGGGAAACACCATCCCTTTACTCGCTTGCTTCGGTTTCTTCTTCGACCAGACGTACCAATTGCGATATTTCGAATTTGGATCCGAGCGCGCCTGCTTGAACCACGGATGCTGGTCCGAGGTGTGGTTCACGACCAAATCGATCAGAACGCGAATGCCGCGTTGTTTTGCGCCGTGAGTGAACTCTATGAAATCGCCGAGCGTACCATAGCGCGGATCGACATTGTAATAGTCGGCGACGTCGTAACCATCGTCCCGGCACGGCGAAGTCTGAAACGGCATCAGCCAGATCGCGGTTACTCCCAGTCCATGCAGATAATCGAGGCGGCGCATCAGTCCCCGGAAATCGCCGGTCCCATCGCCGTCAGCGTCCATGTAGGTACCCACCGAAAGGCAGTAGATCACCGCGTTCTTGTACCAAAGATCATTGATCATATGCGGCGGCGAACGGACTCGGACATGAACCCTCTGATTAGCTCATCGTAATGGGCAAGAAAGTCGGCGGGATCGCTATAGAGCGCGATTGCACCCGTTTCGCGCAAAACTGATCCCGCTGTTCCGCCGCAGAGAAACGCGATCGTTGTGAGGCCGGCTTTTCTGGCAGCTTCGATGTCGAATCTCGTGTCGCCGACCGTCACGGCATCAGTAGGTGAAATGTCACCAAGCTTTTTCAATGAAGCGGCGAAAATATCGGGCGCGGGTTTGGAACTATCGGCATCGTCACCCGAGACGTATCCGTCGATGAGGTTGTCGATCTTAAGAAGGTTGATGTAATATTTCGTGTCAGCCTTTTTGCCGGAACTGGCGAGCACGATGCGTTTGTCGTCGTCACGGATTCGCTGAAATAGTTCCCGCACTTTCGGAAACGGCCGCACCTTTGGGAGATATTCTTTTCTGAATAGATCGGACCGGTAATCATCCAGCTCTTTGCCGAAACTCTTGATTTCATCCGGCGTAAGAAACTCCGGTAAATATTGGTCGGAACCTTTGCCTATCTGAGCGCGTAACTTTTCCCGAGGAAATTGTTTGCCGAACCGGCGGAATCCGCGATCCCAGGAATCGACGTGGAGCTCATTGGAATCGACCAGGGTACCGTCAATGTCGAAGATGAAAGCGAGCATGGCGACAAAGAGGTAATTAAGAAGGTCGATCGAACAGGGTCATGTTCTCGAATTAAATCGCCTTTCGGTAATGAAATGCGCTGACCGGTGTTCGAATTTGATCATATGCGGCCGCGAAGGGACCCCTTGATGGTGCGAGACCAATGAAGTCCATCGACCGGCTTCTCAGCACGGCGTATTAATTTCGCTCACTCGATCGCTAGGAAGGTAATCCCTTCTTCGCGATTAGTTCCATTTGTTCACAGAAGCGATCGAGTTCGCCTAGCGTGCTGTAAACGTTGGGTGTGATGCGCATACCCTGGAATTCTTCGTGCACGATCGGCACGGTGAAAATGTGGTGTTTATCGAACAGGTATTTCGTGACAGCGTTTGGATCGGTGCCTTCGATGTGAACATTTCCTATTGCGCACGATTGAATTGGATCGAACGAAGTGTTGAACCGAATTTTGGGCACATCTTTGAGCCGGTTCATCCAGTAACGCGACAGGTAGCGTAACCGCGCTTCCTTGCGTTTGCCGCCGATGCCATTGTGAAAGAGGAGCGCCTCGCCAATGGCAAGCTTCGGCGCGGCTGAGTGGGTGCCGATCTCTTCGAATTTGCGGATATCGGAAGACTGTTTGGCTTCCGCGGCCATGAGCGGCCAGAGTTTTTCGATTTTATCGCGCTTGATGTAAAGCATTCCGGTGCCTTTCGGCGCGTAGAGCCATTTGTGCAGACTGGTGCCGAAGTAATCGCAACCGAGGTCGCTTTGTTTGAAATAGAGCTGGGCGAAGGAATGCGCGCCGTCGACGATGGTCTCAATGCCGCGGGCGCGCGCGATGTCGCAGACTGCTTTAACGGGAGTGATCTGGCCGGTGATGTTGATCATGTGTGAGATCAGGATGATGCGAGTGCGGTCGGTGATTCCTTTTTCAAACGCGGCGACGATCTCGTTGAGGTTCTTCGGCGGAATCGGAATCTGAATGAGCTTGAGTTTGAGGTTTTCCCGTTTTTCCCGCTGACGCAATGTGGTGAGCATGCGCGGGTAGTCCTGGGTGGTGGTGAGAATTTCGTCACCGGGCTTGAAGTCCATGCCCATGAGCAAAGTCTCGAGCGATTCCGAAGCGTTGCGCGTGATCGCGATTTCTTCGCGATCGCATCCAAACAGCTCGGCCAGACCGGTGCGAATGGTTTCCGATTGCGGCTCGAGGATTTGCCACATCGTGTAAGCGGTGGCGTCTTCCTGTTCCCAGATATAACGGACGAGCGCCTCGGTCACGATCCGCGGACTGGGCGAAACGCCGCCGTTATTCAGGTTGATGATGCCGCGTGTAACGCTGAACGAGTTTTGGATGGTGGCCCAGTAATCTTCGTCCATGGCCGCTTTATCCAGGGTGAGATGCGCAACGTTTTTCGAAGCTGCTTCAACATTTCTCAATAACGACGCGACCGTTGCCGAAGACAGCGTGGCCAGACCGAGGCTTTTGCCCGCAAGTGAAATGAAGTCCCGACGGGTGCGCTTGCGAATGACAGAATTCGGGCTCGTCATGAGATACGCAGCATTAAGAACAGAATGGAGCTGATGGGATCAGCGACATAGAACACGTCGCGAGTGAGGGAATGGAGCGTTTGGGGAAAGCGACATAGAAGGCAAAGCCGCGATAGGTAGCGGCGAGTGAGCTGGGAAGCAAACGAGTTTCAATCGCGTGGGTAGACGGCAACGCAGCTAGGTAGCTGGCGCAAGCACGGGGCAGTGGCGAGTGATCAAGGTAAAGTGACGAGGTAGGAGCGAGTGAGCCGGGAGACGAGTGAATTTCAATGAAGCGAGTGGGACGAGCGACATGGACGGCAAAGCCGCGAGGGTAGCGGAGACTGAGGCGGGAGCCGAGGGAATCAAAATCGCGTCGCGTGCGCACGTGTGCCGCCGCTGATTAAAGCGATCCAGTAGACCGCGTGCAATCATTGTCTTTGCTTACTTTCACCGCTACCTCGGGGGGGCGGTTTCGTTGATAGCACGGCTATTCGAGCGTTGGGCTCGACAAGTCCACGAGAGCTTTGCGAAACTCTACGGCTATGAAAACAACAACCCCATCGTTCCCGTGAAAACATTTCTTGTTGCTCTGCTTCTAGCCGGTCTCACATTTGCCGTCGTTGCTGATGCTCAGCTTCCCCCTGGCTCAATCATGACCACGGGGACCGCGCATTCGCATTTCGTGTCGGTACCGCTCAGCGAAATGCTCACTTGCCCTTACGCGATCGGTCCAGCCGTGCCCGGCCCTATCAGCAAGCCAGGCGGAAATTTCCTGTCCGATCCGATCGTGAGCTTCGATGGGCTTCATGTCGGCAAACTGCCGGCCGGCGACGATTGTTCTCTTGGCAGCTATGCATCCGACGATAGCGGGGCTGTGGGCTTCAATCACTACCTGCAGGTGGTCAACACCGCGATCGCAGTTTATGACAAGTCCGGGAATGTCCTGGCGGGTCCCGTAAGCACCACCACTTTTTGGCAGGACCAGCCTGACTGTGGAGGTAACCAAATCTGGAGCGATGCGGTTGTACGGTTCGATCGATACGCCAACCGATGGGTTATCGCTCGTCCGGGCGGGGGACCGTACGGTCAGGACCTGTGCATGGCCGTTTCTAAGACCTCGGACCCGACAGGGCCGTACGATCAGTACGCGTTCGAGGTCAACAACACGACTAATCAACTGGCTGGGTTCTTCAACGATTATCCGAAGATCAGTGTGTTTACAGACGCCTACTACGCCACTGCGGACCCCAACAAGATCTTCAGCGGACTGGGCAATACCATCTCCGCGTTTGAGCGAGCGGCCATGCTGGCCGGAAACCCCGACGCGAAGTTCGTGACATTCTTTGTACCTGCTCCCCGCAATCCGTTCCAAACCACCCGTAGCCATATGCTGGCGGCCGACCTCGAGGGTACGAGGTTGCCGCTAAGGGATACCCCTGAGTACGTGGTGCAGGTCCAGGATTCGCACCTGGGCTTCCCCGCAGGCCGGCTCCAAGTGTACGAGTTCCATGTGGACTGGCACTCTCCCACGTCTTCCACACTTATCCCGACGCAGAGTCTTGTGCCGCAGCCGTTCAACTCCAACGCCTGCCACGACGAGTTTTTCTGTATCAAGCAGCCGGAAGTTAATCAGGTTACTCACCTACTCGATTCGCTTTCTTATGGCTATATGATGCAGCGCTTGACCTATCGCAATTTCGGCCCTCGGCAGACGCTGCTGTTGAACCATACCGTGGCCGCCGACGGCGATCCATCGCGGGATCACGCGGGTATCCGCTGGTACGAGCTTCGCATGACAACAAGAGGGCGAACACGAAGTCCCTGGGAAATTTATCAGCAGGGGACCTATGCGCCCGATGCCAATGACCGGTGGCTTGGGAGTATCGCCATGGACAGGATGGGAAACATCGCGCTCGGCTTCAACGTCTCGGGAACCAGTGTGTTTCCGTCCCTCCATTACGCGGGCCGGCGGCCTAACGACCCGCTGGGCACGTTGCCGCTTTGCGAGTTAACACTTATCGACGGCGGTGGCATTCAGCACAGTTACACCAACTTCGGAGATTACAGCCAGATGACGATCGATCCGAGTGATGATTGTACATTCTGGTACACAGGGACCTACTATCCCACGACTAGCGACCCGAACGACTGGCACACCCGGATTGGCTCGTTCAGATTCACGAACTGCCACGGCAGAGACGAAGACTCTGACAAGTGACGGCCGAGATCGCCAGCGCGGCCAGCGCTGTACCGAGCGGCTCGAGGTGATCTTGCGGCGCGAGGGCGGATGCAATCAACAACGTGATCGAAATGCGTTACGAGTAAGCGGGCGAGTTCAAAGAGTGGTAGTAACTCGACAGTTTACTGATTGTTAACCACCGTTTGCGGTGCGGGCTTGTTCAGTTCGAGTTGTGCGCTCACTTTCTGCAGGCCCGCAGTAAGGGCTTCAATTTGCTTTTGCTGGTGGGCGATTCTGGATTGAAAGTCCTGCTTTAATTGCGTGATTGTCGCCTGTTGTTCCTCCACCTTGCGGTGCTCTTTGAGGAACTCATTGAGCAACATCGCGTTCACCTGGTCGTAACGCACGCTGTAGGGTTTTCCCTCTTTGTCGCGCACCACCAAATCAGGATTGACCGCCTCCACCTCCTCGGCCACCAGCCCAAGCTGTGGAATCCCTTGCGGGTCTATCCCCTTCTTATATCGGAAGGTGACGGGTTTGAGAGCAAAGAGCGCTTCACTGGCGTTGTCCATTGGCTTGATCTCATCCTTGAACCGGGCCGACGAAGTCATTGTTCCGAGCCTGCCGTCTGAATTAATGAGGACCGCAACTCCATTGGAAGATGTCGCGCCGAAGATATTGCCAATAAAGCAGCTATTTTCCGCATTGTTACCAGCGGCACCGATACAAATGACGTTATTGGCCGTGGTGACGTTGCTACCAGCGTCCAAGCCCAAGGCAGTGTTGCCACCGCCCGTCGTGTTGAGAGCGAGTGCGCCACTGCCGATGGCCGTGTTGCCGGAGCCGGTGGTGTTGGCAAATAGCGCATCAATACCAACGGCGGTGAGGAAGTCCGCCTTGTTGTTCGCGAGCGTGTCGACACCCAGGGCGGTGTTTTCGCCGCCATCAACGTTAGCTGCGAGTGCCCCAGAGCCAACTGCCGTGTTGAAGTTGGCAGTGCCGGCTCCATCCGAGTCATTATTCAGGAGCGCGAGATCACCAATGGCAGTGTTGTCAACGCCCACCATATTTTCAAGAAGCGCAGAATTACCAAAAGCGTTGTTGCCAGTTCCACTGATGTTGTTAATGAGCGCAAAGGCACCGACAGCATTGTTGTAGTTGCCGGTCGAGTTAACTTCAAGCGCGGCTGTTCCATTTGCCGTATTTTGTGTGCCGGTGGTGTTGCTAAGGAGTGCGCCTTCGCCGGTGGCCGTATTAAAGCTGCCTTCTGTGTTGCTAAAAAGAGCGAACGCTCCATTGGCCGTGTTTTCAACGCCAGTGGTGTTGCTTAAAAGCGCCCCGGCGCCAGTAGCCGTATTTGCGTCTGCGGTGTTGGCAAGGAGCGCTCCAGCGCCGATACCCGTGTTAAAGCTGCCGGTCGTGACGCTCAGGAGCGAATATATACCGATCGCGCTGTTATAAATGCCGGTTGTGCAGCTCAAAAGGGCGCTGCTCCCCTCTGCCGTGTTGCCTCCGGGATAGCCTCCATCCGGCGACGGACTGACCGCCTGCGCTGTGAGAGGAAGAGCAACGCAGACGAGTGAAAGTATGATAAGAATTGGTGGCGCTATTGTTTTCATAGGCGTGAAGTTTGAAAAAAATCTCGCCTGCTTGTCAATTTAACTCGCCG
>Ga0193735_1000222_pt1 | contig 18248 bp, 18 predicted proteins | sample U1m2metaG_FD_145080 | JGI IMG/M metagenome (GOLD analysis project Ga0193735, IMG submission 145080) | Soil microbial communities from a riparian zone of the East river system, Colorado, United States - U1m2 | ecosystem: Environmental > Terrestrial > Soil > Riparian zone | place: USA: East River... | reverse complement strand
GAAACCGCGATGAGAAGCCGGCAGGGACCAACCGCGCGAGCAGGGGCTACGGCGTCGGCTGGGTCATCGGTCCCGACGCGCGTGGACGCCGCATCGTGAGCAACGACGGCGGCGCGATCGGCGGGACGGCGGAGCTCTTCGTCGATCGAGATACCAAGGTCGTGATCGCCTATTGCGCGAACGTGAACACCGTGGCGGGTCGGCCCCTCCGCGTCATGGCAGCGATGACACCGATCTTGGATCCTTAGGAGTGGAGCTGAGACTAGCGCGGGACGGTCGTGTGGACCGCTCCACCCATGATAAGGCGAGCGACAACTGCAACTGGCTCCGCAATATCGAGTTTCTTGCCATTGGTGAACCACACTTCCGTTTCGGCGTCGCCGTGGGCCTGGATAAATGTCACGTGTTCCTGGTTTATGTAGGTGTCAATTCCCCCGACTTCCTGCAAGCGTAGAAGCTTCATACTTCCATCGTCCCCGATGTTGGATACTGAGAACCTAGCGTATCACGCTCCGAAACGAGGCCTGGCGTGTTGAGACCGTCGCGGGATTGCTCCTCACTTGTGGCGCGGCCGCGGCAATGACTACCGGGGGCGCAACGCGCCCACGCACCAGAATCGAACCAACCTCGGCCATTGATTTGCTCATATGACTCCCAAATCGAAAAGGGGGGAGTCATGCGGGGGACGTTGGGACGGCTGAACCTGGGCTTTTTCACTGCATTCACACTGATCGCATCGGGCTGTGTCACGATGCGACCCTACGATCCCGGCCCAGGACAACGCGTCGCGGCACGCGTCGTATAGGATACCTACCTCTCGGGTGAGTCCGTCAACGTCACCATATCGAACCTGAGCGACGTCACATTGGTCTATCCCGATAGCTTCTGCAAAATCGAGCTGCAGCGGCAGGACGGCACCACGTGGAAGACGATCTCAGACCCTGCTGCCGGTTGTGCGATCGCGCTCGGCTTCCTCGATCCCGGTCAAACCGTCGTGCATCAATACCGTCTGCCGAAGGGAGTCGCGGTTGGGACCTACCGTCTCGCCATGCCGATGCCAGTGCCGGAAGAGGACGCTGGACCGGAGCCAGAGCTCCAGACCCCGGCTTTCAAAGTGTACGCGTCGTCCGACTAGTAGCGTGGGCTTCCGAATGTCCATGCGAGGGCATTCTATCGTCCGGTCTATTCTTGCTGCACTATTGCCCGAGTCGCTGCCGCGGGACGGCTACCTCCGGCGGTGAGTCGTCGACTCGTCAAAGCTTCGTCAGGGTAGCCTTGATGTGCGGAGCCTGGCCTTGAACAATGGTCACGGAGACTGGATTCGGTTGTGAAGCGGGAACTGCATAGCCGGCCGGCGGAGTAATGCTGATCTTACACTCCCCCACAAAACCCTCGGCGAAGACCTCACCAGACTCCTGAGTAGTGCTGCCCATTTCTAAGCCGCTCGCGAACGTGAATACCAAAACCACCCCCGAGACTGGCTGTCCGGATTGGTCAACTACGTCTACGTAGACAAGTCCCCGTGGATCATCCCACCGATTGATACGGACGAAGCGGTAGGAGTTACCGGCGTTTGGGAAAGTAATTGCAGGAGGATTCCCAGCCGTTTCTTCGAGGGCGGCCGTGTAAGAACCCTGACCCATCATAGAGACAAATGACAGCTGTGACGACTGGTGGAATCTCCAAGCGCCGACGTCGTCGCCCCCTCGATACACACCCGATGGCACTGGTTGGCAGTCAGCCGGGATTGCAATCGACCAACTATACATAGGGCCCCCGCCTGGCCCACCAACACTGATTGAAAAACTCCCCTTCTGTACGATTCGATTGCAGCCTTGCTGCGGAGCAATGGGTGCCGGGATTGCTACGCCATCGACGCTCTGGAGAATGTAGATCCCGGCGATACGCTCCTGATCGTCTCGGCCTCCAGTGCTGTTGATACAGGACGACACGGCAAGTAGAGCGAGTGCCAGGATCGGAACCTGGCTCGCGTGACTTTTACTGAATTCGGGTTGGCACATGCGGTGAATGATGGGCATTTATATTCCGAATACCTGGAACATACGCCAGTACGGGGTGACCCCCGCGTCGGGCCTCAATGGATCCCAACCCGAGAACCTGTCGTTATTAAGATCCCAGAAGCATTCCTGCCCTGTGCGGAAGTATCCATACACGAACGTCAGTCCTACCCAGTTAGTACAAGAAAGCAGCTGCGTCGAAGGATTCCGAAGGACTGGGGCAACGTTAAAGAAGTTGCCCAGGTTACGCGATGCCGGAGCCGGAATCTGTACGCCGACGTAATCGCCGCCGCAACTGTCTTGAAGGGAAGCACCTGATTCGCAAGCCGCCCTATTCCGGTAATTCGCATGCTTTGCTAGGGAAGACCAGATTCGCGGGAAAGGACCTTGGGGGTAATCCAAGTCGTCCCAATAGTAGGTATCGGTCCCGCAATACTTCCCGTATATGGCAAAACAGTATTCCGGGAGTTCCGCACTGAAATGCACCGAGAGGGTCGCTTCTATTGTCCCCCACCTCGACCCTGTCGCATTTATCACTTCCAGCACGATGAACTCAGAATCTCCTTCGTGGGCGTCGAGATAAGCCGTGAAGAAGAAGCCACCATCCCTAAGGTACGCCAGCGCGTAAAAGATCTGAACGTTATCCGGTCGGTCGGGATGCCTGGAGGCCGCCCAGTACGGCTGTCTCGCTGGCACCCAGTCGTCGTTACCGATATTGAGGAGAGGCGCCAATCTCGAAGCCAGCTCCGCTTCGCAATCGTCCCGAATGCGATCGTTGTCGCGGTCAGTGGTGGTAGTGACCGTGTAACAGTAGCTCTTTGTCATTATCGACGGCAGAGTCGCACCGCCTCCGCCAACTCCCGGTATGGGCGGGGGCGGCGGAGGCGGTGGATCACAGCTTGGAGGCGCACCAGGGTCGCCGCACGGAATAATCAGCATGCTAGGCGCATCAGGGGCCGCAAGAGTGGAACTGCTCTGTAGTTTCATTGCAGCGACCGCTCGTCTCCCGTTCTCTCGCATCAGCGCGCGCTCCTCAGCGGGCGTCGAAACCGTATTCCAAGCGCGCTTAGGTGATTCTGCCCGCAATCGCTCGGGGTCAGATGGAAAATTGAGCTCCGCTGGACGAGCGATTACGTATGGACGCGGCGAATACGATCGCGTTCTCACCACCGTCGGCCGCCCCCTGATGTCGTACCCCGCCTCTGAAACGTGTCGCTTGTCGACTCGGGCACCGCCACGGCTGCCTTCGATGACGGCCGGGTTATCCCACTCCACGCCGGCGAGCTCTTTCACGTTCCGGCCGATCCCCACGACAGCTGGGTGATCGGAGACGAGCCTTATGTCTCACTCCATTTTCTCGGCGCCGACCACTACGCGCGATAGCCCCGCGAAGGAATAAACGGAGGCGGGGTCGAGTCTGTCATTGCACGATCTACGGTGCATGGAGACTCGATCGATGTTCAAAGAACCTGGCCTTTTACACGCGCTGCTTCTCGTACTGGTTGTCGGCGCGCTCTACGCGCTCCGCAAGCGCCTTCCTGGCACACAGCTAGGCCGCAGTCGAGATCAGTTCGAATCGCCGCAAGCGCGGCGCCGGCGACGCCAGCTGATCGCGCTCGAATGCACGGAGCTCGCGCTCGCCGGCGTATTCTTTCTCGTTGGTGGGGCGAAATTGATTGGCCGCCACGACATGGTGGAGTTGTTTCGCAGTATCGGGGTTGGCCAATGGCTTCGCTACGTGACGGGAGTATTCGAAGTAGTTGGTGCCGCGTTCATGGTAGTTCCGCTCGCCTCCGGCGCGTCGGCCGTCGCGCTCGGCACCGTCATGATCTCGGCCACGCTCATCGAGCTGTTCGTGTTGCGACGACCCCCCATCGCGGCCATGGCCTGCCTCAGCGCCCACACCTACGTCGCCTGGAGTCGGCTGCTGCACCGGGCCGAGAGTGCGCAGGCTGTCACTCCGGCGCCGATGGAGCTGGCGCCAGTGGATCTGCCGGTGATGGAGCCAACGCCGGTGGATCCACCCGCGATGGAGCCGCTACTGAACGACCACCTTGCCCTGCATGAAGGGATGAATGTGGCAGGAATATGTGAACGTGCCGGCGGTGGCGAAGGTTCGCTGGACCGACGCATTTGCGTTGACCCCCGGGATGTTCGCGGGTGCCCCGGTGGCGGCATCGAAGAAGATGTTGTGTCCCACTGACCCGAAGGCAAACGTCACCACGTGTCCGACTTTGGTGTTCAGCGTTGACGGATCGAAGGCAAGGTTGGCCGTCGCGTTGACCTGATCTGCCACCGGCGGTGGGTTGGGAGTCGGCGGCGGAGAACCGTAGCCGGAGATGCCGCTCCCTCCACCGCAGGCATTGGCAGCGAAGAACGTGACAGCGAACATCGCGAGAGTACGAGCGGTCATGGAACGACTCCTGTTGAAGTATGAAAACCCGCGTTAGTTGACGGGTTCAGACAGGTAGACCTTCAGGGTCGGCCATTTTATTCCATAAGAACGTTCTGGATTACGGGCTTGGACTGAAATTCGCGTTCGGAAGTCGTCATTGCGACGTGAACCCAAACTGTCCTGCGCGCCGCCGTGTCAAAGTTCCGTAAGCTTACCGAGCCGAGCTCCTGTCTCTGCGTATTCGCGGCCGAAACCACCGTCATCCCCACGCGTATGGATGCTGGAATGGCTTCCACCAAGAGTCGATCATTTCTTTGCTCTCGCCCCGCGGAGCGTTCGATCGCTTATGGATCGCTGCTTCTGGCCCTGAGCGCCGGAACACTTCAGGCGCAGGACACCGCCCCCGACATCATCCACGGCCGAGTCACTGACGACTCCTCACGAGCGATCGTGGCGACGATGATGGTGACGCGCGGACCCGACCGCCTCACCCAGCAAACCACTACCGACAGCGCGGGAAATTTCCGCGTGCGCTTTGACCCGGGTACGGGCGATTATCTCGTCTACGTGAGCGCAGCGGGGTTCACGCCGGCGCGACGACGCGTGCAGCGGCAGACCGACGAGCATGATCTGGTCGCCAACTTCACCCTCGCGCGCGCACCGGTCGCTTTGCTCGACACAGTCAAGATCACCGGACAGAAACCGGAGCGCGCAAAGAATTACATCGGGCCAACTGAGCTCGAGGCAGGATCGTCGGAAAAATGGCGCGACGGAGTCGATGGACAGGTTCCACCGACGGTCGCTGGAGATCTCAACGCGATCGCCGGCACGATGTCCAACGTCACCATGACTGCCAGCGGCCCGGCCATACTCGGTTCCGGATCCGAATCGAATCTCAATACTCTGAATGGAATGGGTCTCGCCACCGGAGCGATTCCCCGTGCCGCCCACACCGAAACGCGCGTGACTGGAGCCACGTTCGATCCCACGCGCGGCGGATTCTCCGGCGCGAATGTCGACGTGCGGCTCGAGCCGGGCGACCGGGAATACCAGCGACGTAACGGATTCCTGACGTTCGATCCGCGGTTCCTGCAATTCACCGACAGGGCGTGGCGCTCTCTTGGTGCGACAAGTGGCGGTGTGCGCGGGAGCGCGGGCGCTGATGGCGAGATCATTCGGGACGCCATGACGTACAACGTGGCGCTCGACGTGGGCCGATCGCTGAGCGATCCATCAACTCTCCTGACCGCCCACGCGCGGGCGTTCCTGAATGCGGGCGTCGCGCCCGATTCCGTCGCACGGCTCATTGATGCCGCGGTGCAACTGGGTTTCCCACTCATCGCATCGGGACTGCCAACCAATCGCGAACACAACACCATCAGCTGGCTCGGCCGGCTCGACGATACACGCGATACGCTCAGCACCCGCGCGCTCACCACCTACGCCGGCTGGACGCGTGATGGAGCCGTGGGGTTCAGTCCACTCTCCGCTCCGTCGGCGGCGAGCGAGAGACGCGAGCGCACACTCGGCGCCCAGCTCACGCTCGGGTCGTACGTTGGTGCGGGGCGGCGCACACTGAACGAGACACGCATCGCTCTGAGCGGAGTGCGCACCGACGTCTCGCCGTATCGATCGCTTCCCGGGGCAAGCGTGCTCATTCGCTCCGACAATCCCGCTCCCGGAACTGAAGTCACATCGGTCCTGCTGGGAGGCGGAGCGTTTCTGCCGACCAAGGAATCGAAATGGACCCTTGAAGCGGGCAATCAGACCGAGTGGAACGCCCACGGCAGAACGCACCGCTTCAAGGGCCTGCTGTGGGGGCGCGTCGACGGTCTGCGCGAGGAAGGATTCTCAAATGGACTTGGCAGCTACGCCTTCAACTCGATCGGGGATTTCACCGCCGGGCGCGCGAGCAGCTTCTCACGCACGCTTTTCCAGCCGTCGCGTGAAGGCAAGGTGTGGAACACGGCGGCCGCACTGGCACACAACTTCGCGCCGTCGCGCTACTTCAGCCTTCTCTATGGTGCGCGACTCGAGGCCGACGGATTCGGCGGGACGCCGGCCAGGAACGTCGCGCTCGAGCAGGCACTCGGCGTCCGCACCGGTGTGGCGCCATCGCGCGTTCACTTGAGCCCGCGCATTGGCTTCACCTTCACCTACAATCGCGACAGGGACAACGGCTCCGGCACGATGATGAACCAGACCGGGACCTACTTTCGAAGCATGTCAGGGACGCTCAGGGGCGGAATCGGAGAGTTCCGCGATTTGTTGCATCCCGGAATCCTCGCCGACGCGTCGGCATCGACCGGCCTTGCTGGCGGCACGTCGTTCCTCAATTGCATCGGCGCTGCCGTACCCGCCCCCGATTGGTCGCTCTTCGCCACCGACCCCGCCTCGATACCGACGCAATGCGCGGGCGGCGGTGGAGTTCTAGCCGAGAGTGCGCCGTCGGTGACGCTGATCGATCCGAGGTATGACGTGCCGAGGAGCTGGCGCGCGTCTCTCGAGTGGAATACGAGCTTCAAGAGCTGGCTGTTCAAGGTAGGAACTCTCGCGTCGTACGATCTCTCCCAGCCCGGATTGGTTGACGCGAATTTTAGCGGCGTGAGAAAGCTGACTCTCGCGGACGAAGCAAATCGCCCGGTCTACGTGTCCGGCGCGTCGATCGATCCCGCGAGCGGATCGGTGTCGGCGGTGGAATCGAGGACGTCGGGGCAATACGGCGGAGTGGGCGTGAGGGTGAGCGATCTGCGTGGATACGGGGCGCAGCTCAACCTCGGGCTGTCGCCCGATGTGTTCAAGTTCAGAACAGGCGCTTCGTTCTACGGATCTATCGCGTACACGCTCCAGGCGACGAAGCGGCAGTATCGCGGGTTCGACGGCGCCGCGTTCGGCGATCCGCGTCTCGTCGAGTGGGCGGCGGGTCCCAACGATGCGCATCACGTCATCGTTCTTTCCAGCGGATTCTCGACGGCGAAGACGGGAACCGTCACAATGTTCGCTCGGGCTCAGTCTGGACTGCCGTTCACTCCGCTCGTGGGGGGCGATGTGAATGGCGACGGGCGGGGCGGCGATCGCGCCTACATTCCTGATCCCGCAACCGCGAGCGACGCTAATCTCGCGGCGGAGCTCCGAACGTTGCTCGCGAACGGCTCGTCGACGGCGCGCGGCTGTCTCGTCGCCAACCTGGGGCGAGTGGCACCGAGGAATGGCTGCAGGGGGCCGTGGACGCAATCGTTGAACATCCAATGGACTCCGCCGATACGGAGCCGGTGGGCGAATCGTGTCTCACCGAATGTCTATCTGCAGAATGTTCTCGCGGGGGTCGATCAACTCGTGCACGGAAATTCTCTGCGGGGTTGGGGATCTCCGGCCGTGCCCGATCCCGTGCTGCTGGTGCCGCGAGGGTTCGACGCAGTTAACGGGAGATTCAACTACGACGTGAACCCGCGTTTCGCCGATACGCGTCCCGAACGGACGTTGCTCAGGAATCCATTCAGGATCGTGATTGATTTCTCGCTCGACCTATCCACTGAATACGATCTCCAACGGCTGCGGCGCGCCGTCGAGCCGGTGAAGGGACCAACCGGCTGGCAAAGACGCTCGGCCGATTCACTGAGCGCATTCTATCTGTCTCGCACTTCGGACATTTACAATCTGCTGATCGAGCAGAGCGATTCGCTGTTCCTGAGCAGGGCCCAGGTCGCGGCGCTCCAGCGCGCGGATTCAGTGTTTTCCGCGAGGGTGCGGGCGTTGTACGTGCCGCTCGGAGAATTCCTCGCGCGCGGCGAGGGTGGAGCGGGGAGGGCGGAACTCGACAGCGTGCGGGCGACGCAGAAGACCTACTGGAAGGTTTTCTGGGAACAGCCGGAGATCGCGGCTGAGATCGTGACGCCGTCGCAGCGGGAGCTGATGCCGGTGTTCAAGAGCATGCTTGGGATTCCGATGAAGGACCGCGAGCATTCCCAGTGGGGATTCGGTCATCCGGTGACGTGGGCGAAGAAGCCTACGCAGGCGAACATTTCTGTCGCGGAGTCATGGCATAGCGCACCGCCGATGCTCCACGCCCGCTCCGCGCACGCGGTCGTCGGTACGGGGGACGCGATTTACGCGATCGGTGGAACCGGTGCGGGCGGCGCGCCCGTGTTGCAGGTGGAACGCTTCGATGGCAATGAATGGCGTGACGAGACGACGCTGCCAGACGAAGGATTGAACGCGCCAGCCGCTGTAGCGATCGGACAACGCATTTATGTCATCGGTGGCTTCAAGACGGTCACCAATGTTCCTACCACAGACGTGTTGGTCTACGACGTCAACACTCACCTGTGGAGCAAAGTGGCGCCGCTGCCGGCGCCGAGGGGTGGTCACGCAGCAGTGGTGGTCGATGGAAAGATTCACGTTATTGGCGGCGGAAACTCGCGCTCGACGCTCGCGGATCATTCCGAGTACGATCCAGCGGTCAATACGTGGACCGAGCGCGCTCCGCTCCCGCGCTCGGAGGGAAGTCCTGCGGCCGTCGCATTCAACGGAAAGCTTTACGCGATCGGCGGGCGGAGTGGCCCCTCTGATTTCGGAAACGTGTACATCTATGATCCTGTCACCGATCGTTGGAGCGAAGGGCCGGCCATTGAGCCGCGCGGCACCGCCGGCGCCGCGGTCTACTGCGGAACGATCTACGTCTTCGGCGGGGAGTCGCAGGCGAAGAACACTGTGCTCAATGACGTCCTGACAATGGGTTCGAGCGGCAACGGGTGGCGTGCCGCGGAGCCGATGCCGAGCGCGCGGAATTACGCGCGTGCCGCGCTCCTCGGGAACAGCGTCTATCTCGTCGGAGGAAACCCCGTTGTCGCCGCCAGCCACTCGGCGGTCGGAAGCACGCTGGTCGAGCGATTCCAGGCGAGTTGTCCGAGCGTCCGATAGGGTGACGCTCGCGGACAAACGGACCGTGCGCTAATCTGGCTCGGCGTTGGTGGATTTTACTTCAAGCGAAGAGCTGCATAGAGGAGCCAAAGCGCGGCCGCCAGGAGGAACGGGGCGCTGATCACGCCGGGGACCCTGCGTCTCAGACGTATCGCAGCCACGATATGCAGCAACCCATTGCCGATGTTGATCAGAGAAAACGCGATGGCGACAGGGACCAGCCACGCAACGTGCGCGTAGGCCAACGGCGTTAGACCGAGTTGAATCGCCGTGACCGCGAGGAGACCGAGAAACCAGGGCCAGAACGTGAACACCGGAGGGAAGGGGAGACCCCCGAGCCGAGAGCGAATCCGCCTGGCGATGGGATTGTACGAGGCGAGAAAATCCGTAGCGGCTTCATCGACGACATGGAAACCGAACGCAACACCCATCATCGCCCAGGCTGCACCGAAGTTCTCCATTTCTGGCGCTCCACTATAACGAATTCATGAATCTGGAATGACCGGTGCTTCATTTAGCCCCTTATAACAGCCGTTCCGGTACTGAGTTGGGGCCAAAATGTATGAAATGGTGGCGGAAATCTTGCCACTAACACCAGTCCAACTCAACGCGGGCTGGTATGCACTCAGTGTATCGGATAGATGTCGCGCGCAGGCTTGTGACGTTCTACTGGAGCGAGTTCCCCTCCATCGGACAACTGAAAGAGGTCGTCCTGGAATCGGTCGCGGATTCGGAGTTCAAGCCGGGAATGAACTTTCTCTGGGATCGAAAACCAGGCTTGGCGAACCCCGCATCTGGCGAGTACCTACGCGACGCTTTCTACTTTCTGCAGGGACTGGCCGAACGGATTGGCCCGCACTCCTGGGCAATCGTAGGTCACAACGAAGCCGACTTCGGAAAGGCCCGCGTGCTCGAGGCAAAATCCGATGGGACCAAGGTTATCATTCGCGCTTTCAGGAGCGCGGGAGACGCCGAGGAGTGGCTGCGGAATCCGATTCCGTACGAGGCGTTCGTGGTGCATTTCCCCGCGCGGAATCCTTCAGCGATATATCCGGAGCTCGGGGCGTAGAATTCGAGGCCCAATAAGAATCGAGAAGCAAAAACGCGCCCGAGAGAGAGGCGCGTTTTTTTGTTGCGAGTCGGTTCTGAACCAAGGGTTGTTTAGCTATTTCTTGGACCACAGCACGAGCACGCCGCAGTTGTCGCTAAGCTTGCGGTATTGGCCGGGCGCGCTCTCGATCGGATAGTACTCCACTCCCGCCAGGTCGCTCGGGTGCAGCGCCTCGAGGTCGTCCATGTACAAGGAGTTGTCGAGGTAGACATCGACGCCGCAGTGGACGTCGACGTTGGTGAGCCGAGGCTTGGTCCGCCGCGTCATGAGGACACTGTGACCGGGACGGGCTTGATCAGGGGTGGACATCAATCCCCCGAACGCCTGGGCAAGAACCGTGACCAGGTTGCGATTCTTTTTTTGCTCGAGGTCCGCGGCGGTTAGATACCGTCCGCGGCCCTGCTGGCGGCGCGCTTCGAAGTCGGCGAGATAGGAAGTCGATGGATCGCCCGCGACCTTTACCGGCTCGAGCGTCGTGCTCGCTTTGGCGAGCCGGAAAACGGGACCGGTCGAATCGCCTTGCACCAGCAGGTCGACGTCGAGCGGCGCGTAACCGGCCAGCCGAATCTCGAACTTGTGTTGGCCGGGTGAGACGTTCGGAATGCGCGCCTCGCCGCTCCAATCGGTCCTGGCCGACACGTTGAGATCGGACAGGCTCACCTCGGCGTTAGCGAGTGGCGCGCCGGATTGGCCGTCGGCGACGGCGGCGATGACGAGGGACTTACCCGCAGTCTGGGCGTCGAGACGGCAGCAGGGCGTCACCACGAGCGCGACCAGCGCCATCGCCGTTACGGCGCGAGAAATCAATGAAGGCTTCATATGTATTCGAAGGTATGCGGACTTGCCGCCACCCGTCAATGATCCAATCGGGTCCACGATGCAAAAACGCGCTCTCTCGAGCGCGTTTCTCATTTCGTTGATCGCTGGTCGCGACTACGGCAGCATGAACTGAACGCTGGTCTCGACCGGGAAGTTGTTGCTTCTGAGAACCGCGACGGCGGTGAAGGATCCGTGCTGACCCTTCGAATCCCAGCTCTCCTCGAACGCTGTCTGGCCCTTGCCCTTGAGCGTCTCGCTGCGCATCGCCGAAGTGAACATGCGCCCCTGGCTCCAGCGCCAGATTTCCTTGCCGGCGAAATCCTTCACCACGAAATCGTGGGTCTGTCCGTCGGGAAAGCGCAGCTCGAGCATCTTCGACGTGTTGTTGTGGACGCTGAGAGTGAAGTGGAGCTTGTCGGCGTCGTCCTTGGGTCGCGTGATGTCGAACGTGGTGACGATCGGTGCAGCCTTCTCTTCAGCGCGATGTCTGGCGCTGGCGACCGGTTTTTCGTTGTGGGAAAATGGAGCCGCGGCGAACGCGACTGATGCCGCGCACAGCAGCGGGAGGATTAGGCGGTTATCCATTACTTCTTTCTAGGGCTCACGATCGATAGTAGGCGGGCGGTCGTTCTCACATATGTGAGACTCGCAACATATCGTCCTATTGACGAACGGTCAACAACGAAGTCACAGACTAACTCCGCCTGAGTCTTGGACTTGCGGCTCAGTCGAAATGTTCGGTCTCTCTTCGGAACCCAGGCGTCAATCGCTTGTGAAAATCTTCACAAGCGGTTATTTTCTCCCCTGAATGGAAGACGGAAAGCGGACGCACCAGGGCTCCAAAAAGGGTCTGTCCGGCGCCGATTTCGCCGGAGTCGGACTCCAGTTCGCGTTTGCCATCATCGTCTTCCTGTACGCCGGCCAGTGGCTCGACAACCGGTTCGGCACCAACGGGATGTTCACCATCGCCGGCGTCTTCATCGGAGCGGGCGCGGCGTTCTACAACATGTACCGCAAGATCTCCGCGGCGCAGAAGCAGGACGACGAGGACCGGAGGACGAAAACGTGAGGGAGAAGCGGGCGATCAGCTTCTTCGCCGGAGTCTCGGCCGCCCTCATCATCACCGCGACCATCATCCTGCGGATGTACTTCAGGACGGTGGAGCAGCACAACGCGATGCTCGTTTCCGCTGGACTGGCTTTCGCAGTACAACTCGGTTCCTACGCGCTGCTCCGACCGGCACGGCCGGGACACGGAGCGCCCGGCGAGCTGATGCTCCGCTGGGGAATCGGAGCGGTGTTGAGATTCTTCGTGCTGGTGTTGTACGCGCCGATCGCGAGAATCGTGAATCTCTCGCTCGAGGCGGCGCTGGTGAGTCTGGTGACCTTTTTCTTCATGACGATGATGGCCGAACCACTGCTGCTCGAATATGATCGCTGACCAAAAAGACTTCATCACGCCGCACATCACGGATTCGCACACGCTCGACTACCCGTGCTTTCATACGGGCTTCGTGTGCGAGTACGAGCTGCCGCGCTGGAATCCGATCCACATCGGCCGGTTCGCCCTCGATATTTCGCCCACCAGGCACGTGGTGATGCTCTGGATCGCGGCGCTTCTTTGCATCGTCACCACTCTCCTCGCGCTCCGTGCACACAATCGCAGAACGCGCGAAGGAAGAGCGCCGAGTGGATTTGGGAATGGGCTGGAGGCGCTGGTGCTGTATCTGCGCAACGAAGTCATTCTTCCCAACGTCGGCCCTCACGGGAACGGCTACGTGCCGTTCCTGTTGACGCTCTTCTTCTTCATTCTGTTCGCGAATCTGCTGGGGCTCGTTCCCTACGGCGCGACCGCGACCGGAAACATCTCCGTCACGGCGACGCTCGCGATCATCACATTCGTCGTGATCGAGCTTGCGGGGATGAAGGCGCAGGGCTGGGGCTACATCAACACTATCGTCTTCTGGCCGCACGACATGTCGCTGGCGATGAAGCTTCCGATCACGGTCATACTGACGCCGATCGAGATCATCGGAAAACTCACGAAGCCGTTCGCGTTGGCGATACGACTCTTCGCCAACATGGTCTCGGGTCACGTCGTGCTGCTGGCGCTCATCAGCCTCATCTTCACTTTTGCCACCTGGATACTTGTACCGGTGCCGATCGCGATGGCCATCGGCATCTCGTTCCTGGAATTGTTCGTCGCATTTCTGCAGGCGTTCATCTTTATGCTTCTCTCCAGTGTGTTCATTGGATTGATTCGCGAGGGTGCGCACTGACGCGGAGCGTGCTCAACTTCGCGTAGGTATCCGGCCGAGCGGGCCGGAGAAGTCCGTTGGGACTTTTTTGCAAGGTCCCGTTGACGGACTGCGACCGGAAGGTCGCGAGCATGACATATCACGACGCAAGACGGGGATTCTCAAATGGTTTCGATCTATCCGCTGTTGCAGGCAGCAACGCAGGTGGCATCTGCGCCGGGTGTTTTCAACGGCCCGTACTCAGGTGCGTGGGCAATGCTCGGCGCCGGCATTGGCGCTGGACTCACCACAATCGGCGCGGGCATCGGTATCGGGCGCCTTGCCGGGCAGGCAATGGATGGAATGGCGCGTCAGCCGGAGATGGCCGGACGCATTCAGACGGGCGCGATTATCTTCGCGGCGCTCATCGAAGGAATCGCGCTGTTCGCGATCGTCATCTCGTTCCTGATTCAGGGCAAGTTCAAGTTCTAAGGAAGTAAGGGGTGTGGTTCGCGGCGGTGACACTCGCCGCCGCGAAACCAGCCCGAAACATTCAAGCAACGTAAACACTGGCGGATTCGATCCGCCTAATCTCGAACGCAACCATGCCGACTTTCATCTTCGCACTCCTGCAGCAAGCAACCGTGGCACCGGAAGAATCAGCGCAGTCAGGCGATCTTCTCACGCCGAACGGCGGGCTCATGTTCTGGACGTTCGTCGTCTTCCTGATTCTCTTCGCCATTCTCGGCAAGCTCGTCTTCCCGAAGATCACCGCCGCGGTCGAGGCGCGCGAAAAAGCGCTCGAGGAAGCGATCGAGGGAGCGAAGCGTGACCGCGAGGAAGCTGCGCGCGCGCTGGCCGAGCAGCTGCGCCAGATCGAGACGGCGCGGTTGGAAGCGCAGAAGATCATCGTCGAAGGACGTCAGGTCGGCGAGAAACTTCGTGCTACGATGCTCGAGGAAACGCATCAACAGCAACAGCAGCTGCTCGAAAGAGCGCGCCGCGAGATCGAGCAGGAGAAGGAGCGAGCGATCGCCGAGCTGCGCCGCGAAGCGATCGAGCTGGCCATCGCGGGAGCGAGCAAGGTGATCGAGAAGAATCTCGACGATCAGTCGAACCGCAAGATCGTCGAAAGCTTTCTCGCTTCGATTCCCGTGACGGAGACCAAGCGCGGATGAACGACGAGAGGATCGGCCGCAACTACGCCGAGGCACTTCTGACGCTCGCCCGAAAAGACGGCGAGCAGGAGGAGTGGGGCGCTCTCATCGATGCAATCTCGGTTGGGATGCGCGAGGATCACACCCTACGGACTTTCCTCGAGTCGCCCAAGTTGTCATCGGCGCGCAAGATTCAGATTCTGGAGAAGGCGCTGGGCCGCCGGGCTCCGAAGCTCTTTCTGCGGTTCCTCGAGACGGTGATCATGAAGCGCCGGCAGATGCTGATTCCGGAGATCGCGTCGGAGTACAGGATGCTTATCGACGAGTCGGAGGACCGGGTGCACGTCAACGTCACGGTCGCGCGCGAGCTGGCCGAGCCGGAGCGGGATGCGTTGTCCCGGCAGCTGGGGCGGTTGTTCGGCAAGCGCGTGGTACCGCACATCTCGCTCAACCCGGCGATCCTGGGTGGAGTGATCGTCAAGGTGGGCGATACGGTTATGGACGGATCGGTACGGCGCCGCCTCGCGGCGCTCAGGCACAGGATGCTGTCGACGGTCACCCGGTAGAACGCCCAGCGATCTTAGCGGGCGAAGTTCAGCAGTTCGGCCCGTTCGGGCGTACTTATTGAAAGGTCGCATGCGGTGCGACCCTTTCGTTTTCAAACCGGTCCCGTGCTCCGCATATGTCGTTCAATCCAAAGACGCCGATGAGGCTACTCTCGGCCATTACGCTGGTATTCCTGGCAGTTCCCACACTGGGCGCCCAGGTACTCAAGCCCGGCTTGCAGCCCGGGCTCGCCCGAGCGCCCGACAGCGCGCGAAAGATCTCGCTGGACGAAGCCCTGCGGATGGCCCAGCAGAACTCCCCCGATGCAATCGCGGCCGAGGGAACCGAGAGAACGAGCAAGGCGGCGCGCGTTTCCGCGGTCGGGGCGATCTTGCCGAACGTCACGCTCAGCGCCGGACACGTTGCGCAATTGGGTGGCAATCTGACGCGACTGAATCAGAACGGGGAGCAGGTCACGGCCGCCCAGAAGCCGACCAACAGCACCGGCCTCACGCTCAACATGACGCTCTTCGACGGAGGCCAGCGGCTCTACGACCTCCGCACGTCGAACTATCAGATCGCGGCCGCGGAGGCAAATCGCATAGCGGTCAAGTACAACGTGGCTCTCGGTGTGAAGCAGCAGTATTACGCGGTCCTGGCCGCCATCGAGAGCCAGGATGCCGCGGTGCTGCAGATGGCGGAGGCGGCCGAACAGTTCAAGTCTTCGGTCGCGAGGGTGCGGGCCGGAGCAGCAACCAGGTCGGATTCATTGCGCGGCGTGATCCAGGTGGGTAACGCGCAGCTCGCGCTGATCACGGCGGCGAGCAACAAGGAAGCGGCGGACGCGGCGCTCACCAGACTAGTCGGATCGCCGGTGCCGGTTACGGCGGATCCCGCTTCCGTGCAGGAGAACATGTCGGCGCTGCCGGACAGCTCGCAGCTGGCGGTGCTGGCACTAACTGGACCGGCGGTGCAGCAGGCGCAAGCCAATGTCGATGTGGCGGAGGAATCGCGAAAGGCATCCAAGGCTACGTATCTCCCATCGTTGAGCGCGAGCTATTCGCGCAGCGGCAGTGGAACCGATCCGCGTTTCGGATTCGGGAGCGATCCCTTCAGCTATAGCGGTCGACTCGCCTTCTCGCTTTCCTACCCGGTGTTCAACAATTTCGTGCGCGAGGAAGGAGTCGTGCGCGCGAAGGTCGCCGAGGTCAACGCGCAGGCGTCCTTCCGGGATGCGCAGCTCGCGGCCGTTCAGCTGCTGACGCAAAACATTGGCGCGATACGCGGCGCGTCGCAGCGGGTGGCGATCCAGGTCGCGTCGGTTGCAGCGGCGGAGGAGGATGTTCGGGTGCAGCAGCAGCGTTATAACATCGGTGCTTCGGTGCTGCTCGACCTCATTACGTCACAGGCGGCATTGGCAACCGCGGAACAGGCATTGATTCAGGCGCGGTACGATTACCGGATCGCGCGGGCGCAGCTCGAGGCGCTCATCGGGCGGGACCTGCAGTGAACATTATGGAAACTCCCACCAAGCAAATGACAGAGAGAGAAAAATCGTTGGCGCGCCGACACGCCCCCGGCGTTCAGCGATCGAGGAGGATTGCGATTGCGCTCGTCGTGGCGCTCGCGGCGTGCAAGAAGAGCACGGATCCCGCACTGGTCATCGAGACTGCGCCGGTCGAGCGGCGCAGCATCGTGCTGAGCGCGCAGGCGAACGGCACTGTGGAACCGATCGACATCGTCGAAGTCAAGTCGAAAGCATCGGGCACGATCATCAAGATGCCCGTCGACGTCGGATCAAAAGTAAAAGTCGGCGATCTGCTGGTTCAGATCGATCCGCGCACCGTGCAGAACGCGTACACCCAAGCGGCTGCCGATCTTTCCTCAGCGACGGTAGCGAGAGCTGTGGCGCTGTCGGGACGCAACCGGTCGGCGGAACTGTACAAGCAGGCTATCATCACGGCGACGGAGATGGAGGCGGCGACGCTCGCATTCGCGAACGCGGATGCCGACGTCATCAAAGCGCGGACGAATCTCTCGACCGCGAAACTCCAATTAGAGGATGCCACGATTACGGCGCCGACGAACGGTACGGTCATTTTACGGCCGGTGTCGGTGGGAACGGTCATCACATCAGCCTCGACCGCGGCGAGCGGCGGTACGACGATTCTCGACATGGCCGACCTCAGCAAGGTCAGGATGCGCGCGTTCGTGAACGAAACGGACATCGGCAACGTGAAGGCGGGTCAGACTGCCACTGTGACCGTGGACGCGTTCCCTAATCGGAGATTCGTTGGTATCGTGGAACAAGTCCAGCCGGAGGCGGTCGTGCAATCGAGCGTCACCATGTTCCCGGTCCTCGTGAGTCTCGACAACTCTGACGGCGCGCTCATGCCCGGGATGAACGGGCAGGTGGTGATGGACATCCTGCGGAAAGACAATGTTCTGGCGGTGCCGAGTGACGCGATACGGAATGCGCGCGACGCGGCAACAGTCGCTCCGGTTCTGGGAGTCAGTCCCGACTCGTTGAAGGCGGCCCAAGCGGCGGCGCGCGCGGCGCGCGGGTTCGGAGGGGGCGGGACGGCGTCGTCGACGCCATCTTCGGGGGACACTACACGTCGCCGCAGGTTCGGTGCGGCGAGCTCGACACCTGGCGCGCTCGGGGCCCAGGGTGGGGCGCCGGGAACCGCGTCGTCGACCGCCCGCCGCGGCGGTGGTGGCGGTGGCGCCGCCGGTGGTTTCGCCGGCGGTGGCGGCGCGGCAGGCGGTGGGGCGGGGGCGGGGGCGGCAGGAACCAGCCGGACCGGTGGCGCCATGTTCGTGTTCGTGAAACAGGGCGACAAGTACTCGCCGCGCGTAGTGCGCCTTGGAGTCAGCGATTTTGATTACAGCGAGATCATGAGCGGCGCTCAGCAAGGCGAGCAGGTCGCCCTGCTCGGACCCGCAGTGCTGCAGGCACAGCGCGACCAACTTCAGGCTCGCGTGAGAGCCGGCGCGGGTGGCGGACTCCAGACGACGACGCCAGCGGCGGGCGCCGCGGGCGGAG
>Ga0193735_1000221_pt1 | contig 18263 bp, 13 predicted proteins | sample U1m2metaG_FD_145080 | JGI IMG/M metagenome (GOLD analysis project Ga0193735, IMG submission 145080) | Soil microbial communities from a riparian zone of the East river system, Colorado, United States - U1m2 | ecosystem: Environmental > Terrestrial > Soil > Riparian zone | place: USA: East River... | reverse complement strand
GGCTTGGCCGAGGGTCTCGCCCTCGGCGCAGCGCTTGGTCTCGATCTCAATATGCTTCGTGCAGTTTTTTCGCAAACCGGCGCGTACTCGCGCGTACTTGAGACCGATGGCGAAGACATGCAAAACCGCGAGCACAGCTGCTTTTTCTCTGCTGCGCACGCGGCGAAAGACAGTGGCATCGCGCTCGAGCTCGGGCGCAGTCTCGGTCTCGATTTACCGCTGGCGGGCGCGACCAAGGAACAATACGACCGGATGGTCGCAGAAGGCCTCGGAGAACTCGATAAGTCCGGAATCGCCGAGCTCACCTTTAAAGATCGCCATAAACATTCCGGGAATCGCGTGTGATCGTTCGGGCGTAATTCGCTCGGCAATTATCGGCAGCGTGGAATCGATACGGCTTCTCTCGTCAAGCTCAAGCTAAAGACCAAAAAAAGCGCACTTCGTCTCAAAACCTTTCAGTTCGAATTCGCCAAGCGCACGCACTGGAACGAGTTCTCTGAGCTTCGAGTGCGCCACTTCGCTCAGGGCGCAAGGTTCGCCTAGCGAACTAGCCAGTTTCTCCAGCCGAAAGATCAGATTCAGTTCGCCCCCCATCAAGCTTTCCTCTCCCATGGAGGCAACCCCGCCGATCGCGACCGCCCCGAAATGAACAACGAAGCGAAATTCCGGTCGTTCTTCCCGTTGTAACTCCTTAAGCGCAGAGATCACCGCCACGATCTCCTTCGGAGTCGTGGTAGCCTCCGGCCAATAGGCAAGAAAACCATCGCCGAGATACTTGTTAATTATTCCGTGCTGATTCTCGATGATCTGCTTGCATGTGAAAATCCACGCTCCGAGAAGAACATCCAGGTCCTCGCTCTGCATCTGACGGCTGAGTGGTGTAAAACCGCGAATATCCGCAACAAGAAGCCAGCATGGAATATTCTCAATTTCCCGCAGCGTTCGTTGCACCACATCGCTTTTGTACTCCTCTGAAATGCCGAGTGGCTGCCGGAGCGTGAGAACCTGATCTCCGATTGTGATTTGATCGCCGTCGCTTAGTCGGACAGGGTAATGAATGCGCCGCTTGTTCAAAAAAGTTCCGTTGCTGCTGCCGAAATCGATCAGCCAAAGTTCGCCGATATTTTGCAGATGGATGAGCGCGTGCCGGCGCGACACTTTGGGAGATTCCAGCACGATCGTGTTAACGGCGGTCCGTCCGAGGGAACAACTGCCACGGATCGGATGGCGTGTGCCATCGGCCGCTTCCAACCACGCACCTTCCTCTGGGGGGACGTTCACGCGGAAACACTCTACCAAGAAGTGATGATCGAGGCAACGTACCTCAAATCAGAAGACGCGCGTGCGGACTGGCATAAGCTCGAACAGGGGTTGTAGAAGGAGCCGTTCCAGCTATAACTTCCGGCCTACCTTAATGATGTATACTTGCTCAAAGTGAGTACGGAACGCGCAGGCGACGTGATAGGCGCGACGTCGCGTGAGTTTGTTGGCGGACAAAAAGTTTTTGGCCGTTACACGCTAATCAAGATCCTCGGGCGAGGCGGAATGGGAATTGTCTGGCTGGCGCGCGATGAAGAGCTGGAGCGGGATGTCGCGCTGAAATTCCTTCCCGATCTGATGATTCACGATCGTTCGATGTTTGATGAGCTCAGGCGTGAAACAAAGCGCTGCCTCGAATTGACTCATCCGCACATTGTTCGGATTCACGATTTCATCCGTAACGAACGCGCTGGCGGCATTTCGATGGAATATATCGATGGAGAAACGCTATCGAACTTGCGAGCCGAGAAAGAGCAGAGGGTCTTCGAGCCCGATGAGATTGCTACCTGGACAAGTCAGCTTTGCGATGCCTTGGATTATGCACATACGCGCGCGAACGTCATCCATTGTGACTTGAAGCCCGCGAACTTGATGGTGAATCAACGCGGCGACCTAAAGGTAACAGACTTTGGCATAGCCCGCAGTCTGACGGATTCGGTAAGCCGGTTAACGATCGAGCAAGGTCGAAGCGGCACGCTCATTTATATGAGTCCGCAACAGCTAAACGGCGAACGCTGTACGCATCTCGATGATATCTATTCACTAGGCGCAACCATCTACGAATTGCTTACGAGCAAGCCGCCCTTCTATTCTGGAAACATCGATCGACAGATTTGCGAGCGAGTTGCTCCTTCGATGACAGTGCGGCGCAAGGAATTGGATATCGAGCCCGCGTTGGTTCCACAACTTTGGGAAGATGTGGTGGCAGTATGTCTGGCAAAAGATGCGTCGCGGCGTCCGCAATCGGCCGCAGAGGTTGCGCAGCGGCTGGGAATTGCTCCGGCCCAGACACGAACAAGAGCGGTTCCTCGGAAGAGATTGAACAGAAAAACACCCATCATCGGTGGCATCGCGGCGCTGTGTGTTTTTGCACTTGCTGGCTTGTACTTCGGACTGTTAAACCGGCAGGCTAAAGCAAGGCCACAGGCGCCGTTAATTCCGGAAAAATCGATCGCTGTTTTGCCATTCGAAAACCGGAGCGAAGAAAAAGCAAACGCCTATTTTGCCGAGGGCATTCAGGACGAGATTCTGACGCGCTTATCGAAGATCGCCGATCTGAAGGTGATTTCGCGTACGTCCACGCAGCATTACAAAAGCGCCCCTGAAAACCTGTCCGAGATCGCCAGGCAACTTGGCGTAGCTCACATCCTGGAAGGGAGCGTGCAAAAGAGCGGCGACGCCGTGCGCGTGAACGTGCAGCTGATCAAAGCCGCAAATGATTCGCATCTTTGGGCCGACACCTTTGATCGCAAACTGACTGACATCTTTTCAGTTGAAAGTGAGGTAGCTAAGGCGATCGCGGACCAGTTGCGGGCGAAGCTCACAGGTCAGGAACAGCAAGTCATCACCGCCAAGCCGACGGACAACGTTGAGGCTTACGATGCATACCTGCGCGGTCTCGCTTATACACTGAAAACTCTCCCCACAAGCGCCAATGCCCTTGGCGGGCAGAGATATTTCAAAGAAGCAGTGCGGTTGGATCCGAATTTCGCCCTTGCCTGGGCGCAGCTGTCAATCGTCGATTCACGCGCCTACAGCACACAAAGTCTTCAACCAACGGTCGCCCTGCGTGAAGAGGCACGGCAAGCCGCCGAAACTGCGCTCACTCTTCAGCCCAATCTCGGCGAGGCCGTATTGGCCAAGGGGTCCTACTATTACTTTTGCCTGAAGGATTATGACACAGCGGTGCATTACTTTGAACAAGCACGTCAGCTTCTACCGAATAGCAGCAGGATTCCAGAATCGCTGGCTTATGTCGCACGGAGACGAGGCCAGTGGGACAGGAGCGAGTTATACTTCAACGAAGCCGAGAAGCTTGACCCCCGCAACGTCTACCTACTGACCCAGCACGCGAATAACTATATCTATCTTCGTCGTTTTCACGAAGCACTGCGAAAGCTTGAGCAGGTTCTCGATATCACACCGGACGACGTGGATGCTCTCACGCTAAAGGCGAGTATCGCACAAGCGGAGGGCGACCTGCCGCGCGCCTCGGCGCTCCTAGCTCCCCTCCGTCCGGGTGCCGACGACTCCACCGCGGTGGAAACACAAGTTTATCAAGCCATCCTGGAGCGCCGGCCTGCGTCAATCATTCCGCGGCTAAAGGAAATATTCGCCCAGCCTGATCCAGCGCTGGGTTACATTAATGGCGGACTGCGCTTTTGGTTGGGCTGGGCGCAGGAAGCCGCCGGTGACCATGCCGCCGCCGAGGAAACCTGGCGCCTGGCGCGCAGCGAACTTGAATCTTTCCTCAAAGACCAGCCGGAAAATTATACCCTCATCGGATATCTCGCGCTGACCAGCATGGGCCTCGGTGACAAGGACAATGCGCTAGCTTTGTCACAGCGCGCAATAGCCGCGAATCCGATCGAGAATGACGCCGTGACAGGTCCCTTTCCGATCGAGGTCCTCGCCCGAGTGGCGGCGCGCCTCGGAGAACCCGACCGCGCCATCGCCGCTTTACAGAAACTACTCTCGGTACCGTATGCGGGCGTGGTTGGAAACCTACCGCTTACCCCCGCGCTCCTCCGGCTCGATCCAATGTTTGATCCACTCCGGAATGACCCGCGCTTCCAAAAACTCGTCGCTTCATCAACGCCGAAGTGATCCTGCGATTTATCAGTTCGTCGACGCGAAAAGTGAAGGCGATTTAGTTTAAGACGTTGGCGGTGGCGGCGACGGTGGGGTTGACGGAGGTGGTGGGGTTGGGGTCGGTGTAGATGGTGGGGCAGGCGTAGATGGCGGTGGGGTCGGCGTAGGTTCAGCTGGTGGTCTCATACGCGATGGTTTGATTCATCCCGTATCCAATGTCAAGCCTGCTTTAATTCCCACGTAGTCGTCGCCTTAACACGAACACGCTGTAAGCCATCTCATCGTTCACGGCGAACGGCTGTTTGATATCGTACCGGAAATCGTAGACGTCGCACAGTTCCAGCGACGGAACTGAATCGAGCAGTTGTCGAAATTGCCCTGGCAAGTAGGTGCGGAACTGAAAATCATAGGTCAGTTGGAATTCTTTCGACCCGTGCAGCACGAGGAGCCAGACCCGAAGGTCCTCGATCCGGCGCCGGACGTCGGTACGCAGTATGCGCAGCGTTACGGTCACTTTCGTGTCGCGTCGCCGCGCGGTCCAGCGCCCGACGTCCTCTTCGTTGACATCCAATGCCAACAGATGCATGCCGAGAACATAGATGCCGCCCGGACGGAGGCTGCTGGCAATACGTTCCAAATGGTCGTGCGCCGCCTGCTCCGTCAACAAGTGACGAAATGTGTTGACAGTGCAGTAGGCGGCGTCAACCTGCCGACTAAGACGAAAAGCAGACATCTCGGCTTGGAACGTCTCGGCTTGGAGCCGCCGCCGTTTAAGTTGCCGTCGAAGGTAGCTCAACGCCCTTTGACTGAGATCGAACCCAGTCATTTGATAACCTCGGGCCGCTAACTCGGTGACTAATCGTCCACTGCCACAGGCCGGCTCGAGGAGCCGGCGCACATCAAAAGAACAATACTTGCGGCACGCGGCCTCGATGAAGTCGGCCTCCCGCTCCGTATAAGCTTGGAAGGCGATGTCGTAATACTGCGGATGATCATAGCAGTTTGCTACGAGAATGCCGCTTTTTGCCATTGTTATGCGATCCTTCTTACTCGCGACATCATTCATCCCTTTTGGCATTCTTCGGAATGGCAATTATGTAATCGAGTCAGATTTGACCTTCCACTACCAGCCGAAACCGGTAGCCGCAGCAACTGAAGTGGGATTTTAACCTGGGGCGGGACTGCGGAGGCGAGCTTTCTTCCAAACAGTGCGAATCGACAGAAGCGTCGCTGAGCTAACGCTCCTCCGTTTAACCTTTTTCCGATCTTAATAGTGAGTATTTTGTCACCATGACTAATAAGAGCGATACGAAGCGGAATCGCTCTTGATCGATTTTGACGTTTTGTCCCGCGTAACCTCTGGTAGAATGTTACGCAGTAAAAGAGTGGAGCGCACGAGCGACTTCCGAAATGCCCCCTGTAATCAGAGTTTGCCAAAAGTGCGGAACCGAAATCCCAGCCGACGCGCCTGAGGGAGGCTGCCCGGGTTGCCTTCTCGAGACAGCGCTGGATGCTACCAGCGGACAAAAGGTCTTTGGCCGCTACACGCTGGTCAAAGTGCTCGGCCGGGGCGGGATGGGGATCGTGTGGTTGGCGCACGACCAAGAACTAGAGCGCGACGTAGCACTGAAATTTCTTCCCGACCTTATGATCCAGGATCGGACGCTGTTGGATCAACTTAAACGTGAGACGAAGCGCTGCCTGGAATTGACTCATTCGCATATCGTCCGGATTTACGATTTCATACACGACGACCGCTCCGGTTGCATCTCGATGGAATATATCGATGGCGAAACGCTATCGAACCTGCGCGCCGAGAAAGAGCAAAAGGTTTTTGAACCGGATGAGATTGCCGACTGGATCACTCAGCTTTGTGACGCGCTCGATTATGCGCACAATCGCGCGCGGGTGATCCATCGTGATTTGAAGCCTTCCAACCTCATGGTGAATAAACGAGGCGAACTAAAAGTGGCAGACTTTGGTATTGCGCGCAGCCTCGCCGATTCAGCGAGTCGATTAACCGCGGAACAGGGCCGGAGTGGCACGCTCGTTTACATGAGCCCGCAGCAGCTGAGCGGCGAACGCGGCACACATCTAGACGACATCTACTCGTTAGGTGCTAGCATCTACGAATTGCTTACGAGCAAGCCGCCGTTCTATTCGGGCAACATCGATCGGCAGATTTGTGAGCGCGTTGCTCCTTCGATGACCGAGCGGCGCAAGGAATTGGACATCGAGCCAGCGTTCGTTCCAAAAATTTGGGAAGAAGTGGTCGCGGCTTGCCTTGCAAAAAATCCGTCGCAACGGCCCCATTCGGCAGTTGATGTTGCACAACGGCTCCAGCTTCCATCAGGACAGGCGAGAATAAGGACAAGTCCTGACAAGGCTTCAAACAGGAAGCCGCTGCTTATTGCTGGCATCGCGACGGCTTCTGTTCTCGTGTTGGCTGGCATCTATTTCGGAGCGTCCAATCGACACGCCAAACCGGCGTCACATACGCCGGCGATTTCGGAAAAATCGATCGCGGTGTTACCCTTTGAAAACCGGAGCGAGGAAAAGGCCAATGCCTACTTTGCCGAAGGAATCCAGGATGAGATTCTGACACGCCTATCCAAAATCGCCGATCTGAAAGTGATTTCGCGCACATCCACGCAGCATTACAAAAGCGCGCCGGAGAACCTGTCCGAGATCGCCAAGCAACTTGGCGTCGCCCACATCCTGGAAGGAAGTGTGCAAAGAAGCGGCAACGCCGTGCGCGTGAACGTGCAGCTAATCAACGCAGCCAATGATTCCCATCTTTGGGCCGATACCTTCGATCGCAAACTGACCGACATCTTTTCGGTCGAGAGTGAGGTGGCTAAAGCGATCGCCGACCAGCTGCGGGCGAAACTCACGGGTCAGGAAGAGCAAGAGATCGCCGCCAAACCGACAGACAATCCTGACGCTTACGATGCCTACTTGCGTGGGCTCGCTTATACGCTGAAGACTGTCGACACACCCGCCAACTCCCTTGCCGCGCAGAAATATCTTAGAGAAGCGGTGAGCTTGGACCCGAAGTTCGCCCTCGCCTGGGCGCTGCTGTCATCCGTGGATGCGCGTGGCTACTACAAAGCATTTTTACAACCGATCGTGGCCCTGCGGGAAGAGGCGCGGCAGGCAGCCGAAACTGCTCTTACTCTTCAACCCAATCTGGGCGAGGCCCTATTGGCCAAGGGATATTACCACTACCACTGCCTAAAGGATTACGACACTGCAGTGCGTTACTTTGAGCAGGCACGGCAGTTCCTGCCCAATAGCAGCCAGATTCCTGAATCGCTGGCCTATGTCGCGCGCAGGCGAGGCCAGTGGGACCGGAGCGAGTCGTACTTTAACGAAGCCGAGAAGCTTGACCCGCGCAACGTCTACCTACTGACCCAGCGCGCCGTTTCCTATATCTGCTTGCGTCGTTTTCCGGAAGCACTGCTAAAGCTTGATCAGGTCCTCAATATTACGCCGGACGACATGGACACGGTCGCGACCAAGGCGGCGATTGCACAAGCCGAGGGCGATCTACCGCGTGCCTCTGCGCTGCTGGCTCCGCTGCACCCAAATGCCGGCGACAACCAAGCGTTGGAAACGCAAGTTTACCAAACGATCTTGGAGCGCCGACCGGAACCAATGATGTCACGGCTAAAGGAAATACTTGCCAAGCCTGATCCAGCATTTGGTTATCTCAATGGCGAACTGCGCTTTTTCCTAGGCTGGGCGCAAAAAGTCGCCGGCGATCGTTCCGCTGCCCGGGAAAGTTGGCGACAGGCGCGCAGCGAACTGGAGTCTTTCCTCAAAGAACAGCCAGAAAACTTTAGTTTGATTAACGATCTCGCTCTAATCAATGCGGAACTGGGGGACAAGACCGCCGCGTTGTCGCTGGCTGAACGGGCAATAGCCGCGGTCCCAATCGAAAAAGACCCGCTGGTTGGCACCGGTCCAATTGAGATTCTTGCCCGGGTGGCTGCGCAGATGGGGGAATCTGACCGGGCTATTGCCGCCTTGCAGAAACTGCTTTCGATACCGGCTTACGGAACAGGGGCTGAAAGCGTGCCGGTTACTCCTGCGCTGCTCCGGCTCGATCCAATGTTCGATCCGCTTCGAAATGATCCGCGCTTCCAAAAACTCGTCGCCTCGAAAGCGCCGAAATCGGTGGACAAATAACACGACGTGACTTCATCACCCATCGGATGTTGGCGCTCTGCTAATCATCCGTCGGGTGCATCGGTCTGGAGCTCAACATCGCGTCCCGAATGTACATTTCGGTACGATGATCAAAGCTACAAACTGCCGATGGGTTGCGGTATCAAACGCGACACCGATCAAAAAGAGCTAATTTCTGAAATTCGAACAAACGAAGAGAAAAAGATTGTAAGAAGCGATATGTTTTGACAGTCTTCAATCAGCCATGAGCGCCTCTAGACACTACATGGACGATGTGGCCCAGGGCGAGCGCGTCTCATCTTCGACGGCTCGTGTACTTTTCATCTGCATGCCGTTCGCAGGAATCGATCGACCGGCACTCGGCATCAGCTTACTCAAGGCGGCTTTGGCGCGTGTAGGGATCGAGTGTGACATTGAATACTTCAACCTCCTTTTTGCCGAAATCATTGGGCTTCAGTCGTACTCACTTTTTAACTACACTAGTACTTGCGAGCCAGACGATGCAATTCCCTACACCGCATTTGCCGGAGATTGGATCTTTTCCCAATACTTTTATGGACCCGGCAGCTTGGATGCTCAGGGCTATGTAGAAAACGTCCTGCGCTCACCAGAAATGGCAGTTAGTACCGACAACGTGCGAATGATCCTGCGACTGCGAGCAATAATTCCTTCATTCCTGCGCAGCTGCCTCGACCGTATTGATGGAAACCGATATGCCGTAGTGGGTTTCACATCGACTTTCGAGCAAAACATGGCCTCACTGTGCTTGGCGCGCTTGTTAAAAGAACGCTTTCCGCACCTAAGGATTGCATTTGGCGGCGCTAATTGTGAAACAGTTATGGGCGAGGAATTGCATCGACAATATCCTTTCATCGATTTTGTCGCTTCGGGTGAAGCGGATTGTTCATTCCCAACGATAATGTGTGCATTGAGAGCCGGAAGTTCTTTATCCAATATTAAAGGAGTTGTTCGGCGCGATAATGGTAGCTCAGTTGTCGCTGGCCGGGCGGAGATCGTACGTGACATGGACTCTGTTCCTTACCCCGACTTCGATGATTACTTCAGACAGTTTCATTGCAGTTCGATCTCACGCAGCGTGCAGCCGCTTTTACAAATCGAGTCATCGCGCGGGTGCTGGTGGGGTGAACGAAGCCACTGCACTTTCTGCGGCCTCAACGGCGGCACGATGGCTTTCCGTTCCAAGTCTGCTGAGCGAGTTCTCGATGAACTCACATTTTTGGCCAAACGATACGAAACGTCCTACGTCCAGTTCGTAGACAACATTCTGGATCTTAGGTACTTCAAGTCGCTTATTCCAGAACTGGCCAATCGCAAACACGGGTTGCGGATATTTTATGAAACAAAGTCGAACTTGAAGAAAGATCAGGTGCGCCTTTTGTCCGACGCCGGGATCAGACACATTCAACCCGGAATTGAGAGCCTCAATACGCAGGTTTTGAAACTAATGCGAAAGGGAGTTACGGCACTACAGAATATTCAATTTTTGAAATGGTGTGACCAGTATGGAGTTAAAGCCGAGTGGAATCTCCTATATGGTTTTCCAGGCGAAAATGCTGAGGCTTATAGGCAAATTCTCCAGATCTTGCAATCCGTGACGCACTTTCCTGTGCCAACGGTCGTCGCGCCAATTCGTATGGACCGTTTTAGCCCTAACTTCGAAGAAGCGAACTCTCGAGGTTTTACAAACTTGCGTCCGATGTTGCCGTATCGCTACATCTATCCCTTCAGCAGCGAGGAATTGTTGAGACTTTGTTATTATTTTGATTTTGACTACGCGGACGGAAGGCGGCCCGACGAATATACGGAAGAAATAGTAGCATTCTGGTACACCTGGCGAAAAGCAACCGGCGGTAAGCGTCGTCTGCAGCATTTCGTCCTTGCAGATCAGGCCTACATTAAGGACGAGCGGTTCACACGCAGGTGTGACCGAGTTCATTTAGATAATATACAAAACAGTATCGTTATATTCTGCGACACGGCGAGGACGCTTGAACAAATCCAGTCACACCTGGCCTCCTCCTTTCCAGAGCGAGCCTTCGAAGCGAAACGAATTCAAGCTTTTCTCAATTATTTGATAGAACAGAGGCTCATGGTGCAAGAGGAAGCTCAGTACCTGAGTATCGTGCCACTGCCGGAAAACGATTCCGACGTCCGTTCGGGAGAGACAGAGTGGCGATTAAAACCCGAGATTCGACCCCGAAACGAATCACTAGTAGAGGTATCAGCATGAATGAGAAAAATATCACTGGTATACGTGTGTACATCCTTACCGTTGATTCAGAAACCAATACTGTGCTCAAGACCGAAGAAGAAGATCCGAATACGGGTCATCGGACTGAGCTGGCTCCAAGTTTTCAAGCGGCGCCGGCCCAACACCCAGCACCTCAAACAGCGATTCCTGTCGGCTTCGTACCGTCTATCGTGATCCTGGTTGGCGGGCAGCCCGTCGTTTGCACCGAGTGGAAGCCGCCAACTGTTCACAGCCACGGGCCAACCGTCCCAATACATAATCGCCCACCAGGAGCTCCTCGCCCACCATCAAAGAAAGCACCAGAGGATGAAAAGGCGGATAAAGGTGGACCACCGAAAGTGTGATGGTTGGCTGGGCGGACGCCAGGCGCGGACTGCTTGTTTGCTTACAGATGGGCGAAGAGAGCCACATTCTCCTAGACGAGAACTATTTGTCTCGTGAAGAATGCAAATATCTCGTTTCGCTCTACGAAACCTTTTAGAGTCCTGACGCTGATTAGGATTACAAAAGTGAGAGAGTAATTGATTACTCTGTTTGATCGAAAGAAACTAAGAGTAACAAGGATACATACACTCCCAGCGGGAACGAAAAATTAATGTGCGGGTATTCGGGCCGATGCTCGCCGTAGTTAATGACATGACGCGGCGAAGAGGGCACGGGCAAGGATGGGAGAGCATTCGACATGACTTATGCATTCACTGACGCAAAAGGCGGGTCTGCATTTAGCCCTGTGCTCAGCGCCTTGCTGATTTGGCATGCACGTGTGGCAGCGTTCGCGCGGGGTGGCCTCATGGCTCCAAGGATAGCGGGGTAGATTCCGCTCAGTCAATTCTCGGGACTCACTTAACGTGCGCAAATTCGAGATAACGATTGAACACTGTTGTGATGGCGGGAGGACTACGCGTCGGCGGTTTACTGTTTCCGCTCCAAGTTCACCTAACCGGCAGCCGGGTTGTGGTGACCGCTAAACGTGACGGATTAGAATGATCGCCCCAAATAACAGTCTCAACTAGATGCAAAACCCTTGGATCTTAGTGGTCCCGATAACAGTGCAGTCAGCCGATGCGGAAACGGACGTCGCGAATGGTTTTGCCGCCGAAGCGTTGTTTTAGTTTGCGCAGGATTTCTGTCTTGGAAATTTGTTCGAGCTCGTAGTGCAATGCGGGTTGGAGGACGCGGACGTAGAGAATGCCCTCGCGCAGAGCGACGGGTGCGGAATGCGCGGCGATGAATTCGCCAACGATCTTTGACCAGGCGTCGATTACTTCCGTTTCGTGCAGGCGCTCGCGAAGTCCCAAACGCTGCATCAATTTCGGCAGCACATCGGCTGGCGCTTGCCAACGATCTGGTCGCATTTTCCTCTCGGGAACACCGCGCCATTCGGCGATTACGGCTGCTCGGAGAGAACGGTTCATTAATAACTATTTAGCCACGGATGAACACGGATGAAACACAGATTTTAAAGGAATACTTGGAGAGAGCTCTTGTGCAAAGCGTCTTCCTTTTTTGACTCGGCGGTTGGCACTCCGAAAGTCTTCGCGAGCAGGCAGCCGCCGCTACAACGCTTCAACCCTTCAACCTGAGGCGAAGCCTCAGTATTTCCGCCGCATGTGGCTTGGGAGAATATTTAGTTCGTCGCGGTATTTGGCCACGGTGCGTCGGGCGATCGGAATGCCGCGTTCGCCGAGAATCTCGACCATCTCGTGATCGCTCAACGGCGCGCTGCCATTCTCGTGCTTCACAAGGTCGAGAATCGCTTCTTTCACGCTGACGTTGCTCAGCGATTCGCCAGTCGCGGTTTGATAGCCAGATGTGAAAAAGTATTTCATCTCGAACACGCCCTGTGGCGTGGCCATGTATTTCCCGGATACAGCTCGGCTCACCGTGGTCTCATGCACGCCCACGGCATCAGCAACTTCTCGCATTATCATGGGCTTCAGGTGCGACGGGCCGTGCTCGAGGAAATCGCGCTGCCGCGAAACGATCTGCTCCGCGATGTTGAAAATTGTTTGCTGGCGTTGATGGATCGAGCGGATCAGGAATTTTCCGCTCCGGATTTTGTCCCGAATATAATCTTTAACGTCGCTGTTCTGGCTATTGCCGGACGCGATGATGTCCTTGTAAAGATTACTGATCCGCAGATGCGGAATCTGCTCATTGTTCAAGGTGATCTGATATTCGCCATCCACCTTTTCCACGATCACGTCGGGCAGCACATAGTTTTGCGGCGCAGCAGCGAAAACCTGACCCGGGCGAGGATTTAGCCGCGCGATGTTGTTGGCGGCCTTTTGCACGTCCTCAACGCTGACGCCCATTCGGCGCGCGATCTCCGGAAAGCGTCGTCTGCCCAAATCTTCCATGTGCTCGGAGACGATTTTGTACTCGAGCGTGTTATCCTTTTCCTGACGCTGCAGTTGAATGAGCAAACACTCGCGCAGGTCGCGTGCGCCAACGCCCGGCGGATAAAAACTCTGGATCAGCGCCAGCATTTTCTCGAAATCTTCCTGTGGAATTCCCGAATTCAGCGCCATTTCCTCCGGCGTGCTTTGGAGAAATCCGTTGTCATCGATATTGCCAATGACTAACTCCGCAGCTTTGCGATCGCTGCCACTCAACACGCTCTGATTCAATTGTCCGATCAAGTTTTGCTGAAGCGTGTCCTGTACGGGAATCGAATCGAAAAGGAACTGGCGCTTATCTTGTGCTTCTTTTGAATTGCGAGAGCCGTCGAAGCTATAGCTGGCCGACTGCGCCATGTAATCGCGCCATTCCTCATCCAAACTCGCCAGCTTCTGGAATTCGTTGTCGAAATTGTCGTCCGCGGAAGGTTCAGCTTCACCACGTTCATCGGCTCGGGACTGGTCCGGCAATTCCTCGAGCACCGGGTTTGTTTCCATTTCCTGTTGAACAAGGTTGCGCAGCTCAAGCAACGGCGTCTGGAGAATGAGCAGGCTTTGTTGCAGCTGCGGCGAGAGAACTTGCTGGAGAGCAAGACTCTGTGTCTGCTGCATTCCCTGCGCGGCCATACGCCGAGTTTACCGGTGCGGGCGGCAATGAGCAAGCTCTGTAGTGGCAGGCGTGTCGCCTGCGGGCACCGGGGATTGCAGCCGGCACGGCTGCCGCTACAACATCAGGCACAGCGGATGCTTGCTTACATCTTTCCGTTCACCATGACCGAATCGACCTGTCCTTCGAACCCCACGATTTCTCCAAATAGATCGTCCCCCTGACCGCAGGGGATAGCGATGAGATCGGCGCAAAATCCTGGTCGAATCCGTCCAATCATTTTTTCCCCATGCAAGGCCATTGCAGGATTCACGGTTACCATTTTCAAAATTTCATCCGGCGAAATCCCAGGCTGGCTGCGCTGAAAGGCGCGCATCTCTGCGAACAAGCTCAGGTTCTCGTTACTCGCGAGACTATCGGTACCCAGGCAAACGTTGAATCCCATAGAGTCCAGCCGCTTGAAAGGGAAATGGCTGTGCTTGAAATAGTCGTGACTGCGCGGGCAATGCACGACGTGGAATTGTCCCTTGGCGTTTTCCAGCAGTTCGAAGTCGCTCTCTGCCAGTTCATTTAAATGCGCAACGATCCAAGGCAGGTGGGGGCGATTGACCTCAATCGCCTGCGGGCGGTTCGGGGAACCGCCCCTACCAATCAAATCCAGGAACCGCTCCAGTGGTGTTTTATTCCCGCAGTCATCCATTGGCCGTCCGATTTCCTTCATGAATTCGTAGATCGGCCCCGAGGCGTCGCGAAACATCTCCATCTCTTCGCGCGACTCGGCTAGGTGGGTAGTCAACAAAACATTCTCGCCTCGCGCGATTTCCTCGCAGCACCCATACAGATTCTCTGACGCGGTGAACAACGCGTGCGGCGCCAAACCCCACGGCGCGCCTCCTTCAGCTACGCTCAGGACAGGCCCGGGTCGCGCCCCACCAAGTGATTCAATTGCAAGATCGACAATTTCATTTGCGTGCTTTGATGCGCGCACATCGATCAACTCCGCAAACCAACAGGTGCGAATCGGTGCGTGAATCTGCGGAATCAAATCTGGAAAGCCAGTCAGATTGGCGACCGTCGTTGTGCCGAATCTTTTGGCTTCCGTGAAACCTTCGTTGATCGACGAGAGATAATCTTTTTGCGAAAGCCTTGCCTTCTCCGCGTTGATTGCGCGGATCCAATCAGCAAACGTTCTTTGCGGCGGGATTTTGCCACGCAAGCAGCTGTAATCGAGATGGCAATGCGCGTTGATCAGTCCAGGCAAGAGTGCTTGCTCGCCAAGATCGACAATTTGCCCGGCGTTGCGCGTCTTGAGCTCATCAAATTTTCCGACATCGACAACGGAGCCGGCGGGAGCCGAGCGACATAGACGGGCAGCCCGAGAGGGTGACGAGCCGGAAGGCGAGTCATCAATTCGATTTCTGGACACCACGACTGCGCCGTTCTCGATGGGTGGTTCATCCATCGTCACGACTGTGCGCGCGCGAATGATCATTTTCGGTGCTCTAACTGCTGCGTTTTTTGGAGTGTGCGGACATGTCCGCGCTTTCTAAAGCGGCGACATGTCGCCGCACTCCACAACCGGAAATGCGCGCAAACGATCATTCGCCCTTCACCATTTTCCGGCATTCGGCGATCAGCAGATTGCACGCTTCCTGGCAAAGCAGCGGAATTGTCGCCACTGTAGCCGGGGTCGCTGACCCCGGGGGATTTAAAGCCGTCCCTTGATCGTACTCAGGGTCAAACTTTTCATTCGGCAATTTTGTGGACGCAACCGTCTCACGCGCGTCGCGTTTCCATAAGATCGTTCGCAGACAGCCGCCATCGGATCGGCAGAAGTCCGCGACGAGATCATCGATCTGCGATTCTGAAATTTTTGCCGCGACCCGGTACATCCCAGATTGCCGATCCAACGTATCGCGCAATGGCGTGGTTTGCAGTTTGTCGTTTTTCCAAGCAGCAAACACAGCGAGCCTGCCGGGATAAAAGTAATCCAGCGCGTATCTCAGTTGTTCCAACGTGTCGAGCTCCAATCGCCAGCCATGACGTAGGTTGGGCGCGGTCTTGAGGGGACGATAATTTCCTGCGTCATCGTATTTTGCGATTTCGATCGCGTCTTCTGCGCTTCGAAATACTTGCAAGTGATCCAGCGATTCGTCATCGCGATGCGACAGGACAAAACAGCCATTCGATTTCTGGACCACGATCTGACCGACACAAAAACGCGCAGCTTCGAGAACTCGGCCGATGGAATTCTGCATGTCTCTCACGCGGAGCGTGACGACTCAGCGTGCGCGACGGCCGCTGCAACACAGAAAAGACAGATGCGTAGCGCCAAAGGCGCTCTGTCAACTGTAGCCTGGGACACAGCCCGAGGCATTCGATCACACCGCAAATAAGCCCTGAAAGCGCGATTCATTCCAAGCCGCTGGTGTTCAATTCCAGACATAACGGTCGTCAAAACTGATGTCGTGCCTGCCTGATGATAGATCGGCGCGGGATTGAAAGTGAATCGCGCTTTCAGCGCTGGCCATTTGGCTGCCGCCGAATCCTGGGACGCTGCCCCAGGCTTCAACATGAATACTGCGCCTTTGGCGCCAAATACGTATCAGTCAAGATGTCCGTGCCACGCATCTGCTAATGCAGACAATGCGCGATCAAGCCGCCTGCGCGCTCCAGAAATTGTCGATCTTCATCGCCGAACGCGTTCAACTGGTCACTCTCGACATCCAACATGCCGAGAATATGCCGGTGCTCATTCCTCATGGGGACGACGATCTCCGAGCGAGTGGTATGAAACGTAGGCAGATAGCGCAGATCCTTGTGCACATCGCCGACGAAGATCGGCTTGCCCGACTCCAGCGCGGCACCGCATAAGCCTTGCGAAACAGGAAAGCGCGGGTACGTCGCGGGCTCTTTCCCCGTTTCTGCGAGAATCACGAACTCGTCCTTGATGATCTTGTAAACGCCGACCCAGCGATAATCGCGTGCAGCGCGAATCATCTCCACGAATTGCGTCATTCGTTTTCGGGTACACCCGCCAGCCAGCGCAAACGCCCCGATCTCTTGAAGCTTCTTGCACGTCGTCTCCTTCATTCGCGGGAAAGCAATCTGGCGCAAAAGAAACCGAGCGCGAGCACGATTTTCAACTTTTTGCGGTAAAGGCCTGCTCGAGGATGATATCGGCAAAACCGGCTTCCGTGCCGATCGATGGCGCATAGAATAAGCAGCGGCCTTCGATCTTGTAAGGATTGCAGCGGAAAATTTCCTTCAAGGAGGGGCGGCTTCCAAGCCGCCCATCGGGCGGTTTTCGACGGCTGGGAAGCCGTCCCTCCTTGATCCCCAGCAGCCGCGGAATGTCTTCATAACTGTGCAATCCGTCAGAAATAAAGAACGGAACCACGACTACGTGCCGGGTTTTCGTCAATTTCCGCCAATCGGCGACCAGCGGCGGCTCTTCCATATAAACGTTGAGCACTGCAGCGAATTTTCCGAGCGCACGGATCTTTTCCGCTTCGCGTTTTGCGGCGACGGCGCTGTTTTCATTCAAATCGGTTCCGTGGGCGACGATGAGCAGGCTGCTTTCGGCCGGATCTATGTCTGGTGCGACCTCGCTCGCACGCTTGAGCAGCAACTCCGTCATCATCGGATGATTTCCCACTGGCTCGCAATACTTCCAGATCTGGCCATTCGATCGTTTTGTGATCTGGCCATTCAACTCAAGCTCACGCGGGACCACTGTCTGAGTGAAATAACCTTCACTGATAAAGTTCGGAACTACATAAATCTCGTGAATCGATTCGGGATCGAACAAAAACAACGCGTCTCGCAAGCTGGGTTCTTCCTTCCAGAACGCGCACTCCACATCTGCAAAAATTTTCCGACGCCGAATCTCCGCCGCATGCGCCAGCGTCGGCGCGCTCGAATCCGGGTTAACGGTCGAGCCGTGAGCGACGATTAACAGGGCAGCGTCCGGTTTGCGTTCCACGCCTGCAATTTTACCACAGAGAACACGGAGGGCACAGAGGCGGGAAAACTCTAAATTCTCTCCGTGACCTCTGCGCCCTCTGCGGTAAATATAGCTGTATGCGCTTTCGGACTTACAAGAATACTGACCTGATGGTGAGTGAGGTCGGCTTCGGGTTGTGGACGATTTCTACTGGTTGGTGGGGAAAGTTCACCGAGGGCGAAGCGATCGCGCTGATGCACAAGGCGTTCGATCTCGGGGTCACGCTGTTCGACGCGGCTGATACGTACGGAAACGGGTTGAGTGAAGACCTGATCGCTAAAGCGTTCCCGAACCAGCGGGATGAAATCGTGATCGCAACCAAGGTCGGCTACGATTTTGTCCATCACGGGGAAGCACGCGGGCGTGGGCAGCGCGAAATTCCGCAGGATTTTTCTCCGGATGCGGTTATTCGCGCGACAGACGCAGCGCTGAACCGATTGAAGACAGATCGGATTGATCTTCTTCAACTGCATAACAGTCGGATGGAGCAAGTCTATGACGACGCACTCTGGACTACCCTCGAGAAATTGAAGACCGACGGGAAAGTTCGCTACTACGGCATCGCGCTGGGGCCTGCGATTGGCTGGTTGTACGAAGGCATAAATTGCGTTCGCGAGCGCGACGTCACCAGCGTGCAACACATCTACAACATGCTTG
>Ga0193735_1000220_pt1 | contig 18495 bp, 12 predicted proteins | sample U1m2metaG_FD_145080 | JGI IMG/M metagenome (GOLD analysis project Ga0193735, IMG submission 145080) | Soil microbial communities from a riparian zone of the East river system, Colorado, United States - U1m2 | ecosystem: Environmental > Terrestrial > Soil > Riparian zone | place: USA: East River... | reverse complement strand
CAGTCTCCCCCGTTGTGCCGAATGACGTACACCTCAACGACGCCCGCCACGATCTTCGTTTCGCTCTTCTTCACACGCCTCTCGTAGATGATCGGTTTCGATAGATCATAGCCCGTGCCGGGATCGCGTGTATCGTCGCGGGCGCCTTCGGGCTCGACGACACGCACCAACTCCTGCGCACTGGTGTTCCCGGCTAGCAGCTGCGCGGCCCCGCACCCCCAGAGAGACCTCGTCCCTGAAGCACGCGCAGCAGCAAGAAGTCGATCCGGAGGCTCATTCCCAGCGATCGCTCGCTCCAACTCGTGTGTTGCCACCAGCACCTCCGTTATGGCGATCCTCCCGGAGTACCCGGTCATCGCGCAGTCGCTGCAGCCAGTCGGGACATAGATCATCGAGCTCTCCGGTATAGAGCCCACGAGGCGTCGCGGCACACCGGCGTTGGCTACTTGCTTGCACGCGGGACACAGCCGCCGGATCAGGCGTTGAGCGACGATCCCCTTCAACGCGCCGGCGAGCTTGGCTGAATCGACTCCCAGATCCGTAAGGCGCGTGATAGAGCTGCATGCGTCGTTCGTGTGGAGGGTCGCGAACACCAGATGCCCAGTGAGCGACGCCTGCAGCGCGATTGCGGCGGTCTCCCTGTCCCGAATCTCGCCGATCAGCACGACGTCGGGATCCTGTCGCAGAACCGAGCGCAGCGCCGAGGCAAATGTGAGCCCGGCTTTTTCGTGAATCTGTACCTGCACGATGCCAGGGATCCGATATTCGACTGGATCTTCGACCGTGATGATGTTCACGCCGCGGTGCTGGAGCAGCCTGAGCGCCGCGTAGAGAGTGGTCGTCTTTCCTGATCCGGTTGGACCCGTGACCAGTATCAGTCCCTCGCGCACCTCGAGCAGCTTCTGCATGCGCGGGCCATCCACCGGGTCGAGTCCCAGTGCCTCCACCGACCGAAGTGCGGCGCGCGAATCCAGAATGCGGATCACGACTTTCTCGCCATGCGAGGCGGGCAGAGTTGAGACACGCAGGTCGACGCGCGCGCCATTGATCGCAACGCGGGCACGTCCTCCCTGAGGACGAAGGCGATCGGCGATGTCCATCTGGGACATGATCTTTATTCGCGACACCAGAGGCACCCCGACGGCTTTCGGAAGCACCATCACCTCCTTGAGCATTCCATCGATGCGATAACGGACAGCGATCCCCGTCTCGCCGGCCTCGAGGTGGATGTCGCTCGCGCCGGCAGCTATTCCTTCTGCCACGATGTGGTCGACGAGCTTGATCACCGGACGCTCTGCCTGCTTCTCGTCCAGCTGGGGCTCGGTATCATCGGCCTTTTCGATGACGTGGCGCGCCGGCGAGGTCCCTGCCTTTACGAGCAACTTGCTCACCCGATCGACAGGAGCGTAGACCTCCTCGATCCTCTCCTGAATGCGCTTTGGCGGCGCGAGGCAAATCCGCACGGTGCGACCTGTTGCGAAGGCAAGCGTCATCTCGCAGTCCAGGTCGTACGGATTTGAGGTCGCGATGTCGAGAGTGGATTCGGAAATGGCGAGCGGAAGGATCGCGAACCTGCGAGCGAGACGTTCCGACACTTTGTCACGCGCCTGGGAGCTCACGAGCAGATCGTTGGCAACTCTGACGCGTGTTCGCGACGAGAGCGCTTCGAGAAGCTGCTCGTCCGTCAGGAGAGCGTTGTCGACAGCGGCCTGCCAATAGCTCGCGCCTGCCGCGGGGTCGAGTGCCCGAAGTGAGCCGGGCGGGAGAATCTCGGTGAGGATTGGAACCAGCCATCTGTCGGCTGCGATCGAATCGGGTGAGGCCATGCGCTCAACCTACCCAGCCTCATCGCGAGGCCAGTGGTCAAATCACTTCTCGTGGAATCGTCGCGATACGGTGACACTACGATGTCACGCTTCGTCCCAGAGGTATGCGTCTCGCTCTGATCCTCCTCTGTATGGCTGCGGCCTCGTCGGCGTCTGCTCAGCCAGGTTGTTCGACCCTTCCCGCCGTCCGACAGGCAATCGAGCGTGGATGGAGCGCTTACCGCAGCAGCGACATCGCGGCGGCCGTGAAAGAGTTCAAGCGAGCCCTCACACTCTGTCCCAACGACGCTGCCGCGCTCACCGGCGCCGGCTACGCGGCCATGCGTGAGGGACGACTACCTGAAGCGCAGACATTCTTCGCGCGCGCAATCGCGTTGGACTCAATGTCCTACGATGCCGTCGCTGGTGCGGGCATGACTGAGTACAGAGCGGGAGATCGAGCGGCGGCTCGACGCAGCTTCGAGCGTGCGCTGCGAATCGTGCCCAACGATTCGACCGCGCTCGCTTACCTGTCCCAGCTAAGGGGTCAGGTCACACAGGATGTGCTCGCTGCGCGTGCTCGACCATCGGCCACAACCGTTGGGGCCCGGACCGGCCGGCGGGTGATCGAAGTGAGGAATAGTGCCGGCCAATGGACACCGATGTGGATCAAGGCCGTGAATCTCGGTGCCGCCTTGCCTGGAAAATTTCCATCGGAGTTTCCGCCGAACGACGGCACCTACGATCGATGGATTGCGCTCGTAGCCGAGATGGGAGCGAATGCCATTCGCGTCTACACAATCCATCCGCCGCACTTCTATGCGGCGTTGAGGGCCTGGAATCTCGCTCACGCCAGAAACCCGGTGTGGCTCATTCACGGCGTTTGGGCCGAGCCGCCGCCGGGAAAGAAGGAAGAGCAGTACGATGATCCCCAGTGGCTGGCTCAGTTTCGGCGGGAGATGCAGCGGGTGGTCTCGCTGACCCACGGCGACGCGCTGATTCCGGCTGCACCCGGCCACGCCAGCGGAACGTATTCGGCCGACGTTTCGTCCTGGACGCTCGGCTACATCATCGGGAGAGAGTGGGAGCCGTATTCTGTAATCGAGTACAACGCGCTCCACCAAAGCAAGACGAGCCATCGCGGACAGTACATCACCATTGGCGGTGGAAATCCGCTCGAGACCTGGCTCGCCGAGCAATGCGACTACATGGTGTCGTTCGAGATGCAGCGCTACAACACACAGCGGCCCATCGCCTACACGAACTGGCCCACGCTCGACCCGCTTACACATCCGACCGAGACAAGCATGCCCCAGGAGATCGCGCTATTGCGAGCCCGCGGCGAGCAGATAGTTCAGAAGTCCAAAGAGTACGACAACGACGCCGTAGCACTCGACGCGATAAGGATGCACGCGACAGCCGCTTTCCCCGCGGGCGTCTTCGCATCCTACCACGTGTACCCCTATTATCCCGAGTTCCTCGTGGTCGATCCCGGGTACTCGAGCGCACGATCCCCCGAGGGGCCAAGCAACTACTTCGGCTACGTGCGGGAGCTCGTCACTCACCACGGCGACATGCCGGTAGTGATCAGCGAATACGGGGTTCCGTCATCGCGCGGCATCGGCCATTTCCAGCCGCAGGGGTGGAATCACGGCGGCCTGTCAGAGCAACAGCAGGCGCTCATCGACGCGCGGTTGACACGGGACATCTTCGCGTCGGGCGCAGCGGGAGCAGGCTTGTTCGCGCTCATCGACGAGTGGTTCAAGAAGAGCTGGATCGTCACCGACTTCGAGCGTCCGGCTGAGCGGAAGCGACTGTGGCTCAATCCCCTCGACGCCGAGGAGAGTTATGGTCTTGTCGCCATGCGCGCGGGTCGCGCCAACTCGCGTATCAGGATCGACGGCGACACCACGGATTGGCGCGAGCGACCGGTGTTGTATCCCGAAACCGCGCCCGCATCAACCATCGCGGCTCCGCTCCGGCTGAAATCGCTGCGCGTCGCCCATGATGAGGCTTACGTCTACCTGCGGCTCGATGTGGGGCGAGTCGACTGGGCGCGCGCCAGCTATCACATCGGCATCGACACCTATCGCCAAAACCTGGGAGACACGCGCTTCCCGCACACGGGCTCACCCGTGCCGGTCGGGCTCGAGTTTGTAGTCGATCTCCGCGGCGTGGGGGCAAGCCAGTTGTTGGTCGATCATCCGTACAACCCGTATCGTCCGATGGCGATCCCAGGCAGCAAGCCCCAGGCGATTCAGTACGTGTACAACACCGCAGTGCGACCAGTTGCCAACGAGCTCGCGCAGTGGGATTCGCTGGTGGTGGTCCCGAACAGGCGGCGGATCGGACCGGACGGAAAGATCTACCCCGCGATCAGCTACAACCGCAATCGGCTGCTGTATTCACGCGAGTCGGACAACTCGTTGGCCGATTGGTTCGCCGACCCGGCGAGCGGGGTAATAGAAGTGCGAATTCCGTGGGGAATGCTTCAGGTTGTGGATCCCTCGATGCTGAGCGTGCTAACAGGCAACACCCCCGATGGATTTATCTCGAGCTCGGCTACGGACGGTTTTCGGTTCGTGGTCGAGAGCTACGATCCATCCAAGCCCGGCTCAGGGGGCGACGTTCTTCCGCGCGGAGCGGGTGCCAGGCGATTCGCTGACGTTCCAACCTGGACGTGGCCGACCTGGGAGATCCCTCAGTGGCACTCAGAGGTCAAGCCACTCTTTGGAGCAATGCAGCGCGCATTCGGATCGATCCCCGAACACCCTCCGGCGCGCTAACCAGCGTCCGCCGCCGGAGCGGGTCGCTCTAGAAGCCCACTCGAGCGCGCAACGAGAACGTACGGTACTTGTACTCGCTGCCGCCCGTTTGCCCCGGCGCCGCGACATTGGCGTATCCGCCCGAAGCACTGAGCTCGTGGGTGGGGTCGAACCGGTACCCGGCCGTCAACGACACGCGTTCCGCGGATCGTGAACCGGCGCTCGATCCGAAGAACTCGATGCTCTGCTGACCGATACCCAGATCCCCTTCTGCATTCCAGCCCAGTTCTCCGCCCAACCTGCCGCGACCACTCACCTCGGCAAGCGTGTATCTCTTCGGCGCAAAATAGCCGTCGGCAGACGTCGTATCGTATCCGAACTGACGCGCCCCAACCGCAAGGCTCCAGCGCCGGTTGTGCATCCACCGGAGTGTCGACGAATAGGCGTTGCGGGAATTGTCCCGTGCTCCGCCGGTGAGCCGCGCATGACTGGCCGCGCCAGACAATGTGAAGCGGGCCGGCAGCGCAAACTCTGCCTCCCCTGCGAACTCCGAGCTCACAACACCGTTGGCGATGAGCAGCGCGGTCTCGTCGAATGGCGCACGCGACGCGAGCAGGCCGATTGAGAGGGAGCGCGCCAGGTTTCCAGACACGCGAAGTCCTCCATTCACGATCGTCCGCTGCGGCGCTGACGGCGACACAAAGGTCGAGTAATGGCGGGTGACACCAGCATCTGCCCGAAGCTGCCAGGAGCTTGCCGCAGGCTGCCAGCGCGCAAAAAAGCTTCCTGCGTCCGCACGGGAATCGATCGCCGCGAAATTTGCCCAACGCTCGCTGTATCTGGCGCCGACGCTTCCGTTCCACGGTGCGCGTACGGCGTAGTCGAGCTGCAAGCTGGTCGAGCGATTGTCGTCGCTGTCGTTGGTTCCGATTGCTGAGACCGTCACGCTGGGCCTCAAGTCGGCCTGCACCAGCCGCATCAACGCGCGGGCGTCACCGTAGGTCGGATTAGCTCGCAGGGCCAGCTGCAACGCTGTCTCGGCGTCACCCTGACGACCCTGCCAGGTAAGAACCTGGGCCAGCCCGGTGAGTGCTTCGACATCATTGGGATCCGTGACGAGAACCTGTCTCCAGGTCTCCTCGCTTCGATCGAGGTCGCCTCTCCAGCTGATGACGCGGGCCAATCCCTTCTTCGCGTTCGCGTTGCCGGTCTTTGCAAGCTTCGCATACATCGATTCGGCATCGCCGAGCTGGCCGTTCCATGACAGCGCACGCGCGTAATCGATCGCGGCCTCGCGATCCGCCGGATGTGCTGTTGTCCACTGTTTGTAGGAGGCGAGGGCTTCGTCGAGATGCTCGCTCCAGGCGAGCGTCTGGGCGCGTCCAAGAGTCGCGCCGCGGTTTCCTGGCTCGCGAGTGAGAACCGAATCGTAAATCGCAATTGCTGCCGAATAGTTACCGCTCCACGCGATCACGCGGGCCAGCGAGACTCTGCCCTCTGTGTAGTTCGGCTCCACCGCAACGTAGCGGCGGTAGAGCGCTATCGCTTCGTCGAACCGGTTGTCCCACGAGCGCAGAGTCGCGAGGCGAAACATCGCTAAGTGCGACGACGGGTCACGCGCGAGGATCGCCTCGTAGAGATCTGCCGCCAATGGATACGCACCAGCCTCATAGGCACTGTCTGCGCGGGCAAGAGTCGCTATCGGGCGAGGGGCATTTGTACCTGCTGCCGGAGCAGGGACTGCGCCAATCTGGGCGCCGCCTGTCGTCGCGCACGCAGTCACTACGATCGCTGTTGCGACAGCTAGAAGGGCTCGGCGCAAGTCGACTATTGGGGACATGAATACCTAGATCCTGAGGGAGGTTCGTCAGGGGTATCGAAACTCCGGCGATACCAGGTATTCGTCCCCTATGAAAGGACGACGAGATGGGCGTTCGATAACGAGGCAGTACTTACCCGCCCACCTGCCTACAGCACGCTCCAGAAGTCGCGTCCAACGTCGACCGAGAAGGTCCACCGGCCGTCCCGGAGGCCGCGCGCCACATCGAGGCGCAGGACGTCGAATACTGTAAGCGCCCCCAGGCCAATCGCAGGGTACCAACCCTGCCGAGCCGGTTTGAAGGGGGCTGACCTGTCGACCCAGACGGCGGTCGCAAATGGAGCGAGAGTGATGGTGGCTGGCGACCGGCCGTATCGCCCGAGAGGAATCGGGACGAACGGTGCCAGGAACCGCCATTCGATCCGCTGGCTGACGCCACCACGGCCAGTGAACTCGTGGAACTCGTAACCCGGCCCGCTGGTCGGGCCGCCGAGATAGACCAGGTGCTGCGCCGGAAGGGTGTCGCCGCTGAAAACCCCGGCGGCAACGGTGTGGAGGACGAGCCTGCTCGTCCCGAATGGCCGCTCCAGATCGATCGTCAGCGATGGACGTAGATATTTGCCACGCGGAGACTGCGCCGGGCTTTCACGATGAATTGCGCTCAGGGTCAGGTGCGCGCCGAGCTCGTAACCGGCAAACGTCAGCGACGTCGGTCTATCGAGCCCGAGCGTGGCGCGAGTCTCGTGCAGGGGCAGCGCGGGGATCGTTGGCTCGAAGCTCCCACTCGCTGGCCGCGCGTGAACGAGCAGCGGCTCGTGGCGCTCGTACGACAGCTCCAGAGTAGGGCGCCATCCCGCTCGCGCCAGTGCCGCGGCAAGCGAGATGCTCCGCACGTCGTAGGTATCGGTGTAATCGCTACCGAATTCCTGGGCGGCGATCGTGTTGCGGACGAGCGATGTCTCCGCCTTATCGCCCACATCCCGATACTGCCTCTCAGCGGCGAGGATGATCGACGAGCCGGCCCCGGTCCGGTACTCCAGCGCTCCACGACCCTTCCATTGCTGATCGCTGAACCCGTAACGGCCCGATGCTGCGACCGCGACGCCGGCGCCCAGTCGTTGAAGGAGGCCGCTGCCCAAGGCGAGCCCTTCTACCCGATTGAACCGCGCGATGTCGGAGACATGCCGCGCCGATAGGGCAAGGTTGCGGCTGCGGGACAGGGCCTGCGCCCGGACGAGGGCGCGCGCCTCCTCCTGAACCTTTTTTACATCCTCGTCGGTGACCGCGCGCACGTCCGGGGGAAGAGAATCGAGGATGCCTCCGCTGAACGGGGACGGCTTTTGTGCCCGCTCCGACGGCGGAGCCATCACGATCTCCGGGCCCGCGAAATAGCTCGCCGGAATTCCCTTGTTGACCTCGTAGCAACAGATCTCCCAGCGACCTCGGATTATTCCGCGCGCCGGATAGTCGAGCCACGAACCGGTACGACGAATCTCTATTTCCTGTCGTCGGGGGAGCCAGAAGCGCCCCTCGATCAGCGCGTTCTCGAGGACGACCGATACGTCTTCGAGATCCTTGTCGATGAGCGCCGCGCGCGTGAAGCTGAAGGCCATGCGCACGACTTCGCCCGTTTCGCGATCGATGTAGACCGCCCCTACGGCGCGCGGCTGACGGTCGTTCCTGGGCCGCACCAGTACTTCGTAAACATCGAGGACGCGCGGGCCAAGGCGAATCTGAAGTGAATCCCGGATCGCGAACTCGTAGGCTTCGAGTCCGGCCGGCGACAGCGGGTGCGGAACGTCCTGAACTTCATCGCCTTCTCCGATGCGGATGATGTTTCTGAAGTTGTTCTGGACGATTCCGAGGTGATCGCGGTGGTAGTTGATATCAGTGGGAAGGAGCAGCGTATCTCGACGGCCCATGATGCGCTGCTTGCTCAGGTCGGGAGCGCGCCAGTAAACTTCCAATCCCAGCTCATCGGCCTTCACGATCTTTGGCGGCTCGGGGAATCCTTCTCCAAATTGTGCGAGGAAAGTCACGTAACCGTGCGCCGTCGCCTTGTAATCGACGAGGCCGGTATCGGCCAGCTGCCGCGCACGGCGCTCAGTTGCGCGCTCCACGAGCGCGCGGGTGCGCGCGTCGTTCCACGTCTGCTGCGCACCAAGCTTGCTCGCGGCGATGAACATCACGAGGACTCTGATAGTCGTCGGAAGTCTCAGAATCACGGGGAGAACTCAGATGGTAGGCGTAGCTTCATGTATGGGGGAAAGTTAGTTGCGGGATAAGCGGGAGCAATTGCAAACGGCGTCGGCACGCACGAGTCGATGAGCCTCGATGACTTCAGGACCAGAGCGGCGACGTCCGGGCTGGTGCCCGTGTGGAAGGATTGCCTGCTCGATACCGACACGCCCGTATCCGCATTCGCCAAGCTCAGACGCGGCGCCTTTGCTTTTCTCCTCGAGTCCGCACCCGCGGGTGGCGAGACCTGGTCGCGCTACACCTACCTCGGCACCGAGCCGCGCTCCGCCTGGCGGTTCGGTCGCGGTGTCGTCGAAGACTGGACCAAGGAGCGCGGCTGGCACAACGCGCGAACGCCGAAGGATCCCCTTGCCGATCTCCAGGCTCTAATCGAATCTGCGCGAGCTGCCGCAGTTCCGGAGCTCGGCGATTTCTGGGGCGGCGCGGTCGGTTACTTCAGCTATGATGTCGTGAGGCTCATCGAGCAGCTGCCCAATCGACCGGCAGCCGGTCTCGCGACGGCGCCCGATGCACTCTTCGTGTTCACGCGCTCGCTGGTCATCCTCGACAATCTTCACGGGCGCGCGCGAGTGGTGATATCCGTTCCCGTGCCGGCGGGCGCGCGCGATGCAGAGCTCCAGTCGTTGTACGAACGGGCCACCGGCGAGATCGACGAGATCCTCGAGCGTCTCCGCACGCCGGGACGGCTCGACACGATGTCGCCTGACTTGGGCGCGCCTGCAGTCGAAGGAACCTCGAGCTACGAGCGCGCCGATTTCATTGCACACGTGGAAAGGATCAAGGAGTACATCCGGGCGGGCGACTGTTTCCAGGCGCTCCTGTCGCGACGTATCGACGTCCCGCTCGATTTCGAGCCGGCCGACCTGTACCGGGCTCTCCGCGCGCTGAACCCCTCGCCGTACATGTACCACCTCGTGCTGGACGGGATCGAGATCGTCGGCAGCTCTCCGGAGCTTCTGGTTCGGGTTTCAAACTCAAAGCTCACCCTTCGTCCGATCGCGGGTACGAGGCGCCGCGGCGCGTCGATGGCCGAGGACGAGAGTCTCTCGGCGGAGCTCCTCGCCGACGAGAAGGAGCGCGCCGAGCACGTGATGCTGGTCGATCTTGGACGGAATGATGTCGGACGCGTGTCGAAGTTCGGGACGGTCAAGGTCACCGAATTCATGAAGGTGGAGAAATATTCCCACGTGCTCCACATCGTGAGCCAGGTTGAGGGAGAGCTCAACGACGGGCTCTCGGCACTCGATGTCTTCCGCGCCACCTTTCCGGCCGGCACAATGACGGGTGCGCCCAAGATCCGCGCGATGGAAATCATCGACGAGCTGGAGCCCGTGTCGCGTGGCCCATATGCCGGCGCAATTGGTTACATCGCGGCTGGCGGACAGCGGATGGATCTCGCGATAACCATCCGCACCTGCATCATCGCCGACGGCAAAGCGTCGGTGCAGGCGGGCGCGGGAATCGTTGCCGACTCGGTGCCCGAGCGCGAGTGGGAAGAAACCCGGAGCAAGGCCCAGGCTCTTTTGACTGCGATTGCATCGGTGCGACGACTCCGCAGGAAGTCGGAATGATCGGCCTGGCAATTCCATCCTACGAACGATTTCAGGTGGGCGGCGCGCGCGTCGTCGCGGCTGCCGCGTGCGCAGCAAGCATTCGTGAGGTGCTGGCGAAGGAAAGGCTCTACGAGTACGCCGCTCGCCAGCCAGATGCTCTTCCACTGTTCGGGCGCGCACCCGTCTTCGCCGTCAATCTGCCCGGCGGTTGTGGACGGGTGGTGGTGAGACACAACATGCGCGGTGGGTGGGTGGCGAAGCTGAGCAAGGATCTCTTCGTGCTTCCCACGCGTGGATTTCGCGAGCTGATCGCGTCCCTCCGGCTCCGCTCGAGCGGTGTCAGCACGCCCGAGGTCGTTGCCTACGTCTCGTATCCGTTGAATTGGGTACTGAGGAGATCCGACGTGGCGACCAGAGAGATTCCGAATGGTCACGATCTCTCGGTCGCGCTCGCCAAGGTCACCGATCATGCCCACCGCGTGATGGTCCTCGACGCAACCGCGAAGCTGCTGCGGTCGCTCACGCAGGCGGGCGCGTTTCACCAGGATCTCAACCTCAAGAACGTGCTTCTCACGGCGGGTCAGGGTCCCGAGCTCGACGCCCACGTACTCGATGTCGATCGCGTGCGTTTCAGCTCCCCGGGCTCTCCGCTAGTCGCCAAAGCGAATCTCGACAGGTTGATTCGCTCGCTCCGGAAGTGGCGCGACAACCACGAGCTGCCCTACTCCGCCGAAGACGAAGAGTATCTCCGCCTGAGGAGTATCGAGTGAGCGCTCGGGTTGCGCAGGGCGTCCCCGACAACATTTGCATCGTAATGATGAGCGCCGTCGGGGACGCCGTGCACGTGCTGCCGGTGATCAACGCGCTCAAGCTTGCAAACCCGAAGACGAGGATCACGTGGGTGCTTCAGCCCGCGCCGGCGACGCTGGTGCGCGGCCACCGATCCGTGGACGAGATAATCGTCTTCGATCGCGCGCGCGGGCTGGCGGCTTTCGGGGATGTCGCCTCCCAGCTGGGGAAGCGACGGTTCGATCTCGTGATCAATCTCCAGGTCTACTTCAAGGCCGGAATCGTCACTGTATTGACCCACGCGCCGATCAAACTTGGATTCGACCGGGCACGCGCGCGCGATCTCAATTGGCTCTTCACCAACAGGAAGATTCCCGTCGCTCCTGTCCAGCACGTCCAGGATCAATACTTCGAGTTTGTCACGGCGCTGGGCGTATCGCCGGAACCGGTCGAGTGGGACCTCGGGCCGTGGCCAAGCGAGCGCGGATGGCAACGAAGCTTTACGTCGACGATCGATCGCCCGATCGCTTCCATCGTCGTCGCGACGAGCAAGCCGGAAAAAGACTGGATTCCAGAGCGATGGGCGGAAGTGGCCGACGCGCTCCACGAGCAGTTCGGGATGCAGGTCGTGCTCGTGGGCGGAAAGTCGGAGCGGGAACTGGCGGCGCAGCGAATCGTAATGGAGAAGGCGAGGCACAAACCGCGGTCGGAGCTCGGAAGCGGACTGAGAAATCTCGTCTCGATTCTCGATGCGTCGGCGCTGGTTCTATCGCCGGACACCGGCCCGCTCCACATGGCCGTCGCGCTCGACCGTCCCGTGATCAGCCTGATGGGTTACACGAATCCGAAGCGCACGGGTCCCTATCGGCGATTCCACGACCTGATCATCGACGTGTACGGCGATCCGGGCGAGGAATATCCCATCTCCATGGAGAACCGGCCCGGGAGAATGAACCGAATCGAGACGCGGCACGTTCTGGACAAGGTTGCGCTGTGGCGAGACCGCTATGCCTGAGTCGGGCAAGAAGTACGGAGGCAAGCTGCCGGTGAGAGAACAAGTCTCAGCGGGTGGGATCGTGTTCCGTGGCGAGAAGGACCGGCTCGAAGTGGTGATCGTATCTGTCGGCGGACAGAACAGATGGCAACTGCCAAAAGGCCTCGTCGACGCGGGAGAGAAACCGGAGATCACGGCGGTCCGCGAGGCGCGCGAGGAAGCGGGCGTCGACAGCGAGGTAGTCCAGCATCTCGAAACCATCGAGTACTGGTTTGCCGGCCTCGATGGAGGCGAGCGGGTGCGCTTCCACAAGCACGTGCACTTTTACCTGCTTCGCTACCTCGCCGGCGACACCCGCGACCACGATTGGGAGGTGAACGAAGCGCGCTGGGTTCCCATCGACGACGCGACCCGACAGCTCACCTTCGACAGCGAGCGGAGGGTCATGGGGCGCGCGCGCGCGCTACTCGGTTGACGAGGTGAGTGGCTGACCGAAGCGGTAACTGACGCCGACATCGCGCAGCAATCCCACCAGCCGGGCCAGAGGCAACCCCATCACCGAGAAATAGTCGCCCTCGACGCATTCGACGATCGTGGCGCCATAACCCTGAATGCCATAGGCGCCCGCCTTGTCCAGTGGCTCCCCGGTCGCGATGTAAGCCTCGATCTCATCGTCACGCAGCTTTCGGAATTTCACCCGCACTTCTTCGACCGCCGAGCGAAGCTTCTTGCCCCTGGAAACGGCGACCGCGGTGATGACCGTGTGCTGGCGACCACTGAGCTGTCGCAGCATCGCGGCAGCATGATCGGCGTCGGTGGGCTTGCCCAGTACCTTCCGGTTGACGACGACGATCGTGTCCGCCCCGATCGTGATCAGTCCCGGATCTCGCGTAGCGACCGCACTCGCCTTCTCGCGCGCCAGCCGCTCGGCGTGGCGGTGGGGTGTTTCGCGACTCCGCATCCTCTCATCGATGTTCGCGGGACGCACCTCGTGCCAGATTCCAACGAGGTTGAGCAGGTCGTGACGCCGCGGGGAGCCGGACGCAAGCACGATCCGGCACTCGGTCATCGCTCCAGCCACAGCGTGACCGGTCCGTCGTTCACGAGCTCGACATCCATCATGGCGCCGAACTCACCGCTCGCAACCTGGAGTCCCCGCTGACGCAGCGCCGCGAGGAAGCGCTCGTAAAGCGGAATCGCCTCCTCCGGACGCGCCGCCTCGATGAAGCTGGGCCGCTTGCCTTTTTCCGAATTCCCGTAAAGTGTGAACTGCGAAACGACCAGAACGGCACCGCCCACATCGGTTAATGGGAGGTTCATCTTCCCGTCGGCATCAGCGAAAAGTCGAAGCCCGAACGTCTTCTCGGCCATCCAGTCGACCTTCTCGGGGGTATCGCCGTGGGTGAAGCCAACGAGAAGAACGAATCCCTTCCCGATGCTCCCTGCTTTCCTGTCGCCAATACGGACTTCCGCCCGCGAGACCCGCTGGAGTAGAACTCGCAGCGTCTACTCCACGGTGACGGATTTGGCGAGGTTGCGCGGCTGATCGACGTTCGCTCCGCGCTTGACGGCGATGTAATATGCCAGCAGCTGGAGTGGGATCGACGCGAGCACTGGCGTGAGCATATCCTTCGTCTCCGGGATGCGGAACTCGTAATCGAGCTTCCCCTCGAGTGATTCCTCATCGCGGGTGGTGATTGCGATGACCCGGCCTCCGCGCGCCTTCACCTCCTGCACGTTCGACACGACCTTGTCGAACACGGAGTCGTGGGGCGTGACGAACACGACCGGCATCTTTTCGTCGATCAGCGCGATCGGCCCATGCTTCATCTCGGCCGCCGGATATCCCTCGGCGTGGATGTAGCTGATCTCCTTCAGCTTGAGCGCTCCCTCGAGCGCCGTCGGGAAGCTGTAGCCGCGGCCAAGGTAGAGGAAGTTCTGGGCGTTCTTGAAATCCTCGGCGATCTTCTCGATATCCGCCGCGCGATCCAGGACGTTCTGGATCTTGGCGGGAAGCCTCTGCAACTCTTCGATGATCTCCTTGCCGTCCACCATCGAGAGGTTGCGAAGCCGCGCCAGCTTGATCGTAAAGAGAAGGAGCGCTATGACCTGGCTCGTGAACGCCTTGGTCGAGGCAACTCCGATCTCCGGGCCGGCGTGGACGTAAATGCCCCCGTCGCTTTCGCGGGCGATTGTCGATCCGACGACGTTCACGATTCCGTAGGTCCGTGCGCCGCGCGACTTGGCTTCGCGCATGGCCGCGAGTGTGTCAGCCGTCTCGCCCGATTGTGAGATGACGATGCAAAGGGTCTTGTCGGTGACGATGGGATTCCGATAGCGAAGCTCGGAGGCGTATTCCACCTCGACCGGTACACGCGCGAGACTCTCCAGCATGTGCTCGCCGATCAGGGCGGAGTGCCAGCTCGTGCCACAGGCGGTGATGAGGATGTTGTCGAACTTGAGCAGCTCCTCGTCCGTCATGTTGAGGCCGCCGAGCTTGGACGTTCCCTGATCCGGCAGCAACCGGCCGCGCATGCAGTTCTCGATCGTCGCCGGCTGCTCGAAAATCTCCTTGAGCATGAAGTGGTCGAATCCGCCGCGCTCGATCTGGTCGAGATCCCAATCGATCTTGCTGACGCCGCGCTCCAGCTGCTGCGCGCGCTGGTTGAGAATCGTGTAGCCATCACGGGTCAGCACCGCGACATCGCCATCGTCGAGGTAGACCACCTCGCGCGTCTGGGCGAGGATAGCGGACACGTCGCTTGCCACGTAGTACTCGCCGTCACCGAGACCGAGGAGGAGCGGACTTCCCTTCCTCGCGGCGACAATCTTGTTCTTGTCCTTGCTCGAGACGACGGCGATTCCGTAGGTGCCTTCGATCTGCCACAGCGCTTCGATCACCGCATCCTCGAGGCTCTCGTCGAAGGCCTCCTCGATGAGATGCGCGATGACTTCGGTGTCGGTGTCGGACGCGAACTCGTGTCCGCGGGCTTCGAGTCCCTTCTTCAGGGTGCCGGAATTCTCGATGATCCCGTTGTGGACGACGGCAATGTCGCCCTTGCAGTCGACGTGCGGGTGCGCGTTGCATTCGTTGGGAACACCATGGGTGGCCCAGCGCGTATGGCCGATTCCGAGATCTCCCTCGACGGGCCTGGTCGCCAGCGCCCGCTCGAGCTGGGAGATCTTTCCCGCGGCCTTCCGAGTCTCAACGCCCGATCCGTTCATCACGGCTACGCCTGCCGAGTCGTAGCCGCGGTATTCCATCCTCTTCAATCCTTCGAGGAGCAGTGGCGTCGCGCCACGCTTTCCGATGTAGCCGATGATTCCACACATATGAGACTCTTGGTGACGGTGTTCTTACCTGCCCAGCGCCTCGACCGGCTGGCGGCAGTCGCGGACCAGCTTCTCCGCCTCCTCCGCACTCGGGGCTTCTGCTATCACTCGCACGATTGGTTCCGTTCCGGACGGCCTGATGTGCACCCAACGGTCCGGCCAGGTCAGCCTGAGCCCATCCTGGGTATCCACCTCGGCGTCGGGGAACGCCCGCTTGAGCGCCTCGTACACCGTGTCGAGCGGCGCAGCTGGACGCGCCAGCTTGTCCTTAACGATAACGTATCTCGGGTACGAGGCGACGATCTTGGAGAGGGATTTCCCCTCTTCCAGCAGGAGCTGGAGCATGAGCGCAGCCCCAACCGGGGCGTCGCGGCCCAGGTGAAGCTCCGAGAGAATGACGCCACCGTTCCCCTCGCCGCCGATCGGCGCGCCCTCCGAGCGCATGCGCGTTGCGACGTTGACCTCGCCTACCGCCGCCCGGATTACCCGACTTCCGGCCTCGCGGGCGATGTCATCGATGATGCGGCTAGTCGACAGATTCGTGACAACGACCCCTTTTCGGTGCCGGAGCACGACCTTGGCCGCCAGCGCCAATGTGTAGTCCTCACCTATCGCCACGCCTTCTTCGGAGACAAGCGCGAGACGATCGACATCCGGATCCACCGCCATCCCGATATCGCAGTGCGAGTCCTCGACCAGCTTTTCTAGCTCTCCAAGGTTTTCTGCTACCGGCTCGGGAGGACGAGGGAATCGTCCATCGGGTTCCATATTGATCGTGGCGAGCTTGCAGCCGAGGAGCTCCAGAAGAACCGGCATGAACACGCCGCCCGCCCCGCGCACGCAATCGAGTCCGACCTTGAATCCGCGCTTCCTGATTCCCTCGACATCGAGAAAAGGGAGCGCCAGGATGCGCTCGATGTGATCGCGCGCGGCCTCCTGGTCCTTCGAGACGGTACCCAGCTTGTCCCACGTCGCGCGGGGAATCTTTCCATCGACGACCTTCCGCATGTCAGCCGCTTCAGCTCCATCGAGGAAGAGTCCGGACGGGCCGATAAACTTGAGTGCGTTCCACTCGATGGGGTTGTGGCTGGCGGTGATCGCGAGACCTCCGGCGGCGTGGTGGTGCTCGACGGCGAGCTGCACCGTCGGTGTGGGGACCATCCCGATGTCGAGCACATCACAGCCGACCGACTGCAGCGCTGCGTGCACCACGGGCTGAAACATCGGGCCGGAGACCCGGCTGTCCCGACCGACGACTATCTGCGCCTTTCCGCCCGCTCGAGCCAGCGCCCATGCGCCAAATCCCGCGGCAAACTGCGCAATGATCTCCGGCGTGAGCGCCTCACCCACGCGGCCCCGGACACCGGAGACGCTCACCATCAGTCCTTCATAGGCCATCGTTCCTCTGATTTTGACTGGGGCTTCGAGTAGAGCGTAAATCTAGTGATGAACTGCAAGTGCAACTGCAACTAAGAACTACACTGCTGCCCGCCACCCGCTAAACGCTGCCAGCCACTCGCTGTACTACGTCGGGACGTCATGAGCGCAAGATCAGGCCACAGGCAACTGCGTGTGCCGTGACGCCACCAGTGGCGTCCCGACGTTTGCAGCGATCAGCTCGTAGCGACCAGCGGGTAGCGGGCGGCAGCGTAGTTCTTAGTTGGAGGTGGGGTCGATTGATTAACTTCTCACGCATCTTTCCCCACGTGAATCCCGAATGACCCGCATCTTCGACGAAGACCTGAAGGCCGCGTTCGGCACCCGCGCGATCCACGCCGGGCAGCGTCCCGATCTGCTCTCCGGCGCCATCATGACGCCGATCTACACGACCTCCACCTACGTCCAGGAAGGACTGGGCAAGAACAAGGGCTACGAGTACGCTCGGGGGAAGAACCCGACCCGCGAAGCGCTCGAGCGCAACGTCGCCGCGCTCGAGGGCGGAACGCACGGGTTCGCTTTCTCGAGCGGAATGGGGGCAACCAGCTCCATCATGATGCTCTTCAAGTCGGGCGACCACATCGTCGCGGGCGAGAGCAGCTACGGCGGGACCTTCCGGTTGTTCGACAAGCTCCTGAGGAATTTCGGGCTGTGCTTCTCCTACGTCGACAGCCGGGATCCGCAAAAAGTCGAGGATGCGTGCAACGAGCACACCGTCGCTATCATGATGGAAACGCCGACCAACCCGATGATGCGCATCACTGATCTCTCTGCCGTTGGTGAGATCGCGAAGCGCAGGAAAGCGCTATTCATCGTCGACAACACTTTTGCTTCGCCGTATTTCCAGCGTCCATTCGACCACGGCGCGGATATCGTCTACCACTCGAGCACCAAGTACCTGAATGGCCACAGCGACATGGTCGGCGGGATCGCCATTGTCCGCGACGACTCACTGGCGGAGCGGATGCAGTTCATTCTGAACACCGCTGGTGCGGTGCCGGGCCCATTCGATGCCTGGCTCGTGCTGCGCGGAACGAAGACGCTTCATCTCCGCATGCCGCGCCACGACGAGAATGGTCGTAAGATCGCCTCGTGGCTGGCGGAGAAGATCGGCCACGAAAACGTGATTTATCCCGGGCTGCCCTCTCACCCGCAGCACGAGCTGGCCAAGAAGCAGATGAAGGGATTTGGCGGGATGATCTCCGTTCTCACGGGAAGCAAGGAGAAAGCGGCGAAGATTCTGGGCAGAGTACGGGTCTTCTCGCTGGCCGAGTCGCTGGGCGGCGTCGAGAGTCTGATCAGCCACCCGGCGTCGATGACGCACGCGTCGGTTCCTGCCGAGCGGCGGGCCGAGCTGGGGCTGCGCGACGATCTGCTGCGGCTCTCGTGCGGAGTCGAGGACGTGGGCGACCTGATCGCCGATCTGGAGCAAGCCTTCGGATGAAGGTGCTGATCGTCGGCGGCGGCGGACGCGAGCACGCGCTCGCGTGGAAGTTTCGCCGCGACGATCCCAACGCCCAGATCATGGCCGCACCGGGGAATCCAGGCATCGCCGCGCTGGGAAAATGCTTCCCGATCGCTACCGACAAGCTCGAGGACCTCGCCCACCTGGCCGAGGATGAGCAAGTCGATTTCACGATCGTCGGACCCGAGACACCACTGGAAGCTGGGATCGTCAATCTCTTTCAGACGCGCGGTCTTCCGATTTTTGGCCCGACACGTGAAGCTGCGCGCATTGAGA
>Ga0193735_1000219_pt1 | contig 18533 bp, 17 predicted proteins | sample U1m2metaG_FD_145080 | JGI IMG/M metagenome (GOLD analysis project Ga0193735, IMG submission 145080) | Soil microbial communities from a riparian zone of the East river system, Colorado, United States - U1m2 | ecosystem: Environmental > Terrestrial > Soil > Riparian zone | place: USA: East River... | reverse complement strand
GAACAAGCTGTCTATATTGCTTCGGTCGCCGCTGACCCCAATACTTCTGGCATTGTGTATGTTAGCGGCAATCATAATCTCTGGCAGAGCTTTGATAGTGGTTCTACATGGAGAGTCATCACTCCAATCAGCGGTTCATGTGATGGTATCGATGTCGCGAAGGGGAATGGCAACCATGTAGTCATATCCATTGATAAAAAGGTATTTTTATCGACTAATGCGTTGGCAGACACGGTTGAACCATTTACTGAAATAACAAGAAATCTGCCAGGTCGTGACGTTATGAGAGTAGCATTCGATCCTAATGACCCCAGTACTATCTATGCCGTATTGGGAGGATTTAGCGATCCGAATAATCCAAATGACAAGGGCAATGTATTTCGTACTAACATCAGCGCATCAAGCTGGACTGATATCTCTCCAAACTTCAGTGCACCGTTCAGTGCTATCGCACTCGATGGCGCAACCGTTCCCAGTACTATTTACGCAGGGACAGAATTTGGAGTACTCCGTACTGTCGATGGCGGATCTTTTTGGTCAGTACTTGATGAAATTCATTTTCCAAGAGTCCCGGTTCTGGACTTGGAGCTCAGAGGTAGATTATTGGTAGCGGCAACGTACGGAAGGGGGGCTTTTGCATTTTTCACTAATATTGGAGACCCAATCATTGCTATGAATCTGGAGAACAATCTTGCATTTGGTACTGTTCGTCAAGGACCAGCGTATCTGAAATTACAGATTTTTAACGTCGGAGACCCCGGCAGGGGAGGCATAATTGTAAGGCATCTTGTCATTGAAAGTGTCCAACGTCTCATGGGATCAAATAGCTTCTCAGTCCTCCCTACGCCCAATACACCAATCGTAATTCCCGCAGGTGAGCACATCGATTTCACTGTAGAGTACAATCCCGCAGGAGGAGGGATCGAGGAAATTGCAACAATCCGCATAGTGAGTAATGATCTAAATGCCTCATACGTCGATCTGCCGGCTACCGGCCGGCAAGAAGCATATGACTAACATGGCGCCTGATAAACAAAACTATTGCTAGTTTTTCACACAGTTATCCTCGCCCTGGAAGGGAATTTCAACTACAAAACCGTATAGTACTGAAAACTGGAACAGTATTTTGCTGGTAGAACACCGGAACCAAATGTATTTACGACCAGTTAAGAGGTAAATCAATTGGGCAGATTCTTGATTTGCTAAGATTAGTAAAGCATTATCCGACCAAAGGAATTTACCAAAAAATGAATTATGTTATATTATACAGAACGATTGTAACTGTATTAAAAATTCAGATATCCTCAAACGACGATTTATTGACGACTTCTAAATGATTAAAAAAACTTAAAAAAAATAAGAATTTGTACTTTAATTTAATGCCAATGAAATTCCAATTCATCAATCTCCATGTCATTGTCGTCATATTTCACATGAAGATTTGGTGCCTGTCCCGGAAATGATGCATCACCAAACTCTATTGCAGCAGAAACCACTGCCGCCATGCCGCAAAAAGCGCTATCGTTATCATTTGAAAGTCTTAAGGGTATGTCTACGATTGTTGGCTTTACACTTGTGCGAAGTATGATTTCGCCTCTTCTATTAGTATCAAATATCTTCACGCTTCTGACACTTCCTCTTGCTGTTCGTATTGCCATCACACATAGGTATAGCAAAAGAATTTAAAAACATGATGTTCAAAAATAATAGTCATCTTCAAAATAACTGTGAATGAGCAATATAGGAATACAAAGATTAGAAAATATAAAGAGGTATGTGGCTCTATTTTCCATTCTTATTTAAAAGTCTGCTGTCAGTAACCAGCCTGTGAAATTGTCGTACAAACTAGATGTCGTTTGGTGTTTCGGTTGCAAAGTCTACTTATTTGGTCCGGATCTCGATATTTTTTCTGACGTTCTTCAAGACTCGATTTGTCCTCTAATGCATTATCAAATATCTCCCACGAATTCTAATTTCTGAATCAGATCGCCCAATACGGGTTTGGAAAAATATTTTGGAACCGTCCTTCTTGATGTAGCATTCCAAGTGATGATCTCTACTGTCATACTTAACAGTTGGCTGAACAAGTCCTCCACCACAGTAAATGCAAACAATAGTTGAATATCACCTCCATGGCTTCTTTATCTCTATTTTTAAATATTCTTGTTTGCATATCCTAAAGAAGCATTCTAATAAAATAATATCGGTTCAGACCCGTCAGAGATTGGATGAAAATTCATTCAAATCTATTGTTGACACTTGTTACTGGTGTTGGATATACCCGAAGAGGATAATAAAGGTTCCACTTTTGCATAGTTAGGATATATTATTTTATTTATCTTGTAGGCATGTATCGGCTGACTCATACTTGTCATACGTAACAAAATTTGATACATAAGGCACAATAGTCTAACATCCTTTAGTCCCAGCTCCAATACCTTTTTGAAATGAGATATTGCTTCAGAAACGTTTCACCATCTGGCACATTTTTTCTTTCCTCAATTTTTCTATTCACCATATTATTTGTGAAACCCACATAAAAGCACTAATATCGGAACGGGCTCGGAGGGATTTGAACCCTCGACCTGACGCTTAGGGGGCGTCCGCGCTATCCATTTTGCGCTCACTTCAACCCTTGAAATGAACTGCGCTACGAGCCCTTGAATTCTGAATAGCAATGTTAATTTAAATATTCATATTGACACCGGATTTTCATCCAGCTTGCATTTTTGAAGATGTATAAACTGATAATTCAATAACATAATTTTCTTCTAATTCAGGTAAAAGGTATACAGCATCTTTTTGTATATCGTTCTAAATCCTAACCTTTTGTAGAATTCTTCATATCTTTCTTTAGCCAAAGTCTGCACAATGATTGAATTGTAGTCATTATTCTTTGCCATTTTTACTGCATTGTTAATCAATTCTCTTGCTACACCCTTCCTTCTAAAATCTTGAGTGGTTCCCAAACAGTACAAACCAATACTTTCATTTTTTTCAAATAATAAACAACATCCTGCAGGATACTTTACTTGATTTAAGCAATAATGTGCTACCAATAATGTAAGCCTTTTAAATTGTTTAGAAATAATGGTTCTTACTTCATCTTTTATATTTAGTGAATCGAAGGAGCTACAAAAAACATCAATCCACAAGTTTAAGGAATTCCTATCAACAATATCAATTTCAATATATTTATTACTGTGCATAACATATTTGTTAACATCAAGACTCAAGATTTTCATTGTACCGAATTTAGGTTTATTCAACCTAGCAGAATTTTCATTATTGCAAATCATATGTATATGATAACTATTTAGGTTGTAGTTGTAATTAGTCTTTATATAATTTAGGATATCATCAACATTATTACACCAATTCTTAATATTCAATCTATTAAAAAAATAATCATCTCCCAGCTCAGGATTTGAAAATAATTCTACGCAATCTATTTTTTTATGAATTCTGCTCCACAGAGAACAAAAAGATGATTCATTATCATCAGTATATTCAATACCTAAGTCCAAAAATTTTCATCATCTTTTTTGCATCATTCAGTTTATCTTCCTGCGTTACCGTATCTAAGAACAACTGTAATGCATTGGGCGTATCTAGATCATCCTCAATATAATTTTTAAATTTTTTTATTGTATCTGATTCTTTTGCATAACTAACTTTCTCATTCGCAATATCATAGTCTTCATTCTCATAATCTGAGCTTAACACTAAATCTCTAATCATATTATTTATTCTGTCGAATTTATTTAATTCTGAGAATTTAAGATTTATTAATTTCTTATAGGAATGTGAGTAAAAATAAAGTTTCAGCGTATTTGTATCGTATTTTTTCAATAGTTCTCTGATATAAATTGCATTACCAGAAGACTTGGACATCTTTTTATTCTCAATATCCAAAATACCGACATGCACCCAGCACTTTACAGGTCTTTCTTTCCGTGAAAGTGCTATCAAATTTGAGAGCAACATTTCATGATGTGGATAGCATAAATCAATACCCCCAACATGTATATCATAATTACCATTAAAATGGAACATTGCCACCGCAGTGTCCTGCGTGTGCCACCAAGGGGTTCCATCTCCCAAGATCTTATCATTAAATTCTATTCCATAGTCATCACTAGTGTTCCATAAAAAATTATCGGTAACGTTTCGCTTATTAATATCAATGTCATATCTGTGATCCGATAATTCACTTTTGGATAAATGTGAAAGAGCACCATATGCTTTGAATTTGGAGGATTCTAGGTATACGTTTCCATTTACAGAATAAGCCAACTTCCTCTTGATCAGTACCTCCATCAAATCCATTGCTTCTTTTACATATTCACTAGTTTTAGCATATATCAAATCGCTGATTTCAAGTTTATTTACATCATCAATAAATGCCTTAAATATAACGTCAGGATTGATATTATTATTTTCGTTTAACTTTGGGTCGATATCAGTAACGTTTACTATTACATGAGGAATATAGTTTCTTGATTTAAGTAATCTAATAATTAGATCTACCAGTACAAATACTCTTGCATGTCCTAAGTGACAATTCTCATAAAGAGTAGGACCACAAACAAAAATTCTAATTACCTTGTTTGTAGGCCTCAATGAAATCTTACTTTTTGTGAGCGTATCAAAGATTCTCAATCAGCTAATCATTGAGATAACAAAATATTAATTGTTATGCAAAATAGCAAAATAGCACCTTTGTTTACAAATGAAAATAGGTAAACATTTTTCAATACTTCTATCTACATTACTAATGTCTAAATTATGAGTGGTAGTGAGAAACCGACTAGACTTTTTCCTATATTTTTGGTTAATTTTATAGGTACTCTAGGATTTAGTATTGTTTTGCCTTTCCTAGTGTTTTTAGTCATGAAATTTGGAGGTAATTCTATTGTTTATGGCCTACTGGCAGCAACTTACCCTGCTTTCCAACTTATTGGAGCTCCAATTTTAGGAAGGTGGTCTGATATTTATGGAAGAAAAAAGATACTTTTGTTAAGCAACGCAGGAACAGCAATTGGTTGGATATTATTTCTTTTTGCTTTAATTTTGCCTTTTGGAGAGAGCTTTAATATTAACTCCATCTATCTCGGAACAATTGTTATTGTTGTTCCATTGCTTCTCATATTTCTTGCAAGGGCAATTGACGGACTTACTGGTGGAAATATTTCGGTTGCAAATGCCTACCTTTCGGATATTTCATCAGATGAAAACAGGAGTAAGAACTTTGGAAAAATGGCAATATCTTCTAATCTGGGATTCATTTTAGGTCCTGCTATAGCTGGAATTTTAGGTGGAACAATTTATGGAACAATACTACCAGTTCTAGCAGCGCTATTACTATCTTTGATTACGTTAGTTGTAATAGCCTTTCTATTAAAAGAATCGAGGTCTATTTCAAATCCAATATTAGTCCCCGAAGAAGGTACTATTAGAAAGGTTTTTGCGCAGGAGTGTAAAGATTGCTATGAGCCCGTTAGCCCTGTTAAACCTAAAATGCGAGATGTTTTCAAACTAAAACACATTCCGTTTTTGCTTGTATTATATTTCTTGATATTTCTTGGATTCAATGTATACTATGCTTCATTTCCGACTCACGCAGCCAATGAACTAAAATGGTCAATAACACAGTTGGGAATATTTTATGCAGTATTAAGTGGAATAATGGTCTTCATTCAAGGACCTGTATTACGTAAAGCATTAAAAAAATTTTCTGAGGAAAAACTAGTTATTGTTGGTAGCATAATTTTAGGTACAAATTTTGTATTATTTGTTTCAAATAACATTATATCTGTGTATGTAGCTGTAATTTTATTTGCACTTGGTAACGGCCTCATGTGGCCCTCTTTTATGTCAATACTTTCAAAACGTGCAGGAACAGTTCTTCAAGGAGCGGTTCAGGGTGTTGCAGGTAGTTTTGGGGGCCTAGCAAGTATCATTGGCTTAATTGCGGGAGGACTCTTGTATAATCAGATTGGAGCAGCTACTTTTCTAGTTAGCGCCGGGGTAATATTTTCAGTTTTTATCATGTCTTTTCGGTTATTAAAAAGATAAGATTTCTGACAAAAAAATGGACTACGCGTTTCTTTTTGAAAAGATCAAGGAGATCGTTAAATATTGATTGTTCCATTTATTCAGAATTTTGAAATTTTTTATATTTTCATTTTGCTCATAGGAAAAATCAATCTGGCGCTATTCAAATTCATCTAATTAGCAAAAACTTCCTAAAATTTCTTGTTGTCATGCTGCGAGATTCAGTCTTACTAACACGTCTATGAGTAATACAATGGAACCAACTGCGACACTCGCTATCATGAAAGGAAATCCCACTCTAAGAAATTTATTAAAGGTAATTTTGTAGCCTTTTATTTCGGCTAACCCTGTGGCAACTATCCCTGCACTTGAACCTACTAATGTACCATTTCCTCCGAATCCAACTCCAAGTGATAATGCCCACCACAATGGATTGATAGCAAGACTTCCAAAGACTGCAGTAATCGACTCAGTGTTGCTAATCGCGGATATGAGGGGAATCATCGTAGCAGCAAACGGAATGTTGTCTATAAATGCACTACCTATTGCAGATAACCAAATAATCATGAAGAACAATATCCAAGGATTACCGCCGCTAATTTGTAATGCAGCATTGGACAATAGATCTATCAAGCCTGCTTTTTCTGCTCCGCTAATTATAATGAAAAGACCAGCAAGGAAGATCAAGGTAGACCAATCAACTTGATTCAAGATATGCTCAGGCCTCGACTTTGCCACAAGCATAAGTATCCCTGCACCGCTCAGAGCTATAATGGAAGGCTCTATATTGATACTACCATGTATAACAAAAAGAATAATAACTGCAGTTAGTACAGCTAGTGATTTTTTTAAAACAGATCTATCCTTTATAAGAACCTTTTCGTCCTGAGATAACAAATCCTCAAGATTATGCGGTTTTTGCCCAAGATCTTTTCTAAATTGAAATTTTAAAATAAATAGAGAAGCTAATAGAGAAATAGCTACGGTAGGGCCCATATTGATAATAAATGAATTAAAATCTATGTTCACGGCAGATCCGATTAGTATATTGGGTGGGTCACCAATTAGTGTTGCCGTACCTCCTACATTTGACGCAAGTACCTGTGCCATTATAAATGGGATTGGAGATATCCTGAGAGTCCTGAATATTGAAATGGTGATTGGAACTATTAACAGGATTGTAGTAACATTATCGATAAACATAGAAACTGTCGCTGTAAAGACGCAGAACATAACCATCAACCTCCACATATTCCCCTTTGATGCTTTACTCATCCTTAGACCAAGGTATTCAAATATTCCAGTTTCACCCAATATTACCACGATTATCATCATTCCTAATAAAAGACCAATTGTATTGAAATCAATCGAACTGATTACAAATTCCAAACTCATAGATGCGTCAAACAGTCCAGTGGTGATAGCTATAATTATTACAAAAGTGGCTCCTACCATTGCAATGGTAGTTCTATGAACTATTTCAAAAGAAAGTAAAACATAAACTGCCAAAAGACCTAGAGAAGTAAGTCTCAATGGTAACGCAATCTCAATTCCAACTAAATTTGGAATAACTAGAAAAAGTATTGCGACACTTGCAAGAACAAAAAGCCCTACAAGCCTCTTCTTTTTTGCTAAGTAGAGTGTCTGGGAGCTCATATTTTTATTCTGATTAAATATGTTTTTCTAAAAAGGGTAGGAGAGTCAGTTGTACTATTAACTGACTGAAAAAAGCGCATTACAATGTATCCAGCAGGAAATTCCGGATATAGTTCCAATAACTTTAATTTTATAACGGAACCATTGTATCTATAAGCCTTGTATTTGTTATCTGTCCATTTTTTTCGTTAATCAAGAGGTCAACCGTATATTGTAGACCATCGAGTAAGAAAGTAACTTGAGCGTCCCAAGCTTCTCTATTTTGTTCAGTGGGAAATGGAAGAAGAGTTCTAATCTTAAAATCTTCAATATTGTCACCATAGAGAGCCTCTGTTGCTTTTTTTGCTACTGATTCGACTTCCTTTTCTGTACGGACGGGATTCATAAATCAAAATGTATTTGCAAAATATATAAGCATTATGATTTTAAGACATTTTGAAAAATTAAAATAGATTGTACAACCGTGACAATGATAGCTTTTTTGCGGCTTCGGTAGTCGCTATGTTTCCATCTACTTTAACAACGTAAGTTTCGGGATCGATTTCTATTTTAGGTATCAGATTATTGTATATCATACTTTTCTTGGATATGTTGCGACAGTTTTTCACAGGTAAAAGTTTTTTCTTTAGGCCGAGTTTCTTTTGAAGACCACTTCTTATCGCCCTCTTTGAAGTAAATGTTACTGATGTAGAATATTTAGCTTTACCCATGGCTCCAAACATTGGTCGATAATATACGGGCTCTGGAGTTGGAATCGAAGCGTTTGGATCTCCCATGAGAGAATATGCGATAAAACCTCCTTTAATAATGAGCTTGGGTTTTATGCCGAAAAATTGTGGTGTCCAAATTACAATATCGGCTATTTTCCGTGCTTGAAGTGAGCCTACATACTCTGAAATTCCATGTGTTATTGCAGGATTAATCGTAAGTTTTGCTAGATATCTCTTGACACGTAGATTGTCATTATTGCCCTTCTCTTGTTTTAATCTTCCTGACATCTTTTTCATTTTGTCTGCCGTTTGCCAAGCTCTAGTTGTTACTTCACCAACTCTACCCATAGCTTGACTATCAGAAGAATACATGCTAAGCGCACCTAAATCATGTAACACATCTTCTGCGGCTATGGTTTCAGCTCTTATTCTGGATTCAGCAAATGCAACATCTTCTGCTATTGAAGGATTCAGATGATGACAGACCATCATCATGTCAAGATGTTCGTCGAGAGTGTTTTCAGTAAATGGCCTTGTTGGGTTCGTTGATGAAGGCAGTACATTCACTTCACCGGCAATTTTTAGTATATCTGGAGCATGTCCTCCACCGGCCCCCTCGGTATGATATGTATGAATCGTTCTACCCGAGATTGCTTTTATTGTATCATCTACATATCCACATTCATTCAGGGTGTCGGTATGGATTGCTATCTGTGTATCGGTTTTATCTGCAACCTTTAATGCTGCATCAATGGTAGCCGGAGTTGATCCCCAATCTTCATGTAGCTTCAGACCACAAGCCCCTTCATTAATTTGTTCTAATAGTGATGGTTCTAGTGAGTCATTTCCTTTTCCCAATAATCCAAAATTCAATGGAAATTCATCCAAGGATTCTAACATTCTATGAATATTCCAAGGTCCTGGACTACAAGTAGTGGCTTTAGTACCTTCAGAAGGACCAGTTCCACCACCTATCATCGTAGTAGTACCACTACAAATTGCTTCTACGATTTGTTGAGGTGAAATAAAATGTATATGAGTATCAATAGTTCCTGCAGTGCAAATAGTGTGTTCGCCTGAAATAACTTCTGTATTTGAAGAGACAATCATGTTATCAGATACTCCATCCATCACATTGGGATTTCCGGCCTTGCCTATACCCAAAATCAATCCATCTTTAATACCAATATCTGTTTTGATAATACCTATCATTGGATCCATTAGTATAGTGTTTGTAATCACAAGATCTAGTGAATATTTGCTTTCAATTCCACTTGCCTGTCCCATTCCATCTCGAATACTCTTGCCCCCTCCAAAAACAAGTTCGTCTCCATATGTTATCAGATCTTTTTCAATCTCTATTATAAGATCTGTATCTCCTAGTCTGATTCTGTCTCCTTTTGTCGGCCCGTATAGTTCAACATATTGTTTCCTAGGAATTTTTAAAACCAAGTCTATTTTGCCTCCATGAACCCTTTTTTCTTTAACTTCAAGAGGGAAATTTCTTTTTGTTTGTTAGTAAGCTTACCATTAACAAGACTATTAAAACCAAAAACAATTCTTTTTCCACCAAATTCTGTTAACTGTACAATTCTTGAATCTCCCGGTTCAAATCGTAGCGAAGTTCCCGACGGAATATTTAGATGAAATCCAAAAGTTTTACTCCTCTGAAATACTAAGGCTTTGTTTGTTTCAAAAAAGTGCATATGAGAACCTACCTGAATCGGTCTATCTCCTGTGTTTTTTACATTAATTTTTATTGTTTTTTTTCCTACATTAGCCACTATTGGATTCTTAGACAAAAAGTATTCACCGGGGATCATACTTTGTCGGCTCCATTAATCAAATAATGGGATTGTGAACGGTTACTAGTTTGGTACCATCATCAAAGGTTGCTTCTACTTGAACACTTTGTACTAGTTCCGGTACTCCGGGTAATACATCAGCCTTTTGTAACACATGCCTTCCGGATTTCATAAGTTCAGAAACCGAACTGCCATCTCGTGCGCCTTCAACAATGTGATCAGCTATTAGTGCTACCGATTCAGAATAATTGAGTTTTAAACCTCTTGTTTTTCTTTTTCGTGCGACTTCTGCGCTCATAAAAATGTATAATTTATCAATATCTCGTGGGGATAGAAACATTTTAAGTTCAAAATTTATTATAAAGTCATATATTTATAATTGATCTCAATTTATCAAGTTGAGATTAATTTTCCATGGAGAATAAAAATTTTCAGTTATTTGGTAATGGTGTAAAGAGAACGTATGGCACTCAAGCCATGAGGTATAATCTTCTTGCTGCAAGATTGATTGCTGATCTTGTAAAAGGTTTTCTGGGACCCCGAGGACTTGAAAAAATGTTTATTGATATTCTTGGTGAATTGACCGTTACTAAGGATGGTGCAACCTTTCTAAGAAAGATTGATGTTGAACATCCAGCTGCAAAGGTAATAATTGAAGCGTCCAATGCAGTAGATAACGCTGTCGGAGACGGTACTACCTCAGTTGTGGTGATTGCAGGAGCGCTAGTTGAAAAAGCAGAAGATTTATTGGAAATGGGTATTTCTCCCGCATTAATCTCAGACGGTTATCATAATGCGTTGAAGATGGCAATTAGTATTATTAGGAAAGTTGCCAAGGAATCAACAAATTATGACAGAAAGATAATGAAATACCTTGTTAATACTTGTTTGAGTTCAAAAGCAGTTTCTCACTTTACTGAAGAGATGAAAATTCCCAGTCTTGTTGTTGACGGAATATGTAGGGTTGCCGATTTTTCAAAAAGCTATCTTGATGTAGATGATATCAAAATCGAAGAAAAAATAGGAATTAGTTCTGATATGCAACTTGTTCTTGGAACAGTAATAGACAAAACAATAGATGAATCGTCGATGCCTCGAATTATCGAAAACGCACAGATTTTACTACTTGACAATGACATTCAAGATGAACGCACTAAGACTGATGCAGAAATTAGAATTTCAGATCCGACCGAAGTTACACTTTTCCTTGATAGCAAGACTCGTAACATGGTTCAAAAGATTCAATTTGTAATCAAGTCTGGTGCTAATGTGATTTTTTCTCGTGGAGGCATTGATCCCCTTGCATTGAATCATTTTGCCAAGAACAGAATCTTAACCGTCAGAAGAGTTAAGGAAAATGATTTATTATGGTTGGCAAAGGCTACTGGAGCCAAAGTTGTCAGAGATCTTGACACGATAAGCAGCACCGATATTGGTTATGCTGCAGAGGTATACGAAAAAATTGTGGGTGATGATAAAATGGTTTTCGTTGATGGGTGTAGCAATCCAAAATCAATTACATTTCTTTTACGTGCTAGTTCGAAAAAGATCCTCGATGAATTTCATCGTACAGTCCTTGATTCTATCTATGTTTTGAGAAATTTTATTATGGAACCAAAAATTGTTCCTGGAGGTGGTGCGATAGAAGCATTCATTGCCCAATTGATTAAGGACCGTTCGTATCTATTTTCTGGTAAGGAACAAATTGTGATCCAAAAATTTGCAGAAGCCCTTGAAGAGATTCCACTAACAATAGCCAAAAATGCCGGAATGAATACGATGGATGTAGGGACCCATTTGAGGGAAAAAGTCTATGCTCAATCTCTGTTAAACGATAGTAAAATATGGAAAAGAGATTATCGATACAACAACAGTCATGACTGGTATGGGATTAATGCAATTGAAAGAAAAATAGACAATATGATGAATTTGCATGTCATGGAGCCGCTAATGGTAAAGGAACAGGTTCTTATTACTGCTACAGAAGTGGTTATCTTGCTTATGCGAGTAGATGACGTACTTATGAAAAAACCAGTTGAAATCCATGGACATACTCATACCCATATCGACGGTACTACACATTCACATAAGGGCGGAAATAAACCACATGATCATTTTGATAGATTAGGAAAACAACAGAGACCTATGCATCACTATTACTGATTTAGGTACAACTCGGTATGTGTCTTGTCCATTACAATTATAGTCTTTATCGCTTCAGTTGAAATAAGATCGTGTTATATTTAAGACCACTTTCTAGCATAAAAAATTTGGATTGGCATTTCTAGATTATATTCTAAATTGGGTATCTGGTATAATATTAGATTATCTTTCGATTAAGGAGCAAGAATATAGCTCGTAGTTGAAATCGGTTCTTTTATTGTTATGCGCAGTCTTTGTGTGCTCCTAAGCTTAATGTTGAAATTAATCTTTCTGAGGCTTTCTGGTACGCCAATCATAACCTGATCCGGTGTTAAGAGCTTTGAAGCATTTTTTATTATTTCATTTCTTTTCTTATGCGAACGCAATTGATCAATGAGGTATTTAAGATAAATGTATAATGTCTCGTTGATGTTTATCTTCATTTTTCTTGATAATTTATTATTTATAGTCTTGATCGAATTGGACAGGATAATGTAGTCCGTCTTATTGTAAAACTGATAAATTCTTGTGAAAGGAGCTGTATCGGGTTCTCCTTTTACAGTAACTGTCACTTCTATCAGAATACTTTAACAAGTCCATTAATTATTTTTTGGCATCTTTACCATAGCTTAGTGAAGGTCTCTTTGGAATATTGGCCTTTGGTCCTTTACCAAAGTCATAGGTATTACCCTGTCCCCTGTAGAATTTCGGTCTCACTGGGTTTCCTTCAGTCAAGCCCTTCTTGGTTAGTGATAATCCTGCCAATAGTTCGACAATTAGTCTGTTTGCTAAACCTGAGGTGATACCACCATTATATGAGTTACCATCACTTACGTCATAATTGGGGGCTACTTCAACCAAATCAAATGCAAATCTATCTGGATCAAACGAGGTAGATAGAAGCCGCATCAGCCTCATGCCCTCCCTTGATGTCAAGCCATTTGGTTCAGGCTCTCCTGTACCGGGAGCATAAGCGGGATCAAAAGTATCTATGTCCCAGCTTATATACACTGCATCAACGTTATCATTTGCTCTGTCCGCAGCCTCTTTTGCTATCTTATCAATACCCAGCTCTTCAACATCTAGCATTGTGAACCACTGGAAATCCTGGTCAGCCATCCATTTATACAAGTCAGGTCCAGGCCAATACCCACGTGGTCCTATCAGAGTATAGTTCTTTCCTTTGAGACAGCCAAGCTCCATTATTCTTCTAATATGCGCACCATGATCATACTTGAATCCACACAATCCTTGTGGGGCACAATCGGCATGTGTATCAATATGGATCATTCCGATATTTTTATACTTCTTGGCGAATGCACGAACGTTTGCAAAAGTTATAGAATGATCTCCCCCAAGCATAATTGGAATGCCGTCTATATCTAGAACCTCTTTGACTTTATCTGTCATTCTTCTGTGGGATTCAACGACATCACCAGGTGACACGACTACATCACCATAGTCTACAGTTCTAAAAACTCCAAATGGATCAACTCCTGTTTCTATATTAAAATGTTCATACGGTGGTGATGGTACAGTTGACGCAGCCCTGATAGCTCGTGGACCGTATCTTGCTCCAGGTCGAATTGTAGTACCAAAGTCAAAAGGTTCTCCAATTACAGCTACATCTGGTTTGACGCTTTTTAGCTCTTCGTGACTTCTTAGCCAAGGTAGTTTCAAGAAAGTAGGTATTCCAACAAAAATTGGCTCATCGTTACCTTTGTAGGAATTACCATAAAATTCCATACCCATAATTTGTCTATTTTTTCTATGATACTATATTTTTTAAATCTTGCTAAACAATGAGTGTAAATTCAGCTAAAATCTTGCTTGAATATCGCAATTAACAGCCAATTGCAGATACTCTATTAGAATTATCATTTTCTACAAAGAATAATTAAAAATCGTTTAATAATGGTAAATTTCTTAGTTAGTATTTCGCTTTTCTATTAAATCCTTATATATATACAAAAATAATATGCGTGGGATGGCATCACTTGACTGGTATGGAGTAGGTGTTATTGCTTTTTTGGCTGCATCTTTGGTTGTTGGGACATTAACCTCAAGGCTAGTAAAGAAGAGCAGTAGAAGATTTATGGTTGCTGGCAAGAGTCTTCCGCTTTTTTTTGTAGGTACAATGCTGGCCGCTCAATCAATAGATGGAAATTCTTCTCTTGGTAATGTTTCTCTGGTATACCAATTTGGTTTTTGGGCCGGGGCTGTTATTCCTATAGGACTTGCCGTATGTTTGGTCCTTACAGGGGCATTTTATGGCAAAAAATTGAACAAGATGTCAATGCTTACTCTTCCTGACTTTTACTATAGAAGGTTTGGAGCAGGACCGGAAGGTATCTCGGCTATACTTATGATGATTAGCTTTATAGTTCTGGTGGCTGGTAACTTTGCTGCTAGTGGATTTATCCTTTCTGCTGTATTACATATTGATTTCTTCTGGGCAATGCTCATAGCAGCACTGGTTGTACTAGTTTACACTTTTGCCGGTGGCCTCTTTTCTTCTGCATATACAGATATATTCCAAATTTATCTAGCAATAGCTGCATTTTGGGCCGCTTTCATATTTTTCGCTGGGGGATTTTCAGGAGTCGATTTTGGTACCATCCTAGGTAATGCACCGCCTTCTTACCTTGATCTTTCAGGACTAACTGATATGGGAAATGGAGCACTTGTTAATTGGGCAGGAATTTTAGCATTAGGTCTTGGTGACATAGTCGCGCTTGATTTTATGGAAAGAGTTTTTGCAGCCAAAGATGGCAAGACAGCACAACGGGGGGCTTTCATGGGAGGAGGATTAACTGCACTTACAATAATTCCTACAAGCATGATGGGCATAATCGCATTATATTTCCTTCCTAATTTAGCCGATCCGTTTACAGCATATCCTGACTTGGCTATAAATCACGTACCATTTGCCATAGGAATTGCCCTATTAATGGGAGTATTGGGTGCATCCATGTCAACAGCAAATGGAGGACTCCTTGCAATATCAAGCGTCATGTCAAGAAACATTATACAACGAGACATATTGAGAAAATGGTTCAAGAAACCAGGTATGGACGATAGAAAACTATTGAGAACTACAAGAATATTTACTATTCCAATGATGGCTGCCGCATTTATTCTAGGCTATTTATTGCCCCAGCCTGGTGTTTATCTCATTTTAGCCTTTGATATTGTCTTTGCTGGAGCGTGGGCTCCTCTTACTTTGGGTTTGTTTTGGAAGAAATCAAATTGGTATGCTGCCATCACATCTTTGATCTTGGGGTCTGGTCTCAGATTGTTACTATATTTCATTACTCCTCCAGAACTTGCTGGTCTTGATACAATGATACCGCCAATTGTATCGTTTGTTGCATTTATAGTAGTAGCTCTTGTAACACAGAAGAAGGATTCTGGAATAGAAAAACATGGCGTTATAGAATATGTTCCACCAGAACAAGATATTATATTAGGGGAGGATCTTAGAGGTTATACAAGTCCAAGTGGATTGAAATTTTCTTGACTGAAAAGGCTCGTGACCGTAGTGTATATTTGCCTTTACCAGTAGTTTATTCACTAAGGCTAAATCTCAGTAGCAAATCGTAAATGTATGTGTAGTATTGCAATAATCGTGTAACCTTATGTTGTTATCATACAACAAACAGATCAAAAATATTGAAGATGTAAAGGAACAAATTGCGAAAATAATTTTAAATCAACGTAGACAAATTGAATCAAATTTAAAGACATCTGTGACGGAGATCCAATACCTTCTTTCTGAAATTTCAGAATTCAACGATAATTGGACCAAACTTCCCACCGTTTATAGAATCGCATGGGTAAATGCCCCTGATTATGAAACTAGTAAAAATATCACTTTTAAAGAGAATATTGAGTTACCTAATGTGGATCATGATTTAGAACTTGTCATCAAACTGTTAAATCACATGCGCGAGAAAAAAAATCTGAAGGTCTCCAAAATGCCTTTATTTATTCACCCTGATGAAATTTCAATTGCGCACAAGGAGGGTAGATTTCCATATGGAAGGACAAACATTATTTCTCAAATTGCGGTAGTATTTCAGAAAGGAAAAATAAAATATGTCGGAATAGTTATTGATAGAAATTACGTTTTGCTCCAGAATAGATTAATAGACTTATTCAGATAATCCGCTAATCGCATTACTTGAGAATAGTTTGCATTCTATTTTAATAGATTCTTTTATCTAAAAATGAAGGGCTAATTTCATTTGAGAAATAGAAATCTTAATTGAAAACAACTGTTAAAGACCTTCGTTCGTATTATAAAGGCAAGATTAAAATTCAAAGGTTACTAGCTCTGAATCATCATTGCCCTCAATAGTAATGGTTTCAAAAAAATTATCACATGAATTACTAAATTTGGACATTGATGAGGGAGTACTAATAGAGTCAACTAAGAATACGAAGAAGAAGATGTATATAAATAAGAGAACATCAGGATTTTTTGTTGAAATATGTTCAGATTTAACTGATATGTCGGAAATTAGATTTTATAGAGATATCAAACATATTCATAAACTAATCGATGATATTTTTGGAAGAGAATATTCTGTTACCATTTATTGAATATAAATCATAGATTTATTTTCTATTAACTGTAGTGGCTTATTTACATGAATATCAGAAGACTATGATTATATATAATATAAGACCTGCTACTACTGCACTTGCTGAAATCTTAATTATGCAAGCATAAACTATTCGTTTTCCAAAGCCTCAACGATCAGCTGATAATCTAGTTGTAGCACCAACACCCATTATCGCTACTGATATTGAATGAGTTGTACTTACTGGAATATCCAGCCATGCCATTGATGTGAGTATTTTTTCCAAGCGGAAATAGCCTTTACCAAATTCTCTGCTTGCTCCTCTAAAACGGTTAAGATTGCCTTGTCAATACTTCTACCCCACGACAGCCATCCATTAACCATCAAATTGCCATAAGAATATCAGTTATTAATTTTTGCTAATCGATAACATCTTCCTGACATTCAAATTTTAAAAATTGGAAAAAAGGTAAAGTCTCAAATCTATATTGTTCTCAATTGATCCTTGACAAAATTCTATTATACCCTAAATTAAAGTCAAAACTTTACCTTGATATCTCTATTTCTATTGTTGAAACATTTCGCTCTCTACCGTCTTCAGATTGAATTATTTGTGAATCTATTTTTACACGCCCAATTTTATATCCTATATTACCCATACGCTTAACAATAATTTGTGCTACGTCTACTGCATGGGTTATGCTTCTTCCTCTGGCTTTTACAAAAACTGTTGGTTCATTTGCTAATTGAACCAATGTTGCAGTCACATATGTCATCAAAGGCTTCTTTCCTATCAAGATTTCATTATTTGCCCTTCTTGTTTCAGCCCTTGAAGTCATGTTATTAGAGCAAATCATAAAATCCTAATTAAAGTGTATATATAGTTTAATTTAAAAATTTGAATTTAAGTTAATTTAATGGTGTTTAGACTAACTAACTTGCCTTCTTTAGAAATTATAAAATATCTTCTTAGCAGGAATAAAAAAGCTAAGGTTTATCATCGCTATCGCTTTCAACCAGAGCATTTAGATAAGTGAGATCTCCATAAAATTTTGTAAATGCCCATTTTTCATAGTCATTTTCTGCATCTGCTAGCCATTCATCCACGGAATAATTTTCAATAAGACGATAATGATATTTCTTGACGTCTTCTAAAGTTGCTAGAAAAATTATTTCTGTTTCTTCATCCATACAATATCGTCTTCCTTTCATTTGTCTCCTTAACAGAAAAAGGCGTTCTTCTGTTAAAGGTCCATGTCCTTTTTTCGTTATCTCACTCATTTACCGTCTAGCGGTGATAATGGAATCTTATTATCTATTGCGGTCATCTTGGTCTTAAGATATAAATTGAATGCTTCTTCGATTGCTTTATCATGATCGTTCGTGTATAGATGTCATTCGTGTAGAGATGACAAGAGATTCTAAGCAGGGAGATCTATTTTTTATTAATTCTTAACTGGCAAGAGTTTATTTGGTTTTTTACTTCCTGACGTAAACCGTTCATACTAATTGGTTTTTGAATAATTCTGTCTATTATTCCCTTCTTTATGTCGATTTGAAGTTCGCCAGGTTCAATT
>Ga0193735_1000218_pt1 | contig 18542 bp, 9 predicted proteins | sample U1m2metaG_FD_145080 | JGI IMG/M metagenome (GOLD analysis project Ga0193735, IMG submission 145080) | Soil microbial communities from a riparian zone of the East river system, Colorado, United States - U1m2 | ecosystem: Environmental > Terrestrial > Soil > Riparian zone | place: USA: East River... | reverse complement strand
ATCCTTTTCTCGGCATTGGAAACTCAGCCGTCGCAGCGCAGCGCTGCGGTGTGAAGAAATTTATCGGGTTTGAAATCGACGATGCCTATCTGTCGGAAGCGAAGCGACGAATTGCTAATGGTCGGGGCGCTCGATCTCGAAAGTGAAATTCACTTGGCAAGCATCGACAGCACGGCACCTGCGACTTCGTCGGCGCTGACGGCTTTCATGCAGCGGAAATCGATTGGACATTCGCGGAGAAAACAGGGGCTGCATTCGACATGATGTCGCAAAATAGTATGCCCGTTGCCGAGTGGTCCGGTCAGGCGCGGTTCGGTGGAGCCGAAAACGGCGACCACAGGCACGCCAAGTAACGTGGCAAGATGCATCGTTCCTGTGTCGTTGGTGAGTAGCAAACTGCACTGCCGCAATTCGTCGATAAGTTGATCGAGCGTTGTCTGCCCGATCCGGTTCACGCAATGATCGCCGATGGTAGCGGCGATCTGTTCGCCTATTGCGGCGTCCTTTTTCGTGCCAAACAGAATCCATTGCGCCGATGATTGCGCGGTAATCTTTGCCGCTGCTTCAGCGAATCGCTCGGGCAACCAACGTTTGGCCGGGCCGTATTCCGCGCCCGGGCAAAGACCGATCAACGTTTGGTGTTTGATGTTTGATGTTTGATTTGGATTGGACGCTTCGATGTTCGAGGTTTCCGCTCCGCATTCGCGCGCGATCCGAAGAAAATGAAGCGAATGATGTTCTGGCGGCCCTGGCTTTCGTGGCTCGCGAACGATTTGGTTTACGAGCCAACTCCGCCAATGCCCGCGATAGCCGACTCTTCGCGGAATTCCGCTCAGCCAGGATTCAAGCGCAACGCGCAACGAATTCGGGAAGAGAATCGCCACGTCAAAAGGCATTTGTTGCCTCAACAGCCTAACAACTGGAAGAAGCGAACCCTCTGGCAAAGGAATAATCGCGTCCACTTCCGGAATGAGCTTCCACATCGGCGCGATCTTGTCGGGCGCAGCGATTGTCACGTGAACGTCGGGACGCCCGCCCTTGATCGCGCGAACTGCCGGCACGCTCATCACGGCGTCTCCCAGCCAGTTACTCGAACGGACGAGAATTCGAAATGGCTTCAGATCACGAGCCGAAATTTGCGGCGGCAAATAAATACCGCGTTTGTAATGTGCGAGAAGAAAATTCGGCTCAGGCGTTTTCCAGCGATTGTGCACCCAGAACCAGTCTTCGGGAGCGCGGCGGATTTGTTGCTCGATTACTTGATTTATTTTCGACGTCAGCACCGCAACAGAAGCGCCGGTCTGATCGAACCGCTCAGTGAACACCATGCGCCAGCGCGCGCGTCCGGTGGTGTAAACGCCCGCGGCAATCAGCGCCGCCCGTGTACGCTTGGCGAGTAGAGCGGGCAACGGCGAAGTGGACGCAAGCCGCCCGAAAAATGGCGTCCAAACGCCGTGATCGCCGGCGTGTTGATCCGATAAAACGCCGACGCCACCACCGGAGCGCAACAAGTCGATCACCGGCTCGAAGCCATCGTGCCGATCGAACAATTCCAATCCGGTCTGACTGCGGGTCCGCCGTACATGCTCGTCAATGAAACGGTTGCCCAGCCCCTGGTACACACTCGCGCCTCTAACAAACCCAACGAACTTCGGCATCAATTGCGCGAATACTTCCCACGTTCCAAGGTGACTCAGAATGAGCACCACCGGAACGCCCGCGCGAAATTCGCGCGCCATCGACTCAATATTTTCGACCTCGACGCGCTCGAGGATTTTCTCCGGTGGCATCTGTGTGAGTTTTGCGCTGCAAAGCAGGTTCGCACCGAGCCGCCGGAAATGGCGGCGCACAAGCTGACGCAATTCGCGCGGCGACTTTTCATTCGCAAACGAAATCTCAAGGTTGCGCGTTGCCAGACGGCGATATTTCCCGGAAAACATCCACGCGCAGACGCCGAGGAATTGCCCGAAACCGAAGAGAAACGGCAACGGCAGCGCGGCGACAACGGCTGAGCCGGCACGATAGAGGAGGTAAACGACAAAATCGAACATTGCGAAGCGGGCCGTGTCCCGGGTGGCGCGGGCAGGGTAGATTTGCCTGCGACGGCCTTCAACCAATATAATGTGTCCTGTGTCGCTGCCATTCAGTTATTCCCGCCGATCGGATTTCGCTCACATTCTAACAACGGGTTGTGCGGCAAAATGAACAAGGAACTGGAGGCTTTGGAGCGAAAGCTTGAAATCCGCAACCGTGAATTGGCGGAAGCGCACAGCCATATCGCGGTGCTGGAAGGAAAATTACTGAAGCTGAAACAATACCGGCGTGAGCTGAAGTCGCTGAATGACGAGAGACGCACGCTACGCAAATCTCCCGAGCGCAGGATCGGTCAAATTTTGCTCGCGCCTTATCGGCTTCCGGAGAAGCTCGCCAAAACAGTTTGGAAAAAATTTCATCGGCCGAACTCAAGCCCTCAGAGGACGATTGCACCGAGCGAATACCAGCAATGGTTTCAGGGTCATCGCGCGAGTACGCAGGAGTTGCAGCGGATGCGCGTTGAGGCGCGCAGTTTCGTTTCGCCACCGCTCGTCAGCATACTGACGCCCGTATTCGATACTCCGGTTCCGTGGCTCCGCGAGGCTGTGGACTCTGTGCTTGCGCAGGTTTATGAAAATTGGGAGCTGCTGTTGATCGACGATGGATCGACTGCCACCGACCTGCTGGGCGCTTTGCCTGCCTTGGCTGCGCGTGACCGGCGGATTCGTCTCGTTAGGCTTGAGAGCCATCAAGGCATCTCGCCCGCGTTAAACAAAGGCCTTGATGTTGCTGAAGGCCAGTGGCTCACTTTCCTCGATCATGACGACGTGCTTGAGCCCGATGCACTTTTCCAAAATGTGAGGTTGCTTCAGGAAAATCCCGGACTCGATCTGATTTACTCGGATGAAGATAAGCTCACGGATGAAGGCTTTGACTCACCAATACTGAAACCGGACTGGTCGCCAGACTTCTTTCTGTCCTGCAATTATTTATGTCACATGATTTTTTTGCGCAGGGATCTTGTGCGAGCAGTTGGCGGATTTCGACAGGAGTTTGACGGCTCACAAGACTACGATCTTCTCCTGCGCATCAGCGAGCGGACCAAGCGAATTCATCATATTCCGCGGGTGCTCTATCATTGGCGACGCAGCGAAAGCTCCAGCGCGAGCGACGTCCGTCAGAAACCGGGACAGCTCGAAGCTTCGTGGCGCGCAATTGAAGCTCACCTGAAACGCCGCGGCGAGCTGGCGCATGTTACCGTGGACTGGCCCACTCATGCCTTTTGTGTCAGACGCCAGTTGCTCGAACCCAGAAAAATTTCCGTCATCGTGCCGAGTTCCCACGGCCCGGAGTCGCTCAAGGAGCTTGTCGAAAGATTGATCAGCAAAACAAGCTACCCGAATTATGAAATTGTGATCGTCCAAGTGGGCGAGCGCGACAAAGTCCATGAGGTTGGCACAGATTTCCGGGTGCTGCATTTCCCAGATGCGGCGAATGATTCCGCAGCCAAAAATTACGCGGTCGCGCAGACCGACAGTCCGTGGCTTCTTTTCCTCGACGACAACGTGGAAGCCATCGATCCGGACTGGCTCACAATCATGGGTGAGCATGTGCAGCGGCCCGAGGTTGGCGCAGTCGGCGCGCGATTGATCAGTCCGAATGGCACGATTGAGCACGCTGGTCTGGTTCTTGGCGTGAATGGAATTGCGCAGTCCGCTTTTCACGGTTTCCCTGCAGAGCATCCCGGCGTGAACCGTCAGTTGCGGATGACCCGCAACTATAGCGCAGTCTCCAGCGGGTGTATCTTGATCCGCCGCGAAGTTTTTCAGCGAATCGGCGGATTCGACGAAAAGCTGTTCGGTGCGCTCGCAGATGTTGATCTTTGCCTCAAAATGCGAGGCGCGGGTTACCTGATTGTTTACACGCCGCTGGCAAAACTTTGCTGGGATCCGTCGCCACCCGATCGGGTCGATGCTAGCGCGGAACTAATCATGCGCCAACGCTGGTCTGATGTTCTACAGCGAGATCCTTACTACAATCCAAATCTATCCAGCCAGCGCGCCGACTTCTCGTTAGGCAAATAAGAAAGGCCGTTTTGATGACTGGTCGCGGCTGCAAATTCGACAGCGCGGGGCGGGTGACGGGTTGGCGAGGCATCTAAAACACCTGTCAGATCAAACACCCCGTCGTTACTCTGACCTTGCTTATTGGTCCAAGTCGTACACTTCCACGAGACCAACCCCGGCCGTGTCGTTTACACCGCGCACAATCGCGGTGTAATTGCCGGGTTGCAGCTCCGCAATGATCGCTGACTCGGATGGATCGGTTGGAGCGTGGCCGCTGTTCTGAATATCAGCCACTTGGGTTCGTGTGATAACGCCGCCGATTATCGTATGCTGCCAGTCATCATTAGAGCCGATTAATGCTCCGGCCGCGTCGTGCAGTTCCAAGGTGGGATTAGCCAAAGCATTGGGAATATTATATGGAGGTGCACCGAGCTCAGGACCTATGGCACGAACAATCACCCTCTTTGCGCCTGCTCCTTGAACGATAAAACCGCCAATCATGACGTCGTCAGCGGTCTGCACAAAGCTGCGAGTGCTGATATTGCCAAGAATTGAGCTAGCGTCGTTGCTAAGATCGTATACTTCCACGAGACCGACTCCAGCAGTGTTATTTACGCCGCTCACAATCGCGGTGTAGTTCCCCGGTGGCAGATCTGCAATGATGGCCGACTCGAATGGATTCGTCGGAGCATGACCGCTGTTCTGGATATCGGTGACTTGGTTTCGTGTGATAACACCGCCGATTATCGTATGCTGCCAGTCATCATTAGATCCGATTAATACTCCGTTTCCGTTGTGCAGTTCCAATCTCGGATTAGCCAATGCATTGGGAATATTATATGGAGGTGCACCGAGCTCAGGGCCAATGGCACGAATAATGACTCTTTTCGGTCCGGTTCCTTGAACAATGAAGCCGCCAATCATCACGTTGTTGCCCGTCTGGACAAACGCACGCGTACTGATGTTGCCTAGCTGCGCGGGAGGACCCGGTGCGCAGTATCTCCCGCCAGTGCTGGTAGAAGTATTGGAATAAAGTATTCCTCCCCAGACGATCATTTCGTTACCAGTCCATACTGCCGTGTGATGATATCGACCATCCGGCGCGTTCACGGTGCTGGTAGCTGTCCAGCTGTTGGTGCTGGGATCGTAGCGTCCACCGGTATTGAAATAATATGTCAGTAGGTCGAAATCCCCGTGACCTCCCCAGACGATCATTTCGTTACCAGTCCAAACCGCAGTGTGACCAGAGCGAGCCGTGGGCGCATTGGTCGTGCTGGTTGCTGCCCAACTATTAGTACTGGGATTGTATCTACCACCGGTGTCGAAATAGATGTTACCGGGTCCGACGAAGGCAAACCCTCCCCAAACAATCATTTCACTACCTGTCCATACTGCCTTGGGCCCGGATCGGCTAGCCGGTGCATTGGTTGTGCTTGTGGGAACCCAACTATTCGTGTTGGGATTATATCTGCCACCGGATGTATCATTGCCGCCGCCCCAAATAATCATTTCGCTGCCAGTCCACACTGCTGCGTGCGAATCTCGCGCGCCAGGTGCGTGTGCGGTGCTGGTTGCTGTCCAACTGTCCGTGCCCGGATTGTATACGCCGCCCGTATTCAAATCGTGAGTGAAGCCGTTAGGAAGGACATCTAATCCACCCCACACAATCATTGCACTGCCGGTCCAGACTGCCGTGTGCGCCTCGCGGCCACCGGGTGCATTGGTGGTGCTGATAGGCAGCCACCTGTCGGTGCTGGGATTGTATCTGCCGCCCGTATTTAAATAATTGAAGCTGCCATCATCGGAGAAGCCGCCCCAGACGATCATTTCATTCCCTGTCCATACTGCCGTAAAAAACGCCCGTCCGGCCGGCGCCTGAATCGTGGTCGTAGCCGTCCAGTTATCTGTGCTCGGATCGTATTTCCCGCCAGTATTTGCATAGACAGCTGGATCGAAATTAAAGGGAACAATTCCACCCCAGACGATCATCTCGCTGCCAGTCCAGACTGCTACATGATCGCGTCGCGGAGTGGGCGTTTTGCCTGTCGGTATCCAGCTATTGTTAGTAGGATTGTATCTCCCGCCGTTGTTCAATAACCCAGGCTTCTGTCCACCCCAGACGATCATTTCAGTGCCACTCCAAACCGCAGTATGAGCGTCTCGGCCTGTAGGTGCATTGGTAGTGCTCGTAGCTGTCCAACTGTTCGCCCCGGGATTATATCTGCCGCCTGTACCTAGGTAGCTGCCTCCGCCGAACCCGCCCCAGACGATCATTTCATGGCCAGTCCAGACTGCTGTAAAAACCGATCGACCCTGGGGAGCATTCGTCATGGTAGTAGCTACCCATGTGTTGGTGCTTGGAAAGTACTTACCGCCAGTCCTAAAGGAGCTTCCGCCGTTGTCACCACCCCAAACGATCATCACAGTGCCGGTCCACACTGCTGTATGGCTCAGTCGAGGATCCGGGGCATTCGTCGTGCTGGTAGGTGTCCAACTGTTCGTGATTGGATTGTACCGGCCACCGGTATTCGAGTAATTGCTAGTCTCATCAACGCCCCCCCAGACGATCATTTGATTGCCGGTCCACACCGCGGTGTGACCGTAACGACTCGCGGGCGCGTTGGTCGTGCTGGTCGCTATCCAACTGTCTGTGTTGGGATTGTATCGTCCGCCTGTGTTCAGACTGGGAGATCCGCCCCAGATAATCATTTGGTTGCCAGTCCAAACCGCAGTGTGCCCGGATCGGGCACCTGGGGCGTTAGTCGTGTTGATAGGCGTCCAAATGTCCGTGCTAGGATTGTACCTCCCGCCGGTCTTCAAATTGTTGTGTAAATTATTTCCGCCCCAAACGATCATTTCGCTGCCGGTCCAGACCGCTGTATGCCCGTTACGGCCCGCAGGCGCATGGGTAAGGCTCGTCGTCGTCCAGTTGTCCGTACTGGGATCATATCTGCCGCCGGTATTGAAGGGAGTGCCAAAAAAATTTGCAGGCTGAAACCCGCCCCAAACGATCATTTCACTGCCAGTCCACACCGCAGTGTGACCGACTCGGCCATCAGGCGGGCCAGAGGTGGGTGTCCATGTATCGTCAGTGCAGCCCACTGCTACTGCGGGCAGCGTATACCCAATGTCCGACGGCAATATTGGAGTAGCCGCCTGGTTTTCCGCTCTAGCGAGCCAGGACGCCAATGGCTCTTTCGGCCATGCAACGGTACTCAGCTTCAAATGGTCATTTGTTTTGGCCAGGACTGCTATCGCATAGTAACACGTCTCGTTCTCCTGCAATGGGCTTAGTTTTCCTACCGGTAAACTATCGTAATGGCTGGTAGTGTTTTTGGAATGCGCTGACATGTCAGCGCTTTGTAAAGCGGCGACGTGTCGCTGCACTCCAAAGGTACCGGGTTGCGCGGCATCAGTGTTATTGAATGTCCCAGCTAAATTCTGAAGATTTTCGTCCCACTCACGGCTGTTGAGCCTTATGGTTCTTGAATCGCGCTTCGGAGCGCTGCTGCTGCTATCGCTTTTGATCAATTCGATTTCGCTGTACGTGCCGCTATTCATTTGCTCGATTGTAGAGTTTGCCAGCAGATCGGCCTGCGCCCGTTGCTTGAGTTCACCGTGAATTCTTTGGTCGTAAGCATACCAATTCGTTAGCAAACGTTCGGCTAGTGCAGGTCTCGCGAGACACTCTGCGATGACGAATGGGTCGTTCCCCAGCGCTTCGAAGAGTTCATGTAATACTTCAGGCTGCTTTGTATGCTGCGCCATGCGATCCATTTCAGCCTGCAACTGCTCGGCGCTAAGCGGCCGTTGCCAGTAATCCGCCAGCGCCTGAGACTTGCGCAGGTAGTCTGCGACTTTCTTTTCCAGCTGCGCCTGAGACATCACGTCGTTGAGTGACGGTTTGGGATCAGCGCTCTCCGGCCAGATCCGATGACGCCAGTACACTTCTTCGATCGCACGTTGATACGCCACGCGTTTCGCGAAACCGAGCGTTTTGGCTTGACCCAAAGAGCTCGCCCCTTTGCTGGGTAAGCTAAGGGCCACAAGCGCAAAAGAGAGAAGAAGCGTGGTGGCAGCGTTGCGACGGATGAAACCGCGGATGTTACTTTTTCTTTTCATATGGGGTTGGTGCTTTCCAAAAATTCTCTGGAAAATGCGGGCAGAAATGTCAAAAAAGTTTAGAAGGCTTTGTGAAACTGCGAATCTCCACGAGCTGAAGCCGTTTTTTGCCGCCGAGGCTAAGAAGGTTGGCGGTTTGGTTGCAAGGAAAAATCTGCTCTTGCGTGAAGAATTCGCGATGCGGTTTTAACGAGAGGCGGCAAAAACTTCATCTCCTGTCGACTTCAAACCATTCCTTAACGGTGGAATACGAGGCGGCCAGGCAAGAGCGAACGCGTCCGAGTCCGACAAGTTTGGGCTATAAAATGGATCGTTCCGGAGCTGTTCACCCCACTTTTCCTGCATGTACGCCATTTCACGTAACACCTGTGCGCGCTGTGCCGAACCGAAATCACGCCCGCGCGATGCCGATTCGTGATGAATCAAATCGGCATAAGGCGTCCAAACAATTTGCAAACCCGCCTCGCACGCGCGAAGACAAAAATCCACGTCGTTACAGTTGCTCGGCAAATTCTCATCAAAACCACCAAGATCAAAGAAGGTCGTTTTTCGCACCACCATGCATGCAGCCGTAACCGCCGAATAATTTTGTGCCAAGACGAACGTTCGATTCATCGGGGCGACCGGTTGCGTCAGGAAATGTTGGAACGCATGACCTGCCACGCCGTGGAGACCCAGCACCACGCCAGCATGCTGCAATCGACCATCCGGATACCACAACCGCGCGCCAACCGCGCCCACTTCCGGCCGGACGGCGTGGCTGACCATCTCGCGCAACCAACCTGATTTCTCGGTCTCGACATCGTTATTCACGAATGCCAGAATTTGGCCGCGCGCGGCGCGCCCTCCGCGATTGATCAGACGGCTGAAATTGAATTCGTCAGCATCAGTCACAATCTGAACGCGCGCATCCAGGGCGAGGTCGTGGAGAAATGCGTGCGTTTCTGGCTCTGTCGATCCATTATCGACAATCACAATCTCGATTGGCGCGTAGTCAGTCTTTTCGCGAATGCTCGTGAGACACCGTTGCAAGAGCGTCACGTGATCACGCGTCGGGATAACGATGGAGACGAGGGGCAAGGGTGACGGCAAATCGTAGATAACGCGATACCATTCGCGATTCTCGGGGCAGGCAACCACCTTGCCTCCGACATTTTTGCGCTGCAAATGATCTGCGATCGCACGCCGCGCTGCTTCAGGCGCGTACGGCTTCGCTTCGGCCGCGGCTGCAGCGCTTCCTTCGACCATCCGCCAGTGATAAAGTACACGCGGGATATGTCTGATCTGGGTAGGTGCCAATTTTTCAACACAGCGCAGCGCCAGGTCGTGATCCTGCGAACCTTCATAACCTTCGCGAAAACCCCCGATCTCGCGGAGAAGCGCCCGCCGATAAACCCCCAAATGACTGATATAATTTTGCCCTAGCAGAAGTTCCGGATTCCAGTCAGGCTTAAAGAACGGCAAGCAACGCGCCCCCGATTCGTCAATCTTATCTTCGTCAGAATAGAAGAGGCCGGCTTCGGGGTATTCCGCAATCGTTGCGGCGACCACGGCAAGGGCATGCTCCGGCAGGAGATCATCCTGATCGAGCAAGGCCACCCACTCACCGGTGGCCAATTCCAGCGCGGAATTTGAGCATGCTGCAATATGGCCATTGCGCTCACGAAAGCTAACCTTGATGCGCGAGTCAGCCGTCGCGTATTGTTTTAACGTGCCTGCGACTGATGCATCCGTGGACGCATCATCGGCTATACACAGCTCCCAGTTCTCATAAATTTGCGTCCGAACCGAATTTATCGCAGACAAAAGGTGCACGAGATCGGGATTATAAACCGGCATGACAATGGAGATAAGAGGATGCCGGGGCAACGCCCGCAGATCCCGGCGAAAAACGATGCGCTCGCGTGCGCCGATAGTATCGAATTGCTTCACCCAAGCCGCGTAGGAATGATCGCTTGTCATTTGGTTTTAAAAGCGCTCGGTGCTGACGAAACGGAAACTTCTACAGTTTTTCATCCGGCTCGGAAAGCTGGCTCATCGGGTCGCACATAAGTCATCAGATCGGCGTCATTCCTTTCACGCCGTGGATTGCCAATGACAATCGCTTCGTCCAACACCGCGAGGAATCCCTTTCCAAATCGATCGAGACCAAAATATCGGTCATAGGCATTGCGTGCATTTGTGGCCAGCTTGCCTAACAGTTTGGAATCGCGAACGAGACGCTGGATAGCGGCGGCAAGACCAACAGGGTCTCCCGGTTCTACAAACAGCGCTTCCTCTTCCGCAATGAGGTTCTCACCCACCACTCCTACCTTGGTGCTAAGAATAGCTTTGCCCAGTGCCATTGCTTCGATCAAGGTCAACGGGCCGGTTTCGTCCGACGAGGCGCAAAGCATTACGTCCGTTTCCTGAATAAGCGCAAGTGCGTCGTTATGCGCGACTGTTTCGCGAAAACGAATGTGAGGCGAAGCTTCCGCTGCAGTTCTGACGTCGGCGGCAAGCTTCGCGTCATGGGGCCGGCCGACGATGAGAAACTCACTACGATCAAGAACATCCGGCGGAAGGCGGCGCACCGCTTCCATTAACGTCTGCTGCCCTTTGCGGTGCTCGATCGTGCCAAGCAATAGAAAACGTAGAGGATCATCCTTCCGTTTTTCTCTGCTGCTGCGTCCCCGTCCGACATCTGGGATACCGTAAGGCAGTACGCGAATAGGGCGCCTGGCGAAAGCTTGATAGATGCGACGGCTGCATTTATCAGGCGTGATAATCAGCTCGGCCAGTCCAAGAACGACCGGAAGGACAGAATATTTGTTTAGATAATGATTGCCGACCAGACCTTCTTGAATCCACCAGATATGCGGGATTGCTTCCTTACTGGCGTCGCGAATTAGCGGTGCCGCAAAGATGGTGCTGGCCACGACGCAGTCAAAGTCGCGCGCGAATCTGGTGAATGATCGGTGACTTCTTACTGGCAAGTGGCAGCCAAACCTGGTGAAAGCTTCATAGCCGGTGGCCAGCAGCGGATCAATTATCAGTGGGATGTCGGATTCAACCAAAGTTTCCCGCAATGGTCCATCTACTGGTGACATGACTACCACAAAGATCCCATGCGCCTTGCACCACTTTGCCAGATGCGACACCATGATCGGTGCTCCGCTCAGGCTTAAATCTTGGGAAATCAGCAAAAGATTGCGCCCTGAATTGCTGCTAACGGAATTCCTGCGCGCGAACGTGCGAATCGGCTCGGGCGAATCGCGGTACAACCAATCTCGCAAGTTAGCAGTGTAGTAAGGATCGTGACAGGTGAACTCCGCCCACCGTTGCAGAAGAAAAATGGTAGATTTATCAACGACATCGACCTCTGCCGCCCGTTTCTCCGCTCCGATCGAGACATGCCCATGGTGAGTCATGGTCGCGAACGGCGTATAAACGCAGCGCATGCCTGCTTCGCGGACTTTGAAACATAGATCGAGATCGGAATGCGCGATCGGGGTGTTGACCTCATCAAATCCGCCTAACGCAAAGAAATCCGCGCGCCGCATGGCAAGACACGCCGCGGACAACGCCGAAACCGTGCGCATTGATTGCGCAAAATTGGTGTAATCCACAGAATCACCTGGCCATTGATGCATGGCCGTGCCCACCAATCCGCGCACGCCAGTGACCAAGCCGGCGTGCTGAATTCGCCCTGTCGGGTAAAGCAGTTTCGGCGCGACCGCACCAACGTCTTGATTTTGCAGGGGCTCGATGATGTTCTCAATCCAATCGCGTTGGCCCGCTTCGACGTCATCATTAAGAAAAATTATGCGCTCGCCACCTGCCATTTGAGCGCCTGCGTTGCATTTTGCGGAAAAGTTGAAAGGCGCATCGAACGCGACGAAGCGAACTTGACTGCTAATCGGTTCGGCTAACCTGCGGAGCTGCTCGATCAACTCGGTGCTGGTCACGATGATGAACTCCGCGTTTGCGTAATCGCTCGCGGCTGGCAAATCGCGTGCGCATTTCTCTGCCAGGCTCGCTGAGTCGGTCGGAATGATGACGGAAACACGCATCGCTTTTGGCAAACACATGCGTACGCGATTGGCCGTTGAATATTCCAAGACCTCTGCATTCAATCCGCGCCGTTGCACCGCATCCACCAAAGCGGCGATATTCGTTTTCCGCGCTTCGGGTTTTCCGCCGCTCGCACCAGAGGCAGCGTGCTCTCGCCAGTGATAGAGAACGTGCGGAATGTGCACGATTTCTCGCGCCTGTTCGGTGGCGCGCAAAGCGAAATCGTAGTCTTGGGAGAGATTGAATTCCTGGCGGAAACCGCCCATGGCAAGGGCAAGCTCGCGGCGATATGCGCTTAGATGGCCGATATACATGAAGGAGTAGAGCAATTCAGGGCTCCATTCCGGTTTAAAGAATGGTCTCGCCCGTTCCCCTGATTCGCACAGGCGATCTTCGTCGCTATAAAAAATGTCGGCGGCGGGCCGACGACGAATTGCACTAGCTAATTCATAAAGCGCGAAGGGCGCGAGCGCGTCGTCATGATCAACCAAGGCAACGAAATCGCCGGTCGCAACCCGCAAAGCGTGGTTTGTGTTTTCGGAAATGCCTAGATTTTTCTCAAGCCGCTGCATGCGAATGCGCGCATCCGTTTTCATCCAGCGCCGCAGCGACTCGAGCATCTCGCGGTCCTTGGATCCGCCGTCCGCCACGCACGCTTCCCAGTTCTCGTAAGTTTGAGCGACGAGTGAAGCGAAGAGTTCGTTGAGAAATTCCGCAGGCGGATCGAACAACGGGATCAGTAAAGAAATTTTTGGGCGGCGATCCCATGCGTTTGATTCGCGTCGCTGCTTCTCCAGGTCGTCGGCGGTGGGTTCATGTTCCGCAACCCACTCTGCGTAATTTTTTTCAACTGGCTTGAGCGCAATTTTTTTTGGTGGTGGGGCAGGCGGCGTGAAGAATATCCGCCTTAGGTTGTGCGGAATCCGTGCTAATTCCCTGACAACACGTTCTATGATCGATCTCTGTGGTCTAGGTTCTTTGCGGATCACAAAGCATCGACCTTTGTTTCGGCAAGCTGCCTTTGCGGCAACAAGGACGTCCTTTTGCTCCGTTACTTTGGCATGCAACTTCTGGATTTGATCGAATTGGTGTTCCATGACTCGCTGCGCTTCGGCACGGTCGGCATTGATCGCCTCAAACCTGCGATTGAAGTCAGCGAGTCGGCGTTCCTGATCCTCGATCACACTTTGCGCCTTAGCCCGGTCGGCGTTAATCGCATCAAACTTCCGGTTGAAGTCAGTGAGGCAGCGTTCCTGGTTCTCGATAACGCTTTGCGCTTTGGTCCGATCCTCGACAATCGTGTCGAACACAGTCTGGCGCGCTTCGAAGAAGCGGGCGCGACGTTCGGCCTGTCGTGTTTGCGCTCGCGCCCTTATTGACTCGGCAATGAGTCGATATCCTTGAGCCAGCGCTGTTGTCTCATCGAAAAGTGCAGTGCGAAATGGCGATGCTTTCGCCGCAGCCCGCTCCGTCGCAATGCTAAGGCCGATTCCTTCACCGAAATACGCTGCGGCCTTTTCTACAACGAAATTGAGCCATGCGCTTCGGGGGCTATCTCGTCGCTCGATGCTGGTTCCGTGCAGCAAGATCAGCGCCTTGGCGGACAATTTGGATCGCCAAACCTCCAATTCCTGCCGCACCGTTTCGCCGGAATCGACGTCATTGATCAGCAAAACCTCTATCGAACCATCGGCGAAATCGACTGCTGCCTGAACTGCATCGGCTTCTACCAGTTGCGATATGTTTGCGGAAAATTTGGTTGTCGTTTTCTCAGCGTATCGCCACGCCGGATCATCAATCGCAGACTCGTCTGCTCGTGCCCGTCGCACGACAACGCAACGCGATGCCAGATTTTGCTCTGCCACGGCTTGACAAAAGGCGAGGTGCGCCTGTGCGTCGCCCAGGCCAAGGGTAACAATCAGTGCCGGTTTTTCCTGAACGACGATGTCGAAAAAAAGCGGCAGATAGAATCGCGTCGGACCACCCGTGAAAAATTTCGGCTCAAAATTTTGCGCTCCGTAGAATCCCGACCCCATTGCCGCGAGAGTGTAGGGTGAAAGCAAGGCCGTGCCAAGTCCCCCAAACTCGTTGTAATTAGCTCCGAGCCAGTCCCGTTATGATCAAACCGCTTGCGGGGCAATTACTCTGTACGATTCATTTTACGACGTGCATTTGAGCTCGATTGACAAAATGACGGCTTTTCGCCGCCGTTATCTCGATCCGCAGGCAACGAAGCCGCTTATTATTCTCGATCTCGGGAGTCAGGATATTCGGGGAAGTTATCGAGCAATATTTGATCGTCCTCCGTGGCGATATGTGGGCGTCGATATCGCTTGGCTCCAGGCGTACCGATAAATCGCGTAGAGCGCCCAAATCACAAAGACTTCATGCGAGACATAGGCAAGAAATTGGAGGCTCGCGAGCTTCCACAGCTCGACATGTGAGCGGAGCAACACGAGTGAGCCGATGGGATTTGCCCGGCGCAAGGTGAATTCTTTGCGATGTTCGTCTCGCAGCGATTCAGGTACGAAAAAGTAACCGTAAACCCAGTTGGCCAGACTAAATCCAGCTCCGACCCAGAATGGCAGCCGAACATCAATGTTGCCCAGCGGCCCGCCGATTCCCGGCCCGAGAATAAAACCGAGACCGAACGCTACGCCGATCATGCCGAAGGCGCCGGCGCGTTTTTCTTTCGGTGTTACGTCTGCGATGTAGGCCATGGCTGTTGGAATGCTCGACGCCGTGATTCCGGAAATGATCCGCCCGAGGAACAGCCAACCGATCGTGGGCGAGAGCGCCATGACGATGTAATCGAGACCGAGACCCAGATTCGATAAGAGGATGACCGGGCGTCGACCGAATTTGTCCGATAATACCCCAAGCACTGGTGAAAAGAAAAATTGCATCAGCGCAAAGACCGTGCCGAAGACGCCATTCCACTTGGCGGCCGAGTTCATGTTGCCGCCCAGAAAATCGAGAATCAATTTCGGCAGCACCGGGATGATCAATCCCATGGCCAGGACATCGAGCAGGACGGTAATCAAAATGAAAACGACGGTGGCGGGACGCGCTTTCATAAGATCGACAATGGCAAGATCAACATCGCGCGATTTACTTTTAGCTAGATCGCGCGTCCCTCGGCGTGACCGTGAGAACAATAATGGGCAAAGCCGGAAGAGATGCGCCCTTCGGCGAGCGGTATTCGTAAGTCGGGATTGCGCCGCAAATATGTTTCTTCCGGAAATGGATGGGTGTCATCGAATCGATCCGGCGCCGCATACACCGGTTGGGGGAGCCGATTGATCCAGAAGCCGCCATTCAGCGGTTCAAGGCGCCAGTCGGGAAATGTTTGCGTGTCAATCTCAGTCCAGTAATGACAAACGAGCGAGCGCCGCGTCCATTTGGGATCTCGAATCACACCGCCGCCGTGGACGAGATCCGAATGCCAGAGGAAAATGTCGCCCTTTCGTGCGAGAAAGGTTTTCTTTTCCAATCCACGCCGTTTGATTTCCTCCTCGATGTAGTTGTTCCAGTCCGGCAATTCCTCCGCGTTGGCGTGGTATGAGCCATCGCGGAATCGATAAAGCGGAATCTTGTGGCTTCCAGGGTAATAGACAAGTGGCCCGGCCGACGGATCGACATCCTCAAAAGCCATCCACGCCGCGACCAAATGATGCGGGGTTGATGGCGTCATGAAAAGCGAATCAATATGAAGGAACTGGCCGCTTCCTTTCATCAAGGTAAGCGTGTTGCACAAAATCGGGCGCATGCCGCCGAGCAGCGCGCTGAGCACTTCGGTTAATCCCGGATCGAGCGCGACTTCGCGAACATCTTCTGAGATCAAATAGAGATCGTTGAACTTAAAGTGTTGCGATTCCGGATTTCGGGCCAACCCGTAAAGCGTGCGTTCGCCATCGACCAGGCTGTCCGTCACAATTTCCATTTTGTGCGATTGCAGGGTCGCTTCGGTCGAGGCCAGAATGCGGTCGACTTCCTCGGAGGTGAAATACTGCGGGAGCACGAGATAACCTTCCGCCACGAATTGCACACGGCTGCGCTGGACGTCTTCGGGTGCGCAGGGTTTCGGCATAGAGATTACTCTTAACGCGTGCGTTTTTGTGTCGCAACCTAGCTAGATCGACACGGTGTCATTTGCTATGAGTAGCACGAGCGTGGCCTGGGTATGGTGAAACGGCTTTCCTATCTATCGCCAAAGACGGAAGTAGGCGAGAGCCCAATTCACGGGCGCGGATTGTTTGCGGTTGCGGACATCGCCAAAGACGAAGTGGTCGCGGTCAAAGGCGGCCACATTGTCGATCGCGAAACGTTGCAGCGGGAGATCACGCCGACACTTGGTCCGGTGGAGATTCAGATCGGTGACGATCTGTTTATCACGAATGACACTTGTCAGGTTCTAAACTATTGGGCGTTTCACGCCGCCGTCTCGCGTTTTACCGCCGAAGCCCGGATCCAGTCATCATCCGTACGAATTCGCACGTCGCCGAAGCCCGCGCGGCTCAGGTACGTCTCGATCTCTTGTGGCGTGGAGTTCTGCGTCATGTGGGGCGGACGGTTCGTGGCCGAAAACGCGCGATGGATTTCGAACACTTTCCAGCCCCCATCGGAGCAAAGATTTATGTTATCGACATAAATTCGGCCGTTGGGCCGTAACACACGAAATGCCTCCAAAACATAATTGTACCGGTCCCAGGGCTCGAGATGCATGAAGACCACTGTGCAATAAACGACATCCACAGAAGCATCCGCAACGCCGCTCAGATTATATCCGGATATCTCCTTTAGCTCCAAGTTGTCCAAACCTCGTAGTCGTTCCGCTGCGAGCGCGAGCATATTCGAGGCGACATCGCACCCGATCCATTTTCGGCAGAGCGGCGCCACCAACTTGCCGACGCGTCCGATCCCGCAGCCGATTTCAAGAACAACATCATCCTTTCGAATACCCACGCTTTCCTGAAGAAACTTCAAAGTTTGCTCACCAGTCGATCGCAGCGCGCCTTCTTCCGTCACACCGATGACATGTAATTTTGCCTGATCTTCGGTGGTTGAAAGCGCCGACCAAACCTTCTTGTATTCAGAGCGCGCCGGCTGCTGTTCCATCTGGCGTTAATTAGCTCATCATCCCAAGGCGTCAACGTTGCCAAATCGCCGGAAGTGTTCAGAGGACCGGCGTTGCCGCTGTCTTGTTTTGCGTGCCGGCATGTTTTGTTGACAGGTTGCGGCGCCGGTTCTAGTTTCGGCGCTCAGTTCGGTAAATTAGGGTTTTACGAAATTGAGGGCTCTTCTTGCTACTGTTGTTCTTGGTAAGCGGTACCAGTGCTCATACGCTCATGAGAGCGAATACGGCAACGTCTAGCCCTGCTTTCGAACACAGAACAGCGACATGAAAAAGCAAATTCGTCCGGCCGTTAAAGCCTATCTGATTCGAGGGGCATTTTACCTGGTTCTGCTGCTTGGTATCTCGGCAATTCCATTCGCGCTGGCGCAACGAAACGTGACCAACAGAGGTACCGCCAAGCCGACGTCAAGCCTACCTGTTGTTCCTCAGTTCAGCAGTGGCCGCCTTGGCGCACGCCTCCTCGTCGCTCCGTCACCGCCGAGAGCGCCGCAGACAGTTCTGTACGATCAGTACGATAACGCTGGACAGGATGTTACCCTGTCGGCCACGTTCACCGATTTTCCTACGTCCAACGCCGATCTGGCGGACGACTTTGTCGTGCCGGCAGGGCAAACTTGGAATGTGCAGTCGATCGACGCGGATGGCGTGTTTTTCAATGGGTCGGGACCAGCCATCGATTGGAATGTATTTTTTTATGCAGATAATGCTGGATTTCCTGGCGCACGGGTTTACAGCGCGATTCATCAGCCGGACGTGCAAAACGGCAGCACGTTCACCATAAACCTGCCTACACCTGCTTTGCTGAATCCTGGTACCTACTGGGTTGAGATCCAAGCCAACATGACCTACGGCACCCAGGGCGAATGGGGCTGGAGCAATCGCACAGTCACAGCGAATAACCCTGCCGCCTGGCAGAATCCTGGTGGCGGCCTCGGAGTCTGCCCGAGTTGGAGCCGTCGGGGAGCAACTTGCGGCATAGACCCGTCGGAAGCCGATCAAATGTTCCGGCTCAACGGGACAATAGCGGGTGCGCAGCTTGGGAACATCTCCACGCGCACCTTTGTTCAGACGGGCGACAACGTGATGATTGGGGGGTTCATTGTCCAAGGCACCGGCACAAAGCGCGTGAT
>Ga0193735_1000217_pt1 | contig 18600 bp, 20 predicted proteins | sample U1m2metaG_FD_145080 | JGI IMG/M metagenome (GOLD analysis project Ga0193735, IMG submission 145080) | Soil microbial communities from a riparian zone of the East river system, Colorado, United States - U1m2 | ecosystem: Environmental > Terrestrial > Soil > Riparian zone | place: USA: East River... | reverse complement strand
TGCCTGTGTCTCGGAATGCCGCGTCGCCGAGCATGCCGGGCTGATCCGTGCGTTTGATGCCGGCCACGATTCTGGGCCGCAGCAGCAATTGACGCTGTTCGATCAACTCGGCCATTTTCGAGAAGCTCAACTTGGCATCGCTGAGGATCTGCGCGGCGCGGTCCTTGGCGGCCTGGGCCGCGGTAGGATCCTCCGCGTCCATCTGCTCCATGGCCTGTTTCAGGAGTGCCATGTCATCGATCATCGCAAAACCGCTCCGGCGACAGTCGCAGCGATGGCACAGCTCGTTCGCTGTCGCCCGTTGGCGCAGCGAACCGTTGCGCTCGAACCTTTCCGACTGGTTGTTGTTTGCTGTTCCCTGGTATGGTTGCCTGTCACTATAAGTGCAGCTTGCCCGCGCACCCAATGAAGAGCGTTGATACCGCTGCGATTGACGGCCTCGGCCTGGTTCCCGCAACGGCGATGACGTTTTCCACCGTCCGGCGCAGGCAACCCCTTGATCAGCGCGGCATCAGCACGCGCTTCGACTTCGACCTCGCGCGGCAGCGCCGCATGGTTTTCGGTGATAGTTGCCTTCGCGCAACTCTTTGAACTCGAATTCGCAATGAGGTCGTCCTGTTGCGTCTTGAAGTCAGTTTGTTGAACCCGCGGTTACTTTTCATTCGATGAGTCTAGTGCATCATGTCGAGATGCACGCACTTCGCACAAACAACGCTGGCGGTCGCGCCACCACTCGCAGCCGGATAAGCAACCGGTGGCGCATGCTTCCGGGCGTCGACGGTCGCAGCTCCGCCGCGCGCCGATTCAGGGATATCTGCGCCAACTATGAAGCCGAGGCCGGCGGCAACGTCACCGAGGTCATAGCGCGACCCGCGAAAACTGGACTTGTTAGAAGACTTTGTCGCGGTAGCGTCTGAGGTAGATGATGATGCAGATATCGACTACCGCGCAGCTTAGAGGCGAAGCCGAGCGTTGCCGTCGTCTCGCCCGTGGAATCAACGACCCGTTGACAACGAAACTCCTTGCCGCACTTGCCGAAATATATGCAACCGAAGCCGATGAACAGGTCGCAAGCGAGACACGCGAGTGAGGCCGGGGCTCACTGAGCAGCGCGACCCGTGCGTGCGTTGGTTCGGTGCGGTCGGTGCACACGTGCTCCGAACATCGCAGCGGCGCCGACAGGATCATCAGAAATTTTGGTTCAGAAAGTAAGCTGCGGCGATCACTCCAAGCAACACTGCGACAATGACGGTTCCCCACATCAAGGCCTTGCCCCAGCTCATACGTCCTCCCGGATGCCCTTGAAGAAAGGATGACGCACCTTGCCCTCGGCCGACATCGCCCGGTATTCGATCTCCGCCAGCAGCGACGGCTCGACCCAGATTCCCCGGTGCGCGATTTTCTTGGAATAGGGCTGCGTTTCCCGAATCAGTGGCTTGAGCCGGGCCTGCAAATCCTTCGCCGATGCGGTGTCAAAGCCGTGGTCGACCTTGCCGGCGTAGACCAGCTCTTTGCCCTTCTGCCGGGCGAGATAAAGGCCGTCCCACTTGTTGCCGTCGAGCGCGAACCCGGCGATGGAAAGCGTCTCCCGCTGGGCACAGGTCTTTTTTACCCAATCGTTGATACGACCCGAAACGTATCGGCTGTTGCGGACCTTCGAGACGACGCCCTCAAGGCCAGTCTTGCAGGCATGCTTGTACATCTCGGCACCATCGACCTCGAAGCTCTCGCTGAATTGGATATCGGTCTCGGCGATGATCTTGTTGAGCAACGCCTTACGCTCGAACAGCGGCACCTTCCGTAGGTCGTAACCGTTGAGATAAAGCAGGTCGAAGGCGACCATCACGATCTTTTTGGATCGCCCCTTTAGTTCATTCTGCAACACCGAGAAGTCCGTGGTGCCTTCCTCGGCCGGGACCACCACCTCGCCATCGATGATCGCCGATCCGGCATTGATGTGCCACGCGTCGGCCGCGATCTTTCGGAAACGGTTGGTCCAGTCGTTGCCGCGCCGGGTGAACACCTTGACGGCGGCGTCCCCGAGATGGACTTGGACCCGGTAGCCATCGAACTTGATCTCATGCACCCATCGATCGCCGTTCGGCACCTTGCCGATTGATGTCGCCAAGGCCGGTTCGATGAAGCCGGGGAAGGTGGTCTTGATGCCACCGGCTGGCGGCTTTGGCCGGCGATCGAGCATCGCTCAGGCCAGCCGCAATGTCAGTTGACGGCCAGGACCGAGGTGACCGTCGACGAACGCCTGGATCGATGACGGCAGCTCCTGGCCGGCGAGATCGAGACGGCGCATAATTTCCCGCGCGACACCTTCCGAGGCATCCTCGGACCAATGTTCGGCGGTGTTGAAAGCGACGACCCGAACCGGGTCGCTGTACTGGCCGGACATCAGGTCGGTGATGGTGATATCGAGATCGGCCTCGGCGACGTCGGTCTCCGCGAATGCGGTACCCAGCTTCCCGAAATTGTCGACGACAAGATAGGCCGTCTGATCACGGCCGTCCGGCACAATCGACGGGGTCCAGTTCCGACGCATAGGCAATGCTCCACAAGCGCAATACCAGATTTAAGCACGAAACCGGGGCGGTGGAACCGCAATCAATTACCGCTATCCTCGCATTGAGCTTTTCCGGTTTGGACCCAAGTCGGACGTTACCAGCCTCGGGGGAGGACACCGATCCCTAGGGGCTGGTGGGGGTATCGCACGTTCAGTCGGCCGCATAGAATGCTTCCCGAATGGGATTGGCGATCGGGGAGCCAATAATCGCCGTCTGGGTCATGACTAGGCCGACAACGCGGTTTGTCGGATCGATCCAAAACTGCGTGCCATAGATGCCGCCCCACCCATAGCTGCCGGCGGGAAGACGGGTCTTCGCTGCAGCCGGATCGGTCACTATCCCAAAGCCCAGCGTGAAGCCCCAACCCGGCCCGCGAAGCGTCGGCATATTCCCGGTCGCGTTCTGCGTCATCTGCCGGACCGTCTCCGCGCGGAGCACCCGCACGCCGTCGAGTTCGCCCTCGCTAAGCAGCATTTGCAGGAACCGCGCATAATCGCCGATAGTGCCGCTCATTCCGCCGCCGCCCGAGTTATAGGCGGTCGGAGAGAAGGCGCGGTTCGGGTCGAAATTGGCAGTGCCTTTGGTGGGAGGGAACGGCACAGCCTCAGGTCCCACCACCGGAACATAGCCCGTGCCGAGTGCGCCTGTGACCTGTGCGGGCCGCGTCACCTGCACGAAGCGTGAGCGGATGGTCTCAGGCGCGTTGAACACAAAGCTCTGGATGCGCAGTGGCTTTGCAATGCGCTCGGTTACAAAAGCACCCAAGCTGGCTCCCGTCACCTTTTCGATGACGGCCCCGAGCACGTCAGTGGCGAGTGAGTATTCCCAGCCCGTACCAGGCTGATAGCCAAGCGGAACGGAGGCGAGACGCTGCATCGCGTCAGCCGTCGTTAGCTCGGGCTGGTCTAGCTGTGTGTACCGAAAACCCTATCCGTATTGATGGAGCAATGGAATCACCTAACAGTTTGCTGAAAAAGGTTTTTCGAGGGGGCCGTCAGCAACATTGATTCAAAAACCGAGCCCAAAACGCACGATAGATTCAAGATAAGGCCGCTTCCGATTCTATTGTTGCGCAAATCGTATTTTGGTCCGAGTTTTTCAGCAGACTGCTAAGCTGGTGGAATGATCGGGCTGTTCTGTTTCGTTCTGGCCGTGCTGACCTCGCCGTTCAGGTCGAAGTTGCGGCTTGAAGCTGAGAACGCGGTGCTTCGACATCAGTTGAATGTCTTGAGGCGCAGGCTCCATGGTCGCGTCCGGCTTACGAACAATGATCGCTGGTTCTTTATCCAGCTGTACCGCTGGGTTCCGTCGATCCTGCAGGTCCTCAGGATCATCCGGCCCGAGACGCTCGTGCGTTGGCACAGGGCCGGCTTTCGCTGCTACTGGCGTTGGAAATCGCGTCGACGGGGAGGGCGGCCACAAATCGAGGCGGAGCTGCGCGCGCTGATCCGGCTAATGAGCATGGAGAACCCGTTTTGGGGAGCGCCGCGCATTCACGGTGAGCTGCTCAAGCTCGGGTTTGAGGTCGCGCAGTCGAGTGTCGCCAAATACATGGTCACGCGACGCGGGCCGCCAAGCCAGGGATGGCGCACCTCCCTGCGTAATCATGCTCAAGATGTCGCCGCCATGGACCTGTTCGTTGTCCCGACCATTGGCTTCGACCTGCTCTACGCCTACGTCATAGTGCGGCTGGATCGCAGAGAGCTGGTCTGGATCAGCGTCACAACACATCCGACCGCGGAATGGGTTGCGCGCCAGATCACCGAAGCATTCCCGTGGAATGAAGCTCCGCGCTACATGATCCGCGACCGGGATCGCATCTATGGTGCGGTCGTCACACGCCGATTGCGCGCCATGGGCATCCGGGACAAGCCTACCGCGCCAGCCTCGCCTTGGCAGAATGGCTTTGCCGAACGGCTGATCGGATCAATCCGGCGCGAGTGCGTCGATCATATGATTGTCCTGGGCGAGGCGCATCTGCGTCGCATTTTGAAATCTTACGCCCATTACTACAACTCCGTCAGAACACATTGGTCTCTGCACAAGGATGCGCCGATTTCCGGTCCGACTCATCAGGCCGGAATGATTCGTTCACATCCAGTTCTCGGCGGGCTTCACCATCACTACGTCCGGGTTTGAGTTTTCGGTACACACAGGATGATCGAGGAGGTCTTTGACCCGGATCTGCGCGGCCTGCTGCACATGGAAGGCTTCGCCCGTTCCGTCGTTGTTGAGCGTAGAGCTCTACAGATTCGCCATCAGTGCAGAATCTCCGGCCGGGCACCGCGGCAGCCATTGTGGAAATTATTGCGGCGATTAAAGCGCGGACTCAGGCTGTGGCGAGGAACCGTATGCGCCCCAGATCGATTGGTCGTAGTTCACCATGGATCCGGTCATCATGCCGGACTCATCAGTTGAAAGAAACGCCACCGCTCGCGCAACTTCCTTGGGGTCAATGAGACGGCCAAATGGTTGTGCAGCCGCCGCTTCTTTCAGCCAATCCGGGCTTGCACCATGATGCTCGATCTGAATTCGGTCTTCGCCCTCGCTGGCCATCCATCCGATGTTCAGTCCGTTGATGCGGATACGATTACGCAGCACGGCATAGGCCGTGTTTTCCGTGAGCGTTGCCAGGGCGCCTTTTGACGAGCAATAGGCGGCGATGAACGGCTGGCCGGCCTTGGCCGACATCGAGCCAATATTGACGATATTGCCCGCGATCTTTTCCCGACGCATGACCTTTATCGTTTCCTGCATCAGGAAAAACGGACCGCGAACGTTGACGTTGAAGATCTTGTCGAACAATTCAGGCGACGTATCGAGGATCGTGCCGCGATCCGTTATTCCAGCGGCATTCACCAGCACGTCGACCCGGCCGAATTCGGCGTCGGCCTTCGCGATGACGGCCCGGCAATCTTCGACGTTGCCCAAATCGGCGGCGACGAACACAACCTTCGCGCCGGTTGCATCCTGAATTTCCTGGGCTCTTGCCCGTCCTTTTGCCTCCGAGCGGCCGCAGGTTACGATGCCCGATGCGCCGCGATCGGCGAACAACCTCGCGATTGCTGCGCCAAGCCCCTGTGTGCCGCCGGTAATGACCGCAATCTTTCCAGTCAGTCCATTCATGACGATTGTCCTTCGATTTTGTAACCGACCCAAGCGATCAGAGAACGAGGCGACGATCAGTTATGGGAGTAAGCCGCACCATGTCGGGAGTCGGATGGCGAGAACGCGGCCAAGTCGAAATCGCTTGTGGTATTCCAGTCAAAGCGGCCCTTTCGATTGCGACCAGTGCGCGCATGTCCGCTAACCCCTCGTCGCCATCTGCTTCAGGCGGCGTTCCCGACCTGATGCAATCCGAGAAATACCCAACCTGCGCCCCAAAGTGGTCGATCCGCGGAAACTGGGTCTCGACGATCTTTCCGTCACGGCGCAGCCGCAGCCGTGTTGCAGTCTCGAACATGAATCCAGGGTCGAGTTCCAGGTCGCCCGACGTTCCCACGACCCGGTAATTATCGACCGCCGACGCTCCGAAGCTGGCGACGAATTGTGCGAGGCTACCCGAGGGAAATCGCAACATCGCGGCTACCGACGCGTCGATATCGGCAAAGCGCGGGTCATCGTCTGGCCGGTGCGACATCGCCATCGCTTCGATCGGCTCTTCCGCGAAGATATGACGGGCGGCGTTGATGCAATAGACGCCGACGTCCTGAAGCGGCCCACCCCAGGCCGTCGCTTGCAACCGATGATTCCCCAGAGACGTCTGGAAGCTGAACACCGACTGAAAGAACAGCGGCCGGCCGATGGCGTTAGCGCGGATCTGTTCGAGAACGGCGGCGGTTCCCGGTTCGTGGTGCAGCCGGTATGCGGTCATCAGAAATACATTCGCACTGCGCGCCGCGGCGATCATGGCGAGCGCTTCGTCTTCGCTCACGGCGAGCGGCTTCTCGACCATGATATGCTTGCCGGCGCGAGCCGCCCGAATGGCGTAATCGGCATGCATGTGGTTCGGCAAAGCGATATAGACCGCGTCGATCCCGGGGCCGGCCAGCAGCGCGTCGTAGCCGTCATAGCCGACAACCCTGTCAATGCCGTAAAACTCCGCAAGCCGCGCTGCCTTTGCGCGGTCGCCGGTCACGATGGCCGTAACCCGCGAATTTCCAGACTGAACCACGCCGGGCAGGAACGCTTGCTGCGAGATCCAGCCGGCGCCGACGACGGCATAGTTGATCATCAATTCTCTCCCAGGTTTCGCCGATGGAATGCACGAATAGAGGATGAAACCTCCCGCCCGTGGTTTGGCTCATGGGTTCAGTCATATAGCGACGGACGTGACGGGTATTTCAGTGTCGTCGTATGGCTCTCGGCCAGACCTGCTGCGATCTGCTCGGCAATGGCCGAGGCCACGTAGCCGTCCCAGGCGCTCGCCCCGACCGGAATTCCTGTCGTTACCGCGCTAGTCCAGTCAATCAATTGCCTGCGATAGGCGTCCGCAAAGCGCGGAATCCAATTGTCGGGATAGGAGAGCCCGCCAATGCGGTCCTTGTTACGGATCGTGAGCGAGGGCGGCGCCAACGCGACGGTTCCCTGCCGGCCCACCAGTTCGGCATGGACATGATAGCCGTAGGCCGCGTTGATATAGACCTCGGTCGACACGAGTTCGTCGCGGTCGGTCCGCATCGTGATCATCAGCGGTTCGCCGCCGGGCCCGCCGGCGACATGAGCCGAGACCATTTCCGATCCGGTCAGCCATCGGCTGACGTCGATCTCGTGCACGAATGAATTCGTCACCGCCATCGGTCCGGTAAACCACTCCGGCGCGGAAACGTTTCGGTGCACGTTGTGTAACATGACGGCTGCGCCCACGCCGCCTTCGTCCTTTATCCGCTTCATCTCCTGATAGCCAGGATCAAACCGGCGCATATACCCGACCTGGATCAGCCTGCGTTTCAATGCAACTTCCGCCTGAACCACTCGCAGAGCTTCCGCCGCGGAGGAAGCCAGCGGCTTTTCGCACAGGACGGGCTTGCCCGCTTCCAGGCAGGCCAGGGCCATCTCCGCATGGGTCCCGTCCGGCGAAGCGATGATGACCGCCCCAACGCGGTCCGACGCGATCAGAGACCTGGGGTCAGGAAAGACAGTAGCGCCCGCCGCAGCCGTTTGCGCGCGGGCGGCGTCGGCGTCGAACACCCCCGCAAGATGCGCGTCGGGGATCTCGCGGCTGACAAGGCGCGCATGTTCGGAACCCATCACGCCCGTTCCAATGACACCCACGCCGACGCTCATTGCTGATCCATGCGATTCATCGTACGACCTCATAGCCAGCCAACGCCATCACGCGAACCAGTTCCGCGTGTCCTTTTTTTGCCATTGCGAGCGGTGGATTGATCTTCGGATCCTGCTCGGCCTCGACGACGAACCAGCCCTCATAGCCATGGGAGGCCAGCCGTCCGACGATGGCGGCGAAGTCGAGCGAGCCGTCGCCAGGTACCGTGAACGCGCCTTTCACGACCGCGTCAAGAAAGCTATCTTTGTTGCGGTGAAGTCTGTCGATCACATCCATGCGCACATCCTTGGTGTGCACGTGCGTGATGCGCTTGTGGTGCTTGTCGATGACGCGCATGACGTCGCCGCCCGCAAAAGCCATGTGGCCCGCATCAAAAAGCAGCGGGATGCCTTCGCCCGAGTGTTTCATGAACAGATCGAGCTCCGGCTCGGTCTCGATCACGGCGGCCATATGGTGGTGATAGGACAGAGGCATGCCCTGTTCGGCGCACCATTCGCCGAACTTCGTCATCTTGCGGGCATAGACCTTGATTTCGTCCTCTGAAAGTTTTGGCTTCGTAGCCAGAGGCTTCGAACGGTCGCCTTGAATGGTGCGTGCGCATTCGCCGTAAACGATGCAGGGCGCATTGACGGCTTTGAACAACGCCATTTGCTCGGCAATGCGCTGCTTTTCCTCTTCCAGGTCGCCGTCAAGCAACAGGCCGGAGAACCAGCCGCCGCAGACGCTCATTTTGTGGGCTCTCAGGATCGGACCAAGCACGTTCGCATCCATCGGAAAACGGCGGCCTGTCTCCATGCCGGTGAAACCTGCCACACTCGCCTGACGCAGACATTCTTCGAGCGAAACGTCGTCGCTCAGTTCCTCGAGGTCGTCATTCCACCATGCAATCGGAGCGATACCCAATTTTGCCTTCATAACATTCTCCGGGAATGCCGCTGCTTGTCACTTGCCGCAACGGCGTTAAACGCCGACACGCTGTTTCTCGCGGCCCTCGAGTTGGCCTTTTGAGGCTTCGAGAACACTCTCGCGGGCGCTGACTTGTGGCACGCCGACATCCCACCAGGCATCGCCGGGTGTCCAGGTGAAGGCGTCGGAGACGATTGTCAAAACCGTGGTGCGGTCGGTGCTCCTGGCCCAGTCCATCGCCGCGCCGAGATCGGCGAGGCTTTCGACCTTTCGTGCGAGCGCGCCCATGGATTCGGCGTGCTTGGCAAAGTCCACGGAGAACGGTTGCTTGACGCGGCAGTCCTTGATCAGGTTGTTGAAGCTCGCGCCGCCCTTGCCGTTTTGCAGACGATTGATCACGGCATAGCCGCCATTGTCGCAAACGATGAGGATGATCTTGTGGCCGGTGAGAACGGTGGAATAGATGTCTGAATTCATCATCATATAGGTGCCGTCACCCACCATGACGATCGGAACGCGGGTCGGGTCGGCCATGGCCGCCCCCCATCCAGCCGCAATTTCATAACCCATGCAGGAGAAGCCGAACTCGCAGTCAAACGTGTTGGGCTGCTTGACGCGCCAGTTCTTCATGACTTCGCCGGGCAGGCCGCCGGCGGCGGCGATGAGATAGTCGCGCTCGCCAGCATGCGAACTAACGATACCAACCACTTGCGCATAGGTTGGAGCGGGTTCGTTGGTGGGTTTCTGATAGGAATCGAGCGCGGCGTTCCATTTGGCGAACTCGGATTTGCCGTGATTTGTCCACTTGGCGTCCGACTTCCACCCTTTGAGGGAGGCTGCCAGTTCGGCAAGGGTTTCGCGCGCGTCGCCAATGACCGCGAGGGCCTGATGCTTGGTTGCGTCAAAGCGCGCAGCGTTGATCGAGATGAATTTCGCGTCAGCCGTGAAGCACGTCCATGAGCCGGTGGTAAAATCCATCAAGCGGGTGCCGATAGCCAAAATGACGTCGGCCTCAGCGGCCAGCGCATTGGCCGAGGTCGAGCCGACAATACCAATCGGGCCGATATGGGCCGGGTGATGGTGCGTGAGCGCACCTTTGCCCGCGATGGTTTCGGCGACCGGAATGCCGTGCTCCGTTGCAAACGCGCCGAGAATATCTTCGGCGCCGGAATAGCGCACACCTCCGCCCGAAATGATCAACGGTCGCTTGGCGCTTTTGAGAATTTCGAGCGCCTCAACCAGACGATCCTTGTCGGCGCGGGGACGCGGAATGGCATGGACGGTTGGTTTGAAAAAGGCTTCCGGATAATCCCAGGCCATTTCCTGCACGTCCTGCGGCAGCGCGATGAAAACTGGGCCGCAATCCGCCGGATCGAGCAGGACGGCGACTGCCTGCGGCAGCGACGAGACAATCTGTTCCGGGTGGGTAATACGATCCCAATAGCGCGTCACGGCGCGGAAGGCGTCATTGACGTTGATCGAAGGGTCGCCGAAGTGCTCAACCTGTTGCATGACCGGATCGGGGCGGCGATTGACGAATGTATCACCGGAGAGCAGCAAGACCGGCAGGCGGTTGGAATGGGCAACGCCGGCGGCAGTGACCATGTTCAGTGCGCCGGGACCGATTGAGGAGGTGGCGACCATGATCTGGCGGCGGCGCTTGGCTTTCGCGAAGCCTATGGCGGCCAGCGCCATCGATTGCTCGTTCTGGCCACGCCAGGTCGGTAGAGTATCTTTTACGGCTTCCAAAGCTTCCGACAGACAAGTGACGTTGCCGTGGCCAAAAATGGCAAAGACGCCGGGAAACAGCATCTCCTTTTTGCCATCAACGATCGTAAATTGATTGCACAAATAGCGAACCAAGGCTTGCGCCACGGTGCAGCGAATCGTTGACATGCGCTTTCCTCCCCAAATTCTCGAGCACCTGCAACGGTGCATATTTGGTGTTTCAGGAATATTTATTGCCGTTTCGCGTTTTAAGCAAGATAAATTGCCGAAATCAGAATCGCCAAATATCATCGCTTGGAAGAATGCCTTTGCCGTCGCCTTTGCGCGGAAGTCCGATCGTGAGCCATCTCGGTCACAGTCGGAATTCGTGGCGTCGAGTCCCGGCCCGGTTGGAGCAGGGCGGCCGTTGCCATTGCAATGCACTGGACCAAACACATCGGTGCCGCGAGAGACCTGGAGAACAGATACTCGTCCTCTGGAATCGTGAAGAGAGTCCGGGCGTCTTTTGCGAGGGGCGACAATTGGCTGTCCGTAATGGCTATGATGGAAGTTCCATTGGTTACGGCCACGTCGGATATAACCACGACTTCCTTGGCGTAATGTCGAAATGCGATTGCAATCAGGACGTCGCGGTTGGTCATGGTCGTCGCCATTTCTTGCGCCAGACCTCCGGCAGGGTCGAGAAGGACGATACGGCGGCGCAGCATCGTCAGAAGGTACCTGAGCAATGATGCGATAGGTTCGGATCGAAGTTGTCCGGCAATGTAAATCGTTTCAGCCTGCACCAGCAGTTTGGCCGTGTCGGCAAGGGTTTTCTCCGATATGACTTCCAGAAGATCTTGAAGAGCCGCCATGTCGCGCACGACCAGGTCCCGCAAATAACCGAGACTGCCGTGGTCCTTATTTCGTGAGAGTTCAATTTCGAGAGCGCTGATTCGCTCGCGAAATCCAGGGGCGGCAGTGGCAAGCCTGGTCTGAAAGACCGATTGCAGTTGTTTAAAGCCGGAGTAGCCGAGGTTCTGCGCGAAGCGGACGAGGCTCGATGGATGCGTCCGGCATTTAGCGGCGACGGCATTGATCGATTCGAGCGCCACCACATTTGGATTCTGCGTCAAGAATCGCGCGATCTGTTGAAACCCGGTCGACAAATTTGCATATTCGCGGGTGATCAAATTGACGACCCCCTCGTAATTTTTTGGGACTGTCGCTGCTGGTTCGGTGCGCTTGGTCGGCATTCCCGTTCCTCGCCTGCGATTCCATCGCCGGCCTGAAAGTCATTTCCTTCGTATCCCAGAATCTGCGCGAGTCATAAGTGCCGGCATTTTCGGGTTGTAAGTTCAATTTCTGGTCCTGGTGCACCACCGCTACTCGATGCCTGCAGCAAGCGTCAAAAAAGTTCATTTGGCGAAGTGGAAATTATTGTTGCAAACATAGAAATAAGCAATGATAATTGTTGAAGGCGTATGGAATGCGCCGCCAACAAACTCGGTCACCAGAGTAGGTTTCGCTGTTAAAGACAGTAGAGCCGCGTAAGCGGTCGCGATCACGGGAGGTAGGCCTGACAGATAACTTCATCACGTCCTAATGACCTTGCGTCAACGTGCTGGCTCTTGAGGTTCGATCACCTCGAAACGCTGTGCATGACGAAGTTGCTCGCATCACTAGTGCCCTTTACGTCAGCGCATCTATGCGTGTTTGGCGAAGGGAGTCGGTTAACCCCAAGATAAGGCGGAGTTTCCAATATGTTGCGAGTCGCGGTTCTTGGTGCTGGACGAATTGGGAAAATCCATGCGGCCAACGTGGCCGGAAATCCCAAGGCAAAGCTTGTTGCGGTTGCCGATCCATACGGCACCGCGGCCAGGAACCTGGCCGATCATCTCGGTTGTGAGGCCTCGCTTGATCCCATCACGGCGATTGAGCGAACCGATGTCGATGCAATCATTATCGGCACCCCGACAGATACTCATGTCAGTTTGATGCTTCATGGGGTGAAGATGGGAAAGGCCGTGCTTTGCGAGAAGCCGATCGACCTCGACATTGGCAAAGTGGACGCTGCTGTCCATGAGATCGAACGGCTCAACGGCCGCGTCATGGTGGCATTTAACCGCCGCTTTGATCCGAGCGCCCGGCAACTGCGCCGATCAATCGACGCAGGTGAAATCGGCGACGTGCGGCAGGTTATCATCACCAGCCGCGACCCGGGATTGCCACCGCGTGAGTATATTGGTCATTCCGGCGGAATTTTTCGCGATATGGTGATTCACGATTTCGACATGGCGCGCTGGTTGCTCGGCGAAGAGCCGATCGAGGTCATGGCGACGGCGAGCCGACTTGTGGATTCCAGGTTGGCCGAGCTGGACGATTTCGACACGATCATGGTGCAGATGCGCACGGCTTCGGGTCGGCAATGCCATATCAACTGCTGCCGCGAAGCGGTTTACGGCTACGATCAGCGGCTCGAAGTCTTTGGATCGGCCGGAATGCTGCTGAACGAAAATCTGCGACCGACCACTGTCCGGCGTTGGGGCAAGACCGAAACCGAAGTGCGCGAACCGCTCCTGAATTTCTTCCTGGAGCGATATGCCGAGGCCTACGAAACGGAATTCGATCAGTTTGTCGGCGCACTCGAAAACGGCTCGCCAATGCCTACTACCCCACATGACGGCCGCCAGGCGCTTCGTTTGGCCGACTGCGCTCTTGAGTCTGCCTTGATTGGCCGAACTGTCAAAGTCTGATCAGAATAGGGATCGGGACGACATGCGTAACATTGGCATAGGCGTTATTGGCACCGGCTTCATGGGAAAGGCCCATTCCTTTGCCTATCGGGCTGTTGCAGGCATTTTTCCGGGCAGCCTGCGTCCTGTTTTGCAATCAGTTGCAGATATTAATGGGGAAGCGGCAGAGCAAGCCGCCAAACAATTCGGTTTTCTCCGTTGGCGAACTGATTGGCGTGCTCTCGTCGAAGATCCGGATATTGAGGTCGTCTCGATCACTACGCCAAATGTTGTTCATCGCGAAATGGCACTTGCGGCCATCGCGGCGGGCAAGCACGTTCATTGCGAGAAGCCGATCGCGCCAAATGCCGATGCCGCAAAAGACATGATGGACGCCGCTGAAGCTGCCGGCGTCGTGACGCAGATCGGTTACAACTATATCAAAAATCCGATGTTGAAGCTTGCGCGTTCAATGGTTGTGGCCGGGGAACTCGGAGAAATCACCGGTTTTCGCGGCATTCACGCTGAAGACTATATGGCGGATTCGGAAATTCCTTACAACTGGCGCGTGGATGCTAGTGGTGGAGCAGGTGCCATTGCCGATATCGGCAGCCATATCATCGGAATGGCCCGCTTTCTTCTCGGCCCCATCAGCCACGTCGATGCTGATCTGGAAACCATAGTCAAAAGCCGCCCAATTGGCGCCGGCTCATCGGAGCGCCGCGCCGTCGAAGTGGATGATATTGCGCGCCTTACGGTGCGATTTGAGCGGGGATGCCGGGGAACGATTGAAGCAAACTGGGTGGCGACAGGACGAAAAATGCAGCTCGGGTTTGAATTGACCGGCGCAAAGGGGTCTCTTGTCTATACCCAAGAACGCCTCAATGAGCTGCTTCACTATCGCACCAAGGGCGATCCACGCCATAGCGGTTACACCCGTATCGAGGCGGGACCCCAGCATCATCCCTATGGACTGTTCTGCGTCGCGCCGGGTCACCAACTTGGCTTCAACGATCTCAAGACGATCGAGGTTGCTGAATTCCTGGAAGCTATCGCTGGTGGAGAGAGGCGCGGGCCGGATTTCCGCGAAGCCTGGGAAATTCAGAAGATTATCGATACGGCGGTTCGATCATCCAAATTGGGGACGTGGCAAGCGATAGAGTAGGAGCGGCGACCATTGCCGCTGAGGTGCCAGGGGCAACCCCGGCTGTGATAGAATAGTCGAACCGCAGGCAGCCGGAAGAGCTGCATGACAGGGGAGGTACTGGAGTGGCTCTGCTTGAAGTTCGTAACGTATCCAAAAGTTTCGGTGCCATCCACGCGGTAAACGACATCAGCTGGTCGATCGAGCCCGGCGAGGTCGTGGGGTTGATGGGCGACAATGGTGCCGGCAAGTCCACCCTGGTCAAGCTGATTGCCGGGAATTTTCCGCCAACGGACGGGGAAGTTCTCGTCGACGGCGAGGTCTGCCATTTCCATAAGCCCATTCAGGCGCGCACCAAGGGTATCGAAGTCGTCTATCAGGATCTCGCGCTTGCCGACAATCTCACCGCCGCGCAGAACGTGTTCCTGGGCCGCGAGCTGAACAAGGGGTTCTGGCCCTTTCGGGTGCTCGACAAGCAGGCGATGATCGACCGCTCGGCTAAATTGTTCGACGAACTGAAATCCGAAACGCGACCACGCGATCTGGTCAAGAAAATGTCGGGCGGCCAGCGCCAGGCGGTGGCCATCGCCCGCACCCGGCTTTCCAACGCCAAGCTCGTCCTGATGGACGAGCCGACCGCCGCCATCTCGGTGCGCCAGGTAGCCGAAGTGCTCGAACTCATCCGCCGTCTGAAGCACCAGGGTGTGGCGGTTATCCTCATCAGCCATCGTATGCCCGACGTGTTCGCGGTGAGCGACCGCATCATCGTCATGCGGCGCGGCACCAAAGTTGCCGACAAAGCAACCACATCGACATCGCCGGAGGAAATCACCGGCCTGATTACGGGAGCGATCCGTGCAGCATGATCTCGTCAAGGCGCCCGAAACCGGCCATGCCGCAATTTCGGATGTGGCGGAGAACAAAGAACAGACATTTGGCGCGCGCGTGATGTCGAGCCAACCATTCTGGGTGACGATCGCGCTCATCGTGCTGGTCGCGGTCATGGCTGCAAAAGAACCGAGCTTCGGCACCGTCGAAAATGCCGCCAACGTCACGCGCAACTTCGCGCCGATCGGAATCATGGCGATGGGGATGACCGTCGTCATCATCACCGGTGGCATAGACCTCTCTATAGGGTCCGTGATGGGTCTGGTAGCGATTGTCGCGGGCCTGTTCCTTACTTGGCATTACTCCTGGTATGTCGCCTTCACGATGGGGATGATTACCGGGCTTGCTTGCGGCATGGTCAACGGGTTTTTTGTGGCCTATGTCGGTATGCCTTCCTTCGTCGTGACGCTTGGCATGTTGTCATTCGCGCGGTCGCTTGCGGTGGTGTTTTCGGCCAACCAGATGCTTTATCAATTCGGGCCCGACGCACCCATCGTCAAAGCCATCGGTCAAGCGAAATGGCCTTTGCACGCACCGGCCGGCTGGGCACCGCAGTGGTTTCCCGAATTGTCCTCGCATTTCTGGGTCATGGTCGGGCTGGCTCTCGTCGTTGGCTATGTGTTCAATTCCAAAGCCTGGGGCCGTCATCTCTTTGCGATCGGCGGCAACGAACAGGCTGCCCGGCTCACCGGTGTTCCGGTCGATTGGATCAAATTTCAAGCCTATGTGTTTTCCGCATTCACCGCTTCGTTGGCCTCGCTTCTGCTGCTCGGTTACAACGGCTCGGCCATCAATGCCATGGGGCAGGGCTATGAGCTGCGCGTCATCGCGGCGACCGTGATCGGCGGGGCGAGCCTGATGGGTGGGTCGGGCACTGCCTTCGGGGCTTTCATCGGTTCGGCCTTTCTCGAGGTCATCCGCAATGCCTTGTTGATGGCTGGCATCGATTCCAATTGGCAGGGCGCATTTGTCGGCGCTTTCATCATTCTCGCGGTGCTTCTCGGCATGCAAACCGGGGGCAAGTCGATCATTGCGGCCGTTCTGGAGCGATTGTTGCCGAGAAAGCACCGTTAGAAACCGAATTCACTGCGGGTAATCAGTGAAGGTCAACGAGGAGGAAACGAGATGAAGAGATTTCTCTTAGGCACGGCTATCGCCTTCGGCGCCATGTCAGTGGCCATGTCCGGCGCCCAGGCGAAGGATGTCTTCGCTTTGGTACCGAAGAACATGAACAACCCGTTCTTCGATCAGGCTCGCGACGGCTGCAAGAAAGCCGAAGCGGAATCGAAGGGTGCCTTTGAATGCATGTATATAGGCCCCGGTGAGCACGGCGGCGGCGAGGAGCAAGTGCAAATCCTGCAGGATCTCGTCGCAAAGAAAGTGAGCGGCATTGCCGTAGCGCCATCCAATGCTGCGGCGGCAGCGGTAGCGTTGCAGGCCGCCAAGGCCGCCGGCATTCCCGTCCTTACCTGGGATTCCGACGTCCTGCCTGACAGCAAGGGCCTGCGCGCCGCCTATATCGGCACCCACAATTACGAGATCGGCGCGAACCTCGCCAAACTCGCCATGGAGATCAAGCCTAAGGGCGGCACGGTTTGCATCCAGTCGGGCGGCGCCGCTGCTGCCAATCACAATGAACGTATGCAGGGTATTCGCGATGTATTGTCGGGCAAGAAATCGGCCGCTTCTCCTGGCGACCGCTTGACGGGCCAGAACGGCTGGACCGAGATTCAGGGATGTCCACTTTATACCAATGACGACTTCCCGGTATCCGTACAGCAGTTCACCGACATCATGGCGAAGAACCCGAACCTCGATGCCTTCATCCCGACCGGCGGTTTCCCGCAGTTCATCCCCGACGCAAACCGCGCCGCGGTAGCGCCGTACAAGGCTAAGATCGCCTCCAAATCGCTCGCTCTTGTGGTGGCAGATACCCTGCCGGTGCAGATCGACCAGATGAAGGAAGGCCTGTCGCTCGGCCAGGTCGGCCAGCGTCCGTTCGAGATGGGCTATAAGACGATGTTGGCGCTGGCAGCGATGAAATCGGGCAAGCCCGCGCCCGCCGACCCCACTTACACCGGTCTTGATGTCTGCACGCCGGCGACCGTTGCGACCTGTATCGGCAAGTAAGTCTGTCCAATGCGATGACGGGGCGGGAGGCAACTCCCGTCCCGATGTATTATCGCGGCGAATTTCCGGTCCGGCTTCAATCGCTGCCACTTGAGCGATGCGCGCCAGTTCTCGCAATGCCCCCTGCCAACAACGGCGTCGTGTGTTTGTCGTTTGCGGCCATATGAGCAATTCTATGCAGACCGCTGAGGGCGGATAGGCGCAGACTGACCGGCGCGGTCTGGTGTCATGGAGGGCGAAGTCGTGAGAAAAACATTGTCGTTGGTACTCATGCTAGTGTTCGCCACTATCGCCCCTGTGTGGGCGGACCCACTCACAGAGGACATGACGAAGCTCAATGCGCAGTGGGACGCCGCGATCAACGGTCCAAATTTCGATGCTTTGCTGCCAATGTATGCCGCCGAGGCCAGTCTAATGCCGCCCGGCGCACCGCCCGTCTTTGGTCCGACTGCCATACGGGACTTCTTTGCCAAAAGAGGTGTCCGGGATCAGCACATGTGAGACAGAATTAGCGTGTTGAAGAAGGGAGGATTTCTGGCTCATCGTAACCATCAAGGAGTGGAGATGAGACAGAAATCCGAGAGCCAGAAGCCGTCGTCCGAGCGGATCGTGAAGGACATTCGGCGGGCCACGCGCAAGCGGCAGGTCGTGCGCGCGCAAAAGATAGCTGCGCCTCAGACGGATCAATCCCCTGAACCTCGGCCGGCGCACATCGTTCCACGAGCAGCTCGGTAAAGGCACCGCTGCCGCAGCCGACGTCGATCCATCGCAAGCCAAGGGGCGGCGCCAGCCAATCGAGAAAGATCTCGCCTGCGATCCGGCTCCAGGCCCCCGTCATCCGCTCGTATGCGGCTCCGTCGTCGTAGCGGATTTGAGGTTGCACCATCGGTAATGACCCTGCTCGTGATCAACATCCAGATGACCAGGAATTCAGTGAAGGTAGCAATCTATTCAGTCAGCTGGAACCCGACGAAAGGCTTCTCTCAATCCGGCATTCAGCTCGAAGTCCGAAATTGGCACCTTTGAGACATGCTGGCAGACACTGAGAATGTCTGCTTATCGGGGTAATTCGGAAGTGGTCTGCCGACGGTCAAAGCGACGCGATTGACCCGGAACCGACATTGCGGCCTTGGCATTCGGGCATGCGTAGCGCGGAAGAGCCGCACGCGCCTCCAGCCCTCCGTGGCCGGCGCGTCGAGCCTCCATCGTTCTTTTACTCGACGATGAGAA
>Ga0193735_1000215_pt1 | contig 18677 bp, 29 predicted proteins | sample U1m2metaG_FD_145080 | JGI IMG/M metagenome (GOLD analysis project Ga0193735, IMG submission 145080) | Soil microbial communities from a riparian zone of the East river system, Colorado, United States - U1m2 | ecosystem: Environmental > Terrestrial > Soil > Riparian zone | place: USA: East River... | reverse complement strand
AAACGGACGAGGAAGCCAAATCGCTCTTGAGTGAAATGGGGATGCCGTTTAGCGACCGGGCGAAAAAGCCCGCCGCGCAGCCAGCCTGATTTTTTCATGAGCACTGTTACTGATCCTATTGCCGATTTTCTGGCGCGTGTTCGCAACGGCACGCGCGCGCTGAAGCCGGAGGTGCTGGTTCCGTACTCGAGAATCAAGGCCGAGGTCGCGCGCATCTTGAAAGATGAAGGTTACATTACCGATTACTCCATTGACACGAGCGCCGCGCGCCCCCGCATTAAGATCACTAACAAAATCGCGAACCGATCGAGCGCGATCGCAGGACTGCGGCGGGTGAGCCGGCCGGGATTGCGCCGATATGTTGGCGCCGATGAAATCCCGCGTGTCCTTGGTGGAATGGGCCTGGCGATTCTGTCCACTTCGCGCGGTGTTTTGTCGGGGCGCGAAGCGAAAAAGCAAAAGGTCGGCGGTGAACTGCTGGCCTACGTGTGGTAACGATTTAACGAATCACGAACTCATGTCACGAATCGGAAATAAAGCCGTCGAGATTCCGGATAAGGTCAAGGTCAACGTCGACAATGACGGAGCGGTTTCGGTGGAAGGACCCAAGGGAAAACTCCAATGGAAGCTTCCGCGTAACATCCGTGCAAGCGTCGAGGGTAACCGGGTGTCTGTTGTACGTGAAGCAGAAACGCGCAGCGCGAAAGCGTTACACGGACTCTCTCGCAGCCTCGTGCATAATATGGTGCAGGGAGTGAGTGAAGGTTTCGCCAAGCAACTGGAGATCGAAGGAGTCGGTTTCAGGGCTGCCGTGCAGGGATCGAACCTTAACTTGAGCCTCGGCTTTTCGCATCCCGTTCGATTTTCCATTCCAGAGAACATTAAAATCACAGTTACCGACAACACGAAAATTACGATCCAAGGTGCCGATAAAAAATTAGTCGGGCAGGTGGCGGCGGATATCCGTCAGTTTTATCCTCCGGAACCGTACAAGGGCAAAGGCGTTCGGTACGCGGGCGAGCAGATTCGTCGCAAAGAAGGCAAGACTGTTCAATAGGTATGGCGACGATTCGTAAGGCAGCGCGGCAGCGTGTTCATCAAAGGATCAGGAAAAAAGTCGCGGGTACGGCGGAACGACCGCGACTGGCGGTTCATTTCTCCGGAAAACACGTTTATGCTCAAGTGATCGATGATGATGCCGGACGGACGCTGGCCGCTGCATCGACTACGGAGCGTTCCCTGGTTGGCAAAGACAAAGCCGCTGCAAACAGGACCGCGGCAGAATTGATTGGCAAGGCAATCGCGGAACGTTCGCTGGCGAAGAAACTCGAGCGCGTCGTGTTTGATCGCGGCGGGTTTCTTTATCACGGAAAAGTGAAGGCCTTAGCAGACGCAGCGCGCGCAGGCGGCTTAAAATTCTAATTTCATGGCTCAAACAGGTTCAGGCAGACGTCCAGACTCGCGCAGGCCGGACAAGACTCCCGCGGCAAAGGGTGACACCACGGAGAAAGTCGTGTTCATCAACCGCTGCGCGAAGGTCGTGAAGGGCGGTCGTCGTTTTAGCTTCAGCGCGTTGATCGTCGCTGGAGATCACGATGGAAAAGTGGGATGCGGATTCGGGAAGGCCAACGAAGTCTCAGAGGCTATTCGAAAGGCCTCCGAGGCAGCGCGCAAGTCGATGGAAAAAGTTTCATTGAACGAAAACACGATTCCCCACGAAGTGATCGGTGAATTTGATGGAGCGAGAGTGTTATTGCGCCCGGCTTCGCCGGGGACTGGGATTATTGCCGGCGGAGGCGTGCGAGCCGTAACTGAAGCGGCTGGGATTCGCGATGTGCTGGCGAAATCACTCGGATCAAGCAATCACGCCAACGTAGTAAAGGCAACCATCGCGGCGCTGCGATCACTTCGCCGCAGGGACGAGATTTTTAAGGTGCGTGGGATTAAGTTCGGTGATGGAAAGGGTGATCAACATGCTGCGTCTTCATAATCTGCGGCCGCGTCCCGGCTCACGACATCGCACTAAACGCCTGGGTTGCGGTGAAAGTTCAGGGCACGGGAAAACCAGCGGTAAAGGGCATAAAGGCCAGAAAGCGCGTTCCGGTGGAAGCATTCGGCTCGGTTTCGAAGGCGGACAGATGCCGCTAATTCGTCGATTGCCAAAGCGCGGATTCAATAATGCGGCCTTTCACAAGTATTATGCAATTGTGAATGTCAGCGACCTCAATGCATTTGAAGCCGGAGCGGTGGTAAACGAACAACTGCTGCGCGAATCGAATCTCATCCGAGGCCATTTCGCAGGAATTAAAATCCTGGGCGACGGTGAATTGAAGCACGGACTGAAAGTGGAAGCCGACAAAGTCAGCGCGACCGCACGTGAGAAAATCGAAAAGGCGGGTGGAACGATTACGCTGCGCGAAAAAGGAGCAAAAGCGACAGGGCGCGCCGATGCCACTGCGTCAAATGAGATTTCGGCGGAAGAACGATCCGGCGAACGTGCACCAGAGGCGACCGGTAAGCAAGACTCGGCGAGGAAACCGTCGGCAAAAGCGAAATCGCGGGCAAAAAAGAAAACATCGCGGAAGAGCTAGCTTCCCAGCATGTGATGTTTCAAATTTAGCGGATGATTTCGGCGTTTCTAAACACGGTTAAGATACCGGAATTGCGCCGGCGCATTTTGTTCACGCTGGCGGTAATTGTGGTTGTGCGCCTGGGCGCTGCCATCACTACTCCGGGGGTCAACCAAGCCGTATTGCAGGAATGGTTTCGCACCTCTTTGAGCCAGCGCACTGGCGGCGGCCTGGCGGCGCTCTTTAACTTGTTCAGTGGCGGCGCGCTTGAGAATTGCGCGATTTTCTCCCTCGGCATCATGCCGTACATCAGCGCATCGATCATGATGCAGTTGTCATTCCACAGCTTGGCAGGCTGGCACGTGAAGACGGTGGACGGCAAAAGATCATGCAGCTAACGCGCTACACGACACTGGGGTTGTGTCTTTTCCAAGGTTATCTGCTGGCGGTGTCGTTTCAGCACCCCGAATCGTATCACACCATGCTACCTGGGATCACTGACACCATCAGGAACCTCGGAATTCCGCTGGTAGATGATATTGGCTGGAAATTTCGAATCATAACCGTGATTTCACTGACGACGGGCACACTTTTACTAATGTGGATGGGCGATCAAATCACCGAGCGCGGCATCGGCAACGGGATATCCCTCATCATCACCATTGGCATTGTCGCGCGCCTGCCCGCTGCGCTCGCGCAGGCATGGAAAACTTTTGTACCGTCGGCGCAGAGCGGATCGAGCCAGGTGAATCCGATGGTCCTTGTGATGCTGGTATTGTTCTTGATCATAGTAATCGCTGCTGTGATCACTATCACACAAGGCGTGCGGAAAATCACCGTGCAGTACGCCAAACGAGTCGTGGGCCGCAAAATGTACGGCGGGCAGACGCAATACATGCCTTTGAAGGTGAATTATGCCGGCGTGATGCCCATTATCTTCGCCTGGGCGCTGCTTCTCTTTCCGGCGACGATTGTTCAGTACGGATTTAGAAACAGCCCGACAGCTGCGCGGATTGCCAGTGCGCTTTCGACCGGCTGGCCTCATTATGTCGCTCTTGCGGCAATGATTTTCTTTTTCAGTTATTTCTGGGTCGCGACGCAGTTCCAACCGGTACAGATCGCGGACGACCTGAAAAAATACGGCGGTTACATTCCGGGCGTCCGGCCAGGGAAACCAACTGCCGACTTTCTTGATTTCACGATGACGCGACTCACGTTTGCCGGTGCGATTTTTCTGACGCTGATAGCAGTTTTACCAAGCCTTCTGAGCCAGTCGTTGAACGTGCCCATGATCACTGCGCAATTTTTCGGCGGCACCAGCTTATTGATCATTGTGGGCGTCATGCTCGATACCATGCGCCAGGTGGAGACACACCTAATTCAGCGGCATTACGATGGGTTTTTGCGCAAGGGCCGGATTCGGGGGCGATCATTTGATCGCGCTTCGTATGCCCGCGGCGAGGCAGTAGCAGGCGGGACGCTGATGTGGCTGTATGTCGGAATTGCGGTGCTCGTGATTGCTGGGGTCGCCATTTTTCTTTACGGGCGATAAGGAGTCTGTTGAGAAATTCAGCCATGCCGCGTTGTTGCCGATTTTTCGTCTCTCCAAGGCGCGAGGAGGGAGCATATCCGCAGCGATCTGTAACCGACGAGCAACGCCGGAGAGGCGAAAAAGTGGCGCAACCCGAAGGGCGAGCACGCTTTGGGCTGTCTGGCGGCGTTGCTCGCTCCTCACAGGTCACTACGGACATGCTCGTCGCTCGCGCCTTGCCATCCAGCCCAAAGCGCGCTCGCGTGGCGCGGTTGGATTTCTCAACAGACTCCTAAGTGAAAAGGCGGCTTGTTCTTCTTGGCCCGCCCGGTTCTGGCAAAGGGACCCAGGCGGAAATGATTACGCGCCACTTCGGCATTCCCGTTACGTCTCCTGGCGCGATCTTGCGCCGTGAACGAGATCTCGGCACACCTCTCGGGCAGGAGACTGCTGAAGCGCTTCGAAGCGGCGGACTCGTCTCGGACAAAATCATCATTCAATTAATCGAGGATTGGTTGCGCTTGCATGGAGGTCACGGGTTCGTCTTCGACGGTTTTCCTCGCACGCTGCCACAGGCCGAGAGTTTGAATTCCATGTTGGCAAGGTTGCGCACTGCCTTGGATTTGGTGATCTGGCTGGAAGTATCGGAGGAGACTGTCAGGGACCGTATCGCGGGCCGGCTTCAATGCGGCGAATGTGGTTTTACCACCAGCTCATCGAGCGCACAGTTTGCCAATCGTCCCGTATGCCCCTATTGCGACGGGCGATTGGAGCGCCGCAACGACGATGACTTGGGCGTGTTGCAAACGCGCTTGCAGGAGTTCCGCACCAAGACCGAACCGCTAGCCTCCTTTTATAAAAAAATGTCAGTATTGCGTCGGATCGACGGTAACCGGGATCGCGAAGCCGTCTTCGGCGATATCTCGCGATTAATTGAAGCGAAGAACGCGAAATGATCCCGATCAAAAACGCCAGGGAAATCGAGAAGATGCGACAGGCGTGTCGCACGGCGAGCGACATCCTGGATCGCGTTCGCGATTTGGTTCGCCCTGGCATTACGACAAAGGAAGTCGATGAAGCAGCAGCGGATTTCATGAACGAAGCCCACGTAAAGAGTGCATTTCTCGGTTATCGGCTCGGGCACCGCGTTTTTCCGGGCAATATTTGCATCTCGCTCAACGACGAAGTGGTTCACGGCATAGGCAGCCCACGGCGAATTCAATACGGCGAGATTGTGAAACTGGACATCGGCATAATTCAGGATGGCTGGGTAGGGGATAACGCCACGACTGTTCCAGTCGGAATCATTGATGAACGGACGGATCAGCTGCTGCGCGCCACCGAAAATGCGCTCGCGCGTGCAATTAAGGTTGCCCGCGAAGGCCGGCGCGTCGGCGACATCTGCGCTGAAATCGAGGATGAGGCGCGACGCTTTAGCTTTTCAGTCGTGCGCGAATTTGTTGGACACGGGGTGGGACGAAAAATGCACGAGGAACCGCAAATTCCAAATTACGGTAAACGCGGCAGCGGTCCGAAGTTAAAAGCAGGCATGACCCTGGCCATTGAGCCGATGATTAATATCGGCACGTCCGACGTAAGATTGCTCGACGATGGTTGGACGGTGCGTACGGCGGATGGCATGCCCTCGGCGCATTTCGAGCACACCGTCTTGATCACGAAAGACGAGCCAGAAATTCTGACATGGCGCGCAAAGACGCAATTGAAGTAGAAGGCACAGTGGTCGAACTGCTGCCCAATACCATGTTTCGAGTTGAGTTGGCAAATGGCCATCGTGTTCTGGCCCATATCTCGGGGAAAATGCGTTTGCACTTCATTCGGATCTTGCCTGGAGACAAAGTTATGCTAGAGGTTTCTCCCTACGATTTGTCGAAGGGGCGAATTACTTATCGCCAAAAATGATAACGCGGCGTCCGCCGCGCGTTCTTAATTTCGCAGATTATGAAAGTACGACCATCAGTAAAAAGACTTTGTGCCAGTTGCAGGATCGTGAAGCGCAAGAACGTATTGCGCGTGATCTGCAAAAACCCGCGCCATAAGCAAAGACAAGGATGACCGCTTCAACGCTTCATCCCTTTAACGCTTTAACGGTGGTAATTGAAGCGATGAAGCGTTAAAGAGTTAAAGCGAAAGAAGATTCAGTTAACACCTAAAGAAACATGCCAAGATTACTAGGAGTCGAAATTCCAGCGGACAAACGCATCGAGGCGTCCCTTACCTATATCTACGGGATCGGTTTTAGCACAGCCAGGCGCATTCTTGAGCAGACCAACATCGACCCGAACTTGCGCGCGAAAAATCTTACGCCTCAGCAGTTGAACGAAATCATTCACGCAATTACGAACAACAAGATCAAGATTGAAGGCGATCTGCGCCGCGACGTGCAGGGTAATTTGAAACGGCTTCAGGCAATAAATTCTTATCGCGGTATCCGTCACCGAAAAGGCTTGCCCGTGCGCGGACAGCGCACGTCGACAAATGCCCGGACGCGCAAAGGACCGCGCAAGACCGTAGGCGTGATCCGCAACCCCGAAGCGAAGGCCGGCAAAGTTTAACGGCTAACTAAAAAATCATGGCTGAGTCAGAGAATCCAACCGATCCAACTCCCGAAGAACCGAAAACGGAGGAGCAATCGACGCCGGCTCCCGCGGATTCCCGGGAAGGCGAGACGGTAGCGGCTTCAAAGGCTGACACACCGAAAACGGAGGAGTCGAAGCCAACGCCGGCCCCGGCGGCTTCGCAGGAAGAGGAGAAGGCGCCAGCTTCAAAGGCGCAGGAAGGCGAGAAGGCGCCAGCTTCAAAGGCTGACGCAGCGAAGCCTGCCAAAAAACCAGCTAAACAAAAAAAGGAACAAGCTGCTCCGGCTGCGGGAGCTTCGGAGAATCTTTCGCTTTCAGCCGATGACGTCGAGAAGCCGAAAGTCGTCAAAACCAAAGGCAGCAAGAACGTTCATTCGGGCATCGCGCATGTGCTTTCGACCTTCAACAACACAATCGTAACGATCACCGACATGAAAGGTAACGTCATCGGGTGGTCGAGCGCCGGCAAAGTTGGTTTCAAAGGTTCGCGCAAAAGCACCGCTTACGCCGCGCAGATGGTTGCGCAGGACGCGTCCCGGCAGGCAATGGGCCATGGGCTGAAAGAAGTCGAAGTTTTGGTAAAAGGCCCGGGAGCAGGACGTGAATCCGCCGTGCGCGCCTTGCAGGCGATCGGACTCGATCTCACTGTGATCCGCGATGTTACTCCTGTGCCGCACAACGGTTGTCGCCCGCCAAAACAACGCCGCGTCTGAGCTCTCAACTCTCAACTAATAACTCTCAACTTTCTTAACATGGCCAGATACACAGGACCAAAAACGAAAGTAAGCAGGCGCTACGGTGTGCCGCTCTTCGGTCACTCCAAGGCGTTGGAGCGGAAGAATTATCCGCCTGGCATGCACGGCCCGCGGGGTTCGCGGCGCAAACAATCCGATTACGCAATTGCACTCGGCGAAAAACAGAAGCTGCGGTATCAATACGGGCTTCTCGAAAAACAATTCCGGCGCATTTTCGAAAGCGCACTGCGCAAACGCGGCGTGACAGGTGAAACGCTTCTCCAGCTGTTGGAGACGCGGCTCGACAACGTCGTTTACCGCCTTGGCCTCGCCAACACCCGCAGCGCAGCTCGCCAGCTCGTGTCGCATGGTCACGTGTTAGTGAACGGGCGCGGGGTGAATATCGCTTCCTACAACGTGAAAGCAGGCGACGAGATCACGATCAAAGACAAACCGAAATCGCGTCAGTTGGTGCTCCGAAATCTTGATCTCACACAAATTGTTCCCGTGCCCGACTGGCTCACGGCCGATCGCGACGCGCTCAGCGGCAAGGTTGTGCACATCCCATCTCGCGAAGAGATGCAGCCCATCGTCAACGAACAGCTCATCGTCGAGTTGTATTCCAGATAAGGCGCGAACTTGCGTAAGCGTGACTCGAATGATCGCGACCGCGCCATCCCGGACGCAAGACGTTCTTCTCTTTCCCGGACGCCTCAGTCGAGGGGACTCTTCACCCTGACCCCTGGGCGGTTCAGCATGTTCGTGTAACGCGTAAAGCTCTGGCGCGTGAGCAAAGCCTTTACGTCGGGCGCATGGAAGCGATTCTGTTCCCTCTGTCTCCAAACCCAAGCCGGATTAGACCCAAAAATTGGGCCGAATTCTCGTTAGGCGCACACGTCACTGTTCATGGATGAAGCAGTCGCCAAAAAGCTCCTTTTTTCGGCGGATTCTCCCGCGGCTCAGCGCATGGCAGTCGCTGTTGCCGAAGAGCTCGATGGTCTTGCAGCGCAGGTTTGGGCGTTTGGTATGGCCGAAGGCGCGCGGCGCGCTGTTGCGATAGTGGCTCAGATGGAGGCCGAGTTGGCAGTTGGTGCGGCGCAACTCTACAGCGCACATCGATGGTATGCAGGGGCGGCCCTTGTTCGGCAGTTAATCGAAGTCGAATACCTTCTGTTCCTCTTTGCTACCGATGATCATGAACCGGAACGGTGGCTCAGCGCATCTGATGCCGCCGCGAAGAAGACTTTTTCTCCCGCCCAGATGCGCGAGCGATCAGCAGGACGCTTCCTTGTCGACGAGTATCAAACGCATTGCAAGATAGCAGGTCATCCGCGAGTCACTGGACATCTTCTCCTCAAAGAGCACATCATGCCGATCGGCAGTTCACCTGCGAAGCTATTCGATCCCACCATCCAATGGGTTGACTTAGCGCAGCACCTTGAGCGTCTCTCTGCGCACTACATGGCGGCTGTGGCGAGACATTCGCCGAGCAACGTCTACCCGGAGCGGTTCGCGAAGATCGCGCAACTCGCTTCAGACTGGCGGACGACTAACCCTGACACGGATATTAAACACATTTGAAACAGAACTTGCTTCATCACAACGTGTCTAACCAAGCGATGAAGCGAATCGCTGCCGACGTAAAAATCAGTTTTTGATGACTAGAAAATCAAACCCGGGGTCGGCCTCGCTCCCCGCAGCGATTCGCTTATCTTATTCTCGTTAGGTCTTATGCAGGAAGTTGAAGAGATAGAGGTCCGTCCATTTTCGAGTCGTAAAGAATACGAGCTGATGCTGGATTACTTTTATAAGGCCGATGATTCATTTTTACGTGGGATGGGCGTAGACCGGTTGAAACTTCCTGAAAGGGACAAGTGGCTTGATGCTCTTTTAGCCGACCATGAGAAACCAGACGGCGAAAGAGACCGGTTCTACCTAGTTTGGATATTTCGAGGACGGCGTGTTGGACACTCAAGCATCAATAACATCGTCCTTGGGACCGAGGCCTTTATACATTTGCATCTGTGGGACTCACAATTGCGGCGAGCAGGTCTAGGGACCGAATTTGTGCGCAGATCGGTCAACTTTTACTTTGAACGATTCAATCTGAAGAAACTCGTTTGTGAACCTTGGGCAGACAATCCTGCTCCCAATCGCGTGCTAGAGAAACTCGGCTTCGCGTTCATTAGGCGGTATAGGACGACTCCCGGCGTCATTGCGTATGAGCAAGATGTAAATCGCTATGAGCTGCGAAGACCTAACCAAAGGCCGCAGCCAACCCAGCAGCTTGTTTATCGCCCTCGATTTTATGCACACTCTTGACTGCAAGGTGCTGGGTGGCTGAGCTTAGTCTCGTTAGGCGGCTATGCGCATCACCAAACCAAATCGCGCAACACACACCTACAGGCAAAAACTGCACGCACCACCTGCCAGAGTCTTTCCGCTTTTGTGTCCGGTGCGAGAAGCAGAATGGGCGGAGGGCTGGTTACCTGAGTTTGTCATCAGTTCCTCCGGCGTTGCCGAGCGCGATTGCGTTTTCGTCACGCCGGAAAAACTCGGAGAGGCGATTTGGTATGTCACGCGCCATGAGTCCGCAAGATCGTTCGTCGAGATGTTGAAGATAGTGCCCGGGGTGACCGCTTGTCGGTTGGAGATCCAGCTTTCCAAAAACGGCGATGGATGTTTTGCGGATGTTACTTACAGCCACACCAGCATTGGTTCTGCTGGCGACGAGTTCGTGGCCAAATTCACGGCTGATTATTATCAGAGATTCATGCAAGCTTGGGAAAAAGAATTGAACCATTTCTTGAAAACAGGCACTCGGCTCACAGATCACACCGCCGCCTAATTAGTCGATAAAGCCAACTCCGAAAGTTTTGACACATTCGCTTCCGCTCGTTTCGACCTTTTCGGTTTGCCCATCTATGTCGCTCACCTCCCCCGCGGCTCCATTCGCGAGCAGGCTGGCCCCATTTCGAAATAAGTTTAGCGTGTTTGCCGCGACACCCTCGACTTCGTCTCGGTTTCCGGCTTCCCTAGTGCGATTGAAACTCGTTCGTTGCCCACGCTCACTCGCTCCTACCCTCGTCGTTTTACCTTCTATGTCGCTTGGCCCGTCGCTCCATTCGTTACGCTTACGCACTCCCGCCGTATTGTTGTTCAACGATTGCCGTGGCTTACCTCAGCTACTTTTGCAAAATAGCTGGGTGCAAGCATCTCTTTCTCGCTAGGGCTGCGTATGAAGATACTGTTGGCCGTATTAGCGCTAATCAGCGTGGGTTCAGTTGCCGCTGATTGTCCTAAGGCTGCAGATTGGGCCCGCGCGTTCTACTCCGAGCACTATTCTTTTTATGTCGACCCATCAGAGCGTGTCTTGCAGTCCGCCACGCCAGAGTTTGGAGCGTTGCTCAAGAGGGAATGGGCATATTCCAATGGACAGATCGGGCATCTGGATTACGACCCCTGCCTTGGAGGCCAGGACGGAGAAATTGGCAAGCCGGTTCGCTTCTCTGTCGAAACGGAGTCGCCCGATACGGCAATTGTCTCCATGTCGTATCCGTTCGTGCTTAACTCCGAGCACCCGCCCGAACGGCACACGGTGCACTTGATATTGCGCAAGCGAGAACACGAGTGCTGGCAGCTTCAAGATTTCATCACTCCGCGCGGCGACTCGCTGGCATATGTGTACTCACTTCCGCAGCCCTAACCAATCGCTCCAGCGACGGCTACCCGCTGTGCGTCCACATTTTATATGACGAAAACAGTTTCTGGAGATTTTCAGCCGCGCTCCCTGTAGCCGCGGCTGATCTTACTCTCGTTAGGCTTCACATGGAATTCCGAGCAGGTTCGCCGGCAGATGCAGAAGCAATCGGGTGCTTGATCGCTAGCTTCCAGAGCGAACTCACCGACGATCCGTCTGGTGCCGGTGCCGAGGGGTATCTTGCCTCCGTGTCAGTGGACGCCGAGCGCGAGTACCTGGCCTCAGACCGCTATCAATACCTTCTCGCTTACTCGGATTCTCAACTTGCCGGGTTCATCGCCATCCGAGATGGCTCGCACCTTTTTCACCTCTTTGTCGAGCGCTCATATCAGCGCCAGGGCATCGGTCGGCGCTTATGGGAGCAAGCGCTGGAGAAGTGCGCTCCTAGCAGTGATGGAGGCTTTACCGTCAATTCAAGCCTTTCCGCTGTGCCGGTGTATCAAGCCTTCGGCTTTGTTCCCGCAGGATCAACACAGAGTATGCATGGCATCTCGTTTCTACCTATGCGGCGTCCGGCATTGCTAGCATGAGGCCGAACTAATCGATGAAGGCAACCCAGCCACTTGTGATGCGGCTCAGGACAAATGCCAGCCTTTGTTTCAAGTGGCGGGGTAGCTTATCTCCTTCTCGTTAGGCGTATGCCAGCCGCTGTAATTGAATCGCACGACTACACGCAACTCATCGGCTGTGATTTCACCGTTACAGACGCCGACAACAGCACGTTTGCAGCTTACCTGCCGCGCACCGGCACCGCCGTTCGTCAGATCGCAGTTCAAGACTGGGGCAAGGATTGGTTGGTATTGCAGCTACACGATGCATTCGAGTACCAGCTTGGCTCATTGGACACAGGTTTTCGGGCTGTCGACATCACGCACCTTATCGTTCGTTCCCGCTGGATTGGACGCCCCATTGGCCCGCAGCGCACTTCCGTCTTCGTTCTTCTCGATCCCGATCACTTACTGGATTCGAACCAGCAGTTTCGCAGCGCAGATTTCATTCACATCACTTGGGCTATGATTCAGCCATGTTGACCTGTTCTCTTCAAATGCCTAACCAATTGCTGGCCGCTGTGAAGTCCAGATTTGATTTTATGAAACAGTCCCCTGTGTTTCCCACGCTGGCCGCCGCCGGCGGTGGCTTATCTCCGTCTCATTGGGCGGCAGCCTACCAGTAAGGGCGGAGTTGCCGTACGATGGAAAGCCGTGCGTTCATTGTTGGCCTGATTGTGGGTATCCTTGCCACCGTCACCATGGACGTCGTGGCCGTGATCGCTCTCCGGCTCGGCATTGCCGGCCAGGGGCCGCGCCGAACCGGCCCTGATTTGATCGGACGCTGGATTGGCTACCTCTTGCGGGGCAAGTTCAGGCACACGGACATCCTGCAGACGCCGCCCTTGCGAGGAGAACTAGTCTTGGGATTAGCCGCGCACTATTCGATCGGCATCGTGCTGACCCTAGTGTACCTTGGTCTATTGGTTGTGGTGCACGCGACGCCGACAGCTCTCAGCGCCATCTTCTACGGAATGGCCACGACGGTCTTTCCCTGGTTTATCATGTTCCCATCACAGGGGACGGGCTGGCTGGGACGGGATGCGCCGGGTGATGCTCATCTGACTCGCGCAAGCGTGTTCAATCACATCATCTTCGGCCTGGGCATTGCCCTGTGGATGGCAGTGCTGAGGCCAATCTGAAATTCAGCTGATCCCCAACCCTGATACAGAATCAATTTCGATCATAACTTCCGATACGTCTCAGCGAACGGAATGATGCGCTCGACAGGGCCGCTCGAAGCGTGGATGTGAATCTCGCGAGCACGAAACCACGCACGGGTGAAAGCGTAGTCAATCGCTTGGCTCTCGACCCAAGACGGCAGCGAGTTGAGGCCGCCCGTCTCGAGTCGTAGCGTAGGCGCAGATACAACGCTGGAAAGGAGCGAGCAAATGCCAAAATATCTCGATCGGTAAACTGGGCAGGCAGCAAATGATTGTCATCGCCAAGTGTGGTGGTTTCATAGAGAATAAAGGTAACGCGGTCGCTACCTTTTTGCCTTGTGCCGCAACTTTCGAATCGCGGGGGTTTCAATCTTTAGAAACCTGTAACGCTATGAACTGGAGAAAATTTGTTCTCCTTGGTTGCGTGTTAGCATGCGTTTTCGCAGCCTCGATTGCGACGGCGCAGGTGAGGGGGCAGGGTAATTCGATTTCCCGGGTGGGAATGCGCGGCGCTTTGACGCCACGTTCGATTGCCCGAATGCCGATGCACCGCGCTCCGATGCCAGGTGCGATGGGACGGATGCCAATGTACCGCGCTCCAATGATGAATTCAGCCTTGGGCCTTCGACGCTTTAACCGTTTCAACGATGGAGACTTTAATCGAGGTGATCGGTTTCGTCGCTTCAAGCATTTCAACGAAATCATCTTTATCGGCAACTTCGGTTCTCCATGGTGGTGGGGTCCTTGGTGGGGCTGGAACTGGGGCTACCCATACGGACCCTACGGATATTCTGAGTATTCGTATCCCCCCTTCTACCCCGGCTACGGATATGAGTATGGTAACTATGGCAATGGTTATGGGTCATCTGGCTATGGTTACCAGTATGATTACCCTTTTGGGAGTTACTACGGCAGCTATTACAGCGGCACGAACTACGAAAACGACGATGAAGATGCTGTGCGCAACGTTCTCGCCGAATACGCAGTTGCTTGGAACGGCCATGACACGGCCGCCTTCAGTCGTCTCTTCACTGAAGACTGTGACTACGTAAACGTCGCCGGTATCCACTGGAAAGGGGTGCAGGAGATTGTACAGCGGCAGGCGGAACTGTTTCAGAACAGATTAAAGACCGCCTTTCGGACTCTTACCGGTGTAGAAGTTCGTTTTTCAACACCCGATGTTGCGCTTGTCCATGCTACGTGGGACGTGACCGGTCGGAGTCGTCCCACCGGAGAGGCGGTTCCGGTTCTGAAAGAAATCACCACGATGACGATGGTCAAAACTAACGGGAAGTGGCTAATCACTGCTTTTCAGAACACGGAGAGCGGCGGCTCGACAAAGTAAAAACGCACGAGCGGAACGGCGAGTTCAGAGAGCCACGAATTTTCCTCCCATCACGTCGTACGCCCTCTCAAAAGAGCCAACCGCTGGCCGTTGTACTCAAAGGCTGAAGGATGAAGTGAAAGCGGCGCTCACTACAGTTTACCTGTCGGGCGGGCCAGCAGTGGCTGATCTTGGTTTCGTTAAATCGTGAACACGCGGCGACGGTGAAGACGGCTATTTGCTACGGCCCGGGTCTTACCTTTAGGTTGAGCGATGCGACACACTTTCGTTCCTAGAAATTGCCTGGTCCTCAGTTTGGTCTTGGCGCTTTCCCATCTTGCTCCGGCGGAAAACAAAGAGCTGACGGCGGACGAAACTATCCCGATTCCCAAAGTGGAATTCGACGCTCAGGGCGAGCTCAAGATCACCGCTTCACCCAGTTCCTCGCCTAACGACTTCGATTTCCTGGTCGGGAAATGGAAAATGCACAACCGGCATCTGGATAAACGACTGGCCAATTGCCGCGACTGGACGGAGTTCGATTCCTCGGATGTGAATACGAAGATTCTAAACGGTGCGGCCGACATGGATACATACTCGACCACCCAGTTTCCCGGAATGGGAGGCAAACTTTTCGAAGGTCTCACCTTGCGATTATTCGATCAACAGCCACGACTTTGGAGTCTCTATTGGATCGCGAGCAACACGGGAAAGATCGATCCTCCCGTCGTCGGTTCGTTCGACCAAAACGGCGTCGGCCATTTTTTTGGCAAAGACACTCTCAATGGCAAACCGATTCTCGTCGTCTTCCGGTGGGATGCGCGGAACAAGGAACGCCCTGTCTGGGGTCAGGCTTTTTCACCCGACAACGGCAAGACGTGGGAATGGAATTTCTTTAACGTCTCGGAACGGCCCAAGGAATAATTGCTGAGGAGAGGGGTCTATCGAAGGACAGCGGACAACACGTCCGCTGGGCGCACAGGCTCGCCACAGGACGAGTCCGTCCCTCCGGCGGACAAGATGCCTATGTTCCGTCGCGCGACGGCGCGGCTTCCAGATATTCGAGCGCTTTATCGTAGCTGCGGCGCTGCAGATAATGCGCCAGCCGCGGATCGACTGGCTGCGGAAGCGCTCCTTGCAATTTGTCGATCTTTTCGGAGATCTCACGCAATCGCGCGATGTGTTTTGCCTCATCAGCACGACTTTCTTCGTCGTGAATGATCGCTAGGCGTTCTCGCAAAGCTTCTTTGAGATCGGTAACCGCCTTTTGCATCGGTGTAAGGACCACGGATTACGCGGATGACACGGATAAACAAATACTCAGCTACAGATTTCTGACTTATCCGTACCCATCCGTGAAATCCGTGGTTAAAAATTCTTCCGGGGACAAGTGCGCGTACACGAAAACGGTTCAGCGCAGACCTGTTTCAAAGAGGAGTTGTCGCCTGGCTTCGAGCCAATCCGATTCTGCATCACCCGCCAGGGCAAATCTGCGTCGACGTTCGGAGATGAAGTAAGCACGGAGACGGACTGTTTCGTCTGGTGGCTCCCCTCCTTGCCCCGCTTCAGGGGGCATTGAGATTTTTGTTTTCCCGGCAGTCACACTTTTCTTGCGGGCGGCTGCACTCTTTTTCGTCGTCGAGGTTCGACGCACCGCGGGCGTTTTTTTGATTTTCATTTCGGCAGGTGACCCGCCCGCCTCGGGCGGCCCGCCGCCGGCAGTTTCGGCTTGGACAGTTTTGTTCTTTTTCGGCACAGCTTTAATAGGCGTTGATGATTTCAAATTCGTTTACTGCGCATCGAACGGTTGGCAAGTTGTTTCTGGCCCACGTTTGGTGCAGAATCATAATTACTTCTTCGCATGAAACATTTTGTTTTCCGCTGGATCGTGACCACAATTGCCGTGTTTGTGGCCGCGCCGATCGTTGGTATTAATTACGGTAACCGGCTCGATTGTCTGCTCGGTGCATCGCTTCTGCTCGGAATTGTCAACGCTTTTATTCGCCCTGTACTCTTGCTGCTGAGTCTGCCGTTAATTCTCGTCACGCTAGGCGTTTTCATTTTAATTATTAATGCGCTGATGTTGAAATTTGTCGGTGAGATAATGCCTTGTTTTCAAGTTCCAGGTTTCTGGCGCGCATTTTTCGGTGCGATCATCATTTCGATCGTCAGCTGGCTGCTAAGCGCATTTTTTCGCGGAAGCGACGGACACGTGCATGTGCTCACTCATCATACGCAGATCAAGCGTGTCCGGGGACGGGTGATTGAGGGTGAGCGATAAGCTTAGCTGTCGGAGGAGACTGACAGCTTCCCCTATAGAATAACGAGCAGGAGCATGAGCAAGAATAGGAAGATCGCGTTGTGATCGTATCTGGTTAGCGCCAACGGCGCGCCCTCATCGCAAGCCTGGGGCAACGCCCCAGGATTCGTAACAACGAAAACCCTCCACCGCTGAAAGCGCGAGTCACTTCCGACATCAGTTCGATCCGCCAGCGTTGGTTGAAGCGCGCTTTCAATGATGGGTTACTGATATAACGGAATTCCTGGGGGCGAGACCCCAGGCTGAAGCTGGCATTGCCCCTTCGGCGCTAAACAGTTACTTGCGATCTTTAACTCAGGTACTTGCTCAGGCGGGAGCGTAGTTCTGTGCGTGCGCGAAAGAGCACGCTTTTTACCGCGGGCACGGACAGCTCGAGAACCTCTGCAATTTGCTCATAGCTCAGCTGTTCATACCTGCGCAGGACCAACGCCATCCGCTGGGTTTCCGGCAGTTGCAGAATTGCATCCTCGATCGTTCGCTGAAGTTCCGTCTCTAAAACCGACGCATCCGGTGCGAGATTCATCTCATCCTTCAAAGGTGGATCCTCTGCGCCCAGTTCCGGGTGAAGCGGAACATGCGCGTGCCGCTTGGTGCGGCGCATTTCGTTGAAAACGAGATTACGCGTAATTTTTAACAGCCACGTGGTGAATTTGGCGCGGGGGACATATCGGCGCGCGCTTTTCCAGACTCGAATAAAGACCTGCTGCGCAATGTCTTCCACGTCCGAGTTACTGCCGAGCATGCGCGCGACCGTGCCCGCCACCAACGCCTGATGCTTCTCAACGAGCTCCTCGAAGGCGACGGCATCGCCTCGACCCACCAGCCGCATGAGCCGCACGTCGTCAGCGTCTTCGTCCGATCTCCCTTGGTTTCCTGGATCGTTGCCAGACATCGGTCACTCAAGAGGCTGTTGAGAGACCCAGCCACGTCGCGCACGAGGGCTTTGGAGCGGGTGACAAGGCGCGACCGAAGAGCATGTTCGTCCCGTCGTTGCGGGATAAGGAGCGACCAATGCCGCAGACCGTCCAAAGCACTCGCGCCCTCCGGGTTGCGCCCCTCTTTCGCCTCTCCGGAGTTGCTTGTCGGTTATCCGGCCACTGCGGGACGGGTATGCGCTTTCCTCGCGCCTTGGATAGGCGAAAAATCGGCAGCAACGCGGCATGGCTGATCATCTCAATAGGCTCTTAGACGTTCGCACAAGAGAAGGTTTGCAAGAAAAATGGCAACTCGCCAAAATTTACCCTGCACCACATTCGTGGCCATGGTTTTTGTTGCAAGCCACGAGTGGCCTGTGCATGCTTGGCTGCCGAGGGCATTACCCTCAGCCTGCGCATGAATTACCAGCTTATTCCGAAAGAACTCAGACCAATCGCCGAAAAAGTTGAGGCGCGGCAGCGGATTTCAGAGGCGGACGCGCTCAGTCTCTATCGGACGAACGATCTTAACGCTCTTGGAATGATTGCCAACGTTGTGCGCGAGCGAGCGAACGGCAACTACGCAACATACATTCACAATCGTTACATCAATTATTCCAACATCTGCATCTTGTCCTGCCAGTTCTGTGCTTTCGCCGCCAAAAAGCGTGATGCGCACGCCTTTGAATACGCGATTGACGAAATTGTCCGCGTAGTGAGCGATGCGCTCCCCCTCGGGGTTACGGAAGTGCACATGGTGGGCGGGCTGCATCCTACGCTGAAAAAAGAATGGTATCTGGATCTTTTGCGCCGATTGCGTGCCCTCGATCTGCAGCTTCACATCAAAGCATTCACCGCGATCGAGGTTCGTCATCTGGCCCAAAGAATCTTTCGCATGCCGATCCGCGATACACTGGAAACGCTGCGCGACGAAGGACTCGGCTCGATCACCGGCGGTGGCGCGGAGATTTTCGATCCGAGCGTGCGCGATCAAATCTGCCGTGGCAAGGAGACCGCAGCCGAATGGTTGGACGTGCATCGCACCTGGCATTCAATGGGCGGTCGCAGCACGTGCACGATGCTCTACGGACACATCGAGACGCTCGCTCACCGCGCCGATCACTTGCGCCAGCTGCGGCAACTGCAAGACGAGACCGGCGGCTTTACCGGTTTTGTTCCGTTCGCTTTCGAGCCGTCCCAATCCCACGGAATCCTT
>Ga0193735_1000214_pt1 | contig 18678 bp, 12 predicted proteins | sample U1m2metaG_FD_145080 | JGI IMG/M metagenome (GOLD analysis project Ga0193735, IMG submission 145080) | Soil microbial communities from a riparian zone of the East river system, Colorado, United States - U1m2 | ecosystem: Environmental > Terrestrial > Soil > Riparian zone | place: USA: East River... | reverse complement strand
GAGTTTCACCTTGCCGGCGACCTGCTTGATCGCTTTGATCTGGGCCGCCGATCCGACACGGCTGACAGAGAGTCCTACTGAAATTGCCGGTCGCACACCTTGGTAAAACAAATCAGTCTCAAGATAAATTTGACCATCCGTAATCGAAATCACGTTTGTAGGAATATAGGCGGAGACGTCGCCGGCCTGGGTCTCAATGATCGGTAATGCGGTCAACGAGCCGCCACCGAATTCATCGCTCATGCGCGCGGCGCGTTCGAGTAATCGCGAGTGCAAATAAAATACATCGCCCGGGTAAGCTTCCCGACCGGAGGGGCGCTTTAGCACCAGCGAAACCTGCCGATAAGCTACCGCGTGCTTTGACAAATCGTCGAAGATGATGAGCGCATCCATTCCATTGTGCATGAACCATTCGCCCATCGCGGCGCCAGCGAACGGCGCCAGATACTGATTAGTCGCCGTGTCGGATGCAGGGGCAGAGATGATCGTCGTGTAAGGCATGGCGCCTTCTTTCTCAAGAGTATTGAGCACCCGTGCCACATTGGAATTTTTCTGGCCGACTGCGACATAAATGCAGTAGAGCGGCCGATAATTGTTATCCTTTGCGTCTTCCGCAGCTTTGTTCAGGCGAGCCTGGCTGATGATGGTATCGATGGCAATGGTGGTTTTACCTGTCGCGCGATCACCGATAATCAGCTCGCGCTGACCACGACCGATTGGAATCATGGCATCGATCGCCATGAGGCCGGTTTGCACCGGTTGATTGACGCTGCGGCGCTTGATGACGCCCGGCGCAATTGTTTCCAGCGGATAAAATGTTTCGGTTTTGATCGGTCCCTTGTCATCGAGCGGCTGGCCGAGTGTGTTTACCACACGGCCCAAAAGCGCCTTGCCGACGGGAACGGAAAGAAGTCGGCCGGTCGTCTTAACTTCGTCGCCTTCGGAAACCTTCGTCGGGTCGCCCAGCAGAATCGCGCCGACTTCAGTTTCCTCCAGGTTCAACGCGAGACCGAATACTCCGTTTGGAAATTCGATCATTTCGTTGAGCATCACGTCGCTAAGCCCTTCGATGCGCGCGACTCCATCGCCCGTTTCACGCACAACGCCGACGTTGCTCTTGGTTGTCGATGTTTTTAGTCCTTCAATTTTCGTTTCGATCTCTTCGAGTATGCTGCTCATTATTTTGTCTTGATTAAAGTTCTTGTTGGAGACGTTCGAGCCGGTTGCGCACTGTTCCGTCCCATACATCGCTCCCAACACGAATACGCATTCCGCCAAGAAGCTCCGGGTTAACAACGAACTGCGTTGTTAGGTCGCCACCATATTTCTTTTTTAGATTGGCCACGAGCTCCGAAGTCGTCGCGGAATCCACTTCGCTCGCTGTCTCGATTCTGGCCTGGTGCTTTTCCAATTCGAGCCGAAGGAGACGCCTGTAATTCTTCAGGACGTCGATGTAATGACGCGGTTTTTTGGCGATGAGCGAGTCGACCACGGACGCAATCCTGCCAGGGTCGAATTGGCCGTCAGTGAAGCTTGCCCGAAGCATTGCACGCGAGAGCCGGCGAATTTCCTTGTTGATCTTCATCAGGCCAGCTGACGAGCTGCTTCCTCCTGCAAACGGCGTTGATCTTCCGGCGTTAACACCTTCCCGGCCACTTTTGCCGTGGTATCAACCACGAGGCGCCCAAGCTCGCGCTTTAAGGATTCCATTGTGCGCTCGTGCTCAATCGCACTGGCCTCGCGCGCCTTGGCAATGATTTGCTCCGCAGCAGTAATCGCCTCCTGCTGCTTGCGCTCAGACAGATGCGCCGCGCTTTCGCGTGCTTCATCGATCATTTTTTGAGCGTCCGCGTTCGCCTTTGCCAGAATCTCCTGGTAACGCTTCTCTGCTTCCGCGAGTTCCTTCTTGATTTTTTCCGCGTTGAGCTGGCCTTCTTCAATCTTGCGGCGTCGCTCCTCGAGCACCGCAAGGATTGGCTTGTAAGCGAAGCGTTGCAAAAGGAATGCAACAATGCAGAAGCTAATGACCTGCGACAGAAACAACTTCCAATTCCAGCCGAACGTATCGGCTGTTTCGCGCAAGATGTCGGTGACGCTTCCGTTGCTGGCGGCAATTATCAGATTCATAAACTAAGTTTCGGGCGCAACGTTGATTGCCTTCCCGGTGAAGATTAGTGAACGAGGTACAGAGCGTAGAAAACGATCGCCTCGGTCAAAGCGATGGCGAGAATTCCGTGCACGAGCACCTGCGTGAACGCGCCGGGATTGCGACCGACCGCAGTGGTCATTCCGAGGCCGGTCAAGCCGATTCCGATTCCGACGCCCATCGCGGCAAGCCCGACGTGAATGCTTCCGCTCAGTTCTGCTAGTATTGGTAGTATCATATTTTTGTTAGTTGGTTTTGCGGTCTCTTCATGAGATCGCCGAAAAATCAGTGTGCGTGCTCCGGTCCCTCCTGGTGTTCTGCAATCAACATTGTGAAAACCGCAGTCAGCAGCATGAAAACGAGCGCCTGCACAAATCCCACGAGCACTTCGAGGAAATAGAACGGAATCGGCAGGATCGGCGACAGCCACGGATTCATCGTGGACATCGCTTCGAGTATGCTTTCGCCCGCGTAAATGTTTCCAAACAGTCGAAAGCTGAGCGCGATTGGTCTGAACAAGATCGAGATCACTTCCAGCCAGCCGACGGCAAAGAAGATTACGATCATGAGAATCTTCACGATTCCGGAAGTGTCACCTTTCGGCCCGAACAAATGTTTCAGGAATCCGCCGACGCCGTTCGCCTGGATCGCCCAGACAAACCACATCACAAAGAAGATGGCCGACATTGCTGTCGTCATGTTCAAATCCGCGTTGCCACCACGCAGCAATGGTCGATCCACGTGGAAATTTCCCGAGGGGTCGTAATGGCCCCAACCGATGGTTCCAATTCCCGGAATCAGTCCAAACCAGTTCACGAACAAAATAAAAATGAAAACCGTCGCAAAAAACCAAAATCCTTTGGCCACCAACTCACGGCCGATGATATTTTCCAAAAAATTGTGCAAACCCTCAACTAACCACTCCCAAAAATTTTGAATCCCGCTGGGGATGGCCTTAACCTGCCGGGTCGCGATTTGTGAAAAAATGATGATGCCGGCGACGACGATCCAGGTCACCAGCATCGAGTTTGTGATTCCGAAGCCGCCGAACTGAACAAGCATCTGCGGTTTTAACGAGACGCCCTCGTGCTCAGTCCCGCCCGCTTCAGCTGCAAAGGTCGACGTGGCAAGCATTGCGCTGGAGGCCAACGCCAGGATCGACATCAGAAAACAACGATTGCGCATTTTATAAGCACAGCTGTAGCCGGCATCGGGGATGCCGGCCTGCCGAGGTCATCCGCCTTCGTCCCGCACTGGCGAGACTACGGCGGTCAAGCCGACCCGGCTACAACTTGAACGCGCATACCAAAGCGCGTTTTGCCCCGAATGACAAACAAAATTCTTGCGCTGCAGCTCTATTTCGCCGGCAATCCCTCGGCAAACTGCGGAGCAAGCTGGGCCACCGATTTCGATTTCACCGGTTCAGAGGCGCCATTCAGACTAATCGCTTCCTCATAGAACGATTCTAACTGGTCGATTTGAGCGTCCTGCTCGAATCGTTCGACCACGGTGACGTGTGCACGGGCTCCTATTTGCCTTAACAGATCTGGCGAGCGCGTGATTAGCTGCATAGCGTTCGCCAATCCAACGTGATCTTCCTCAGCCACGAGAAATCCGGTGCGCCCATGCTCAACCGCTTCCGGTATCCCACCATGACGCGTCGCAACCACCGGCAACCCGGTCGCCATCGCTTCTAAAACCGAGTTCGGCACACCTTCCTGGTCTTGATCGCCGGATATTTCGCTCGGATGCAAAAACAAATGCGAACTCGCATAAAGCTCAAGCAGTTTCCGTTGCGACAGAAATCCAACGAAATGTACGTCTCTAAGAATCCCTAGTCCGTCCGCAAGCATCTCCAGTTCTGGTTGGAGAGGTCCTTTGCCAGCGATGAAAAATTCCGCTTTGGGATTGTCTTTCTTAAAAATCGCAAATGCGCGCAAGCTCGTCGCAACCCCCTTTTTCGGAATCAATCGGCACGCTTGCACGACTCTCCATCTTCCCTCGTCCGGCAGTTGTCTATCAACGAATGGAAATTCATTGAGCGGGATACCAGTGCGATTGATTCGCAGTTTTTCCGGCGGGCAGCCCAAGTGGATCAATCGATCGGCCAGTGATTGAGACCGCGCAAACACGAGCGGAACTGCATCGAAAAGACGGCGCAGCTTTGCCGGATAATCCTTGATGTCTTTTTTGTGGGCGACATCCGCGCCATGAAAAGATACCACGCACGGTTTGTCCCATTGCTCGATGAAAGGGAGCAGGTGCACGCCGGTATGTCCAAAATAGATATGCATCAGGTCGGCACCATGCCTCTCCAACAACGAATCGAGCGTTTGATACTCGCCCCGATAAACAATGGGGGGGCGTCGCTCCACGAATTTCAGCCAACCGTGTACCAGCAGATTTGTGCGCCGCTTCGGTATAACTTCCACAGCGGCAAACGGAAATCGTTCCGCATTCTGAACCTCTTTTGTGACAACAAAAGTGTCGACGCCGCGCAGAGCCTTCACCTGCCGGTAAATATGCAGCATCTCTGGCTTCAGAAAGCTGGAGCAATAGCTCGCTACAATCCGCCTACCCATAAAACAGCGGCCAGTCTCGCTAGAGATTCCGGGCTTGTCCACCTTTAATTGGGAAGTAGGCATCCTGGTCGGCAGTCATTCTCTCTGCCAACGCCTCCTTTAACGCGTCGATCCCTTCCCCTTTCGCAGCCGAGATTGGAAAGATGCTGATCTTGGGAAATCTCTCGCGCAATGTGTCGAGATTCTCGCTCGCATTCGGCAAATCCATTTTGTTTGCGACGACTAACCATGGGCGCGATGAAAGCGTCGGATCGTACAAATCAATTTCCCTCCGAAGATTCTGTAAATCCTCTACCGGACTGCGTCCTTCGCTCCCGGCGACATCGATCACGAATATCAAAATGGGGCAGCGTGTGATGTGGCGCAAAAATTCGTGACCCAGGCCAAGTCCACGATGTGCCCCTTCGATCAAACCGGGAATGTCTGCGATCGTGGCGCGGTGATAACCGGGTAACTCCATCACGCCGACGACCGGATGCAATGTCGTGAACGGATATGGCGCGACTTTTGGCCGGGCAGCTGACAGTTTCCGCAACAATGTCGATTTACCTGCATTCGGGTAACCAACCAATCCAGCGTCCGCGATCGTTCGCAACTCTAGTAGAAAATGTCCTTGCTCGCCCTCTTCGCCGTCGGTGTATTGCCGCGGCGCACGATTACGCGAACTCTTGAAATGCACGTTGCCTTTCCCTCCTTCTCCGCCGCGGCAAAGCACAAATTCCTGCTCGTCTCGCACAAGATCGACAACCGGCTGGATTTCGGATTGCGGAGTGTGGATTGCGGATTGACCTGAATTGCGTGTTGGGCGTTGGCTCTCCTCAGCGCGCCAAACCATCGTGCCCACCGGAATCTTCACGACCTTGTCTGCACCCGCTCTACCAGCCATTTTCTTGCCTTTGCCGTGGCTGCCGTTTTTCGCTTTGATAATCGGCTCATAAAAAAGACTAGCTAAATTATCCACATGCCGGTCCGCACGTAGAATCACATCGCCACCCTGTCCACCGTCGCCGCCATCCGGTCCGCCTTTGGGCACAAATTTTTCCCGCCGAAAACTCACGGAGCCGCGCCCGCCATTGCCAGCTTGGGCAAAAACTTTGATTCGATCACGAACATGGCGCGTTCAAGTTGCCATTAGCACCAACCTGTGTCATCCCGAGCGAAGCGAGGAACCTCGCCCACGATTCGTAGATACGTGGTTTAGCTTAAATAGTCCAACACCGAGCGTGAGATCCTTCACTTCGTTCAGGATGACCCGGCAGCCGAAAGCTCACGTAGCCGCGGGTTCCCTGCCTGTTGCGGAAAATTGCAATGCAAGTAACGAACTCTGCGACCATTTTTTTGGCTTCGCTGCGGGCGTCGTTCAACGGAACTGCGTTTTGAGCGTCTAATTGGCATTAAATAACCGGACTATTCGTCTTCTTCATAAATCATGAAATCATCCTTCGTCATCGTCGCGCTCCTGAGCGCGTTTAGTTTGCAGGCTCAAACAGAATCGCCAGCCCAGCCGGCCCAAAGCGTCTCGCCAGTCAACCACAATCCCCCGCCGCTGGATCCGAAGAACATGGATACAGCTGTTAAACCGCAGGATGATTTTTATCTTTACGCCAACGGCGGGTGGTTAAAGGACAATCCTGTACCTCCGGAATATTCGCGCTGGGGCAGCTTCAGTGAGTTGGAGGAGAAAAATAATGAAGCGCTCCATAAGATCGCCGACGAAACTGCAAATGCCCATGTCGACCCAAACGCGGCGCCGGAAGCACAAAAAGTAGGCGATTACTACGCGAGCGGCATGGACGAAAAAACAATTGAAGCAGCGCGAACCAAGCCGCTCGAAGACGAGCTAAAGCGCATCGACGCGATCAAAGATCGCGCCGATCTGCTGAGCGCGATCGCACGACTGCACACGATTAGTGTCGATGCATTCTTCGAATTTGGCTCCGGCCAGGATGCAAAAGATAGCACGCGCGAAATTGCGCAGGCGCATCAGGGCGGACTTGGTCTTCCCGACCGCGATTATTACACAAAGACTGATGAGGACTCGAAAAAGAAACGGGCTGCGTACGTTGATCACGTCACAAAAATGCTGACGCTGCTCGGCGAGGCCCCGGGCAAAGCTGCCGACGACGCCAGGAAGATCCTGGCCCTGGAGACTTCTCTCGCCAAGGCATCGCGTACTCGCGTAGAGCTGCGCGATCCGCAAAAGAACTACAACAAGATGTCGCAGGCCGATCTGCAAAAGCTCACGCCGGACTGGAATTGGGCTGATTATTTTAAAGCGATTAATCTCACCGAGCCGGGTGACATTAATGTGGGCCAACCCGAGTTCTTCAAGGCCGCCAACGCGACGTTCACCAAAACGTCCATCGACGATTGGAAAACCTATCTGCGTTGGCATTTGATCGATGACGCTGCAGCGGAATTATCGAAGGATTTTGTAAACGAAGATTTTAATTTCAATCAGGGCGTTTTGCGCGGCACAAAGGAAATCAAGCCGCGCTGGAAACGCGTCGTCGCTTCTACCAACGGCGCCCTGGGCGAAGCGCTGGGCAAGCTTTATGTTGCCGATTACTTCCCGCCCGAAGCCAAGGCGCGCGCCTTGGAAATGATTAACAACCTGAAGGCTGCGCTGGCTGATCGCATCAAAACCGTCGACTGGATGGACGAACCGACCAAACAGCAAGCGCTCAAAAAACTCGCCGCTATGAACGTCAAGATCGGTTATCCGGATAAATGGCGCGATTACTCGCTGCTAAAGATCGACAGGGACTCGTATGTCTCGAACGCCATGCGAGCCGCGAACTTCGAGGTAAATCGCGACCTCAAAAAAATCGGCAAACCGGTCGATCGCAGCGAATGGGGGATGACGCCGCCAACAGTGAACGCCTATTACAACCCCATGATGAACGAGATCGTTTTCCCAGCGGGGATTTTGCAACCGCCGTTCTTCGACCCGAAAGCCGATGACCCCGTCAATTACGGCGGCATGGGCGCGGTAATCGGACACGAAATGACGCACGGATTTGACGATCAAGGCCGGCAATTCGATGAAGTCGGAAATTTGCGCGACTGGTGGTCGAAGCAATCAGCCGAGGAATACGACAAGCGTCGCAAAGCGGTTGTTGATCAATATTCGGAGTATCAGCCGCTGCCAGGTAAGCATGTTAATGGCGAACTGACGCAAGGCGAAAACATCGCAGACATTGGCGGTATCAAGCTGGCTTATGCTGCGCTGCAAAAAGCGCTCGATAAGAACCCACAGGCGCGCGAACAAAAGATCGACGGATTCACGCCTGAACAGCGCTTCTTTCTCGGCTGGGCCCAGGTGTGGCGGGCAAATCAGCGTGAAGACGATTTACGTCTGCGTCTGAACACCGATCCGCATTCGCCAACCCGTTACCGTTGCAACGGCCCGATCTCCAACATGTCGGAATTCCAGCAGGCATTCGATATTCCCGATGGATCGCCAATGGTTAGGCCCGCAAACAAGCGGGTCAATATTTGGTGAGATGTAAGAAGTGAGACGTGAGAGTTGCCGCTTCTCACTTCTCACCAATCACCTCTCACGATTTTACTCCTGCGCAATCTTCCCGCCCCACGAGAGGATCTTCGCTTTCCCCCCGGCAGCTTCGGCTTCCTTGATGTTGCCGGCGCGATTGTAAAATAGCGAAAGACTTGTCCAGCCGATCTGATCATTGGGCCGAAGCTCGACTGCTTTCTTTCCCGCTTCGATTGCCTCGGTAAAACGCCCCAGTTTCATCAGCGCCATTCCAAGCGCGTGCCAGCCGTCAAAAAAATCCGGCGCTATCTGCACACAACGCCTGTACTTTTCCACAGCACTGTCCAGGTCGCCGACGGCCAGATCGCCGTTCGCGTCGTCAAAGATTTCGTCAACGGATTGATCCATCGGAGGGGCCAGGCGCTGCCCCGAAAGCGTTCGAGGCCACTACAGGCTTAGCCTTTGGTAAATTGCAGACCGGCAGCTTGCCCACGGTCACGCAGCCATTCCATCAAGACAATTTGCCGTTTGTTATCGAGGAGCCTTTTCTCGTAGGCAGCCTTTTTCTCCGAGGCATTAGCTTCGGCTAATGGCTCCCGCTTTTCCAAAACTGCCACAAATCCATTTTCACCAGCCGGTAAAAAATCGCTGGTCTCGCCCGGGTTCAGAAATGCTACAGCTTGTTTGATGATAGGAAGATCAGCTGGTTCGTTCTTCTTCGGTTCTTTGTCTTCCGATTTTGGTTTCTCCTCTTCGATCAGCGCAAACGGCGGGATCTTCTCAGTCTTCCCACCAGTCTTTTGAATCGCCGCCTCGAGTGGTTGTCCGGACTGCTTCGCTTCGCGTAGTTGTTGAACCACATCCGCTGCCTTCGTCGACATTAACTCCCGTGCTTTCGACTTCTTGATCGTTTCCACGATTTTCGGTTTTGCTTCTTCGAGTGTGAGAGGACGCGCCTCCGCAATCCCCGTGAGATGTAAGATATAAAATCCATCCGCTACTTGAATGGGATCGCTGTTCGGCTCCTGCATTGACAGCTTGAAAGCAGCGGGGCCAAGTTGCGCATCGCCTTTCACCTGCGGATCAGGTTCTGCTTTGGTAAATTCGCCGGTTTCATGTATCGGCAACTGAAGCTTCGCAGCGGCCTGCTTGAAATCTGCCCCTTTCTCCAATAGCGCCTGCGTAAAATCAGTCGCGCGGTCGGAGAGCTTTTGCAAAGCGTCGATACGCTGTTTGCCGGTTAATTTCTTTTCCTCATCGGTAAGCGCGAGGCTGACGAACTCGACCTTACGTTTTTCATCAGTCTTAAGCTCGGCCTTATGGGCGTCATAATGCTTCTGCATATCCTCATCACCAACTTTGACGTCCTTGCCAAGATCAGCCGACTGAAATCGAATAACGGTCACAAATAAAGTGTCGTGACCGCGTTGAAAATTTTCATCGAGCTCGCCTTTGGGAACCGTAACCCCAGCGGCTAAAAGTTGTTTGATTTGATTCAGCGATAATTGGTCGCGGACCAGTTGCTCGATGTGCTCTTCGGCAAGACCCATCGGCGCCAACGCATTCTGCGCAAAATCAGTGAACTTTTTCATGTCGAATCCGGAGTCGCCTTGAAACGCCGGCAACGTGCGCACGACTTCAGCAATCTCAGAGTAACCAGGACGAATACCGAGGCGAGCCGCTTCGTGCCGAAGGACCAGGAGATTAACGACGAATTGGACGGCAGTCTGGTTCGGATCCATGCCGGCCCCTGCCGTCAACGTCTGAACAAAATCTGACATGCCGAGGGCCTGCGCCAGAGTGAGCAGGCGCACCATCTGCTGCGCCTCCAACATCGAAACATTCCGATCATAAATACGAGCAAACTTGTCGGCGCGCATCGCGCCGTAATCCGGCCGTTGCACAAAATAGAAAATGAACGGGATCGCGAGAATCGCGATCACGATCATCAGCCAGTCCCGGTGCTTGCGCAGTAACTTCATCATAACGGAACAAATTGTAGAGGCTGCTGTCCTCAGCCGCAAATCTGTAGCTGCCGCTCTATGAGGCGGTTTCCTGAATCAATTCCCACGCCTTGCGGAGATGTTCCTTAGTCGTGAGCACATTGCCCAGACCAATCCGCATCACCGTTCGGTCTCGCAATTTTGTCTGCGTAAGATAAGCGCGACCGCTTGAATTGATTCTTTCCACGATCTCGCTGTTCAGCTGGTCAATTTTGTCTTCCGTTGTAGCCGGGAGCGGTGACCCCGGCGCGGCGTCAACGACGTCGGCTATAGGTCCCACAAACCGAAAACAAACCACACCCATGCTAACCGGCGCGGCAAGCTCGAAGCGATCGTCGCTTTTGATCCACTCAGCAAAAAGATTCGCGAGTCGAATATATTCGCGAAGACGGGCCGCCATTCCTTCGCGCCCAAAGCTGCGAAAGATCACCCAGGCTTTCAACGCGCGAAACCGGCGGCCCAACTGGATGCCGTAGTCCATATAGTTTTTCTGCGCTTCGACTGTGTCGCCGCGCAAATATTCAGGCACAAGTGTGAAGACGCGTCGCAGCCTCTCAAGGTCGCGGACGTAAAGGACGCTGAAATCGAGCGGGACAAAAAGACTTTTGTGAGGGTTCACGACGATGGAATCCGCTTCGCTCCAACCGTCAGTGAGCGACTTGTTCTCTGGAAGAATGACGAAGCCCGCGCCATAAGCGCCGTCAATGTGAAGCCACATCTTATTTTCGCGGCAAATTCTTGCAATCTCAGGAACAGGATCAACGCTCGCGGTCGATGTGGTGCCGACTGTCGCAATGACAGCCAATGGTTTGAAGTTATTGCGAATATCGCGCGCAATCATTTCGCGCAACGCGCTCAGATCCATACAAAAGTGCGCGTCCGCCGGAACGCGTTGCACGTTTTCTTCACCCAAGCCGAGCGCAATCGCAGCTTTTTCGGCGGAGCTGTGCGCTTGTTCGGAAGCGTAAATCCGAAACACTGGCGCGCCTGCACCAACCAGCCCGCGTTTGCGCGTTGATGGCGCAGCCTCTTCCCGCGCGACGGCCAGCGCGTGCATCACGCCCACGGATGCAGTGTCATACACGACGCCTCCAAACTCCTGCGGCAAATGCATCCATTGCCGGATCCAATCGACTACCAACGTCTCGAGTTCGGTCGCGGCCGGACACGTGCGCCACGTCATCGCGTTCACATTGAGCGGCGCGGTAATGATTTCGCCGAGAATTGCGGGAGCAGTAGTTGTCCAGCCGAAATAACCAAGAAACATCGGATGACTCCAGTGCACCATGCCGGGAACAATAACCCGATCGACATCGCCAAGAATTTTCTCAAACGGTTCACTCTCTTCCGGGGGCTCAGCGGGAAGCGCAGCCAGAATCGCGCCCGCCTTGTCGTTAGGCGCAACTGGCAGCGATCCTAAATTTTGCCGAAAATCTGCGATCCAATCCGCCAGTTCGTGCAACTGGCTGCGGAATTCCTCCGGTGGAGTGTCACCAAGATTCTCTCGATTTCTCATTCGTTAGGAATCATTAGCCCGCGAATCACGCGAATTACACTAATTACAGAATGGTTTCGCGGATCATGGGCGTTGTCGATCAGGGGTCCATTCGCGTCATTCGCGTGATTCGCGGGCTCTCCACTAAAACGCAAAGCCAAAACTGAAATGAAACGCGCCGAAATCTTCGTCGGGACGCGGATCGGGATTGACGCCGTAGTCGAGACGGATCGGACCGACCGGCAGCTTGTAGCGCAAGCCCGCGCCTATGGCATAACGCATATCGTCTAAACCAATGTCTTCCGACGACGGCAAAAGGTTGCCGGCATCAGCAAAGACGGCGCCCTGCAATTCCCCCAGGATCGGAAACGCATATTCCACATTGAACACGGTGAAGAATTCTCCGCCCACGGGATGGCCGTGATTATCGTGCGGGCCTAGTTCGCGTTCGCCGAAGCTCCGTACCGTATCCGCGCCGCCATTGAAGAAACGCTCATCTATCGGAATCGCAGTTGCTTCATCCGAGCCACTCGCCGTGAGTGAATGAATAATGCCGGCGCGCGCGCCGAATGCCAGCGAGGACTGCTGGAACCAGTGCTGCAATGGAGTGCCTCCTTGATCTTCCGTCACGCCTGGCGTGGTTACCTTCGGCGAAAATGGCAGGTAGTACGATGCGCTCATCGTGCCCCGGATAAATTCAATGTCGCTTCCGAAAGCGTTCGATGCCAAATCCACCGTGTTTTTGATCAGAAACCCGCGCGGGTTCACATACGGGCTTTGCCGCATATCCAGGGTGTTTGTAAGTCCGACCGTATTGACGAGGTAATCTTTTGACCCGAGGAGGAACGTCGGCTTAATCTGAGAGTCGGTGATTTTCACATGACGCGCTGCGACGGTCAGGCCGACCTCGTCGTACTTTGTAATCTTGCGAGTGAGCTCGAATCGCCCGCCCAATTCGAATTTCGTGTAGCCATCGTAAGCGAAAGTCAAGGCAGCAAGCCGAGCTCGGAAGAAAAAATCCGTATCCAAGAAGAACGGATCTTCATACAGGATCTCGCCCTTGTAGCTGCGTTGTGAAACCTCTATTGATGTCGTGAGCGGCCTGCCATAACCGAAAAGATCGCGATCGCGCCATTGCACGCCGCCAATGGCGCCCTCGAAAGTGCCGTAGCCGACCAAAAAGCCGAATTCCTTGCTCTTGGCTTCCTCGGCCGAAACATCCAGTCGCAAAAGATGTCCATCCACAGGGACAGGTTTGATTTGAAGAACATTAAAAAGCCCAGTGCGCATGAGCGTACGGAATCGCTCGTCCAGCGCTTCCGGGCTATAGGCCTTTCCCTCCAGCTTGGTGAAACGTTTGATGACATAACTGGGACGCAGGCGATCGAGTCCGGTGACAGTGACGCCGTCGAAGTAGTAAACTGGTCCTGCCGAAATCGTGATGTCCACCGGCACGCGGCCATTGACCGAATCCTCCGGCAGGCCGCTGGCGACGACCTTCACGTCATAATAACCACGTGTCTTGTAATACGCCTGCAGGCGTCGCGGAATGTCTTCGACCCGCATATCAGTGTAAGGCCGCTGCAAGAGATCCAGCATCTGCCCGCGCAGGGTTTCTGAATCGTAAATCGTGCGCCCGTGAAACGAAATGCTGCCGAAGAAATATTGGCGTCCCTCGTGGATTGGGATGACCACGTCCACTGCGCTGATCTCCCGGTGAAACGTGTAACGCGGCGCATCGACCACTGCATCCAAAAAACCGTCGGAGAGATAGAAACGATGCACCAGGTTCGTTCCTTCCTGCAGGTCAGCTGCAACGAAAGGCAGTCTTTTCTCCGTCCTTGAATAGCGTTCCCGCGTCGGTCCAACTGCGTACTCAAAGAGCTTGTCGCTTGGCTCTCGCACATTCCCATCGAAGACGATCGTCCCCACCGTGTAACGCGGACCCTCTGTGATATCGAGGCGCAACCGGTTCTGTGATTCGATCGTGTAACGCACATTCACGTCCGCATAGCCATGCTTGCGGTAGAAGACTTCGAGAAAAAACGCGAGATCGTCGCCGCGCGCCGGACTCAGCCCGAAGTCTTCGACGGTGGTGATTTCCTCCTTCAGAGCGGTGCGCAGGTCTTTTTCCTTGAACGCTTGCTCACCGCGAAATTCAATGATGCTCGCCTGCTTGGCGCGCTTTTCCTGCTCTTTCACAACGGCCTGCCGCGCTTGTTGCCGTTCTTCTGGCCGCGTAACATCGACCGCAGTTTGCGCTGCGACTCTAAATGCGAGGGCCACACTGCCAAGACAGAACAGGACCCCGCGCCGCATCTTAGGAGCCTGTTAAAATACCCAGCCGCGCCGCGCAAGAGCGCTTTGGGCTGGATGGCAAGGCGCGAGCGACGAGCATGTTCCCAGCGACCTGCGAGGAACGAGGAACGTAGCCAGACAGCCCACGGCGCTCTTGCCCTTCGGGTTGCGGCATGGCTGGGTATTTCAACAGGCTCCTAGCTCCTAACGAAAACGAATTAGATACTTAAGCATCCCGCGATAATCGCCGCCGACGCCGACATCGCCAACCAGCACAAACCGATCATCTATCTTGAATCTGGCGCTAACCTGCTGACGGCCGGTTCGAGGATCGACAGCGCCAACGTCTAAATCGAGACGATTAAAGACTTCGTTGCTCTGAGTAGGCTCGCCTTTTTTGAAAATTTTTCGGTAAAGCTGTTGCACGAGCAACATGGCGGCCCGGCCGGCCAGAACATTGCCGCGGCCGGACAACTCTTGCCTGGTGGCGCCAGTGGCGATCAAGGAAATAATTTCCTCCTGCGGCAGCGGCGGTTCGCTGGTGAAAATGGCTTCTGGCGCGAGCACAGTTCCGTAAACGTAAACGCGCACCGTGTAATCGCGGATCACCGAGGTGCCACGCAGCTCCAGCCTCGGGTTCATTGAATCGCTCGGGTCAAAATAAAGAAACCCCTGGGAAACCTCCAGCCGGCTGAATGGCAGCGTCGCTTCTACATTTTCCAGACGCACCGTTCCTTGCAATTCTGGATGCAGCCCGGTTCCCGTTAGCTTTATGTCAGCGATCGCGCTGCCCGTCGCCAGGTTCCCCCGAATCAACACCGGATCCTTTGTTTTAATTGCGACATCGAATTTCCAATCGCGGAGTGGCGGGTCCGGGAAAGATAATTGCGGACGCTCTGATGGCGGCTCGGGCGCTGGTCTGCCTGGCAGGCCGATAGGAATGAGGTCGATATTCTTTAGAATGTGACTATTTGTCATTGCAACGTTGCCGCTGACTATTGCGGCTCCGAACGGTCCCCTCACCGTTACGTCGGCGTCCGCGCGGGCGGTCAAAGTATCGTTTCGTGCAAGCAACACACTGTCGGCTTTCAATTGTAAATCCAGAGTAGGTTCAGTCAGTTTCGGAAAAGTGACGCGGCCACTCATGGTAAAAGGGCCGCCCGCCAAATCGCCTCCGAATCGTTCCAGGCTAAGAGCATTCTGTGCAAAACTTAAGCGTGCACTAAAATTCGTTAGGGCCGGAATAGTCGCATTCGTAAAACGAGCAACGTTCACCGTCATGTCGCCTGCCCCGCTAAAGACCGGTTTGCCGATCGTTCCACTCACATCAACATCCAATCCAAGATTCCCATCAAGCTGCTCGAGTGCCGGAACAAATTGCCGAACAAAATTCACAGAGCTGCGAGGGAGACGCGCCTTTGCTGTGATGGGTGTTTCGTCTGGCAATTTCCCGGCACGCGCAATCTTCGGAATATCAAAAGGCAGGTTCGCGTTTAGCTCGAGAGGCTGGATTCGCGCCTGCTGTAGTTTGCCTGCAACTGTCAGGCGATCGTGCACGGCCTGAGCGTTCAGAACAAATGTTGCCGGCTCCATTTTCGGCCAGCGATCATTTCGCAAATCCCGCATCTGCACTTCGAGACGCGCATTCAAATCTCCGATTGTCCCATCCGCGTCGAGCCTCGCATTCAGAATACCAGATGTCCCCGCTTTGATTCCCAGATCACTGAATAATTTTTTCAGATCAAGGTTCTCGGACTGAATTGTCGCAAACACTTTGCCGGACGCCGGAACCGTCGCTGCGTTCGTTCCAAGATTTCTCCACACCAGCGGGAAAGAGATATATCCGGACGCGAACCTCGCCTGCCCTTGATCGAGTTGAATCCTGTTTATCTCGAGCGTCTCGCCCTTTGCCTGCGCGACTGCCTGAAAATCCGTGTTGCCGCTAGCGAAAAAGATGATCGGCACGTCAAGACCGTTGGGCGAATAGGACGCATCGATATTCGCCCGGAGTGATTGCGTATTTCCATAACGTCCCTTTTCGAGCAGGAATTTCAGATTCCCTGAGTTCTTGGAAATTTGCGCATTGCCGTTTCCCTCCCAGTCAAGCGTAACTGAGCCTCCCAATTCGTTCTGATTACCAAAAGTGCGAAGCAACGGTTGAAGCGTAGACAAGTTTGCTACGCTCGCCGAAACCTTGCTGTTGTAGTCATAAGGCTGCCGCATATTCAGCCTCCCAGTCGCATTAAAGAAGTCCGAATCGTTCAGACTCGCCCGGCAATCGTTTAAATAGACGATGTTGTTCGAGATTGAACATTGCGTGCTCAGTTGCTGGAAAACCAAGTCCCGCATTTTGAGATTTGATCCGGAAATCGAAATCTGGCCGTTCGCTGTTTGCTGTTTCCATCCAATTTGTGCCGTCAGTTGCAATGGCCCACTCAATTTGTTTGGAGAATCTACAACCCAGAAGTCCGCGGCCTCGGGCGCGTTGAGCGTAACATCCAGTTCCGCAGGCTGCGAAGAAGCTTTACCAACTTCCGCCGGTAGCTTATAGCGACCGCGAATATTTAGTTCGTTCTGATTTCGCCGCAGACTCAATCGGTCCAGCCCGAGAATATCATCGCTTCCATTTAGAGATCCTTCCACTGAATCAATGATCTGATCCCGATAACGTATGCCGGCCAAATCGAACTCCATTGCAGTGCGAAGGCCCGCGAACCACGGTCTTTTAGTATCGGCGCGCGCCACGCTCTTGGACGCGCGCAGCGTAGAGCTCAGTTTCTCAATTGTTCCATCCGCAAACCCGACTGAGTTCCCTGTCACACCAAGAGTTGCCTCTATCTTCGCATTAACAATGTCGATCTTGCCGGTGAACTGAGCCGAACCGGTTAATTGAACAGGTCTTCCTGTCGTTAGTCGTTGAAGGTCTGGTGCCGTTCCCGCGATTTCCAGAGTCGTCGGAGTCCGGCCGAAATCCTGAACCGTAGAAGGCAGTTCCATTGTCCCGTGAAGATGAAATTCGTTCTTGTCCTGGACGATGTCGGCTGACCGCAAAATCGCTCTGCCCTGTTCTGCTGACACGTCGATTATGCCCGTATCGAAATGAATTTCAGGCCGATCGACATCGTTAATTTGCGCCGACATCGCCCCACTCCACGTGCGGGGAACATCGATGGTCCCCGCTCCATCAATGGCGAGTCGCTCGATTTTGCCGGAAAGAGAATCCGCCGGCAAAAACAAGAATTTGTTCAAAGATTCCGCTGCAATTTTTTGCGCAGCCACGTTTACTTTTGTGTTCAACGAAGAGCCTGTTTCGGTTAACGCACCCGACGCGGATAATTGGCCGCCGCTAATCGCGCAATCGAGTTTGAATTCTAGCGTTTTGTCGTCGATGCGCGATGCATCAACGTTTAAGAGACGGATCTGTTCCTGGTCGCTCAGAATCAGATCACGCAAAGCAAGGTTCTTGTTCGAGTAAGAAGTTTTCCCGGAAATTCTGGACCAACCGTCACCGGATGGAAGTTGCAGTTTTTCGATGCGGACGTCGCCTGGACTGCGCGGGTTCAAATCAAGGTCAACGTGTTCGACGACGAAGTCGTTAGGCTTGTTTCTGATAACCAGTGTTACGTCTGCCAATCGAATCCGCTCTGGAAATACCGAAGGCAACGTCAGCTTTTGTTTCGGACGCGGTTTGCGTAGCGGCGCTCTCGCCGGATTCAACACAACCTGCGCAGAACGCAGTTCGACATCTTCCAAAAAGTGAGAGAGCCCATGTCGCGTCAATCCGAACAAACTGTAATCAACATATAACTGATCGATATCGATCGATTCGATAGCTGATGCCCCCGTCGGTAAGGCGCGAAAGTTTCGTACAGTCAGATGGCTAAAAGGATTGCCTTCGAGCCGAAAGTCGATCTTTAGATTTTCTCGCGCAGCGTACCGCAGTACGATCTGCCGCCCGATTGCCAGCAAAATTGGACGATGAAAAATGATCAGGAGTGCCGCGCACACAGCGAGGCCTATCAACACACGATGCCAAATCCGACCGGGGCGCAGCACCTCTTTCTGATCGTTTTCGGCCACCACAACGATTGTATTGCCGCCTTCCGAGAGAGCAAATATCTGATTCCTCGCCGACCTTCGACTTCATCATTGCGTGCCGAGACCTATAGCGTGACGCTTTCCAAGTTCCCGAATAATGAATCCGGACAAGCTTTTTGATTACCTCGAGGGCAGGCTACCTGCGACAGAGCGCGCCGCGCTAGAACAGCGATTGCTCTCAGACAAACCGCTGCAACACGAGCTGGCGGTGGCGCGCCAGATTCATGCGGGAATGCGCGGCGATTCTCGTGAGGTTCTGTTGCCACCACGATCCGATGTGACGGAGCAAGGCCGTAAAATGGCCCTTCGCGTAGGCGCGGCATTCATAGTCCTCATGGCGGTCAACGTTGGCATCGGTCTTTGGTTAATCGCCAGACACGAAACAAAGAACCCGAATCGGGCGTTGCTGGAAAAGCAAATGCGGGAGCAGATCACGAATTCTTTGGAGCACGCAGCGGCGACCTTCACACCTGCGCCGCTGGGTGTTGGCGAAATCGTGGTTCCCGCAGTAGCTGGGAAACTGGAGACAGTTGCTGACGAAGTGGTCACCATCGCAACTC
>Ga0193735_1000213_pt1 | contig 18697 bp, 16 predicted proteins | sample U1m2metaG_FD_145080 | JGI IMG/M metagenome (GOLD analysis project Ga0193735, IMG submission 145080) | Soil microbial communities from a riparian zone of the East river system, Colorado, United States - U1m2 | ecosystem: Environmental > Terrestrial > Soil > Riparian zone | place: USA: East River... | reverse complement strand
TTTTAACAGTTGAGAGCGAGGTCGCAGCGCAAATCGCGGACGCCTTGAAAGCGAATCTCTCGCCGAGCGAATCGCATGTCCTGGCCGCTACGCGGACAGAGAATACGGAAGCTTATGATTTTTTCCTACGCGGTCAGTATGAGTTTCACCAGGCAGAGAGCAGTCTGGCCGCAGACGCCTACGATCGTGCCGACGCGTTTTACCGACAGGCGCTGGCACGCGATCCAGACTTTGCCGAGGCCGCCGCGGAGCTCGCACGAAATCGACTATCGCGACACTGGTTCGTGTCTCCTTTGGCGCCAGCGGAATTAGAGGAGGTGAAGTCGCTCATTGACCGCGCTCTGGCGCTGGCTCCAAATTCTCCGGAAGCGCACTTTGCGCTGGGATTATTCTTTTATTGGGGTCATCGCCAATACGAGAACGCGCTGGCAGAGTTCAATCGCACGTTGGAATTGCAACCTAACAACGCCGACGCGCGGGCGTTTTGCGCTTGGGTTTATCGCCGGCGCGGTGAATGGGAGCGCTCGCTGGCCGATTCTCAACGAGCGGAGGAGCTCAACCCGCGTGACGCCAGCATCCCGTCCAATATCGGAGTGACATACAATGTATTGCGTCTGTGGAAGGATGCGGAGCGAGCCGAATTGCGAGCTCTCGCCATCGATCCGCACAACACGCAGGCAGCGATGTTCCTTGTCCTCACTCGCCTCGCCACGACGGGCGATGTCAACTCGGCCCGGCGAGCACTCGATGATTTTCCAGACGTGATCAAAGGCATCCCCGGCGGCGCCGGCGGCCCCCGTGGTGCTACCGGAGCTGGCGACATTGGCGCAGTCATTGGCTGGCCGGCTTACCTCGACGTGACCGAAAGACGTTTCACCGATGCTTTTCAAGCTGTCGAGAAGAGGGTGGTCAACGACGATCGCGCGCATCTTCAACAGCTTGCCGGGCGTGTCGCCATTCGCGTGCTGGCGGGAGAGCCTGAGGCAGCCAAATCAATGGGAGAAGAAGCGCTGCCGTTACTCGAGGCCAGATTTAGAGAGCGACCGGATGACACTTTCACGATGACGGAGCTATCTTGGGTTTACCTCGCCCTGGGACGCAATGCCGATGCGCTGCGCCTTTCTAGACAAGCGGCGGATACAATCTCCATCGAAAAGGATGCGCTGGCGGGCGCAAGTTTCCAGATCGGGCTCGCGCAAATCGAGGCACGTGCGGGCGCACCCGAGGACGCTATTAAGAGGCTTCGCCGTTTGCTCTCAATCCCGGCGGGCGGCGTAGCGTCCATCGCTGCTTTGAAGATCGACCCGGTCTGGGATCCGATCCGTAACCGTCCTGATTTCCAGCAACTGCTCTCGGGTCCGGAGAAAATCGGACCTAACAAGTAATAGGGAGTGGATCTTCGGAACTGCTGTGCCGAACTAAAGCGACGCGCATCAACCGACTGATGCAATCAAAGAGCGAAACCGAAGACTACGACACGTAAACTCAACTAAAGCCATTCGCCAGCCGAAGGTATTTAAGTCTAAGGGTCGGTACGACCTTCTCCGGAAGGGACAGATTAGACTAGGGGCGCCAGTCGCGGTAAGCATCGTACGCGCCCAGGGCGAGACTGGTTCGGGCTTTGCTATGCCGGTCGATCTGTTCGGCGAGCCACTGAAACCATTCCCAATTTTTTTTCGAACCTGCGCACTCACGTTCGTATTCAACGTAGCCGTGCAAATTGCGCCAAGCGATGCGCACTGTGCGGCCCAGTAGTTCATCGACTACGTTCAACGGAACCATGCGCGCGAACACCGCATAGCCCACAGATTCGAGAATGCAAGCTATGGATTGGACGGCTTGAAAAAGACGCGGATCGGCCTCGATTTGTGAGGCAGTGGTGCCCTCGGAAATTGCCTGAACGAGGGTCATCGATTGCATCCACGCCGGGGTTAAAATCGCCTGGACAGCTACGAAGGCTGCACGCTCCTCGCGTTCCTGGCGAGCGCGCCGCATCTCGATCAATCCGAAAACGACAGCCGTCAATACCGTGAGGGCCGTCGCAATGTTTGCAACGGTCGAAAGATCCACTGCGGCAATTTGCTCAAACGCCTCCTTTGATGTCACGCAAATTTGCTCTCGCACGATACGTGGAAGGTTCGACACGAGTTGAGCGGGCTCGCTATTCTTTAACATCGCGCGCGGGGTTGTGCGTTTCGACAAGGCTGCCGGTCGGATCGATTGCGCCGGACATGAATCTAAGCGCCGACCGCGTCGGTAATCGTATCCCGCGGCCACTCAACGATGTCCGAGCTGGCGATAGACGAGTCGAGGTTTTGGGCGATTGTCCATCCAGCAGAATCTGACCTGATATGACCGGCTTCTTTGAGGAGTTACAGCGGCGGAAGGTGTATCGCGTCGCCGCGGCTTACATCATCGCTGCGGGATTCATAATTCAAATTGGGTCGGCAGTTTTTCCGGCATGGGAGTTGCCAAACTGGACGTTGCGCTTTGTGGTGGTGCTCTTGCTGATTGGTTTTCCGATCGCCCTGATCCTTGCCTGGGCCTACGATGTGACACCGCAAGGGATTCAGGCCACGCCCGCTGCGCCCGGAACACACCGACGACGAAATATTATTGCTCTTACTGCAATCGGGCTCGCGATTTCTGCGGTCGCCGGATTTTTCCTGTTTCCTCGCGCTTCCGGACGCATCGTCGAAAAGTCGATTGCCGTCCTGCCCTTTCAAAGCCTGAGCGATGAAAAGGAAAATGCCTATTTTGCCGACGGCATCCAGGACGATATCCTGACCAATCTTTCAAAGATCGGCGATCTAAAGGTCATCTCGCGGATGTCAGTGATGTCATATCGTGGCGATGCCTTGCGTAACGCGCGCGAAATCGGGAAAGCACTTGGAGTAGGCGCACTTCTGGAAGGCAGCGTCCGTCGCGCTGGTAATCGCGTCCGGGTGAGCGTGCAGCTGATCAACGCGAATAACGATGAGCATATCTGGGCGGAAGACTACGACCGCGATTTAACGGACGTCTTTGCAATTCAAACCGATCTCGCGCAAAAAATTGCCTCGGCCCTCCAAGCGAAACTCTCCTCGAACGAAAAAGAATGGCTTGATCGCCAACCGACACAAAATCCGAATGCTTATTTGCTTTTTATTCAGGCGCACGACTACGCGAATCGACCAGATCATTTGCGCGACGATTCGTTAAAGGCCGAGGAGCTTTTCGAACAAGCGATCAAGCTCGATCCAAAATTTGCAGCTGCTTTTGCCGGGCTCTCGATGGTGGAGAGCTGGATGTATCACAGTTTCGAGCCGACACCGGCTCGTCGAGAAAAAGCGCGTCTCAATGCCGATGAATCCCTGCGCTTGCAACCGAATCTTCCGGAGGGGCATCTCGCGCTCGGTTTTTCCTATTATTATGGCGATCGCGATTACGAGCGCGCCCTCGCTGAATTTGAGATTGCGAAGCGTGACTTGCCGAATGAAGCACAGGCCTATATGGCCATAGGCGCCATCCAGCGACGTCAGGGCAAGTGGACTGAATCAACCGCGAATTTGGAAAAGGCTGCCACGCTCGATCCGAAAAACGTAAGCGTACTGACCAACCTTGGTTACAGTTACATGGCTCTGCGCAATTTCGAAGCCGCCGACAAGGTTTTTGATCGCCTCGCCGCTGCAGCCCCGCAGTCATTACAGGCGGCTTTGATGAAAGGAGGAATGGCGGTGCTTTGGAAAGGCGATCTTAGCGTGGCCGAAAAACAACTTTCTTCAGTTCCGCCGGAAACCGACCCGGGTGGCCTGATGACTTGGGTGCGGGTTTGGTGCCTGACGCTACAGCGGAAGTTTCCCGAGGCCCTTCAGGTCTTAGAAAAATTTCGCGGTGAAACAATGTTTACTACCACTACCGCGCCATCCCCAAAGGCTTTCGTGGAAGGCATGATTCACCTGCTGCAAGGCGATAATGCCACGGCGCAGGCAGAATTCGAGCGCGCCCGCGTGATTTCGGAAAAGTCGCTGCAGGAAGTTCCCGAAGACCCTGCTAGACACGCCCAGCATGGACTTATTCTTGCGGCATTAGGTCGAAAACAGGAGGCGATCGCCGAAGGCAAGCGTGCGGTCGAATTGTTACCCGAATCCCAGGACGCCTTTGATGGACCGCAAGGAACAGCCGCGCTCGCCCAGATTTATGCCTGGACTGGTGAATCTGATGAAGCATTTGGCCTGCTCGATCATTTGCTCGGAATTCCAAACGGCCTCACGATTCCAATGCTCAAGCTCGATCCGCTGTGGGACCCGTTGCGCAAAGATCCTCGCTTCCAAGCGCTGATCGACAAACACGCGCCCAGCCGCTAACGCGACATTTAGATTCGCTGCGTTTGCAACGCGTAGATCTCAATCGACGCGTGGCAAGAATTCTTCGCGCAAGATTTTACCGTTCTTCACCGTGTAAACGCCGACTTCCGACATTTGTCGGCGTTGCTTGGAACTCTTGTCCGTAACATCGGCGTCGTATTGCACGACGAATCGATCGTGCGCAACGAACGGCTCGCCGACGTCGAAGCTGTGGATTTCCATCGCCTTCACCCACCAATCGATTTTGCCGCGGACGCCTTCTTTTCCGCGGGTTTCCGGTGAACCGCCACCGGCGCTGTACGCTTCCACGCTGACGATATTGTCATCGTAAAGGTCGAGCGCTTCGTACCACGCCTGCTTGCGAACCAATTCCACTACCTTCTTGGCAACTTCTTCAGTATTCATCTTTTCCTCCTAGCCTTTGTTTTACTTGCTGACAAATTGTAGGCGCCTGTGCCAGCCATCATTGTGACGATCGGTTTATAGAAGCCGATCGATCGCGCCTGCCGCCACAATGATGGGCCACGCTGAAAGCGCCAGCAGCGCCCCGAAGAGCAACGCTTCAATCGCAAACTGCAGGTGATTCTCGTCCGCGAAAAAATCGCGGGCGAATTGGAGAACAAATCGTCTTCGTGATGTTCGAACTCGTTTTTCTTTCGAAACATTCCGTTTGATGGTGATTACACGCATGTTTCAACGTAGTGACTGGCTATCTCGCGTCAGGTTACGAATTGTCAAAAGCGCGTAACAAGCCGATGACAGCTCCAACCAGCGAAGCTGATCAATGACGAATGACCCGCCTTCGCGCACCCGACGTGGCACGCTAAATGACGAAGCACGAAGGAATGACGAACACCGAATTGCGATGTGTGATTTAGACCTGCTGATTTCTGATCCTCATTTGAGCTTCGACATTAATTCGACATTCATCATTTGGGTTTCGGCATTCAGCCCCGATGGCGCTACAGGCACTCTTCTTTGCGTGGAGGCGGAGGATGGGTCGTAAGCGACCATGGAAAGAATACCGTCGTCGCCCTCCACAAGCGCTGTGCAGCTTTCGACCCAATCGCCGCAGTTGTAATAACTGACTTTGCCGAATTCGCGGATAGCTGCGCTATGGATATGGCCGCAGAGCACTGCGTCCACGTCATAGCGGTCCGCATAATGCGCCACAGCAGCCTCGAATTTGCCGATGAAGCTGACCGCGTCTTTCACCCGCCGCTTGGCGTAAGCGCTCAGCGACCAGTAGCCGAGACCGAAGCGGCGCCTGACGAAATTAATCAGGGGATTGAGCGACAGCAAAAATTGATAACCAACATCGCCGGCGAATGCGAGCCATCCCATCCGGCCGCTGCCGGACACCACCACATCGAGTTCGTGGCCGTGAATGGTTAAAATGCGTTCCCCAGAGGCGGTCAGGTGAATTGCTCTCTGCTTGATCTCGATGTTGCCGTAGATCCCACAGAAGTCTGTCACCAGCTCGTCGTGATTTCCCGGGATGTAAATTACATGCGTGCCCTTGCGAGCTTTGCGCAGAATTTTTTGGATCACGTCGTTGTGCTGCTGCGGCCAGTAAATTCCGCGACGCAGCGACCAAATATCGATGAGGTCGCCCACGATATAGAGCGTATCAAAATCGTTCTCGCGCAGAAAGTCCAGCAGAGCACCGGCGTTGCAGCCGCGTGTACCAAGGTGCGCATCGGAGATCCACGCGGCGCGATAACGTCTCGGCGCCAGGAAGTCCTCAGCGGATTCGCCAAATGTGAATCGCTGTTGAGCCGCGAAAGGCCGCTCTGAACTCTTTCGAGGAAAAGTGAACGCCTGCATTCCGGGTCAAGAGCAAGCGTATGAACAACGCGGTACAGTGACAAAAAAATTACTGTTACGTTTCTGTGGCGAGAATAACCAATGTAGTTGAAAAACCCGCCGGGGGGCTTTCCCGGCGCACTTTGATAACCAACCAAACTTTGCTTAGCTCGTCGAAATTGCGATTAGAACATCAACTGCATCCGGCCAATGACTTCGTCGAAATCGTCCTTCCCGAATTCTGGATTCGCTTCGCGGAAATCGGACCACGTATGGATGTAGTTCACCATCAGCTTGAGGTCGTCGCCGCGGATGTAATAGTTCAGGCCGGCAACAATTGACGAGATGCCGTCATTACCTTTTTGCCCGGGGTTTAAGTGTTGCCATTGAACCACAGCCTGAAGCTTTTTCGGAATCAGGAAATAGCCGCCGGTTACGTAGAACCCGTCCGTCGTGAATCTGTCAAACCCCGGAGGCACGCCGTTGACGGTGCGAGGATGGACTCTTTCCTGAAGAAACTCACCGATCAGATCAAACGGACCCATCTTCAGCCATGCGTCCACGCTCCACGCGGTCCGCTCATCCGCTCCGGGGAGAACGAACGGCGAAAGAGAACCGTCCGAATTCACCAGTAGATTCAAGCTTTGCGAGATATTTGTTCCCTTATCATCGCGGCTGTTCAAAATGTCCGCGCCGAGCTTGAGGAAGGATCCCTTTCCGAAAACGTCCTTGAACAAGGTCGACTCCAGCCTGCCCACATACATGAAGTTGTTGTTGTCGTTATTGGTGATGTTCCGGCCGTTTCCGTTGAAGATACCAGCGTAATAGGTCAGGAAATCAGCCTGATCAGGTCCAATGAGCGCCAATGGTTTTCCCCAGAGCTGAATGCCAACCTGTCGCTCGGGTGTAATCGCGCCGGTCGGAAGAGTTCGCTCGATCGTGTATAGCGTCGTGTCCGGAGTTAGCTGGTCCAAGCCAAATGGCGCTTTCCACTGGCCCATCTTGACCTGCGCCCAGGGGAATTGGTGCCAGTTGATGAAAATGTCGGTCGCCTCGAATGCGGTTCGGTTCGAATTGAGTCCGTCGCTGTTTTCAAAGTCGCCTTCTACCTTGAAATCAAATTGCTCGGCAAAGTCGCCGGTGAGATTGATACGCGCGCGGCGCAGACGAAACCGATCTTTCAAGGCGGTCTGGCCAAAACGGCCTTCGAACGCCGAGACATCACCGTCTTCGAAATTCATCTGGACGAAGCCACCCAGCACCAGTTTCAATTCTGGTCCGCGCTGCTGCACGTAAACCGGCGGCTTCTCTTCCACGACGGCTTTCTCGACATACGTTTTCCCGTCGTACGTCACCTTGGTTTTAATCTTCTCGTCCGCAGGATTCGAAGCGACGTGTTTGGACTTCAGGCTGTTGACTTCCGCTTTCAGTTCGGCGTTTTGTTTTTGCAGCAGTTCCACGGCGCGCTCGAGTTTTTCGAGCCGCGCACTCTCAGATGATGACTCTGCGCGCAGCGGCTGCGCCCTTAGCAACGCAATTGCAGCCAGGCTCACGCCCGCTGCCCGTAACGCGAATTTCTTAATGAACATGACGTTTCTCCTTATGGTTAATGGTTGGGATCGAGAAGTAGAACCGCTCGGTTACCAACTGCCTATCCGAACGGGGGCGACGCTAGAAGCCCTTTGTGACAGGCGTATGACGAAAGTGTGACGATTCGGCAAACTTTCCGATCGCATGCCGAAGCGATTGTGTGAATCGCTGTAGAAGTATTGCAATTTAACGCGCGGGCGAGTTGATTGCGTATTCCATGGAAACCGGCGCTGGCAGGAAAATCCTGATCGTTGAGGATGAGAGCGACGTTGCAGATCTTCTTACGCTGAACTTCCGCAAGGCGGGCTTCAAGATTTCGACTGCTGCCGATGGCGCAAGCGGTTTGCAGAAGGCGCGCGAGGACAGACCGGATTTCATCGTTCTTGATCTAATGTTGCCAAAAATGTCGGGACTCGAAGTCTGCAAAATTTTGAAGAACGACACGGCGACGAGTCACATTCCGATTCTGATGTTAACGGCGAAAGCAGAAGAGATTGATCGCATCGTCGGTCTGGAATTCGGCGCCGACGATTACGTGACAAAACCATTCAGCCCGCGCGAAATCCTGCTGCGGATTCGGGCAATTTTGCGACGCGGCGAAACACCGGGCGAAAGCCTAAAAGCTGGCCCGATTTCGATCGACCCTGCGCGCCATGAGGTTCGCGTTAACGGCAAGCAGGTGCGTCTCACGAGCCTGGAGTTCAAATTGTTGCAGACGTTGATGCAACGCCGGGGCCGGGTTCAGGACCGCGACCGGTTGCTTAACGAAGTTTGGGGCTACGAAAGCGTGATCGACACCCGCACAGTGGATACACACGTGCGCCGCTTGCGTGAAAAACTCGGCAAAGTCGGTGACGCGATTGAAACCGTGCGCGGTTTCGGCTATCGGCTACGAGACGATTACCGGACATGAGTTGGCTTCTGCTTTGCGCGATGGTGGCAGCCACAATCGCGCTTGCCCTGATCGCGTGGCGCAAATGGATCGCGCCATGGCAGGAAGTGGAAGAGCTCGTCACTCAAATCGCGCGCGGTGAGCGGCCGCGCACCTTTCTGGTTCGCGACGGCGCACAAGCTCAGCGTATCGGCCTGGCCTTGGAAAAAATTTTTGATGATCTAAGGCAGCTCGATAAGCAGGTCGCCAAGCGTGAGTCGGGGTTGCAGACGATCTTTTCTGCAATGCAGGATGCTCTCCTCGTGGTCGACTCCGACCGGCGCGTCGTTTTAGCTAACGAAGCATTTCGAAAACTTTTCGCGCTGCCGGAAATTTCACCGGGCACGCCCCTGCTGGATAGCGTGCGCGATGCCACGCTCGATCAAGTGATTGGTGGTGCTTTCGGTGGCGGCCAGCCGGTTCGCAGCGAGTTGGCTTTGGATGGTTCACAAATCGAGCTCCACGCCATCGCGACAAGAAATGAGGCGGGCGAGATTACCGGAGCACTCGTTTTGTTTCACGAAATCACTGAGCTTAAGAAAATGGATCAGGTGCGGCGGGATTTCGTCGCCAACGTCTCGCACGAATTGCGCACGCCATTGTCGATCTTGCGCGGCTACATCGAGACTTTGATCGAGACCCCAGATACGTCGCGCAAGGAACTCTCACGAATTCTCGGAGTGATGAGGCGCCATTCCAATCGCCTCGATTTGCTGGCCGAGGATTTGCTTATCCTTGCGCAATTGGAATCAGCCAATCCGAATCTGCAATTGGACGACGTCGAGCTGTCGAGCTTCTTCGAAGAATTGATTCGCGATTGGGAAAAGAAACTCGCAAACAAACAGCTCAACGTAACCGTCGACGTTGCGCCCGACTTGCCCACGATTCGCGCCGACCGGGGACGGCTGCAGGAAGCCCTCTACAATTTGCTGGATAACGCGGTGAAATATTCGCGTGAGCACGGCGAGATTACGCTAGTGGCTCGGCGGCGCGACCAACAAATCGTGCTGAGTGTGAGCGACAACGGCATTGGCATCAGCAAAGACGATTTGCCCCGCATTTTTGAGCGATTCTACCGCGTCGACAAGGCGCGCAGCCATGACAGCGTTCGAGGCACAGGCCTTGGCCTTGCGATTGTGAAACATATCGCGCAGCTCCATGGCGGCCACGTCGAAGCAGAGAGCGAAATCGAAAAAGGCACGACCATTCACGTGGTTCTGCCAATTGTCACACAAACGTAACAGTAAAGGTTTTGACCGGCTGAATCGGCCTGCGGCAACTTCGTCGCATGACCAAACTACCGAGAATTCTTGGGCTAACGATCGCGTTGGGATTGAGCGCGAGCGCTTCGGCGCAAATGATGATAAACGGCGCGGGCGCGACGTTCCCGTATCCGATTTACTCCAAGTGGTTCGATGAATACGCGAAGGTCGATCCTTCCGTGCGTTTCAACTATCAATCGATCGGTTCCGGCGGCGGGCAGAAGCAAATCTTGGCGCAAACGGTCGACTTCGGCGCGTCGGACGGGCCGATGAGCGACGACAATCTGAGCAAAGCGCCCGGGAAGATCTTGCATATCCCGACCGTAGCCGGCGCGGTGGTGATCACTTACAACCTTGATGGCAATCCGGCGCTCAAACTCGATGGCGACACGATTGCGAATATTTTTCTGGGCAAAATCAAAAACTGGAATGATCCAAAGATCGCGGCATCAAATCCTGGAGCAAAGCTGCCGGACAAAGAAATCGTGGTCGTGCACCGCTCCGATGGCAGCGGGACGACGTTCATTTTCACCGATTACCTGAGCAAGACCAGCGGGGAATGGAAGGAAAAGGCCGGCAATAATACATCGGTCAACTGGCCGACTGGCATCGGTGGCAAAGGCAACGAAGGGGTGGCCGGGCAAGTGAAGCAGACGCCTGGAGCGCTCGGCTACGTCGAGTTGATCTATGCGACTCAAAACAAGATGCCCTATGCCGAGATCAAGAACGCAACTGGCGAATTTATGAAACCGACGCTTGAATCGATCACCGCTGCGCTGGCGACAGCAGATATTCCGGATGACTTCCGTTTTTCGATGACGAACGCGCCGGGCAAGGACGCATATCCGATCGCCGGCGCGACCTGGTTGTTGGTTTACCAGCAACAGAAGGACGCGGCTAAAGGAAAGAAACTGGTGGAATTTCTGAAATGGTCGCTGACGGATGGCGAAAAAATGGCCAAGGATCTCCAATATGCGCCCCTGCCTGAGAGCGTGCAGCAGCGCGTCCTGACACGGATCGGCGAGATCAAGATGTAACTCGCGGGCATGGAGATCGCCATACCGCCAGACCCGAAAGCCTTCGGGGCACCAGATGATCCGCGATTGGTAGAGCGCGCGATGGCGCCACCGTCGCGCTTTGGGGACAAGGCGTTCCAGTGGCTCACCTTGGCGATGGCGCTGACGGTGGTCGTGCTCGTCGTCCTGACTGGCTGGCAGCTCTGGCGGGGATCGTCACTGGCGATCCAAAAATTTGGACTCCATTTCCTCGTTACATCCACCTGGGACCCGGTTGCGGAGCAATTCGGCGCGCTGCCGTTTATTTACGGAACGCTGGTCTCGTCATTGATTGCCTTGCTCATCGCGGTGCCATTGAGCATTGCGACTGCGGTTTATTTGACCGAGCTCGCTCCACTCTGGATTCGCCAGCCGCTGGTTTCCTTGATTGAAATGCTGGCGGCGATTCCAAGCGTAATCCTCGGATTATGGGGCATCTTTGTCATGGTCCCATGGTTGCGGGATTATCCGTTTCCATCACGGAAACGGCTGTTCGGCTGGACGCCATTCTTCAGCGGGCCGATCTACGGTACCAGCATGCTGGCCGGCGGAATTATCATAGCCATCATGATTTTGCCAATTATCACGTCGGTCTCCCGCGAAATTTTGCGCAGCGTTCCGGACTTGCAACGCGAGGCCGCCTACGCTCTGGGTGCGACCCGGTGGGAGGTGACCCGGATTGCGGTTCTGAGCTACGCGAGAAAAGGATTGTTCGGCGCGGTTATTCTCGGTCTCGGGCGCGCGCTTGGCGAAACGATGGCGGTCACCATGGTGATCGGCAACACCCCGCAGATTGCCGCGTCACTGTTTAAGCCCGGTTACACGCTTGCCAGCGTGATCGCCAATGAGTTCACCGAAGCGACCACCGACATCTATCTTGGGGCATTATTCGAAATCGGGCTGGTGCTGTTCGGCGTCACTATTGTAGTGAATCTGATTGCGCAAGTTCTTCTCAAAACGATGACGACAAGCACGTCAGCAACACGCGCGGTGCAATGACAAAGGATTCCAGCCGCACAGACAATCATCACTCGCGCAAGATTAAGAATGCGCTGGCTTCGACGACGACCTTTGTTTCCGCGGTGCTGGTGATCGCGCCGCTCGGTTTGGTCTTTTTTTATCTTCTCGTCAACGGCGCGAGCTCTGTGAACTGGGATTTTTTCACACATCTGCCGAAGCCGGTCGGAGAGGCTGGCGGGGGAATGGCGAATGCGATTGTCGGCTCGCTGGAATTGCTCGCCCTCGCTGGCGCGATAGGCATTCCGGTCGGCGTTTTAGGTGGAGTTTACCTCGCGGAGTACGGCTCGGCGCGCATCAATTCCGTCCTTCGGTTCCTGGCCGACGTACTTAATGGCGTACCATCGATCACATGGGGCGTGGTCGTATATGGACTCGTCGTGTTGCGGTTCAAAGGCTTCTCCGCTTATGCTGGCGGCCTGGCACTGGGCTTGATCATGATTCCACTCATTCTGCGCACGACTGAGGAAGTGATTCTGCTGGTGCCAAACGGATATCGTGAGGCTGCACTCGCGCTCGGTGTCAGCCGGTGGAAAACAATTGTGCACATTGTAATGAAGACTGCGTCCAAAGGAATCATCACCGGCATTTTGCTGGCGTTAGCACGGATCGGTGGCGAGACCGCACCGCTCCTTTTCACCGCTTTCGGCAACCGCTTTTGGAACCACAGCTTAAGCCAGCCGATTGCGGCGCTTCCGCTGCAGATTTTTACTTACGCCATCTCGCCCTACGACGACTGGCATCGTCAGGCCTGGGCCGGCGCGCTAGTGCTCGTCACGGGCGTTTTTTGCGTTAACGTACTGGTTAGATTTTTGACTCGCGGGCGGGCGGTGTCCGTTGTCTAGAACGTTCGCGAATGGATAATTTAGTTATGGAAACACCCGAGCGAAGCGTGATGGAGCGCGTCGAACCGCCTGCGCAGCCGCCCCCCAGCGTTGAGCCTGCGCCACCGTTAACTTTTCGGGTTAAGAATCTATCGATCTGGTACGGCGAGAAGCGCGCTATCGATAATGTGACGCTGGACATCGCTTCCAACGCAGTGACGGCGATCATCGGACCGAGCGGTTGCGGCAAATCAACTTTTATTCGCTCTCTCAATCGCATGCATGAGCTCGTGCCCAAGACGCGCGTCGAAGGAACGGTCCTTCTTCACGGCGAGGATCTGTATTCCAAAACCGTTGATCCAGCGATTGTTCGCCGCCGGGTTGGCATGGTCTTCCAAAAATCGAATCCGTTTCCGACGATGACGATTGGCGAGAACGTAATCGTTGGCTTGCGCTTGAACGGAGTGCGCAACCAGAAATTCCTTAATGAGCGCTTGGAAAGATCGCTGCGCATGGCTGCTCTTTGGGACGAAGTGAAAGATGATTTGCACAAACCGGGCACGAGCCTTTCCGGTGGGCAACAGCAGAGGCTTTGCATCGCGCGCGCGCTCGCCGTGGAGCCGGAAGTAATTTTGATGGACGAACCGTGTTCTGCGCTTGATCCGATCGCCACGGCGAAGATTGAGGAATTGATTTACGAACTCAAGGCCCAATACACAATTGTCACTGTGACGCATAACATGCAACAAGCCGGCCGCATCTCCGATTACACAGCTTTCTTTTATCTCGGAAGACTGATCGAGTTTGGGCCCACGACGACGATCTTCACAAATCCAACTGAACGACAGACGGAGGATTATATCACTGGCAGGTTCGGATAACTAATGAGGCGCGCCTTGCTGGCGCGCCACGTAGTAGAAGAGTAAGAGCAGGAGCTGATATTCGATGGTTACACCAAAACATATTCTTGGGACGTTCGACGAAGCGCTCGCTTCGCTGCGCAATAATGTGCTGATGATGTCCAGCCTGACCGAGCGCAGTTTAAATCGGGCGATGAAGGGATTGTTCGATCGCGATGACGATATTTGCGCACATGCAATTGCCGATGATGAAGAGATCGACCAGCTCGAGATACAGATCGATAAGGATGGCGTCGCAATTTTGCTGCGATTTCAGCCTGTGGCCTCCGATTTGCGGCGGGTCGTAGCCGCAATGAAACTTTCATCGAATCTGGAGCGTATGGCGGACCAGGCGACCACGATTGCGCGACGCGCTCGGAAATTGAATCAACATCCGCCGTTGCCGGAAGTCGAATTGATGAAGCCGCTCTATGAGGAAGCGATGTCGATGTTTAAGGACAGCGTTGATGCCTTCGTGCGTGAGGATGTCGACCTTGGACGTGCGATCGTTCCGCGCGACGAAAAGCTGGACGAGTTGAACCGCTTGGCCAGCCGCAAACTTATCGATCGCATGGCGCAGGACCCGGGGCAGTTGCGAGGCTACTTAAATCTGATTTTTATTGGCCGCTGCCTCGAACGCGTGGGCGATCATGCCACCAATATCGCCGAGGACGCCGTTTACGCCGCCGCAGCGGAAGACATCAGGCATCAGACTGCCGCGACCGCCGTCTGAACGACGGGCGTTGCGTATGCGCAGTTGATTGCCGATGTTGAAAGATGCCGGAAGCCACTGCTCGAACCGAAGAGGAAAGCAGCGCGGTTGCCGCTCCGGAGGTCGTACAAACCGCGCATGATCGATTTGGCGACCACAAAAATTTCATCAATCGCGAGCTGAGCTGGCTCGAGTTTAATCGCCGCGTTCTCGAAGAAGCGCAAGATCAGAGGCAACCGCTCATCGAGCGCGTCAAGTTTCTCACGATTGTCAGCTCGAATTTGGACGAGTTTTTTGAAATCCGGGTCGCCGGGATCAAACAGCAGATCGAGAGCGAGACGAGTGACGTTGGTCCTGACGGGTTGAGCCCCACAGAGGTATTCGATCGGATCCAGAAAACAGTGCGCCAACTGGTGGCGACCCAATGTGCACTTTGGAAAAATGAGTTGCAGCCGGAGCTGGCGAAGAAAGGGATCTACGTCCGCGAAATCGGGGAATTACCTGCGAAACGAGCAGCGTGGGCGCATCGTTATTTTCAACAGGAAGTTTTTCCAATGCTGACGCCGCTGGCAGTGGACGCCAGTCATCCATTCCCGCATCTGTTGAACCGCAGTCACAATTTACTCGTCCGCGCAAAGGCCGGGCGTCGTGGCGAGCCGCTGCATGCGATCGTGCAGGTGCCGCGGGTCGTGCCGCGATTGATCCTGATGCCTCGGGGCAAAGGCGCGGATGAACCGTGGGAGTATATCTATCTCGCCTCACTCATTAAACAGCATATCGGCGAATTGTTTCCAGGTTTGATCTTGGACGAGGTGCACGCGTTTCGAGTCACGCGTAACAGCGACCTCTACATCGACGATGAGGAAGCGGAAAATCTTTTGCGCACAATTGAACAGGAACTGCGGCGCTCGAGCCGCGGCGATGCTGTCCGCCTCGAAGTTGAAGCCGATTGTCCAAAGGATTTTCTCGAATTGCTGTTGCGGTTCTTTGAGCTGACAGAGGCAGACGCTTACAAACTCGACGGCCCGCTTTCCATGACGCATCTCATGCCGCTCGTGACGAATGATGCATTTGCCAAGCTCAAGGACCGCCCATTCCAGCCGGCGCGCGATCCGGCCCTGCCGCCGCATGTAGATTTTTTTGAAGTGTTACGACGGCAGGACGTGCTGTTGCATCATCCTTACGACAGCTTTGATCAGGTTGTCGAATTCATCGAGAAGGCGGCAACCGACCCGCAAGTGCTGGCGATCAAGATCACTCTCTATCGTACCAGCGGCGATTCGCCTATCGTTGAGGCGCTGATTGATGCGGCGAAGGCAGGAAAACAAGTCACCGCGATCGTGGAACTGCGCGCCCGCTTCGATGAGGCGATGAATATCCAATGGGCGCGGCGGCTCGAAGAAGCCGGCGCCCACGTCATCTATGGCGTGGTCGGGTTGAAAACGCACTGCAAAGCGCTGCTTATCGTCAGGCGCGATGCCGATCGGCTCCGGCATTATGTCCATCTCGGGACAGGCAATTATCACTCCCGTACCGCCCGTATTTACACAGACTTCAGTCTGCTTACCAGCGAACCACTGTTGACGGAGGAAGTGGCGACCGTGTTTAACACGCTGACCGGTCTTGCCGGTTATCCCGGTCTGAAAAAATTGATGGTCGCCCCGTTCGACATGCATAGCCGGCTTATCCAGTGCATCGAGCGCGAGCGCGATAACGCCCGCGCGGGCAAACCGGCGCGCATCGTCGCCAAACTGAATGCATTGGTCGATCAAGAGCTGATCGAAAAACTGTATGAGGCTTCATGCGCTGAGGTGACGATCGATCTTATCGTGCGCGGAATTTGTTGTCTGCGTCCGAAAATCCCCGGACTGAGCGAGAACATCCGCGTCATCAGCATCGTGGGCCGATTTCTGGAACACAGCCGCATCTCTTATTTCGAAAACGCTGGAGATCCGTCGGTTTACCTTTCCAGCGCGGATTGGATGCCGCGCAATTTCTTCCGCCGGATTGAAGTGGCGTTTCCAATCGAAACGCCTGTGCTCCGCGATCAGATTATCAATGACGTGATTCCAACTTTTCTGCACGATCGCGTGAAGGCCCGCGAGTTGCAGCCGGACGGCACCTACCGGCGCTTGATACCGGAAGGTCCGGAGCCGCGCCGACAGGCACAGTGGCAATTTCGCGAAGTGTCGCGCGAGCGCACAAAAAAGCTCACCGGATCGAAGAAAAAACCGCGCGCGGACAAATTAATTCCGATCAGCGTGGTACACCAGGAGTCGGCCGCGGCGGCGCCAACGTCGGAGAAGCCGTTCACCCCGTGAGATACGACGCACTCTCGAGGACACAATCGCACCGGCGGTCATCTAACGGGGTGAAGAAGAGAATTCTCGCCATCGACGTGGGCGGCTCGAACGTGAAGTTGATAATTTCCCGTTGGGAAAAACAAAAATTCAAATCCGGTCCGGGCCTGATGCCACGCGAAATGGTGGCTCAGATGAAACCGCTGCTGAAGGATTGGAGCTTCGACGCCGTCTCGATGGGATTTCCAGCACCGGTCCGCAACGGTCGCATCATGAGCGAACCCAAACATCTGGGTCCCGGATGGACGCGCTTCAATTTTGAGAAGCCCCTGGGCAAACCCATCCGGATCATTAACGATGCAGCCATGCAGGCCCTCGGCAGTTTCCACGGCGGGCGCATGTTATTCCTTGGACTCGGCACCGGGCTGGGATCAACATTGATTTGGGAGACGAACGTCCTGTCGTTGGAGCTCGGCGATCTCCCTTACGGCAATGGCGATACCATCGAGGATTACCTTGGCAAATCGGGAATGAAACAGCTTGGTGAAAAAGAATGGAAACGCGAAGTCCTTCGCGCGGTGTTGTTGTTAAAGAAGTCGCTTATTGCCGATTATGTCGTTCTTGGCGGCGGGAGTGCGAAGAAGTTCGACCAACTGCCGAACGGAATTGAGTTGGGGCACAACCGAAACGCTTTCCTCGGCGGCGTTCGCCTCTGGCAAACCGACCCGCGAACGCGCCGAGCGAAGTGGCAAATCATGTAGAGTGGTTAAAATGTTAAAAAGGTTACAACGTTACATTGTAGCAGCCTCATCTCTCTCCCATTTTAACCTTGTAACTCATTTAACTTTGTAACCATTCTTCACATGCAACTTTATTTCCTTCGTCATGGCGAGGCCGATTGGCCGGATTGGAAGAAATCTGATGATGAGCGCCCGTTGACCGATTTTGGTAAAAAAGAAGTGCGCGACGTGGCGAAATTTCTCGCACGCCTCAAGGTGCGACCGGATTTGATCGTCACCAGCCCGTTACCACGTGCAGCGCAAACTGCTGAGATCGCAGCCGATTATTTGAAACCGAAATTGCGGAAGGACGAATTGCTCGCGCCCGGCTTTGGAATGAGCGAGTTGGGGACCATACTCAAGCGACATCACTCAAAAGCCTTGATGCTGGTCGGTCACGAACCGGACTTTACCAACGTGATTTCGGGATTGACTGGCGCTTCGCTCAAGCTTTCGAAAGCAGGCGTCGCCTTGCTCGATGTCGATCCTGAGTCTCAAGAAGGAAGAGTTCTCTGGCTTTTCCCGCCAAAGTTCGCGCGAAAATCTAAGTGACGAGCGCTTCCGCCAGCGAGTGCGCTGATTTGCTTTCCCACTCTTGGAGCCAGCTCGTAACGCGAGAGCCGAAATCGCGCGGGCGTTCGGCGAAAAAGTGTTGAGCCAGCTCCGCCGCGCCACGCTGCAGATCGCTCTGGCTGACTTCAATAATAGCAAGCAACTTGTGACCTTCGCGCTGCCATTGCGATTTACCATGTTCGTTCCGCAATCTTGCGCCAAGAAAACTCAAATCGTGTGCACGACCCAGCAGATCAGCCAGCGAACGCAGGTCGTCGGCCAGGCTCTTTAGGACGACTGGATTAACCGGCCGGAGAATACGTAATTGGTACCAAAGTGTTTTCGCCCTGGTTCTAAACGCATGAAAATTTTCGGCGCTCGGATTCGCTGTTGCTTCCGCCAACGCTTGCCTGGCCTGCTTGTAGCTTGCCTGCACCGCACCACTGAGCTGCTTGCAGTTGAATTGCTCTAGAGTCCAGTGATTAAGGGCCGAGGCCGCCTGCTCCAACATTGGAACCGCCTGTGTTTGCCACTCCGCGAATGCGGCCATGAAATTTTCCAGTTCCAGCATGAGCATTGCCTCGAGTTTTTCGTAGGCGCCTCGGCCACTGCGTTGCGTGACTT
>Ga0193735_1000212_pt1 | contig 18700 bp, 18 predicted proteins | sample U1m2metaG_FD_145080 | JGI IMG/M metagenome (GOLD analysis project Ga0193735, IMG submission 145080) | Soil microbial communities from a riparian zone of the East river system, Colorado, United States - U1m2 | ecosystem: Environmental > Terrestrial > Soil > Riparian zone | place: USA: East River... | reverse complement strand
GGGCAAACTCCGGCTGGAAGGAAAAGATTATGTTGTGCGCGACGGCGACGTGATTCTCTTCCGATTTAACGTGTAACCGAACACCGAACTATCCTCACCTCAATCCTTTCGACGCTCCTCCCCGGTCGCGATCCCGTGAGAGCCGAACGCGAAGCGCCTGGTAAGAGTTCAGCCGTTCATTCGCCGAAGTACAGAATCCGGCCGCAATTTTCGCAGCTTACGATTTCTTTTCCCGCCCTGACTTGTGCCGCGGTGGCAGTCGTTACTTTCATGTGGCAACCGGTACAAACGCCATGCTCGATGGCAACGACAGCCGCATCTCCCTTACTTTTGAAGAGACGTTCGAAGCGACCGAGCAAATCCTCATCAATTTTTCCTGCCAACTCCGACCGCTCCTTGCTTAATCCCTGTAGCTGCGACTCCAAAGCTTTCGATTTTTCCTCCAAGTCAGCTGTTTGCCGTGCGATCGAGTTTTGAGCTGCGGTTGCTTTCTTTTCTTCTTCAGTCAAGTCTGCTTTGACCTTGTCGGCGAGCACCATCAGTTCCAACTCGTCGTCCTCTATCTTCCGAATTTCATTTTCATAACGCTCGATCTCATGTCCGATGGCCTGAAATTCATCATTCTTCCGTGTCTGATATTGCTGGGTCTTGAGCCGTGAGATCGTCTCGGTGCGAGTCCCGACGTCCAGTTCAAGTCTCTTGCGATCGATCTCCATCTGGCGCGCTCTCTGCTTGAGGCCTTCCACGCTCGCCTTGCTTGCTGCCAATTGCGCTTCCAAGCTGCTGCGCCGAAGCGGCACAGTCTCAATTTCGGTCCGAATCTGTCTGATCTTTTGATCTCGATCTTGGAGAATCAGTAGTTGTTCCAATTCGGAATGCACGCGCGCTGAAGTTATTGATTCAGCGGAGCGCCGTCAATCACTGCCCGGCAGCCTCAATTTGATTGAAGGCACTAAGGACTTGCTCTGGCCGCGCCCGCACCGCGATGTTGCCGGTGAGATTAACCCAGCGAACCGTTCTGCCAGAACTAATCAGAAACTCGGCCGGCCGCGCAATGTCCGCGCCTCTCGGTCCCGCCCCGGAATGCAACACATCGTAACGCCGAATGACTTCTGCTTTGGGATCGGAAAGCAGCGGGAACGTATAGCCGAGTTTTTGCGATTGCCGCAGGTTAATCTCAGGTGGATCGACGCTAATACCGACGACCCGGATGCCGCGCGCATCAAACTCCGCAAGCTTTTGCTGGAAACTCCGCAACTCGGAGTTGCAAAGCGGTCACCAAAAACCGCGATAGAAAATCAGTAGGGTACCCCTTGAGCCGGAAAGCAAATCGCCCAAGCCGACCGGCTGCTCGTTTTGATCCAGCAACATGAAGTCCGGCGCCGTTTCGCCAACGCGTGGCGCATGAGCGGAGAGCGGAACCTGACGCAGGACGTAAAAAATCTCGTAACAAAAAAACACGAAAAGCAAGAGAGCGATCGCTGTGAGGATCGAGCCGAAGATCTTACCACGATAAAGTTGTGGCCGGCCAAACGCGCGAAAGAGGCCGACGATCAACAACGCAACGCCAATTCCAAGGAGCAAAAGATTTGCCCATGGAAAATCGCGCGTGATCGGAAACTGGACGAAGAACCCGTAGGAGAACAATCCGACGACGGCGACGATGAAGCCGACCCAGATCGGCCAGTTCCGCTTGCGCTTCATGCCGATCTTCCCCTCGCCATTCGCAAAATCCAGCGATAGAGAATGAATGTCATCGCTGCGAATGTGACGCCGCCGAGGACGATTCCCGCAGTTTCAAATCCCGGACCGACCAACGCGAGCGGCGCGGGTTTGCTCGACAAGGATTTGATCACCGCAATCACGACCTGAATTATTCCTTCGCCAACGATCAGACCCGATGCGAGCAACACGCCAAGCTGCTTCGCGGCTTCGGGCTTGGAAGTGCGATCAGCTCGCCTGTCGTAGAACCAACCGGCAACGGCTCCGACAACAATCATCAAAGTGGCCGATGTGGGTAGATAAATTCCGAGACCGACCGCGAGCGGCGGAACGCGCGTGTGTTTGGTCGTGCGGGCAAGGATTTCATCCAGCAAAACAATTCCAACGCCGATCAGTGCGCCGATTTCGATCAAACTCCAATCGATGTCCGCGGCGATCACGCCTTTCGCGAGCGCTTGGATGAGGCCCGCTTGCGGTGCGGGCAATGGATGCGGACGAAGCTCGGCGCCAGGCGCACCAACGAAACCGTAGGTGTGATTCATAAGATCTAGCACCGGCGGAATAACCAGCGCCCCTGCGACGACACCAATCACCAGCGCGACTTGTTGCTTCCACGGCGTCGCATCAACCAACTGTCCGGTCTTGAGATCCTGAAGATTATTATTCGCAATCGCGGCGACGTTGAAAATTACCGCCGTAGTAAAAAGAGCGAACGCGATCAATGCCTTGCCGGAATCCGGCGACACGTACGGCTTAACGCCGATCACCAGGAGCAATGCCGCACCGATCACCACCAGAATTCCAATGCCGGATAACGGGCTGTTCGATGAACCGATCAGCCCGGCCATGTAGCCGCACACCGCCGACACGAAAAAGCTCATCAACACGATGTAGACGACGCCGCCAATGATGAGCGTCGGCAAATGCGCTCCGAGGCCGCTGCTGCTTCCGAAATCGCCCAGAAGCCAGCCGATCGGCAGCATGCAAGCGAGTGTGACCAAACCGACGATACCGATCGGAATGTCGCGTTCGGTAATCGGCAACGTGTCGGCTTTACCCGCTTTGCGCGCGCGCGACGCAGCCATCGCGCTGGCCAGACCACTGATCAGCGGCTTTGCCAGCTTCAACAAAGTCCAAATCGCAGAAATGCCGATCGCGCCGGCGCCAATGTATCTGACTTTGCCGCTCCACGCGCTGCGCGCGAGCGCAGCTACCGGTGTAGTGAAGTCATGGGCAAGGCCAGAATAATGCGGCACTCCCCAGCCCCAACCGATCAGCAAGCCGATCAGCATCGCGATGCCCACCGAGAGACCGACAAGGTGCCCGATCCCTAGCAACAAAAATGATAATGAGAAATCGTAGCCGCTGACCGCACCTTTCTTCCCGATGCGAAAATTTTGCACGACATCGGAAGCGAAGATTTGTGTCTCAATGATTAAGGCAAAAGCGGCGGACACAATTGATCCCCACAAAACTGCGAGCAGGCCGGCGCGGCCGTGTTCGATATCGTCAGCATGCTTCGAATCGTCGCTGCTGCCGATTTTCAAGACCTCGGCGCACGCGACCCCCTCCGGATAAGGTAAATCCGAGTTCGTCACCAACGCGCGACGCAATGGAATCGAATACATCACACCGAGAATTCCGCCGAGCGCGCAAATCCAAAACGAAGTCCAGAAAGGAAAATCGGTCCAGTAACCGATCATGATCAGTCCGGGCAAAACGAAAATGATCGACGAGAGTGTGCCCGCTGCCGAAGCGACCGTTTGTACGATGTTGTTTTCCTGGATCGTTGCGTCGCGAAAACTCCGCAGGATTGCCATCGAAATCACAGCCGCCGGGATTGATGTCGAAAAAGTGAGGGCAGCTTTGAGTCCGGCGTAAATGTTGGCCGCAGTGAAAACCAACGTGATGATGACGCCTATGATGATGCCGCGGATGGTGAGTTCCTTGCGCACAGAACTCGGAGAATAGTGTGCAACCACCGAACGGGTCAAGGCGCTGCAATCAGGCGCTGGGGCGGTTCCTGACTCAGCGGAGAATGGAGCGGGTGATCCCTACTCATTTCAAACTAAGAACACAGCCCCAACTCCCACCGGCTTTTGCTGAGATTGTCAGCAATTGTCTCCCAATACGTTCCATGGAATCGGCAGCTTATCACGGCGAACGCTTATGTGTTGACGCTGACTGCGCCTTGGCGATCTGGAGCAGCACCGTCGGCACCGCAAGCTGCAACGGCATAGCACGATTGTTCGGCTCCGAATAAAACAAATCCAGCTGGTCGCCCACTTCGTTAAAACTCGGCACACGCTCAAACGTCACGCCCTGCGCCCAGTTGGGATTCGCCACATTCACGTGATCCATGCATCCGATCACGTAACCCACTTTTATGCCCTCAGTCTGTCGTCGCCACCAGTGTCCGTTGTGGTCTTCCACGCCGGCACTGACCGCGGTAGCCATTGTGAACATCAGCAAGGTGATCAAGCGGCATCGGCTTCTCGCAGGACGAATCATTAGACCGTGATTTTCCTTTGTTCCTGTCGTTAGTAACAGATCAAATCCGGAACAACTTGCTGACCTAGATAGGGAAATTCTCGGCGATCTTTATTCTCTCTAAATTTCTCCGGCTCGCCGGGCCTGAATCCGATCCACCAGCCCGAATCCGTTCCGGTAGGTTCCAATCGGACGGCCTTGCCACTGTGATCGACCTTTAACGTACCGAATTTCTCTGTGACACCAATTGTCGGACCGCTTGGCGGTCGTGCGTCCTGATGGATGTTCGCAACACCATGAAAAAACAGTGTCCTTCCGTCTAGATAAGAGTAACTCATTTGTCGATGTTATTGTACGCGCCGCCGTATTCGCAACCTTCTGTTCCCGTAATTCGGCGTCTTTCGGCGGAAAAACCTAAATAAAATGGCGCGGTCCTCGCTTTTGACTAGATCGCCAACATTTCGCGGAGATAACAAACTCACTTTTCCAGTTTGAACGCCAGCGTCGCCAACGGCGTTGCATTCGCCACTCTGCTTGTTTGCGCGTCCGCCCCCTTCTTCCGCTACCCCTCGCAGCCGAGGACGCCCGCTCACCCCGCAGGCTGGAAGCCTGTGCTACTAGAACCTCTCCACCGGCGAGAGTGTTCGGTCTTGCGCGTTGCGCGCCTTGGCGCGCTCTTCCCCTAGCGTCGTGACGCGGAGATCCCAAATCTCATTGTCGATCTTACGAAACGCGGCTTCGGAGAATTGGTCGGGTGGCGTAAGATTTTCTTTAAAACGTGCCACGCTCTTCAGCGCGCGCTCAATTTGCTCGCGCGGCAATGTGCCCAGAATCCGGTGCACGTTTTCGATCTCGGGAATACGATGGCAAATCATGGCGAGATCATTTCCGGCGGCGACAACGAGACGAATAGTGTCCTCGAGCTGGTATCCGGTGAGAATCGCACCCATATCGAGATCGTCGGTCATGATGAGACCCTCGAAGCCAAGTTCGTTGCGCAACAAATCGGTGATGATACGCTGCGATAATGTGGCCGGCGTTTTCTTCGGCTCAAAGCACGGATACCAGCCATGGCAAATCATCATGCTGTCCACGTCGTCAACGAATTCTCGAAAGACGGCCAGCTCGTTTTGATCAAGTTGTTCGCGGGTGCGATCGATTCGCGGTAACTGGTAATGAGCATCTGAAGTCGCAGCGGAGTAACCCGGGAAATGTTTCCCGCAGCTTGCAATCCCCTGCCCTCTCATCGCCTCGTTAAATGCGCCGGCATTTCGCACGACTTGTTCGACCCCTTTACCGTAGCAACGGCCGCGCAACGAATTATCAGCGTCGTCATCAAATGAAATGTCGAGGACAGGACACAAATCTAAATTGAATCCAAAAAGCCGCAGCAAACGTCCAGTGATGTCGCCGTGACGCCGGATCAATTCCATATCGTCTTTGTCGCGCAATTGTTGCGCGTTCGGCGGCTCGTTGCCGATCAAACGCAATCGCGAAACGCGGCCGCCCTCCTGATCGATGGTGATGATCGGCTCGACTTCGCTCAGATCGCGCAAATCGTCAATCAGCTTTCGGAGTTGCGCGGCGCTTTCGATATTGCGACCGAAAAGAATGAACCCACTCGGTTGCACTTTGCGGAAAAGCCTGGCCGTCGCGGGCTCGAGCTCTTTTCCAGGCACACCCGTGATGATCAGTTGACCGAGCGAATCGCCTTTCATAGCTTCGCAACTTAGATGTCGATCGTCACAGCAGGAAACAAAAAACTGAAAAAGATCGGCATTTATGGCGGCTCATTCGATCCGATCCATCACGGTCATTTGATTTTGGCCCGCGAAGCGCGCGAGGCTTTGGATTTGGAAAAAGTAATTCTTGTTCCTGCCGCGGTCTCGCCGCTTAAAAGACGGGCTGCGGCAGCGAGCGGCGATATGCGATTAAAGATGTTGCGAGCTGCGATCGAAGGTGAAGAGGGATTTACAATTGACGATTGCGAGCTGCGCCGGCCACCCCCATCGTGGACGATCGATACGGTGTTGGAAATTGGGAAACGCGAAACCGACTCCGAGATTTATCTTCTCATCGGCGAAGATACCGTGGCAACTTTGGACCGTTGGCGGCGGTTCGACGAATTAAAGGAAATGGTGCGCTTTGTAGTCCTCGACCGCACGGGCTCACAAACGCTGTGCAATTACCGGATCGTGCGCCGGAAGATCGACATCTCAGCCACGGACATCAGAAAGAGAGTTGCGCGGGGACAATCGATCCATTATCTCGTACCGCCAGCGGTGGAGGAAATTATTCAGCGCGAAAAACTTTATCGGGGGCAATCGAAATAACGCCGGAAAACTTAGCAAAAACCTGCGCGGAACTCGCCTCGAACAAAAAGGCCGAGGACATCGTTGTGCTGGATTTGCGCGACATCTCGACGTTTACGGATTTTTTTGTGATCTGCTCCGGCACGTCCGAGCCTCAGCTGAAAGCGATTGCAAACGAAATCGAAGCGCGGTTGCGCGAAGACCATTCACTTCGTCCCGTAGCGATCGACGGATTTCCAGCCAGCCAATGGATGGTCCTCGACTACCTGCAAGTGGTTGTCCACATTTTTCACCAGGACAAGCGCGCTTACTACAGCCTGGAAGATTTATGGGGCGACGCGCCCCGCATAGAATGGGAAACGGCCCTCAAGAAGTGAGGCTGCCCCTGGCTGTGCCGAGGCTACGGCGGGCAGCCAAGCTGTCGTTCCTTGAAAGGTCAAGCCGCTACGATTTCGGCGTTGGCTTGGGCGGCGGCGGCGGACCTTTCGGTGCACCCTGCGGGACAGGCCCTGAAGCCTGCGGAGCAGGCGTCGGAGGCGGTTTAACTTCCAGCAGTTCTACGTCGAAAATCAGAGTCGCGTTCGCAGCGATGTCCGGACCGACGGACCGCTCGCCATATGCCAGGTTCGACGGGACGACGAACTGATATTTTGATCCCGGTTTCATCAGTTGAAGCCCTTCCGTCCATCCCTTGATGACGCCGTTAAGTGGGAAGGTGGCCGGTTGGCCGCGCTTGTACGAACTGTCGAACTCGGTGCCGTCAATCAGCGTGCCGCGATAATTTACTGTCACCATGTCGGTCGCCTTGGGTTGCGGTCCTGTTCCCTCTTTCTCGACTTTGTATTGCAATCCACTGGCAGTGGCTTTTACCCCGGGTTTCTTTTTGTTTTCCTCGAGGAACTTCGCGCCATCCGCCTTATTTTTCTCTCCGGCTGCCTTCTGTTTTTGTTCCATATCTTTCTCGAATTGCGCCATGACGTCTTTGACCTGGTCCTGTGTGAGCTGCGGTTTACCAGCGAGGGCGTCTTTGATGCCGGCGGCGAGCACATCTGGATTAATATCTACCTTCTGCCGGCTCAGGTTCAATCCGATATTCATACCGATGGCGTAGCTGACCTTTTCCTTCTGGTCTTTTAGTTGTGGTGATTTCTCTTGCCCGAACAAAGGCAATGCAAGTAAGGATGCGCTGACAATAAGAATAAAACGTTTCATAAGATGGTTTTTCCTGCGCCGCTTTAGTTAAATTAATCGCCGCAGAAAGTCGCACGCTAATGGATAAATGCCGCACGTCAAGAAAACAGCGTTACCTGCTGTCGTTGGCGAATTGTCACTTGGGATGTTCGGTTGGGGCAACGTGCAGTTTGGGGTCGCCTCTCCCTGTTCCAAGGGAGGGGGTGAGGGTGAGGGTTGATTCAGGCAACCAAGGGCAGCGCGTCTCAAACCCCTCACCTTCATCCTCTCCCTTTATCCAAGGGGAGAGGCAACGAAGACTAGCGTTCGGAGGCCTTTGTTCTTTGGCCGGATCGGTCGTTGCCGCCACAATTGCGCTCTGGCCGCACATATCGTGTGCAATCACGCTCTCGCGTGGTGACATTCTGAAAATCGGAAAAAGAGTTTGGCAAAATGAATGCAACGGAACTATTTCCGGCCTCACTGCGTGGAATCAGGGCGAAGACTTCGCGTCGCTGGGCATCGGCCATTTCATCTGGTATCCGAAGGGACGGCGCGGCCCTTTCGAAGAAAGTTTCCCCAAACTCGTAAGCTTCATTTCAAAACGCGGCGCCAAATTGCCAACATTACTCTTGACGAGCGGCGAACAGCCATGTCCATGGAACTCGCGTGCCGAGTTTCTTCAAGCGCAACACACACCGGAGATGAATCAGTTACGCCAATTTCTTGTCGATACAATCGATCTTCAGGCTGAATTCCTCATTGCGCGATTAGAGGGCGCGCTGCCTAAGATGTTGAATGAAGCGGCGACTGCCGATCGAGCAAACGTACAGCAACAGTTCCAGCGATTGGAGCGAACGCCACAGGGATGTTTCGCCCTTGTCGATTACGTAAACTTCAAAGGGGAAGGCGTCCTGCACACGGAGCGTTATCAAGGCCAGGGATGGGGCTTGCTTCAAGTGCTCGAAGCGATGCATGGAACTTCAGACGCCGGAGCGGTTGATGAATTTGCTCGCGCAGCGAAGGCGACCTTGATTAGACGGGTGCACAATTCCCCGGCCGAACGTCACGAATCACGATGGTTATCGGGTTGGATTCGGCGCGTGAACAGCTACAGTGGCGGCTAATCCATGCGACCAAAACTTCGCATACCGCTTTGCGCCATCTTACTGGCTGTTTTTGCCAGTTCGGTCAGCGGTCAGTTCCGTTTGTTCGGACCAAGATCACCCAAACCAACGCCACAGCCAATGCGTAAAGCGTCCGAGCTTATTAGCAGGCAACCGCCGTTGAAGGTGAATCAATCTTTACTTAAACAGGCGACGCCGGACAATACACACATCGTCGTCTCGATTCCGAAGCAGCGCGCTTACCTGATGATCGAAGACCAAGTCGTGGCCGATGGGCCAATTTCGTCCGGCAGACGTGGACACGAGTCGCCCACGGGCCACCTGCACGTACTTGAGAAAGACCCGAATCACCATTCCAATCTATACGGCGATTTTGTGGACTCTTCGGGCCGCTTGGTGCGCGCCGGAGTCAGCGCCCGCATAGATTCGGCTCCGAGCGGCACGCACTTCGCCGGCGCGCCGATGAGATGGTTCCTGCGTTTGACCGAAGAAGGCGTCGGTATGCACGTGGGAATTTTGCCCGGCTACCCCGCTTCGCATGGCTGCATCCGTCAATCGGCGGATGGCGCAAAATTGCTTTATGACTATGTAAAGGTGGGCACGCCCGTGGACGTAGGCGACTACTGACATTTTCGGGCTGTCATTCCGAGTTGAGTCGAGGAATCTCGAATTTAAAATAGCAATCCCGCAATCGCGGAAGACTTCGCTCGGCATGAGAAGAGCCGTTAGCTTGAAGCAAGCAATTTCCGCCGCAACATCTCAAACGCCGCCTGCGCCGCCAATTGTTTGAACGTCTCGCGGTCAGTTGGGAAAAAGAATTTTTTCGCAATCGTTTTCGATTCTGCCGAGGCCAGCCCCACGTAAACCGTTCCAACTGGTTTTTCCCGCGATCCACCGCTTGGCCCTGCGATGCCAGTTGTTGCGAGAGCATAGTCGGACGTTGCAGATGCCCGTGCACGTTCGACCAGCGCGCGCGCGACCCGGTCGCTTACCGTGCCATGCGCTTCGATGAGCTTTGGATCGACATCCAACATGTCGGTCTTTGCTCGATTGGCATAACAAACATAGCCAGCCACAAAAATTTTCGATGCGCCGGGCACGTTCGTGATGCGGTTCGCGATCAATCCACCGGTGCACGATTCTGCAGTCGCCAGCGTTTGATTACGTCTTGTGAGCAGTTGGACGATCACTTCCTCCAAGGCTTCGTCTGCTGTAGAAAAGATCGAGAGGCCCAGCGTCGATCTGATGACTGCGTCCGCCTGTTCGATCGCCTCTGCTTTTCCGATAATCCGCACTTCGACTTCACCCGGCCTCGCACAATAACCGAGCTCAATTCCCGGAATCGCGAGAATCCTTTTGCCGATTGCTTCTTCAACCAGCGACTCGCCCACTCCGGCGATCCGATACAACCGCCGCTCCAGTAATGCCGAGGGCGGTACGAGCGAGCGCAAGATCGGCATAGCATATTTCCGAAACATTGGCTGCAGCTCGCGCGGCGGGCCTGGCAGAACAAAAACGTGCGGCGACGGAATGCGCGAATTAGTATTTGCCTTCAAATACAATCCGGGCGCGCTTCCGTTTTCGTTTGGCAGAACCTGCGCGCCCTCCGGGACGTCGGACTGACGCGCAATTCCCGCAGCCCATTTAATTCCGCGAATTCGAAGTCTCTGCCGGAGAGAAGCCAGCAATTCAGGATCCTGACGCAGTTCTAATGAAAGCGAATCTGCAACCATCTCTCGCGTGATATCATCGCTGGTTGGACCCAATCCGCCGGTCACAAAAAGAATTTCACAGCGCGGAAATAACTCGGCCAGCGTATGCCGGATTGCCTCGCTATCGGGAACCGTGCGCCGCTCCTCGATGCGCAAACCCAACGGAAAAATCTCGCGAGCAATGAACGCAAGATGCGCGTCTTGAACGTCGCCAAGCAAAAGCTCGGTGCCGGTATTGACGAGAATTGTGCGCATGAGCAGAAAACGCTCAACGTTTAACGCTCAACACTCAACGTCCAATTTGCCTCTGAGTTGAACGTTTAAAGTTGAACGTTGAGCGTTGGACGTTTGCCGGCAATTGTTACGCGGCGGTCTTGTCCTGTTTTTTGCGAATCAGCGGCAGCTTCTTGCCTTCTACCACCGCGCGGTTGATCGTGACCTCGGCGATGTCCTCGCGACTCGGCACATCGTACATGATGTCGAGCATGATCCGTTCGAGCATCGAGCGCAACGCGCGCGCGCCTGTTCCCTTTGTGACGGCCTGCGCCGCCAGCGCGCGCAAGGCGTCCTTGGTAAGCGATAAACGCACGCCTTCCATCGAGAAAAGCTTCGTGTATTGCTTCACCATCGCGTTCTTTGTCTCGGTGAGAATGGCCACCATTTCTTGCTCGGTCAGCGCATCGAGCGAACTCACAACCGGAAGTCGCCCGACAAATTCGGGAATCATGCCAAAAGCGAGCAAGTCTTCCGGCTCCACGTGGCGGATGGCTTGTTTTCGTAATGCTTCCTCCACTTCGAGGGTTGGGCTGCCAAACCCCATCACTTTTTGGCCGATGCGTTTTTGAATGATTTTGTCGAGTCCGATGAATGCGCCGCCGCAAATGAAAAGGATTTTCTCGGTATTGACCTGGATATATTCCTGGTGCGGATGCTTGCGCCCGCCCTGGGGCGGAACGTTGCACATGCTGCCCTCCAAAATTTTCAGAAGCGCCTGCTGCACCCCTTCGCCGGAAACATCGCGCGTGATGCTCACGTTATCGGTCTTGCGGCCGATCTTGTCGATCTCGTCAATGTAAACGATGCCGATCTCCGCACGTTTTACATCGTAATCGGCATTTTGAAGCAATCGCAGAATGATGTTTTCAACGTCTTCACCGACATAACCGGCCTCGGTGAGCGTGGTCGCGTCGGCGATGCAAAACGGCACGTCCAGGATTCTGGCCAACGTTTTCGCCAGCAAAGTCTTCCCGGAGCCCGTCGGCCCGATGAGCAAAATGTTGCTCTTCTCAATCTCAACGTCCGCAAACGGGTCCGGCTGAAAGGTAGCGGAAGCGTCACCTGTCGACGTAGTTTGCAGCACCCGCTTGTAGTGATTGTGCACTGCCACCGATAGCGTCTTTTTGGCGATCTCCTGGCCAATCACATACTGATCAAGCGCGCGCCGGATTTCTGCCGGTTTCGGGACGCGAATATTGGAGGACTGACGTCGGGCGTCTTCGTTGAGTTCTTTATCCAGAATGCTCTTGCAAACGTTGATGCAGCTATCGCAGATATAAACGCCAGGCCCGGCGATTAGCTTGCGCACCTCGGCATGGCTCTTGCCGCAGAACGAGCACATCGTGAGGTTAGAAGCGCGGGCCATATTGGTCTGGGGGTAAGAACGCTGTTATCCTGACACCTTGCGCGGTAACGCTACCTCCGCAACTTCTACTGACCGATCACCGGACGGCGGCACGGCGCCATCCAGCAACTTTATTTGCTTCCGCGACTTGATCACTTCGTCCACTAAACCGTATGCCTTCGCCTCTTCGGCAGACATATAATAATCGCGGTCTGAATCGACCCGGACCTGCTCCTCAGATTTGCCAGTGTGTTGCGCGATGATTCGGATGAGGCGTTTCTTCAGCTTGAACATGTAATCAACCTGACGTTCTACATCACTCGCCGCGCCTTGCGCGCCGCCGGAAACCTGATGGATCATGATATCGGAATTTGGCAGCGCGAAGCGTTTGCCTTTCGTACCCGCGCACAGCAAGACCGCGCCCATGCTCGCGGCCATGCCGAGACAGTACGTTGTCACATCGCAGGTGAGAAATTGCATCGTGTCGTAAACGGCCAGCCCGGCTGTGACCACGCCGCCGGGACAATTGATGTAAATGTTGATGTCCTTCTTGGAATCCTCCATCTGCAAAAACAACAGCTGCGCGATCACCAGATTCGCGATGTGATCGTCAATCGGCGTTCCGATGAAAACGATCCGATCTTTGAGCAGCCGCGAGTAAATATCATAGCTGCGTTCGCCCCTGCCGGTCTGCTCCACGACCATCGGGATCAGCACCTGCGAAACGTTTTCGTCCGACATGCTCATGGTTTTTCTTCTTTAACAGTGGATTCTTCTGCTGGTCCGATGCTAACATTCGCCTTCAGGAAATCAAGAGTCTTGCCCACCAGAATCTGTTCGGCCACATCGTCCAACGCATCTTTTTGCTGCAATTCCTTGCGCATTTTCTCGGGCGAAATGTCGTAACGCGCCGCCTCCTGTTTGATGCGAAGATCGACGTCTTCCTTCTTCACCTGAATGTTCTCGCGCTCTGCGATCCGGTGCAGAATGAAATTTGTTTTCAACCGAGTCGCCGCCAGGCCCGCGGCGCCGTCGATCAGCTCTTTCTCTTTTTCCTTCAGCATCTCATCGGTAACACCGCGTTCGCGGTTCCGTTGCACTAATTCCGCCAGCGCGCGCCGCGTTTCATTTTGCAGGAGCGCCGGAGGCAACTCGAACTGGATGCGCTCATGCAAGTATTTAAGGATCTGCGCTTCCTTAGCCCGCTCGACATCATGCTGTTTCGCATGCTCGATATCGTGCTCGATCATCTGGCGAAGATCGGCCAGCGTTTTGTCCGGAACCAATTTGGCCGCAAGCGCGTCATCGATTTGTGGTAAAACTTTCTCCTTAATTTCGCGCAACGTAACGGCGTAGTCCGCTTTTTTACCTGCCAATTCTTTGACCGGAAAAACCGCCGGGAATTCCACGATCACCAGGCGCGTTTCGCCGGTTTTTTGTCCGATCAGCTGCTCACAAAATTTCGGCAGAAAATTGTCAGCCGCCAGATGCAGCCAGAATTTTGTGCCGCCTTGCAAATTCTTGCTGGCCTGCGGCGCAATTTCGCTGATCGGCCTAGTGTCCACCGAACCTTCAAAATCGATCACCGCAAAATCGCCCATTTGCAGTTCGCGCGCCGGCACATCGACAAAATCTGCTGATTGATCACGCAAACGCTCCAGCGCCGCGTCCACTTCCGCATCAGAGACCTTTGTCTCCGGCAATTGCACCGGAATGTTCTTGTAATCCGGCAGCTCGAACTCCGGCGCGGTGACGACGGTCGCGCGGAAGCGCATCGATTTGTCCTCGCCGAACTGGATCTCCTCGATGTTCGTCAACGAAGCCACACGCAACTGCTCCTGCGCGATTGCTTCGTGATAACTTTTCGACACGAGTTTTTTAGTCAGTTCATCCTGGATCTCCTTGCGAAATCTTTTGTCGATTACGGTGCGCGGCGCCTTGCCCGGCCGGTAACCTGGGATTTTAGCAAATCGCGCGAAGCTGTTCGCAATCGCATCCCACTCCTTTTCGACTTCCTCAGGCGGCAATTCGATCTGGAGCTTCGAGACAAACCCCGGCTGCCTTTCCACTTCAACCTTCATCCAATCACTGTAGCGGCGCTCTGTTAGCGCCGCATTTATTTTTCCCAGCGAATCACACGAATTACACGAATCACAGCAATGAAACTAGGTCCAACTTAATTCGCGTCTATTCGCGTGATTCGGGGGCACCTTAGATTGGACAACGCTCGCCCTTCACGTAAACCGAATGCGTCTGCGGCGTTCCAAACCAGTACGCCAATTCGCGATAATCTTCGCAGTCGAAGACAGAGAAGTTGGCAAGCTTTCCTCGCTCAAGCGAACCGATCCTATCGCCGCGATTGAGGCTGTAAGCAGCATTGATTGTCGCTGCTGTGATCGCTTCTGCGGGCGGCATTTTCATCTGCGTGCATGCCAGTGACAAAATCATCGGCATGCTTGGCGTCGGCGACGAGCCGGGATTGAAATCCGTTGCGAGTACAACGGCGAGACCGATCTCGATCATTTCACGCGCGCGTGGGTAATCCGGCGATCCGAGTGCATAAACCGAACCCGGCAAAAGTACCGGTTGCACGCCGGCGGATTTCATTGCCGCAATCCCATGCTCATCCGTTCTTTCCAGATGATCAGCAGTCGTCGCCTCCAGTTCTGCGGCCAGTTTTGGGCCGCCCAAATTACTTAGTTGGTCAGCATGGATTCGCAGCCTTAGCCCGAGCTCCCTGGCTGCCGTCAAAATTCTTCTCGATTGCTCGACGTCAAAATAGCCGCGCTCGCAAAATACGTCGCAAAACTCCGCGAGTTTTTCCCTTGCGATGCGCGGCAACATCTGATCGATCACAAGGTCGATATATTCATCGGCGTCCATCTCGCGCGGCACTGCGTGTGCTCCGAGAAAGGTCGGCACAATTTCCAACGGCGTTTCTTTATTGAGCCGCTCCATCACACGCAAGATTTTCAGCTCATCTTCAAGCGTCAGTCCGTAGCCGGATTTGGCCTCAATGGTTGTCGTCCCGCAGCGTAGAAACCAATCCGCGTGTTTCTTTGCCTGCACGAGAAGATCCTGTTCACTGGCCGCGCGCGTCTTCTCTACTGTCGACCAAATCCCGCCGCCAGCTTTGGAGATCTGCTCATAACTTTCGCCGCGCGCACGCCGCTCAAAATCGTCAAGCCGATTTCCTGCAAAAACCAAATGCGTGTGCGCATCGACAAATCCCGGCAAAACAACACGCCCGCCAGCATCAACGATCTCCGCACCGTGCGATTTCTTCTCGATCTCGGCGCTCGGGCCGACACTGTCGATCTTGCCGTCACGAATGAGCATCCCGCCGCCGCGAATAATTCCCAGCTCGGTCATTTCCGTCCCAACGCGCGGTCTTGTCGGACCAGCCACCGTGACAAGCTGCGCGGCGTGAATGACGGCGAGCGAGTTCATGATTCGCCAGAGGTTAACGCGTCTCTTCTATCTGTCATGTTGAGCGAAGCGAAACATCTCTGACTGTCGGCTTTGGGAAATCGAGCGCCCAGGAGTAACCAGAGATTCTTCGCTTCGCTCAGAATGACAACGATTGGAGCGTCCGCTTCAAAGATTCAAAGATTCAACGCTTCAACCCAATTTGCCTTGCACAACTTGATTGATCTTCTCGAACTGTGCCTCCGAGCCCGCGCTGATCTTCTGCACCTTATCAGAGAGCGCCGCCTTGAATTTTTCGTCCTTCAACTGGGCGAGGTTGATTCGCACATTCAGCGCTGCGCCTTCCACGCAGGCGCGCGTCGCGAGAGCGCCGACGCCGACATCTGAAATCGAAGCGGGATTTCCCTTGTCAGCCATCTCAGAGAGTAACTCATACGACTTGAATGCCGCTTCCATCACTTTCAACGGAACTTCCGCCGCGTATTTCGTCGCCGCTTCAATCGCAGCCGAACGCGCCGTTTTCTCGTCTGCCGACTCTTTTGGCAACGCAAATACGTCCATCACTTTGTTGAACGCGGCGGTGTCTTCGTCCACCAGCGATAGCAATTCATCTTTGAGTTGCTGCGCTTTGACCGCCCAATTGCTGAAATACTCGAGCTTGTCATCCCAGCCACGTTTCCCGGCAGAAAGGTTCGCCACCATCCCGCCTAAGGACGCGCCCAATGCGCCCATCAACGCGGCGGCGGAACCACCGCCGGGCGCGGGCGAATCGCTCAAGGTTTCATTGCAAAACTCGCGCACATCCATTTTTACGAGGGATTTTTTTGACTCAGCAGATTGAATCTTGAATTCAATCACCTTTTCGTTTGGATCGAAAGGCTTCAGTTCGCTCAAGCCCATGGAGCGAATTGCAATGTCGATCAGTTCCTCTTCTGAAACACCTTCGGACCATTGTTGCTTGCGTAAAAAATAACGGCCGGCATCGACCAGACATTTCTTCGGCACCATGCCCACAATTTCTGAACCTGTTACGCGCATGCCGCGTTTGGCTGCCGCTTCGACGCAGGCGTCGAACGCCACATGCAAGGGCGTCTCCTCGATGTTCGTCAGATTCATCGACACCTGCGCGATCCCGTACTCCTTCACGAACCAGCCAATCGCTTTGACGTGCTTCAAGATCCCGGGAATGCGAACCGGTTCGCCATTTGCATTCAGAACCGGTTTTCCCGACGGCGTGCCGTCGTCCGTCTTCACTCTCCCCTGCTCTCGCACATCAAACGCAACTGCGTTCGCGCGTCGCACGGATTTCGTGTTCAGGTTCACATTGTAAGCGACCAAAAAATCGCGGACACCGATTACGGTCCCACCCGATTTCTCATTGAAAACCGCCGGACCGAAATCCGGCTTCCATTCGGGTTGTTTTATTTTTTCGAAGAACCCTTCGTATTCGCCAGCGCGAATGACTGAAAGATTCGAACGCGATTTATCCTTTGCTGCTTTTTCGTAGAGATAGACCGGGATTTTCAATTCCTCGCCGACACGTCTTCCAAGTCGGTTCGCGCACTCGATCGCTTCTTCCCAACTGACGTTGCTCACCGGAATGAATGGACAAACGTCGGTTGCGCCCATCCTGGGATGCGCGCCTTTATGTTTGCGCATATCGATCAGCTCGTCCGCCTTTTCAATCGCGCGAAATGCAGCTTCGACCGCCGCATCAGGATTTCCGACAAACGTCACCACCGTTCGGTTTGTGCTCGCCCCGGGATCAACATCGAGTAACGAAACGCCGTCCACGGATTTGATCGCATCTGTGATCTGCCGAATGACATTCTGATCGCGCCCGTCAGAAAAATTGGGCACACATTCAATCAACTTTTTCATCGACGTCCGGCGCCAAGCGATGGGTGTCTGCTGTGATGGCGAATGACAAGAATGCGAACGGCATCGCCCACTATTCGAAAAAGAATATCCGAGTAAACCTTCGGATGAAGGACGAGCCGCATTAGCTTCGGCGACGGCGTTCGATCCGTTGGTCGAGCTCTGTGAGTGGAATAGCTGATGATGCGTCTGCATCAAGCTCGGCATCCCGTCGCAATGCCTCGGCAATTCCTTCGTCTTCGTCGTGAAGAACTGACGGCAGCGATCCAAGCAGGTGGGCCGCGAGAACGGCTCGCTGCTTCTCGGGTAAATCGAGCGCGAGTTTTTCTACTTCAATGATTGTAGGCACGAGCGCCAGTGTAATCGGCGGCGTCTTGCCGAGCAAGTATTCCGGTACCTTCGTCGCGTGCCTTCAATCGCGCGCTTTCGGCTGCATCGGGAGGTCGATGTTGTTGGCAGCGGCGAATTCGATCGCGCGCGAGTAACCAGCATCGGCGTGGCGCAGGATGCCGGTTCCGGGATCGCTCGTGAGAACGCGTTCGAGTCGATGCCTAGAATTTTCGGTGCCATCGGCAACGACGACCATGCCGGCGTGCTGCGAGAAACCGATACCGACACCGCCACCGTTGTGGATTGATATCCATGACGCGCCGGCGGCAGTGTTTATGAGCGCGTTGAGCAATGGCCAATCGGCAATTGCGTCGCTGCCGTCGACCATTTCTTCGGTTTCGCGATTGGGCGATGCGACCGAACCTGAATCGAGATGATCGCGCCCGATCACGATCGGCGCTTTGATTTCGCCACGCTTCACCAACTCGTTCATTGCGACGCCAAATTCCGCGCGTTCGCCGTAGCCCAGCCAGCAAATCCGCGCTGGTAGTCCCTGAAATTGAATTCGCTGCTCGGCGAGCTTCATCCAGCGGGCCAGCGTCTGGTTTTTCGGAAATAATTCGAGCGCGAGTTTGTCGGTGCGCGCGATATCAGCAGGATCGCCGCTGAGCGCAACCCAGCGAAATGGACCACGGCCTTCGCAAAACAACGGGCGAATGTATTCGGGAACAAACCCGGGGATGTCGAAGGCGTTTTTCACGCCGGCCTTTTTTGCCTGCGCGCGAATGTTGTTTCCATAATCGAACGTGATTGCACCTTTTTTTTGCAACGCCAGCATGGCATCGACGTGCACGGCCATCGACTGCATCGCGCGCTCGATGTATTCATCAGGATTTTTTCGGCGCAAAA
>Ga0193735_1000211_pt1 | contig 18725 bp, 19 predicted proteins | sample U1m2metaG_FD_145080 | JGI IMG/M metagenome (GOLD analysis project Ga0193735, IMG submission 145080) | Soil microbial communities from a riparian zone of the East river system, Colorado, United States - U1m2 | ecosystem: Environmental > Terrestrial > Soil > Riparian zone | place: USA: East River... | reverse complement strand
GCTTGGCGAACGACTGGCGAGAATCGTCTCCATCATCGACTGAAAAATCTTCGCGCCATCTGCGCTCCCGAGCCTCGAGTCGGAGGCGCGATCAGGGTGAGGCATCAGACCGAAGACATTTCGCTCGAGATTGCAAATGCCAGCGATGTTTTCGATTGAGCCATTCGGATTGGCGTCTGGAACAATCCGGCCCTCTGCATCCGCGTAGCGCAAGACTACCTGTCGATTAGAGTTCAAGCGCTGCAAAGTCTCCGGATCGGCGAAGAAACAGCCTTCGCCGTGCGCTACCGGCAGACGCAGAAGCGTTCCTTTCGGGCAGCCGTGAGTGAACGGCGAATCGTCCACTTCCACTCTGGTGATAACCATGTCGCACACGAAGCGCAGCGAACGATTGCGCACCAGCGCGCCAGGCAGCAGGCCGGCCTCGCACAACACTTGAAACCCGTTGCATGTGCCGAGCACAAGTTTGCCCGCGCGCGCGTCATCGATCACTGCTTTCATGACTGGCGAAAAACGAGCGATCGCTCCGCAACGAAGATAATCGCCATAGGCAAACCCGCCCGGCAGCACGATTGCGTCAAAATCATCGAGCGACATTTCCTTGTGCCAGACGTACTCGGCATGCAATCCATCCAAGCCATTGATGCCCGCGACACAATCCTGATCGCAGTTCGAACCGGGAAACTGGATGACGGCGAATTTCATGTCCATCTAATGCGCGGCTGCTCGCCGCTCAGCGTGATAATCATTCACGACCAGGCAGGCGTGAATGACTCCTGGAATCCAGCCTAGTAACGTCAAAATTATACTGAGAAAAAAACTGGCAATACGACCGGTCATGAGCACAGCCAGTGGCGGGAAAACCACGCAGAAAAAATATCGCAGCGCTTTCATCGCGACCTCTTCCTCTTCCGCTTCGTCTTACTCTTCGGGCGTTGGACGCCCGCTCGCGATTTATCGGAGTTGGACGTTTTCTTATTATTTCCGCGGTCTGTGTTCTGCAGCTCGTAATCTTCGATCACCGGATTTGACAGCAGATCGCGGCAAAGACGATGCAAACGCGATTCAAAATCTCCGTTTTGTCCTTCAATATCGATCTCCATGTATTTGCCGATCCTGACGCTGCGCACCTCTGGCATTCCCAGGTGCCGCATCGCATCGCGGACTGCGTTGCCTTGCGGATCGAGCACCGCTGCTTTTGGCATCACGATCACTTTTGCCTTCATCATTCCACGATATTTGCAGGCGAGCACCGGACAAGCGTAATCGCTAAGAAACTCGGTTTCTAATGAAGACAATTACTTCAATATCAGGACCTCGAGCGCTCCATCGCGTCGGAGCACGTTCACTCCTACGTCGCCTTCGTCGTGTCGGGTGAGCAGAAGATCAACTCGCGCATCTCCTACTTTCAGATCACGAATGCTCACCTTGGGAAGGAAGGCCGGCAAAACTGGCTTTGAAAAGACCAGCGTTTGTTCGGGAGCGGACACGCTCAAGCCGAGGCAAGCTTCAACCAAAAGAAACACCGCACCCGCCGCCCAAGCCTGCGGAGCGCAGGCTACCGGATAAAGGGTTGGGGATTCACCAGCGCGCCTGGGGAAGCCGCAAAATAGCTCCGGCAGACGATGCAGATCGAAGAAAAGACTGGCGTCGAGCAATCCTGCGAGGACCATCGCGGCCGACTCCTTGAATCCGTATCTACCGAACCCTGCTGCGATTAAAGCGTTATCGTGCGGCCAGACCGATCCATTGTGATAGGACATCGGATTGTAGCGCGCCTCGCTGCTAGCCACCGTACGGATGCCCCAACCGGAGAACGACGTTTCTTCTGTAAGCGTTGTCGCAACGCGGCGCGCGTGCTCCTGTGTCGCAATACCGGCTAAAAGACAATGCCCCGCGTTCGATGTTCGCACCCGGCAAGGCTGCTTGCGTCCATCCAACGCAATGGCGTAAGTACTAAGATCGTCGCACCAAAACGCTTGCTCGAAGCCACGACGGAGCGTTTCCGCTTGTTCTGACAACTCGCGCGCACGTGCTGCGTTTCCAAGCATTTTGGCAAGCTCGCTGGCCGCGGTCTTGGCGGCGTATACATACCCTTGAACCTCGCAAAGCGCGATCGGTCCTTCGGCAAACGTGCCGTCCCTGTGGAAAACCGCGTCGTGAGAATCTTTCCAGCCCTGATGGATCAATCCGTGTTTTGCTTTGCGAGCATATTCCACGAAACCGTCGCCATCTGAATCGCCATAACGATCGATCCACTCAAGCGCGCGCTCGATATTTGGCCAAATTGACTCCACGAATGCGCGGTCGCTGGTGCGCTTGTGGTAAGCGCCGGCGAGCATAATAAAGAGGGGCGTCGCATCGATGCTGCCGTAGTAGCGTTTAAACGGGACCTCTCCCAACGTGGCCATTTCATCGGCGCGCATCTCGTGCAGCACCTTGCCGGGCTCCGCATCCTGCTCCGGACTGTGCGCCTCGGCCTGGGTAGCTGCCAGGTACGCCAGAACGCCACGCGCGATAGAAGGATCAAACCACAGACACTGGAGCGCGGTGATGATTCCGTCTCGCCCGAACACCGTGCTAAACCACGGAACACCAGCGTAAGGATATGGGCCATACGGGGTTTCCGTTCGCATCATGTGGAGATCGGCGAGCGAACGGTTTAGCCAATCGTTGAACTGTTCGTTTCCGGTAAAAATCTGGGGCTCTCGGGCGCGCAGGCCTTCGAGCGCAGTCGCCGCCTCCTCGACAACCTTCTCGTAGCACGGCTGGATTTCAGCCGGCGAATCGCCATCGACTTCGCATGCAATTGCGCACCGGTAACTGGCATCTTTTCCGGATTCCAACCGGATTTGAAACGTGGCGACGGACTCGTTCAACCGGGTGGGCTGCGGATCGAAAACGATTCGCGTCCGGCGAATGCGGTTGTCCAATCCTTCGTAGGCGAGCACAAGCCCGCGCTTGGTGACCTGCGTTTCCAAGCGACGTCCGCGGCGTTCTCGGTTCATGCCGCGCAGTTCGAAAATGTCGGCAAAGTCAGCATCGAATTCGATTGCGAAAGAGACATCGACGGCTGTGCGTCCGTAGTTATGGATCCGAAGCCTCTCGTAACACGTTTTTTCCCACAGAATCTTCGAGCGAAACACGTGCACGGTTCCTCGCGGAATTACTATCTCGCTGTCGCGCCACGCATCGGGGTTCGTGGCATCCACCGCCATGACCGCGTTGTCTTCTCTGACAGTGGAACTGAGCAGCAACGGCCGGTCCTTTCCTAGTCTCAAAGTTAACCGCGACAAGAACCGAGTGTCCTGATAATAAAGGCCGAGTTCACCGGTCCCGAACGTCTCGATGTCACCGAATCGGTCGAACACAGCGAAGGTATCCCCTTGTTTCAATACCCGCGTGCGAACATCGACACGGGCAGACGATGAACGAATATAAAATTCATTCCGGATGCGGATGACTTCCCTGGCCATTATGCGCACACCTCCAAAAGCTTGATTGGAGCACGTGAATTATGAATCGGCAAAAATCGCAATGAAGGATGCCACGAACAAGTTTTCCTCGTCGTCGCTGCCGCTCCCTCGATCTGCTCGCGAAAGGCTCCGTCGACGCCCTTTGCCGCCACGTGGCGACTCAGCTTTCATTAATGACGCTGCGAGGATCTTTGTTTTGGCGTAATCCCAAAAATACCGGTGCACGTAATTTCTTGTCACGCGTCCATTGATTCGCTCGCTTCCCGCGAGCTTACCCGCTGCCATTGCGGACTTGCCCGTCTATCTCGCGGCATCCCTAGCCGCTCGGTTCGGCTAGGGCCTCGTGGACGCTTCTTGCACAACTTCGGTCGGCCTTTTGTCATCTCGTAGGCCGAGGAACACAGGAGCACGTAGTTTTTTGTCTCGCGTCCACTCGGCGAATTTGATTTGGGCGATAAATTTCGGATTTACCCAGTGCATCTTTTTCATCATTGAAGGCGTGATTCCTTGCACCCATTGTCCGTTTTGTTTCGATGGCAAATCGACAAACGGACAATCGTTCCGCGCTTCTTTTTGGAGTTTCTTGTGCAATATCGATAACGATTTCGCAGTGAAGCCCGTGCCAACTTTCCCGGCGAAAACGAGTTGGTTGTTGTCATAATAACCAACGAGGATTGCGCCGAAATGTTTGCGCGCGCCCTGCGGTGGCGTGTATCCGCCGATGACAAATTCCTGTTCGTTGACACATTTGAGCTTGATCCATGCGCCGCTTCGGCGGTCGGGCTCGTAAACCGAGTTGCGCTGTTTACCGATAATCCCTTCCAGACCGCGGCGTTCCACTTCTTCCAGAAGCCGCTTTGCGTCGCCGCCAATTACGCCTGAGTAACGGATCGGATCCCCCGCACCGGCGCAAAGCTCTTCGAGAAATTTCTTCCGGGCCTCTAGTTGCAGACCAAGCAAGCTTTTTCCGTCGAGCTGGAGCAGGTCGAATGCGTAGAAATAAACGGGGCTCTTTTGCCCCTCCATCTGGAGCGCTTGCAGCAGTTGAAAAGACGAACGGCCCTCATCGTCGAGCGCAACGACTTCGCCATCGATGACGAATTCGCGTGCCGGCAAATGTTTTATGGCCTCGACGATTGCCGGGAATCGTCCAGACAACTCGTTTTCATTTCGGGACAGCAACGAAACTCTTTTGTCCGCCTTAACTGCGATCAGGCGAATGCCGTCAAACTTCAGCTCATAAATCCAATCGCCGGTCGCCGGTGGTTGCTCGACCAGCTTGGCTTTCATTGGCTCGATGAAGCGCGCTTTGGCCGAGGGTAATTTTGGTAGGGACGGCTCTCCGAGCTGTCCGCGTACGTCGCCACCGGTCCTTTCCCGGCGCGCCCGGCCCGCCTTCGCCTTGGACGGGCTCCGCCGTGGCGAGCGGTCGCGCCCTACCACATCGCTCGCTGCCATCGCCTGTCGAATGCGCGCCTTAAATTGCGACGTCGGATTTTGATCCGCTTGGCGATTAGACTCCCACTCGGCATCGCGCTCCTCGGCGATTTGCTTCATTGTGCGTTGTGTCTTCACCGATTGATCTTCTAGTTTTTTCGAAATCGGTTTGGCGTCGGCTCCCGTTTTCAGGATGAGCCACTGATTCTTTTCATTATCGCGACCACGAATTCGCACCAACGTCCACTCGCCTTTTGCTTTTTCCCCGTCGATAACGAGGTGAAGCTTGCCCTCGCGCAACGATTTAAGCGGCTGTTCACCGTAAACGTAATAAGTGCCGCGGTCCCAAACCATCACGGTACCGCCGCCGTATTGTCCTTCTGGAATTACGCCCTCAAAGTCTTCGTATTCGATCGGATGATCTTCCACTTCGACGGCGAGATGTTTTTCGCCTCGTTTCCAGGGAAGTCCTTTCGGCAGTGCCCACGATTTCAGCACCCCTTCCATCTCCAGTCGGAAATCGTAGTGCAAACGCCGCGCAGCGTGCTTTTGAATCACGAAACGCGACGCGCCTTTGACTTTTTTGGGTAACGGTTTTCCTGCGGGCTCAACTGTCTTCTTGAAGTCGCGTTTCTGTTTGTATTCGGCCAGTCCCATTTTGCCAAATTAACCACGGATTAAACCAATGGCACGCAATGACTGGCAAGGCTGTAGCGTGCGCTGTCCTCAGCGCATGAGAGTTGGTCAGCGCCATCCGCTGGGGACAGCGGACACTACAGCGCCTACGCTTCGTTTGGCAGTGGCTCGCCAACGAGATAGCGAACAAAGCGGCGGATTACGATGTTCTCGCCTAGCTCGGCGATCTTGCCAGTGAGCAAGTCTTTGATGGTCACATCGGGATTTTTGATGAACGCTTGTTCGAGCAAAGAAACGGTGCTGTAGAATTTCTCGAGCTTTCCTTCGACAATCTTCTCCGCAACATTATCCGGTTTACCTTTTACCTGGGCTTTGTAAATCTCGCGCTCGGCTTCGATCAGATTAGCGGGAACATCCGCGCGGCTAACGTAGAGCGGATGCGCTGCCGCAATATGCAGCGTGATATCTTTCACGAACTCGCGGAAATTCTCGTTTCGCGCGACGAAGTCAGTTTCACAGTTCACTTCTACAAGCACGCCAACCTTGCCTTGCAAGTGAATATAGGAGGCCACGATCCCCTCCTTCGTTGCGCGGGCGGCTTTCTTGCCAGCGGTGGCAATGCCTTTGGTCCGCAAGATCGCCTCCGCTTTGGCCAGATCACCGCCGCTCTCGACGAGAGCGCGCTTGCAATCCATAAAGCCCGCATTGGTTTTTTCGCGGAGCTGTTTCACTAGTTGGGGATCGATTTCAGTTGCTGCTTTCATTGAGCGTTGAGCGTTGGGCGTTCGACGTTGGGCTGCCTGCTCGCGAATCCTTTCGGAGTTGGATGTTTTCTTCCGCCTACGCTGACACGCCAGCCATTTCGACCTGCTCGCGAATGTGCGCTTCGTTACTTGCCGAAACAATGGCGTCCACAAGCTTCTGCAAAATCACGCGAATAGCGCGAATCGCATCATCATTGCCGGCAATTGGATAATCGATGATGTCGGGGTCGGCGTTAGTGTCCACAACGGCGACTACTGGAACCCCGAGGCGCCGCGCCTCATTCACGGCGTTTTGCTCGCGGAGCGTGTCAATCACCACCAAGGCATCCGGTAACTGCGACATCTCAAGTATCCCCTCGAGATTGCGCCGGAGCTTCGCGGCCTCGCGATTAAGCGCAGCCAACTCCTGTTTTCCCATTTTCTTGTATTCAGGCGATTGCTCGATCTCTTCGATGTACTTCAATCGCCCAATGCTCTTGCGAATCGTAGCAAGATTAGTCAACGTGCCGCCGAGCCAACGTTGATTCACGTAAAATTGTCCGCAAGCAACTGCCGCCTCCTTAATCGCTTCCTGCGCCTGCTTCTTGCAGCCGACGAATAAAATCTTGCCGCCGCGGCGGGCGACCTCCTGAAGAAATTCCGTCGCACGCCGAAGCTGGAGAACGGTCTCGTCCAAATTAATGATGTAAATCTGATTGCGCTGTTCGAAGATGAAAGGCTTCATCTTCGGATTCCAACGCTTCGTCTGGTGTCCAAAATGGACGCCAGCTTCCAATAATTCAGGTACTAATTCTGTTGTGTCTGCCATAAGAGAAATTCCCAAGTGCGGGAGCTTCCAGAGCGGGAGGCTGAAGATGCTACAGCCCCCGCCGGCGCGCAACCGGAAATTCGAATAGGATGTCAGGCTGCTAGCCTGATTCGGCAAGCGGGCTGCCAGCCCGCGCCCTATGTGTTCAGCAGGCTGGCAGCCTGCTGGCCGAGTCAGCCAAGCTGGCTGACATCCGATTCCGCAACAGTACAACCTGACAAATCTGCCGGCTGACCTCTACCAACGGCTTTCGGCGAGAAATCATCACGGCTCAACGGTCGCACGTCCTGGCGCGTTCTCTTGCCGAACAAGCCGTATGAATCACCATCTAACGGGCAAACATCGATGCGGGCGCCCGCTGGCCTTCTTCGCGCTCCGTAGCAGGACCGCCAAACCGAAATTGGAATCCTGCTACGACGAAAATTTCCGCATTGGGCGAATCTGCAGTCGCACGGAAGAGCGGCGCGACGGTAACGAAGCTGTTGCGCGTGGGATGCACATTGACACTCGGGCCGATGAGAAATTCGTAATCGGCTTCATGCGAATTGGCAGCGGTCTTGTATTCCCACAACCCTTCGACGCCGACATTCAGGGTGCGGTCGATCAGCGCATAAGTGAGTGCCTGGCTGATTTGAACTTCCCTCTCGCGTTCGCCGCCGGTTTCGTTTTCATAGGTGAAATTGCTCGCCCAATTCCAGCGGTGACAAAACGTGTCACCCAGTAAGAGCTTAACCTCCCAGACATCGGGGGAACGATCGTTGAAGCTCCACTCGCCGTATAACGTCGGATTAAGTGGAATCTTGCCCCAGTCCGCCAGCGCATAGCGCAGCTCGACGCTGGAGCCTTTGTAGAAGGCATCGCTATTTTCGATGTTCCAGTTCTGGTAAACGTCGAGCTGGAACCGGTAAGGCAGACCAATCTCGATCTCCTCGCGAAACGCATGCGCCGCTTCGCCTTCATTGAACTCCGGCGTCCAGTGCTGAACGAACTCCACGGTGCCCGGCGGGCGCACATAAACGCGGCTAGTGCTGAACGTGCGCTCGGTCGTCCACCACGGCTGGTCGTACGGCCCGACCGGCGCTTCCTGGCGCAGGACGCCTTCCGGAGCCGTTCCGGTAACTTCAACGCCCTGCACCTCCGCCTCCTGTGCATCCGCACACGTCGCGGCCTGCAGAAAGGCGATGCTGATGATCGCAATTAACGGAGCAAATCCGAGTTTCATCCAGACGATGCATAACATCGCCTGAGAAAACGTGCTGCCGGGCGGTTGCTAATTTTTAGCGGGGAATTGCAGCAAATGTTTCAAAACAAGCTACGCCGCCCATTCAGCGCAGAGAAGCTCGGCTTGTTGAAGGACAAGCTTTGTTGCTTCGTCTTGGAGGTCTGGCGGATAGCCGTGTTTCCGCAGGATTCGCTTGACCAAAACCTTGATTTTGGCTCGCGCGCTCTCGCGTAGCGTCCAGTCGATGGTGACGCTTTTGCGCACTTGCGTCACGAGCTCGGTGGCGATGACTTTCAAGTTATCTTTGCCCATTACCTCAACTGCGCTGTTGTTCTGAGCGAGCGCATCGTAAAAGGCGACCTCTTCATCGTTGAGGCCAAGATCAATGCCGCGCTGATCGGCGTCTTTCAGTTGCTTGGCTAGTTTGATCAGCTCGTCGATTACTTCCTGTGTTGCGATCGCGCGGTTGTGATAGGCGTTCAGAGTTTTCTTGAGCATTTCGGAGAACTCGCGGCCTTGGACAAGGTTTCGTTTCGATCGAACTTTGATTTCGTCGCCTAACAGCTTCGCGAGGAGTTCCGCGGCAACGTTTTTGTATTTGAGGCCGCGCACTTCAGCGAGGAACTGATCTGACAAAATGCTGATGTCGGGCTGCTTCAGGCCGGCGGCTTGGAACACGTCGATGATTTCGCCTTCGGGCGCGATTGCCTTCGCGACTAGCTGTCTAACGGCGTGATCGAGCTCTTCTGTTGTCTTGCGCGGGCTTCGTGGTTTCGCGAGAGCGATCTTTATCTGTTGGAAGAAGCCGATGTCATCTCGAATCGCGATTGCTTCGTCGGTTCCGGCGCAGAGCGCGAATGCTTGCGAGAGTGCGGTCACGACCTGCACGAAGCGTTCTTTCCCATTTTCCTGTTCGAGGATGTGTTCCTGCGCGCCCGGAAGCAGCGACATCTTTTCGACTGATGTGCCGGTATGCCACTTCGACCAATCGAAACCGTGCATCATGCCGCATGCGATTTCGTGTTTCTCCTGCATCACTGCGATTGCTTTCGCGGTGTCGATGCTAGGACTGCCTTTGCCGCCGCTCTGCGTGTAAGTCGCGAGCGCGTACTTCAATTGATCGGCTAAGCCGAGATAATCGACCACTAATCCGCCAGGTTTGTCGCGGAAGACGCGATTCACGCGCGCAATTGCCTGCATGAGCGCGTGGCCGCACATCGGCTTGTCCACGTACATTGTACTGAGGACCGGCGCGTCGAATCCGGTTAGCCACATGTCGCGTACGATCACGATCTTGAACGGGTCTTTCGGGTCTTTGAACCGAACAGCAAGTTTGCGGCGCTTCTCTTTGTTACGGATGTGCTGTTGCCAATCAGGCCCGTCTTCGGCGCTGCCGGTCATGACGATCTTTGCTACGCATGGCTTGCCGGTGCCTGCCTGTGCGTCGCACGCAGACAGGTCATCATCGTTGGCTCCGCTCGCCCATTCGGGACGCAGTTTGATAATGGCGTTGTAGAGATCGACGCAGATGCGACGGCTCATGCATACGATCATCGCCTTGCCTTCCATTGCTTCGAGCCGTCGCTCGTAATGCGTCACGAGATCTGCGGCGATGAGATCGATGCGTTTCGGATTTCCGACGAGCGCTTCAAGCGCGGCCCACTTGGTTGAGCTTCTCTTTGCGGGTTAGCTCTTCGCCTTCGGTAATCTCCTCGAACTCCTTGTCGATCTTGGGCAGTTCGCTCGCGTTCAGTCCTAGTTTCGCAACGCGGCTCTCATAATAGATAGGCACTGTTGCTTTGTCGGCGACGGCACGCTGAATATCGTAGATGCTGATGTAATTACCGAAGACAGCGCGCGTGTTGGCGTCAGTTTTCTCGATCGGTGTTCCGGTGAAGCCGATGAAGGAGGCGTTCGGGAGCGAGTCGCGTAGGTTGCGCGCGAGTCCGTCGATCAAATCGTACTGGCTGCGGTGCGCTTCATCGGCGATGACGATGATGTTGCGCCGCTTTGATAACTCCGGAGCCTTCTCGCCTTTCTGTCAGGACATGGAGAATTGCTGCCCGAATATCTCCTGCCACACGCGAAGGGCGTCTCCCGTTTTGCCCCCGCGTTCAAGTTGAATGGCGCGCAGGCATTGATCCGAAGCATTTTGCAGTGCAGTTTTCGCAGCGTCCTTTTCAAAAGAATTCATACGCATAGAAACATCAGGTCCCAGTCCTGCGGGATCGGGCCACACATCCAAAATGCGTTCTGCAGCGGTGGCGAAAAAGCCTTTAAGTTCGTAGCGGTAATCCCCGCCGAAATCACCATCAAACAATTCGAGAGCCATCACTTCGAGCAGAAAGGATGGCTTCACCGGTCGCTCGTGTTCCCGGTTCCAGGTCTTGATCATACGAACGAGGCCCTTCCACTCGGATGAGTAAGCAGCGTGCTTATCGCGCGCGAGGTCTTTGTGAATTTCAGGGTCGGTTTTCGTCCACTTATCGGCGGATTTCGTATCCGGCACATCATAATGGTTGTCGGCGTCAAAAGCGGTCACAACATCAAAACTCATTATCTCCTCTTCGGCCGTGTTCTTGAACGCGATGCCAACGGATCTCGTTTGAATATTAACATTCTCAGCGCCGTATTCAGTTCCCATGATCCGACTGACTTCCGTTAGGATCACCGAGGGATCCTCATCACGATGCTTTTTGTCATCGCCGCCGAGGACGCAAAATATGTCTACGTCTTTCAAGGGCTTCGTTTTCGTCCAGCGCGCGTAGGAGCCGGAAAGAAAATCACGGTCAACATGGAACTCGCCGTCCATTATCGAGCGAATCTCCTTCTGGCGCCGTGACGCATCCTTAGTTTCCTTTTCGGTGGGGATGCTGATTTTACCCCGGAACTTCGCGAAAGCTTCTGCAACGGTAAACATGTTATTTCCAGTAAGAGGTGCGGGAACCGTAGCTCCCGCCGCTAATAGTTGTCCCGAGTGAGAATTGCTTAAGACCGCTGGTGTCGGCGTAAATCGTCTTCGACCACCCTGCTACGAAAGGTTCTCCCGGTCTCGTATCGACGATAAACTTGTAACCGCAGCTCGACGGAACCACACCGGCTTTTGCCATGTGATATTTGATGTCTGCGATATCCACCCAGAAACCCGACTCTGCTGCGTCGCATTTGTTCCCGTCCAAGTCCCAGCGACGAATCAGTGCTGTCGTTCCCGGCCTAAAGATTTCAAGAGTCACCTTCAAAAGGTGTCCCGACTGAAGCCATGTCTTCAATCCTTGTTCCAACGTGGAACGACTCGACGCGAAGTGGCTCATGCTTAGTCCGGAATCACGGATGATGTTGCCAACCAGCATTAGCATTTTATCTGCAAAGTAGGTCGTGACGTTGGTGAACGTCGTAGTAACAGTGGCAGTCGCGGTATTCATTCCTTTAGAAACGCACTAAGATCGACTTTCAACCCGGAGGACGACTCCTTGTCCTCCTCTTTGTCAAAAATCTCGGTCTTTTCCCGCACGGTGATCCGGGCGCTAAGCTTCGACAGCTCAGCTTTACTCCAAGAGACATCTTCAGCCTCGGCAGGGATTGAAACTTCCAGTCGCCCGAAGTGGCATCAAACGCCAACGCAGCCTCATTGCCGTTATCCTCGTCCAAGGCATCCTCATCGTAGATGCAATAGATGCGCACTTGGGAACCTGCACCGGCCGAGATAATCGGGTAATCTTTTGCAGTCTCCGTCGAGATAAGCTGTGCAGCGATTCCGGTAACTGCCAGCAGCTCCTTTCGGCCTACGCTACCATCACTCGGTGCGAGGACGCGGGCGATTGCTTCCCAAGTCTCGCAACCCGTGCGATGCGGCGAAGCTCTGAAATCACGACGAACAGTACTCATGAGCACTTGATGTTTGCGACTTGGCGAACCGCAGCTTGCAAGTCTTGAAACGTAAGCCGTTCGATGTCCAAGGCGGTCTCTTTACTTGCGGCACATGCAGTAACGACTGCCTTCCTGAGACGACGCCCGTCGACCCCGTCGGAAATATTAGCGAGAGAATTTAAATGCTGCTCAGTAATCAACTTTTCAGTTTTCGGAAATAGGCGGCTCAACTCCTGAAGCGTGTCGCGAAGTATGAACTTGCGGCCATCCAGTGTTGGAGGTTCGATCTTTTCGATTAGGTCTGCTCGAGAGAGGAAGGCGTCGTCGATCGCCTGCGGAAAATTGCTCGTGGCGATGAAGAGCAGGTTAGGGTGCTGAGACGCAAGGTGATCGATTTGCGCTAAGACGGCGTCGGTCGCCCGGTGAACATCTACCGGATTAGCGTCCATACTCATCCGTGCACGGTTGCCCGCGAGGGTTTCCACCTCATCCAAGAGCACAATCAGTGGGTGATTTTGCGCCTGCTCTGAGATTGTGCCGCCGAGGAGATCCAAGACGCTACGCTGACTTTTGCCGAGGGAGGCGCTGGTAATCGAATGCGGCTCGACTTCGATATACCCAAAATGCCCGCTGGTCCCAAAACTCCGCGCGATACGGTCGGAAAGGCCGCGGGCCAGCGATGTTTTCCCGTTGCCTGGAGGACCCACCAGAAGAATGACTCCATGCAGCGGGATTTTGCTCGGATTCACTTTCTCGCGGAGCGTGAAGTTCAGAATTCCTTGCGAGAGAAGACGATCTTTTTGATCGGCTGGCACGAAGATGCTTTCCCAAAGCGAGTCGAAATCACTGTCCGGCAAAGGGCGACTGTCTAGAACGCCCTTCGCATCGACTTTTTTGAACTTCGCTTTTGTCATTTGCGCGGGGACCAGTCTCGGCCTTAATCGACTTGCGTCAAACCCCGACCTCACGATATGGTGTCCGTGGCGAATCTCGCAGCCGCATATTGTATGTCTGAGTGTAAAAACGTCAGCTTGCACGAGGTCTTCCTTGGGCTTCAAAAGGAGATGTTTCAGCGGATGGAGACTGTCCGAAAAACCGTTGAGCACGCTCCGTCGATGGGCGACGAAGGCGAGGCCGAATGGATCGAACTCTTCCAACACTTCCTGCCAAAGCGATATCAGGCGGATAAAGCTTTCGTTGTCGATTCGAACGGTCGCATCAGCCAGCAGCAGGACATCGTCATTTTCGACCGCCAATACTCACCGTTTTTGGCGAAGCTGAAAAAGTGTCACTACATACCCGCCGAGAGTGTCTACGCTGTTTTAGAAGTGAAACAGGATCTGACGGCAGACCACATCGACTATGCGGGAGAAAAAGCCGCATCCGTTCGTGCTCTGCATCGAACGACAATGCCAATCCGACATGCGGGCGGGACTTTTAAGCCTCGCGAACACTTCACCATCTTGGCTGGCCTTCTTTGTCACGCAAGCGGATGGAAACCAACCTTTCGAAAGCCATTCGCGGCGGCTATGAACGCTTTAGAGGTTGCGAAACGGCTGGACTTCGGGTGCTGCCTGGAGGCCGGTTCGTTTTTCACAAATTGGGAAACTGGGCTACCCGTTTCGAGGATCTCCGACAAAGACACGTCCTCGGTTTCTTTTGTTCTGGGGATTATCCACGCGCTTCAGGGACTTGGGACTGTGCCCGCGCTCGATATGAACGCGTATCTCACTCCGCTGCTGCAGGCGACTATCCGAGTTCAAGAGAAGGGACGAAAAAGGCCTGAAAAATAAACGACCGAATGCATAGAGAGCGCCGCTGGCATGGGTTAGTTTTGAATCCGATGTGCTCACCAACCTCTTCCTGCTATGACTGGGAATGATGACCATGACTAAAAGCTGAATGGCCTACCGCGAATACAAAGGGAATCTTTTCGCCTCATCAGCGCAGACACTGGTCAACACAGTGAATTGCGTCGGAGTGATGGGGAAAGGCGTTGCGTTGGAATTCCGGCGTCGCTTCCCACAAATGTTCGAGGAATATAAACGGGTCTGCATCGCAGGCATTTTAAAACCGGGTCAAATCCTGCCTTACCGCAAAGATCGGCCCTGGGTCCTGAACTTCGCGGTCAAGAATGATTGGCGACATCCTTCTAGGATGGAGTGGGTCGAGAGTTGCTTGCGCAAATTCGTCGAGAGCTACCGTACTCTCGGAATCACGAGCGTCGCGATGCCTTGGATTGGAGCGATGAACGGCCGACTGCCTTGGGAGGAGGTTCATGCGCTAATGCGTTCTTATTTGCAAGGTCTTCGTGATATAGAAGTCGAGGTAGTAGAATTCGACTCGAAGGCTGCCGACCCTTTGTTCGAGGCCTTGCGCTCGGCGAGCGAACGCTTGGGCGCGAGTGAACTGGCAGAGATGGCGGAAATTCCCGAAGGTGTTGCTGCGTCAATTGTCCGCGCGTTACGAAATCACGCGGTGCATAGCCTCCCAACTGTGCTGGCCCTCGATCGGTGTGGTGGTAAAAGCGCGGATCGTCTCTACGATTTCCTTCGCCGCTACCAAGCCCGAGCGCTGCCAGGTGCCGTTCAATCTCACCTTCTGTAGCAAATGGCGGGAGCGGCACTGCTCAATCACGTTCGGCCTCTTCCGGCGCGTGCCGCACTCGCTGCTGCGCTTGGCGCTGCCCCGCAGCGAGTCTGCGCCTATTACCTGTGCCCTTTGGCGAATCTACGGCGGATCGTAGAAACGGGAATCCTTCCGAACGCCGCGGCGCCCGCTGATCGCGTTGATCTTGCGGGACAGGGAGTCCAAGCATTGCGAGAAATTAAGGTCCTATTAACCAACGAAGACGGGGTACGTGAGAGCACTGTTCATCGCTCGGTTAACTTTTTTTGGAATCCGCTGAACTGGACATGTCGCGCGTTCCAGTGGAGGGCGTTGCTACGCGAGAAAGCGACCGGCAACCCGGATGCAGGCATCCTTTGCATTCTCGAAGTGGATGTCGAAACTTTGCTCTCCGACGACACCAATTACTGGACAGTGACTCCGAAAAATATCGCCGCGAGTCGCTTCAACAATTTTACTGGTCCTTTTATCACGGGCGCAAAACTATCGAAGCAAGGCGGGCCGTATTTTGAGTGGGATTCGATATTTTCTTTCGGGGATACGAATGACCGCGAACTCAACCAAAAGCGCGCGGCAGAGTTGATCGTTTTTCGCGGAGCAGATTTTATGGAAGCGGTTTCCGCTCCTCTTCCCTTCGCTTCAGTCAGGCGCATTCTTATTCCGGACGCAGGAATTCGAGTTCTCTCTGCTGACCAAACTGCTTTTTTCGCAGCACTGGGCACTCCCGTTCAAACGATAGCCAGCGCTGCGAACCCAAAGGTCTTCTTTACGCGCGACGATCTGCTATGGCACGAGAAACAGTTCGCGAAGAATTTGATCTGGCGGCAAGCAGGCGATCCGGATGTCGTGACGAAATTCAACTCAGCGCTACGAGCTATCGAAGAGTTTGAGAGGCTGCATCCGGACCTTTCGCCCGTCGCGCGCAGGTTTGCGGATCCGCAAACCGCGCGAGGCCCGCATGGCACAGTTCATATCGCTCGCGTTATGTGCTGGTCTGCGTTCCTAGTCCAGCATTTGCCAGAAGAAGACCGGACGGGCGTATTGCCGGCCGTTCTTGGTGCGGCAGCAATTCATGATCTCTGCCGCCGAAGCAATGCCGAAGATGAGGTTCACGGTGCCGTTGTTGCTGAACGTGACAGCGCCCTCATTCAGCATGCCCTCGCCAGTCCCCAACTTGCCGCCTCATGTCTCGCGGCGGCGCGCCAGCACAGCGTTCCCGACGCACAATGCGTGGACACAGACATGGCCTGGCAGATCCTTAAGGCTGCCGATGCTCTTGATCGCGGACGCTTTGCAAAGCCGCGCGAAGCGGGCGGTTGCAACCCGGAATTCTTTCGCACGGAAACGCTGCGCACCGCCGGTAACGATTACATCCCTTGGATGGCGTATTTCCTCGCACGCATGACGCGCTACGTCGAAGTTGATACCGACCCATGCGCGAGGTTGGCGGAAACGCTAGTCCTCGGCGTAGAAACCGCACTTGCTGACCACGATGTCGCATAATAGCGAGAACGTTACCACGCGCCGATAACGAGTATTTGCGGAGGCGTTGTCGAAAGCAATCCAGCGTTGCCTTATCTGAACTCTTGATCGCGCGCGCGGCTTTCGATTTCGCCAAAAACCAAAGGCAGACGGGTATCTGAGTTGAATAAAAGAGCTGGCCGGCAAGGGCGACCATGCGGTCGACGAGGTCGGCTTCGATGATGGCGCGGCGGATTTCGCCTTCGCCGCTTTGATTCGAGGACATGCTGCCATTGGCGAGGACGAAACCGGCCATGCCGCCGGAAGTTCCGGATCCACCTGGCGCGAGGTGATGGATGAAGTGCTGTACCCAGGCGAAATTGGCGTTGCCCCGCGGGGGAAGGCCGAACTGCCAGCGCGCGTCGTCGTCTTTGCGGAACCAGTCGGAGTCGTTGAAGGGCGGATTGGCGAGGACGAAGTCGGCGCGGAGATCAGGATGGAGATCGCGCCGGAATGTGTCGGCCTGCTCTTCGCCGAGATCTGCTTCGATGCCGCGGATGGCGAGGTTCATCATGGCGAGGCGGCGCGTGGTGGCGTTGCTTTCCTGACCGTAGATGCTGATATCGCCGAGCTTGCCGCCGTGGGCTTCGACGAATTTTTCCGATTGCACGAACATGCCGCCGGAACCGCAGCAGGGATCGTAAACGCGGCCTTTGTAAGGAGCGAGCATCTCGACGAGAAGACGCACGACGCTCTGCGGCGTGTAGAACTGGCCACCTTTCTTTCCTTCGGCGCTCGCGAACCGGCTAAGGAAGTATTCGTAGACGCGGCCGAGGATGTCTTTCGAGCGGTTCGAAGCGTCGCCCATGCCGATCGTGCCGATAAGGTCGATGAGTTCGCCGAGGCGATTCTTGTCGAGGGCGGGACGGGCGTAGTCTTTCGGCAGGATGCCTTTCAGTCGCGGGTTGTCGCGCTCGATCGCGACCATGGCATCATCGACAATCTTGCCGATGCTCGGTTGCTTTGCGCTATTCTGGAGATAGCTCCAGCGCGCAGCGGGTGGAACCCAAAAGATGTTTTCGGCGCGATATTCGTCGGGATCCTCTGGATTCGCGCCGGCGCATTCGCCTTTGCCTGCGACAAGCTTCGCATGGTGTTCCTCGAAACTGTCGGAGATGTACTTGAGGAAAATTAGACCGAGCACCACGTGCTTGTATTCCGCCGCGTCCATGTTGCTGCGCAGCTTATCCGCGGCAAGCCAGAGCTTGGCTTCGAAGCCGATGTTAGCGGAGTTATTAGTCTTTACCGCAGCTCTGGATCGGGGCATTGAGGCGCGGAGAATATCAGAAAATTAGCTCGGGGGGAAGAGCAGTTGAGAGTTGATTGCTGAGTGTTGAGAGGTAGAGGGACGGGAGGGAGTGATTTAGTGATCCGCCTCGTCCAGTCGGCTACGGCGGGACAGGTCAGTGATGAGTGCCGGTGGCTTTCTCAGCGTATCTTGCGAGAATCCAGCAGAGATCCGAAAGCCGGTTGAGATAACGCAAAATCTCGGGGTTAAAATCCTTTTCTCCGGCGCTGAATGCCGCGACGTGTCGCTCGGCGCGGCGGCACACTGCGCGAGCAAAATCGAGAGCCGCGGAAAGTGCGGTGGCGCCGGGGATTACCCAGTCTTTCGGATAAAGTGTTTTGTCTTTCTCGAGTTCGAAAATGACCGCTGTAATACGGTCCACCATCGTTGAAGTCGTAAGTTGAAAGCCATCTTTAACGTAACGTTCCCGATCGCCTGGCGCCGTTGCCAGCTCACCCATCACAACAATCAAATCTTTTTGGGCGGCGAAGATTTCTTCCGAAATCAATTTATCGGACGAACTGGATCGGGCGAGACCGAGCGCGGCGGTTAACTCATCGACACATCCGTAAGCATTAACGCGCGGATCGGCCTTTGACAAGCGCCGCCCATACATCAGCGAAGTTTCGCCCCAATCACCCGTTCTGGTGACAATCGACATCAGGCTAACTTCCGTCCGAAGTTTGGTCGGCGGGAGTAGCCCTGTCCAGCGAGACAATGTGAAGCGCGTCTATTTCGTGCAGACGATTCGTTTTTTCGTCCACGATTGCGACATACCCGCGACCGACCGCAATAAAGCCGGGATGCGGCACTTCGAAGCTTCGGTCATCAGTCAGATGAATTGTGAAAGGCCGAAAGTCCGGACCCAGACGGTCCCGAACGTGTTTCATATTCAGCATAGGCGAAGGATACCCAGCGCGCGTTCAAAAAGCAAAGCGTCGAAATCGAACAATTGAGAGTTCAACGTTGAGCGTTGAGAGTTTTCAACAACACTCTCAGCTCTCAGCTAAAGACCACCAACTTTCCCTTACCCGATCGCCGGCTGTGGCTCGGCTTCTTCCATCACGGGCGCGCCAAT
>Ga0193735_1000208_pt1 | contig 18780 bp, 19 predicted proteins | sample U1m2metaG_FD_145080 | JGI IMG/M metagenome (GOLD analysis project Ga0193735, IMG submission 145080) | Soil microbial communities from a riparian zone of the East river system, Colorado, United States - U1m2 | ecosystem: Environmental > Terrestrial > Soil > Riparian zone | place: USA: East River... | reverse complement strand
CGTTGGCGTAGTAACGTCAGCGGGAGAGAAAACAATCGCTCGGAGTTCTGCTGCACTGGCATCGCTCTTTTCTAAAGTGACTTCTGATACACGGCCGCGGTGGCTTGCGTCAGCCGAAGGGTCACCCACGCCAAAGCCAACACCGAAACCGCGACTAGTCTTTGCGCCAGCACCAGCCTTTCCTCCCGGCGTCTCGCAGGGCGGCGTTTCGGGAACAGGTCGCTTCCGTTTGTCTTTTGATCCAAATGGAAACGTAACGAACGTCCAGGTCATTAGATCGACGGGAAACCCGTACTTTGATCAGTCCGCGATCAAAACTTTTCGGCAATGGAAATCCGCCCCTGGCCAGGGAGGGTCAGTGACAGTTCCGGTGACATTTCAAACGAGATGAAGCCACAAACTGCCGCTCTCGGATTTCGAGTAAAATCCGGCTGGGCGGCGGCGGTCCTGCTTGCGGATTCAGCTCGTTCGCCTCGGCTGTGCGATGTCCAGCGGATCGATTTCTCAGATCCGCAGCTTCCTGAAACCCGGCAGCCATATCACGCCGGCATGGGACGGCTGGAAACCGATACGAAGAAAATAAGCCGGCGCGTGGATGTAGTGCGACGCATTACGAAAAAATCGATTGCGAAAGTTCTCGCGGGCTATCGGCAGCAGAATTTCACTATTAAACGTGCTGCTCTTGTGGTCGGAAGCCAGATCGATCCGTATTCGGTCGCAAATGCGCACATCCGCGCGCATGCCTTGGAGGGACAGTTATTTCGCTCCGTGCTCCAGCGATCGTTGCACGGACATGGCATTCGCACAGAAGTTCTTCTCGAGCGCGAAGCGTACGGCAAAGCCGCCGTGGAACTCAAACAATCGAATGAGAACGTGCGGCGCATGATACAGAATTTTGGCCGAGACATGGAAGCGCCGTGGCGCGCAGAAGAGAAACTTGCCGCAGTTGCTGCGTGGGTCGCGCTCGGTAAGCAGCTGACGTAGCGCTACATTTGGATTACGCATGCAAATACGTCCGGCAACTAAGGCGGACCACGACGCGATCTGGAATATTTTTCATGAGATTATCGCGGCAGGCGATACATACGCGTTTGATCCGCAAATGCCGCGCGAAGAGGCGTTGGCTTATTGGTTTCGAGCCGATACTCACACCTACATCGCAGAGAGAAATCGTGGTGTTGTCGGCACCTACATTTTGAGGCCGAATCAATCGGGTCCCGGCTCACACGTCGCCAACGCCGCTTTCATGGTCGCACGGGACGCCGAGGGTGCCGGAGTGGGACGAAGAATGGCCGAGCACTGTCTGAGCGAGGCGCGTCGAATGGGTTTTCGCGGCATGCAATTCAATTTCGTGATCTCCACGAACACCCGAGCGATCCATCTTTGGAATCAGCTCGGTTTCGAAATTGTCGGCACTTTGCCCGGCGCATTTCGACATCCTGAAAAAGGATACGTGGATGTTTACGTCATGTTTCGCTCGCTGCTTGAAAACTAATTGTAGCGGCGCCTCTGTGAGGCACGCATGCGTGGCGTTGCAAGAATCAACGGATTCAATCCAAACAAACGTTGCAAAGCGAGTGATTTCCTGCTGAATCTAAGCGTAAGTGCAAACGGTGATCCAGGTCATAGCAAAGGGTCGCGAATCGCTGCGCCACAAGATCATGAATGATCCCCAGTTGGAGCGGAAATTTGGCTTTATCAAAGTCTGGGCCAAGCAACCCGGGCGTCCGCATGGTTGGGCGAAGGTCCACAGCGCGAGGGACGTTTCTGGCGCGATCAATCTGGAGTGGCATGCGCGCAGCAGAACGCTCATCTGCCGGGTTGTGACAAAGCTCGGCAACAAGCCGAACTCAATCATTGGCGATTTTGTCGATTACTTGCTCGCGCGTCATCAAGGTAGGATTCTAGCCATTCACATCATGCGAAGGTGATTTGCTATTGCTAGTTTTCAGCCTTTTGCCACGCCGTAGCTTTAGCGAAGGCGGGCACGGCATCAGAGCCGCATTCTCGCCATTCACATCATGCGGCGATGATTCTCTGCAGAATCCGGAGCCTACACGGTCCGCTACCATTTTGTCATTTGCGGTTTTCCTTTATTCGAAACGGAAAATCTCGGAAGCCGTTTTCTCCTGGGTCGAGCCCTTGAAACCGACCATTTGGAACCTTTTTGACACTGCGTCAAATCGGCGCCCAAATCGTGCGGCTGCCATTCAAGCAAAGGTCTAGCTGCGCTCTGACGAGCGGCTCCAAGTAATCTTGCCAGGCGGCGCGATGGCAGGTGCGCGCAGTTGCAGGTTATTAACAGAATTTTCTGCTCTTCGGTCTCGTCAAAATCGGGCTAATCCTGTCTAGAGCCCTGCCTTTGCTGCCGCTTCAACGCTTCAACGATTCAACGGGTTGACGACTCGCGTCCATCTGAATGTCAAATCTGTACAAGAATCATTGCAGGAACTGGGGAAAACGCAGAGACGAACCGACAGGAAACAATTTCGGCTTGACCGAGGATTTTCCAACGAGGTTGAATCAAAGCATCTTCCAAATCATCAACTATGAGCGCAAAGCATGGAGCAATTTTGCGCGGGTTAACCAACGTCCCGCATTCTCAGTTATTTCAAGGCAGGTTCGGCCGCATGTTCCGCTTTCTTCCTCCGGCGCAATTCGGCGCCAGCGAGGCGGAAAATCTGGCCAATCTTCACAAGTTAGGCGATGCCATGTCGGCCGATTTCGACGAGCCAAAGGATGGCAAGGACGAGGAGGAGAGCGGGATTCCCGCCCTCTATACTTACCTCGGCCAGTTTATCGATCACGATATCACCTTCGACCCGGCAAGCAGCCTTCAAAAACAGAATGATCCAAACGCTCTCGTCGACTTTCGCACGCCCGCCTTTGATTTGGACGATGTTTATGGACGAGGACCGGATGATCAGCCTTACATGTACAACGGTCGGGAATTTCTCCTTGGAAATACGATTACCGGCGGCGATCCGAACGCCAGCGATCTGCCGCGCAACAATGCGAACCCGCCGCGGGCCTTGATTGGAGATCCGCGCAACGATGAAAACACCATCGTTTCGCAGCTGCACGGTCTGTTTCTTCGCTTTCACAATCGAACGCTCGAAGATAATCCCGGGTTGTCGTTTAAAGATGTGCAGCGGCTGGTGCGATTTCATTATCAGTTCGTCGTGCTGTATGACTTCCTTCCTCGGATTGTCGATTCCAAGGTCCTAGTTCACCTGAAAACCGGCTCCAAGTTTGATCCCTCAAAGTTGAGATTTTTTCATTGGCGAAACCGTCCGTTCATGCCGGTCGAATTTTCTGTAGCTGCATATCGCCTGGGCCATTCGATGGTCCGCCCGGGATACCGTCTCAATGACGCCATACTTCTGCCTATTTTTCCCGTCCCGCCGAATTTCCCGGAAGGCCTCACTGGCTTTCGTGCAATGAATCCCGCCTGGGGAATTGACTGGGGACGATTCATTGATGTCGACATCCGAAAATATGATGGTTCTCCCGACGAAAATAAAACACGTCTCCAGTTCGCTTACCGCATTGATACGTCGCTCGTTAATCCCTTGCACAACTTGCCTTCGTCGGTAGCAAGTGATCCGCCTCCTTCGCTTGCGGAGCGAAATCTCCTCAGAGGTTTGCGACTGGGCCTGCCCTCTGGTCAGAATGTTGCAAGGGCGATGGGCATAAAACCGCTGGCAGATAAAGACATCCTCATCGGCAAGGCTACCGATGACCCTGAAGAACCGTTAGGCAAGATAACAAAAATATCTCCGGTTTTTAAGGGCAACTGTCCGCTCTGGACTTATATCCTCGCCGAAGCGATGCACCACAAAACGTCGGTAAAAATTCCCGTTCAGGAAGATATTAGCATCAATACTCCTAGATTGGGACCAGTCGGTGGCCGCATCGTTGCCGAGGTTTTTCTTGGCCTGCTTGCGGGAGACAATTCCTCGTTTCTGAATTTCGATCCTCAATGGCATCCACCCGCGGGTCCTGATTACCAGCTTAAGGATTTTGTTCGATACGCCTTGGGGAGATGAACCCAGGCCGAAGATACGTTCCGCGAATCCTGTTAATTCGGTCTAGAACTTTGCACACGGTGGATCTGACACTTGACAATCGGTTAACGAATCGATGAATGCTGGTAGCCTAACGTAATACTTCTGTAATACAAAAACCTCGGAGCCTACACGGTCCGGTACCTTTTTGTCATTTGAGGCTTTTCTGTAGCCGAAACGGAAAATCTCGGTTAACCGTAGGTGAGGGTGGTGCTCTGTCCGACCTCGATAATATAACCGTCAGGGTCGCGGATGTAGCAGCGCGTCTCGCCGTACTTCTCCTTCGGTTCCGTGATGAACTCGGCTCCTCGACTTTTCCATAGTTCATAGCACGCTTGAATATCCGCAACGCGGATATTCATAAAGCCGCTGATCTTATCCGGGTCGGGGACGCTGAGCGTTACCGACGGCTTGTCGGGGGTCGACCCACCCCCGACGTTGACAAGGAGCCACGTATTCGCGATCTGAATGTACCCAGGCGCGCCCTTGGTGTCGCCTCTGCTCAGAATGCGACCGCCGAAGACCGTTTCGTAGAAGCGCGTCGATCGCTCGATGTCGGCCACGGTGAGAAAATGTGCGACGGTGAACCCCTCCCGCGGGGGCATCTCGTAGCTCTTCTGTTCGATTTTTACGCTGTTCATTGATGACTCCAACTCCGATCCAGTCATGAATTTCAGAAGCGCCTGAGCTGCCGAGGTCGACGACGCAGGATTTTGGCCAGTAATGAGACGGCCGTCAGTGACGGAAAAAGGCTGCCAGTTCGCCTTCTTCTCAAAGATGGCACCGAGCCGCAGCAGTTCATCTTCGACCAAGAACGGCACAACCTTCGTGAGCTTCATCTCTTCCTCCTCGCCGTTAGTAAAGCCGGTTACGTGCTTCCCCTTTACAAGAGGTTCGCCTTTGTAGGTGACATGGCGAAGCACACCAGGCGAATGGCAGACCAGCGCAATTGGCTTGCCGGAGTTGTAAAATGATTCGAGCAGAGCAACGGAAACGGGGTCTTCGGCCAGATCCCACATCGGGCCGTGTCCACCCGGATAGAACACGGTGTGGAAATCCTCTGATTTCACGCTCGAAAGCTTGACTGTGTTAGCGAGAGCTTCCTGTGCCGTCTTATCTTTCTTAAAGCGCGCCATGGCCGGCGTTTGATTTTCCGGCAGATCGCTCTTTGGATCTAGCGGTGGCAGCCCACCCTTCGGCGATGCGAGTGTTAGTTCGACGCCGGCGTCTCTAAAAACAAAGTACGGTGCAGCAAACTCTTCCAGCCAGAAACCAGTCTTGCGGCCGGTGTTGCCGAGTTGATCGTGCGAGGTTAATACCATCAGGATTTTCATTGTCTTCCTTCCTTTTGAGTTGTGGTTGAATTGGTTCGCATCTCTACGTCCCGAGTTTCGGGCGGAACATTTCAGAACCTGACCGAGGTGAAGGTTGTGTTCAGCATCGCCTCAAGAAATGCTATTTACGACAAAAATTTGCAACACGGAGACCCTAAGCGAGTTGGCGCTTATGAATGGATTTCGCAATACTGCGTAATCTGAAAACTCACCAACTGAAGGCCGTGCCAGGCGCGTGAGAGGCGCACCGGGATTTTGATCGGCGGTCAACTGAATTGTGTCATGAAAAGCACATCTCTTCGCCGTTCAGCTGCGGACGAGCATCGGAGCCTACACGGTCCGGTACCTTTTTGTCATTTGCGGCTTTTCTGTAGCCGAAACGGAGAATCTCGGAACGCAGTTTCTCCTGGGACGGAGCCTTGAAACCGACCATTTGGAACCTTTTTGACATTTGACCGAAATGCCGGGCGAAAACCGGCCGATTTGGACCTGAGGGTGGGGGTTACGGACCCTCGTTTGATAACTTTTTGACACATACTTCGTAGGTCAGCTGCCAAGCTCGATATCACAACAGAGTGTGCATCGATTTGAGTTCAGCTCGAGAAGCTTCGGCGAATGGTTTAGCGGATCGGCCTTCGCGCCGTCACGAATCAACGTGCGCATCTGTTCGACCGAAAGATTCGGTTTGAAATATTGTTCGCTGATGGCGACCAATGCGCGTTCCGCCGCATTTAAGACTCCGTCGGACGCGCACAGTCTGATGCGGTTGAGTAAGGCGTAGATCGACAAGAGCTTCTCGCTTTTATCGAGACTTTGCTCATACGAATGCAGAGCGTGAGCTGAGCACTCACTGATGAATTGACCGTAAAGCGCTTCCCGCCTGGTGAAGTCAGCTTGGAATTGTTTGCGCTTATTAGACGTTCTTTGCGTGACCCATGCGGTCGCGACGCTGGCTGACCCGCCCAAGAGCGAGCCGGCAAGGCGCCTTTTGCCCGGCCTCGCTCATCTACTGCAACAAGCACACTGTAGCGCTTGTGAATGTCTATTCCAACGTAGTTCATGAACAGCAGTCTCCTTTTCGGTGTGTCGTTTGCCTCACGCCAACACCGAACTCAAACTGCTTTCATGCTACCTGACCCCTTTTCTGCTCTTCCTACAAGCGGCAATTCATCGTCAGCTCGGATCGTCACAAAGCGCTGACGGCGCAGGCCACGCCCAATGCTCAACTCAGCGCGCCGGCATTCCACCTCCCCACGCTGAGAGCGACGGATTAAGTGGAGTGACCAGCGACCGCGAATCGTTCGCCTTCATTCCCGACCCCGCTTGTTGTGTCGGCGGTGTGCCTGTAACGCGAGCTAGGAAACCGTGGGCAATGCCGGAACCATCGACGTAACGACCACAGATAATCCCCAGGTCATTGATTCCGTTTAGCGATGTAGAGGCTGACCCGGGATAATCGAAAGTGAAGAAGCTGCTTGGCGGGACAAAGAAGAGCCCATGAGTCACGCCTGAGGCGTCCGCATATCTGCCCACCACCCAGTTCCTATCGTTATCTCCAAACAGAATTGTCGCAACGGAGCCCGAAGGATCGATCGGGAAGTGCAGCGCCCCATTGGTGTCTCGGTAGTAGCCGTGAAGAATTACCGAACTGTCTATATAGTATCCCACCGCCAACTGCTTTGAATTATTGATCTCGTAAGCAAAGGTCGAGAGAGGTCCCGGGACGCTAAACGACGTTATGGTTCCGCCATGCCCGACGAACGCCTGGAAGATGTTGCTGACGTCATCAAACCACGCGCCGGTAAAGTCGCCGGCATCGTTTATACTAAGCAGATTGGTCTGGAGTGCGCCGGGAACATCGTATTCTGTGAAGGTGCCGCCCGACAGGAAAAACGAGTGAACGGTAAAATCGCTGCCGACGTAGTCACCACAGACTGTGCCTGAGTTATTGATGCCTCGTCCTTCGGTAAAACCCACGGCATCGTTAGGGTCGACGATCGGGGCGCTAAAGCTACCATCGCTAAACCGGACAAAACCGCGTACCACCCCGTTCGAATCGATGAATTCGCCAACGACATCGCCTCTCTCGTTAATCTTTTGCGGCAAGGTCGAATTTCCGGCCCCGGGATAATCAAAAGTCGTGATCACTTCAATAGAACCCGAGTTCGGTGCTTGCTGAGCGAACGTCCCCATTAATGGGAAAACGAATAGAACTGCCAGAATGCTGATAATTGTTTGTTTTGGTTTCATGATGCTTATTGCCTCCTTAATTGAATCGCCCCATTGCTAATTGTTCAATCGGGTCACCATTTTCTACCGGAACGAAGAGTTGAAGTTCTCAAAAAAACAGGAAAAGGAAGCGAAGTTGCTAAGTGTTTTGCTTCGAAACCCGGCAAAAACTCGCAATCGGCAAGCTAGAGGACTTCGATTCGTTTTCGTAAACAGGATTCTCTGTTTTAGAATCGCGTCTTCAATCCGACTTATCAGAACAGGCTCTTAATGGTCGTAGCGGACTCGTCGCAGCCGTTTTCGAAATTACCAACTACGAGCTGTGACTGTCTGAATCTTGGAGCGGGAATGCGCCTTTCCCTTGTCGTCGACTACGACCCAATTACCGCGGAGATGGCTCCCGGTATGAGCTGGTACCCATACCATGTGCTTTCCGTCCCTTGCGAGGTTACCTGCTTGGGACGTTGGCTTGAGGTCGAAATTCAGCAGCGTCGGTTCATTGGCCTTGGTCTGCGTGTTCATGATCGACGCCTTCACCGCGCCATTCACAAGCAATGTCACGCGGTAAACGCCCGATTGCAGTCCCTGGGAAATATAGTGGCCATTTGGACCGGTCTTAATTCTGCTGAACACCTGTTTGCCGTCTCGCGATTCGATCCAAACATCTGCGCCTTCGATCGGTTCGCCTTCTGCATATTTGACAAACCCCTGAATAGACGCTGGCCCGTTCGCTGTAATTTTGTTCGCTCGCAGACCGGCTTCCAATGCGCGATCCCGCACACTGGTAGTGAATCCCGTTCCCGTAGACGCAACGGTCGCGCGAGTCTCCGGGCGGGGTGGGTCGAAAACTCCAGGAGATGTGTTATCCGAAACTGTGAATGGATTAGATGGATTCTGTACGGGCACGCTAATGCCGATACTTCCTGCTGTCGGATGGGTTAGATCTGTGAACAATGCCTGTAGATCACCGTCGTGTACGCGATTGCCCGGTTGTTCGTGAGCGAAAAGCCGAACGGCGGGCTTGACCTTGAGCGCGTCAACGATAGACCCGGCGATTTCGTCTTGGAGTGCAAACCCGCCGTCCAACTCGCGGTCATACGTTTCCGTCCAAACGCGAAAACCGTTTCGCGCGTCAATCAGTTCGGCGGTAAATGGTAGAACCGCAGTACTCCTGTCCGGGGGATTAAACTGCGGCGCTTGGAAGAGTTCGCCACGAAATAGCCAAACCGCAGCCGCGCCTAAAAGGAGACCGGCAGTCGCTGCTCCGACCAGTTTGGGGTTACGCTGCGACCAGCGCCAGATTCGCGCTGGAGCTGAAACCGGGCGGGCGACGATTGGACGGCCATCGAGCCAGCGGTCCAAATCAGCTGCGAAATCCGCGGCGGACTGGTAGCGCGCCTTTGGATCACGTTCCAGACAGCGTGCACAAATCGTCTCCAAGTCGCGATCGATGTCGCTGTTTCGAGAGAGCGTGCGCAGTTTCGGCGCAGGCGTTTCCGAGGCCTGTCGGATCACAGAAACCGGTTTGGAACCCACGAATGGCGGACGTCCCGCAAGCACGTTGAACAGAACTGCGCCGAGACTGTAAACATCGGCCGCTGGGGTAAAATGGGCCGCTGCACCATCCGCCTGCTCAGGGGCAATGAAACCTGCGGTTCCGAACGTAGTCAGCGACTTTGTAAGATCGTTGTTTCCGTCCCGTAGCTTGGCTGAACCGAAATCGCTGACAAGTGGCTCGCCTTGATCGTTGAGCAGAATGTTTCCCGGTTTCAGATCGCGATGGAGAACTCCACGGGTATGGGCGTAGTCGACAGCGCGCGCGACCTTTCCCATGAGTTGCACGCATTTGCGCGGTTCATCGCGCAGAGAAGCAACGTTCTCGCTCAAACTTCCCTTCTCCGCGAACTTCATGCTGAAAAACGGCAGGCCGTCCTCGCTTTCGCCCACTTCATAAATCGGAAGGATGTGCGGGTGGTCCAAACTGGCCACCGCCTGTGCTTCTCGTCGGAAACGCCGCAGCGTTCCCTGTGAACCTGGCCGATAACTCAGTATGCGTTTTACCGCGACGATTCGCCGGGAATGTCGTTGTCTGGCCCGATAGATCACGCCCATACCGCCGCAACCGATCTGCTCGAGAATTTCGTAATTTCCCAACCGCCAGGGCTTATCACGTGCGTCCAACTCGCCGAGTGCGGTTTCATAAACCGCCTTTGATACCTGGTCACCAGCTTCCAATCCCTCGTGCAGCAGACAGCTGACGCAAACTCCTGTGTCGAGTCGCATGGTTGTTCCGCACTTCTCGCATTTTGGGTGCTCTTTGGTAGCGCTCGGAAGCGGACGGGAGGATGGATCTGAATCTGTCATCGCAATTACTCAGTTCCTGTTGCAAGTGACGCACACAGGTAACGGATCTCGTCATCCACGTCTGCAGAATCGTCGACGGTTTGCGAAACTTCATCGCGCAGCAGACTGCGATAACGCTCACGCATGTTGTGTAGTTGTTTTTTCACGACCGTTTCTGCCATTCCCAGTTCCCCAGATAGGTTGGCATATGATAGTTCATCGCGTTCCTCTGTAAGATGGGAACTTAATGCGTGGAAAAGCCAGAGCTTGCCCTTGCTCTCGCATTCTTCCCGCAACCGTTGAAAGGCGTTTTCTACCACCGTAGTGGCCCAACTAAAATCGAAGAACCGCTCCGCCGGCAAGGAATCGAGGACTCGAACCGAGATGGATAATTGCGACGGCGCTTCCGCCCTCCAATCGTCCCAAGAAATAAATTCCACGGCGCCGCCGCGTTTGTGAGCATGAGTTTTCTCCGCGGCTTTAATGAGAAAATTTTGGAGCGACTTCAGCAAGAGCGAGCGGAACCGGCCGCGATTACGATCGGCGTGGTGCAACCAATTGTTCTTTAGAATTGTTAAAAAAAAATCCTGCGTGAGATCTTGCGCATCCTCTATTGAATCGCAGCGTCTGCAGACAAACGAGAAAACGGGTCGCCAATAAGTTCGGCAAAGCTCGGCGAGCGCGTCGCGCGCCTTTTTCTCTTCGATTCCGTTGGCGGCCGAAAGGATGAGGCTCCAGCGGGTGGTCACGAACTCGCGAGGTCCCTTTCCACCCCGGCCGCCAGTTTTCTCGTTCACCAGAGAACCATTGTGGTTGTCTCTCCTCGTTTACACAAGCGTAAACGATAGAGCGCGACCCACCGCTGAGTTGCGACAAAAAGCTCGGGAGTGGCTAGCAAGATCTGCGGTGAGTCGAATACGCGAAGATCCCGAATCATAATAAACAAACGAATCGCGCTTTTCCGCTGGTTGCAAAAAAGCGTTCGATGCGAGCAGCACCAAGACCTCCCTACAATCAAGGGCAAGAAGGTGGGGGCGGAACCGGGTATGTATCGCCGTGGTAGTGCTCGTTGATCGGCAGGAAACCCTGCCCAAACGCCATCATACCCGACCGCTAGTAAAGCTTGGACGTCACCGTGTAATTGGCTCCGTCCTTCACCGATGCGAGATAGACGATATTGTCCGGAGTGATCGGCGGTCCGGCTCACTTTGAGATTCTTGCCCGCGTTTGCGCACAGCTGGCCGAGCCCGATCGCGCCGTCGACTCGTTACAGAAAATACTCTCGATACCCTACGGCAGTACACTTGCGGCGAACGTGGCCCTAACTCCGGCCTTGCTCCGCCTCGATCCAATCCGGTCGGCCTAACGAGTGATTTTTTGTAATACAAAAACCCCGGAGCCTACACGGTCCGGTACCATTTTGTCATTTGCGGCTTTTCTTTAGCCGAAACGGAAAATATCCGAAGGCGATTTCTCCTGGGTCGAGCCCCTGAACTCCACCATTTGGAACCTTTTTGACATTGGCCGAAAAACCGAGCCTAAGGCAGCCCAAAATGGCAGTTTTTGCAGGTTACGGACCCTTCATTTGATACCCTTTTGACATTGGCTGAACCGCCCGCCAATGGCCGAATCTTGCACAAGTCCTCGCACACGGCCCTCTCAGCGATGGTTTTCTTGTCTAGAGGTCCGGCAGACGCAGCGGACAAAGACTCCCAGGGTACGTGGATTTCTTCTCATCGACGGGTCGCCCGATCCCCAGCGGGGCTCTCACACAGACACAACGGACAAACACGAACTCAAGTCGCCTCCAAGGTATCTACCTTTGAGATAACTGACCTTGAATCACCTGATCCGGAGAGTTGATTTCATATCAGATGTTGCGATCGACCATGCGTCGCAAGCGGACTGCCCTTCGTCATTACCGTGTTTCTTTACAAACCGGCCAAAATGTTACGAGAAGTGGAAAGCCCCTCCAAGGTAGCCGCTGCGAAATCGAGGCCACACCAAGCGCCGAAAAGTAAAGAGTCGGACGCAGAACGGCCCGTCATTCTTACACAAACTCTTGCACAAGGACGCAATCAGCAACGCAATCGACTACGCGAAGTTTTACAGCCGCTCACATGATCCCGTGATTCGCGTTTACGATGAAGCTGGCAATGCGATTGAAACGCACGAACGCAAAGGGGATTTTAAAGAGCCTTAGAATCGCGCTGGAATCGTTTTGATTGCCGGACGGCTAAATGACCGGCCAGTAAGCAGAAGTTTTTGAGAGAGTTCGCTGACGACTTTTTACGACTGCCTAGGCGACGGAGCGCAGGCCTTCTCTTCAGAGATTTTCAGACCAAGCCTTCTATTTGCCTATGGGACTTACGTCGTACCAAAAACAGCCTTTGTCGTTCCCGCTCCGGGCCACTCATTTAGTGTTCCCGCTCCGGGCCACTCATTTAGTTCCTGTTCGAGGGCGCGCTGAGGAGCAGCGATAGACTCGTTGGGTCCCCTTCGCGTCAAAGTGTCGAGCTGTTCCAAGAGGCGCATGGAGGATTCGCCATTTGGCTCGACCCATTTGGGATGTTGCATCCGCAGATCATCGTGAATCTGTTGCTGGAGTTCGGTGTAGGTGTGGATTTCGTGATACATGGCAATTGGATCGGTGAAAGATTCAAGTGTGGCGCGGCACGGTTCTCACAAAGGGCTTGGCGGAATCATCGACGAGCGTTCGCGCCGTCAGCGCACGGAACGGCCAAGTGAGGGTACTCCAAAAAGCGGCACGCATGTGCTTGCGGTGTGCTTGACGCCGGGCCAGCTGGATGACTGCGTCGCGCTGGCGTTGCAGCAACACGGCCAGCAGTCCGCTTTGCGTAAGCGTAAGGGTCGGGGTTGATTTTCTCATAACGTAGTTCTTTCTGTTTTTCCTTGTCTGGATTTGTGATACACACTGGGGCTAACGCACGGACCCTCCGCACGCTCGCCGTCAGTGTTAGCGCATTAGTGCACTTTAACTTCGATAGCTTTTGATCTTGCTATCGCCGTTGTCGGGAGGTGCACTTTCAGCACTCCGTCGCGGAAGTCCGCCGTGACTTTCTTGCTATCGGCATCTTCAGGCAGCGTGAAGCTGCGTCGGAAAGTGCCAAAGGATCGCTCGATACGATGGAATTTTCTTTTCTGATCTTCCTTCTCGCATTTGCGTTCTCCGGAAACGCTAAGGATGCCGTCTTCGACTGTTACCCTCACGTCGTCCTTCTTCATTTCAGGCAGGTCAGCTTTGAGGACATACCCCTGATCATCCTGGCTGATATCAACCTCCGGTGACCAATCTGCGACCGTCAGGCTGTGGGGCTCGCCAGTGCCCATTCTGTTCGGAAATCCGGCCAAGAAGAACGGATTGAAGCGATTTTGCGCTTCGTCCATCTCTCTAAGCGGATTCCATGTTATTAATTTATTCATATATATTTACCTTTCTGGATTCAGTTAAAGCCATCTTGGTGCATCGCGCTAACCGGTTATTGTTAGAGTCGACCCTAATCTTGCGTACGTTGAGAGAACAGGCCGATGGAAGGACAAACGCCCGGTTACTTCACCCGGATTGCGAAGTATTCCGGAGCTGATCGTGTTTTAAATCTCTTAAACAGCCGGTGCTTGTCATCCCACTTCTTGACAACTCTTCTTTGGCCACCTCGTTTTCAGGCTCAAGAGGCCTGACCTTCCAGCGATGATGCAAAGAAACGCAAATCGCGGCAACGATGACTGTTGTCGCCCTAACGCCTCCCATACCTAGAAAGTATGACGCCTTGCCTACGAAATATTGGCTAGATAGGGACGGGAGGCGTAATTCCAAAGTCGAACCAACCAGGAGGCATAAAATTATGATATTATTTTTTGTATTGCTTTGCTGCTTAGCGATCCCATTGGTCGCCAGCGCAGCATTCAGGGCAGTAAGAACTGGAAAAGCCAGAATTACGCCGCTTTCCAGAACTACAGGGGCGAATGGCACGATCAAGGCTAGTGGCACAACCACTACAACCGCATTGTTCTGATCAGCGCGTGGCAGCTTTTTGTTTTGCTCGAAATCGCAAACCGTGATCGCTACGGCTCCTTGAACTCGCCAGCTTTGCGGAAGGAAGCAGAACTTTTCGACTCAATGTTCTGAAAAAGCTTGGCGAGTAGATGAAGCTCTGAATAAATACGCCGACGAAAGTTTAACTCAACCGAAAGGAATACCCATGCTCTGGACTATAATTGTCATCCTAGTCGTGCTCTGGCTTCTTGGCTTCATCGGCCACGTTGGCGGCAGCTTGATCCACCTCCTGCTCGTAGTTGCCGTCGTCGTCCTGATCATTAACCTCATTCAAGGCAGACGAGGACTCTAAGCGACCGCTTTTTCGTTCGATTCGTTGGCTGTCGAGGCGACAATCGCTGAGACGCAGCCCCCAGTCCAACCGGCTTTGCTGAGATTGTCGGCAATTATCTCCCAGTACTTCACAAAGGTGCGAGATTTTTGCCTCCTGTGGCTTTTGCGGACCAATCCGAAGCGAGATTTTGCACGGCGATTGTGTTGATGTCCTGCACGATTTTGACGGTGAACGGCAAAAAATGATGCGTCGCTTACATAAGATTCGGGCCAACTTTGACAATAAGCGGTGAGCGCAATGCACCAAGATGGCTTTTAATAATTGTCAGTAAACAACTAACAACAGAAAGAAAAAGTTATGTCAGTACTTAATTCAGTCAACGGTGGAAAAGCGGACCTCAAAACCGAGGCAAATCCTATCATCACAGACCTCAGCAGCTTCCTCATGCAGAGCGGAGGAGTGCAAGGTCTGATGAATAAATTCACGCAAGCCGGTCTGGGGAACGTGTTTTCCTCATGGGTCGGTTCGGGACCAAGACAGCCGGTCACCGGCGACCAGATGCAGCAGATTCTGGGGTCGGAACAAATCAAGGGACTTGCCGCGAAATTGGGTGTCGATCCGGCGCAGGCCTCGCAGCTTGTGGCAGAACACCTACCCAAGATCGTTGATCATCTCACGCCCGCCGGAAAGATCGATCCCTCGATCAACGTCCAGCAAGGACTCGCTAGCCTTGCCCCGTCGTTCTTGCAGAAGCTCACCCCCCAACCAGTCAGAAGCGTGTAGCCATAGCGTTCACGCTTTCGGGTGTATGTGTTGGAGCAGGGATTTATCCCTGCTCCGCCTCGCAACTCGACTGGTTACCAGTCGACTATTGCAAGGCAGAAGGTGGCGAGAGTTCATTTCGTAGAAAGGAGTGTGTGGCTATGGCGGAACAGGGTACAGTGAAGTGGTTCAACGACGCTAAGGGCTACGGCTTTATCGTGCGCGAGACGGGCGCGGACGTTTTCGTTCCCCAAGCGTCAATCGTCGCAGAGGGTTCTAGAACTCTATCTGAAGGAGACCGCGTCTCCTTCGATGTAGTCGAAGGGCCGAAGGGGCTAAGGGCGACGAACGTGGTCAAAATCTCCTGAAGCGCCGCGCCTAACCGCGCAAGGATAAACGCGGCGTCGATCTGATTTCCGATGCGCTGCCATTCGGTCGCCTGTGGTACGGCGAACCGAATGCAGTCGCGAGCGCAATCGACTACGGCAAGTTTCGCAGCCGATCACATCGCGCCGTGGTTCGCATTTATGACGAAGCTGGCAATGTGATCGAAACGCACGAGCACGCGGGCGAACTCAAAGAGTGGTGAAATTTCTTTTTTATCGCACCGGGCGTCTGTTCCTTGGTAACTTTTCGTCGCGGTTGAAATGGTTATGGAAACCATTCGAGATAACGGCCACAGCGACCGAGTGGTTAAAAAATGCCAGCGCATTGCCGGACTGAAAGCCCTGCTCAAAGAATGGGAGATATCCGGTGATCTCGACCTTGATTATATTCGAGGTCTGAAGGCGCGACTGCTATCCGTCCAAAATCAACTGAAGAACATGTGCGGTCATGACGGATCAGAGGGAATGGACGATTGGTAGTTAGTGAGCAAAGCAGAAAGCGCCACGCGGCGAAGCGTGACGGCTGATTGCGAAAGTAAGGCTGCTTTCTCCTCGACCACGGCCGCGCGCTTTCCGATGATAGGCAGATGGATACGATCGAAGAGTATAAGATTATTGAAAGCCAAGACCTCGGTTCGCTCGTCGAAAAAGTGAATGCCGCGCTGAAGGAAGGTTGGCAACCACATGGCGCACCTTTTATTCATGTCAGCGGCGCCGCCGTGGTATGTTGCCAAGCTATAGTGAACTTTCATCAACCAACGAGCGCTGAGACAATCGCCAAGCTTCGCCGCGCGGCTGCAAGAGCTTTCCGCCGATAAAGCTCGAAGAAGGGCTCATTTGGGGACATTTCTACGGCAATCCTTGCGCGGTCGAATTTCGTAAACGTATTGTAAGCTTGTCATTGGAATCGCGCGTCACTCGCCTTGGTTCCAGGCATCATTTATGGAATGCAAGGCGCAACATGCACACGAACAACACATTCAAAACCAAAATACCGGGTACTGGGGGAAATCTAGCGTATAACCCACGCGACCACCAAGCCGACCAGACCTATGACAAATACGATACTGCCTAGTTGGGGAGAAACGCCAGACATCCAGAGGGCAATTCCTATAGCTATGAAGAAGAATCCCCACCGGTGGATGTTCTTCATAGTCCCAAGCTTATCATGGCAAGTCGATTACTTCAGGATCGCGTCATTCGCGTCAAAATAATTCCGGTCACGATGCAACCGATGCAACCGAGGCTCAGCCACAAGGGCAGGTGATGCAACGCGACACCCAGCGCTGCTCCGACGCCTGCGCCGATTGCGACCGATAGGCCAAGTTTGTTCTTCCGATCAGCCATGGTCTCCGTGTCCACGCGTCGACAATATCCAGTCCCGCGATTGAACAGTCAGCTCTGCCAGCCATTCACCATTCGAAAGCGAATTGCAAAATCAAAGCTGTGTTTTCCTTCTCGCACGCAGCAGTGCTTGTCGCCATCCATCAGATCTCTTCCGTGGGCACTTGTAGCAAAAGATCGTAAGCAGGGTTCCCTTCGTTCCTGATTAGCTTCACGGCGTCTGATGTAAGAAACTGTGGCCACCTGTGCGATTCTGTCGGCGGAGGCGGACGACCCGAGCCAGCGTCAACCCACTCACGTTCATCCGTCGAGGCGGTCCAGACAATGACGGAGCATTTGCCCGCGTCACGACCTTCCGGGTCAGCATCCTCGACGCAAATCTTGGCCCACATGTGATCGCCGCTCGGCGTGACGATAAGAATCGACTTGTCATGCAGCGCACGAATTTCAGGCGTTGGAGCGAGAAAAACACGTGTTGTGGAGAGATATGTCGACACGCGCGGAATCCTGCCGAGTCATTCGGCATTTGGGGAGCGGAATGATTCGCGCGTGACTCGTTGAAGTTCGAGAAACGCTCTCAGCTTTTCGTCGGCGCGAACGATAAACCTCTTTCCGTTATGGCGATGCGCGTCAGCAATCCAGATCGTTCGCCCGCGTGAATCCAGCGCTGAGACGCAGCCCCAACTCCACCCGGCCTTGCTGAGATTGTCGGCGATGACTTCCCAGAACTTCACGTTGATCGGATTGTGCCGCTTTTGCTCTCCACACAGCAATGACAAAATGATATGGGAACGATCGCAATGACGCGGACGCCGCTCACGATTGCAGCGATTGCTTTTCTTTCCAGCGTGGCAGCGGCAACCACGCCGCGAGTCACAATACTTCATTTGGTCGCCTCGACTTTCATGACCGGGTGAATTTCCCAAGCTGTCGAGCGCCACGGATGATGAAACCCGTTCTTGCTGAAATCCTGGACAGTCGAACCCACATCTGCGCTTCCGTTGTGTTCGTCGTCCCACAAGAGATAACCAGTCACCCGCACTTTTTGTGCTGCGTGTCCCGTTGCCCGGTAGCTCGCGTCCGGTAGGCGAAAAAATCCGACGAGCGACTGAATGCGCACACCGTCACGGTAAATGATCCGCTCTGTTCGCGGAGTTATCTCACAAATAATCGGAGTCGGGTCGCCGACCTGCGGAGCGTGATCGCTTGGTTTTTCAAAAATCTCAAGATGCCAGTCGTGAAACGTCTCATCAGCGCAGTTTGTTGTTTCGGGCGGACCTGGGTACGCCAGGACAAGGCAGCCAGTAAGGGACACGATCCGATTTTCATGCGGTCTCACCGAAATCTTCGCGGCTTATGTGCAAGAATTTGTGCAAGAATGAGCCACTTTTGCTCGCCGTCTGACAAACTGAAGAAATTTGCAAATTCGAACGATTTTACCCAGGTAAACCGTTCGAGATTTGATAAGCAGTGCAAAGCGCTAAAGCCACTAAAACTTTAATTTTAAGTCCGTTGCGTCTGCGAGTGCGATCCGGGAGACGACGTCGGTCGGACGCAAGACGATTGTCGTTAGGCGAATTAATGTAATACAAAAATCCCGGAGCCTACGGGGCTCGAACCCGCAACCTCCGCCGTGACAGGGCGGCGCTCTAACCAATTGAGCTAAGGCTCCCGACGAAAAGCGAACGTAGGCGGCGTCGCAGTTTACTGCAACTCATGCACCTAGCCGGCGATTCGCAGAGGTGGCTTCGTCGGGAAATCGCAAATTCCAAGCTCCAAATCCCCGCGAAGCCCCAACATGCAATATCCAAATTCAACGCAGCGTGCTGACCTTCTGTTGCGAGATTGCGAACTGAATGGTTTTGGTGCTTGGGATTTGCTATTGGAACTTTCGCCGCAGGCGATGGTTGAACGTTTTGTATGAGGGCGGCGTCGAACTCGAAATGTTTCGTGAGTGAACATTGCG
>Ga0193735_1000207_pt1 | contig 18788 bp, 21 predicted proteins | sample U1m2metaG_FD_145080 | JGI IMG/M metagenome (GOLD analysis project Ga0193735, IMG submission 145080) | Soil microbial communities from a riparian zone of the East river system, Colorado, United States - U1m2 | ecosystem: Environmental > Terrestrial > Soil > Riparian zone | place: USA: East River... | reverse complement strand
ATTATACCTCGCTTGTCATAATTATATTATGGTAAGAACAATAAAACCAGACGTTGCTCCAGGTGAATTTAAATGTAGAGTATGCGAGACGATGTGGTCAAGTTTTATGGAGAATAATATTCCATGTGCAAGTACATCAATAAGAAATGGATTGCACGACTTTGATTTTGCTAACCCCATTCTAGCACAACCAAAGTAGAAGAAATTTTTTTATTTTTATCTAATATTAGAAATATGGCAACTGATGGGTTTTTCGGTTTAATCTGACCGCATGTGATGAACAAGAAACAATCAGACCCACCAGTTCAAGTTAACGTGCTAACAAACTATATAAGATTATCGTAATAATCTTCTATACTTGTTGGAGATATTAAATACTACGACAATCTTTTCTAGAATCTCTTAATTTTTTCGATAAATTCTAGTAATATTATAACGTTAGACTTAGCCTTAATGCATCTAACAAGTCAAAATGGTAGCAATGGATTATAACATCCCAATTAGCACCTGTTGAAAATTATATGGTCTTCGCAACAGCAACAACTTCTCTAGCAACTCCAGCATTTGCGAAAAAAGACTCCGCCCGTGGTGGGTTAGATAAAGCAGATGAGAAAGTACATGAACATCTTGGAACTGGAACCGAGGGTGATGTAAGATTCCATGAAGGATTATGTGAAGGTGGACACAGTACCACAGTATTAGACAGCATAGGTGGATGTGACAATCCTATTATAACTGACCCTGGCAAAAGTGACACTCACAGAAAGGACAAATAGTTCTAGATAATTATCATTTTATTTTTTTTATTTAATATTATGACCTTTTAGACTTAAAGGAAGTGCATCTAAACTATCGTTATAACTAGTTTGTTCTTTATCGAGGGAATATTCTTTTGCCTGTGCTGTTCTGAGGGAAACAATAAGTTTTTCATAGTATACTGATCGACCAATCAGTGTTCCAACAATGAGTAAAGGATAAATCTTCTCATATGAGGAATTGAAATGACAATGATACAGGACATGATTGATTAATGTTCGATCATAAAGCGTGGAGAAAATTATCTTATTACGAAATATTTGTATTGAAAACCTGTCCTATGTGTCACAGTTTCAGTTATTTCAAACATCTTTGTCATCACTGCGGGTTTAAAAATGAGTGTTCTTAGAGAGCGTTAATAATAATCGCAATTATCATCTTAATGCAGTTTACTATAAATGACTATCTTTATGGTTACAATCAAACCGAGTATTGCCATGAACATTATGCTAATGGCACGGTAGTTTGTCATAAGATGCACAACGCCTTTCTAGCAGAATTACAACGTTAAATATGATTAATGCGTTACTACAGGAAGGAATTCTATTAGATGAGCAAACCAAAAACTATCAATCTAACTTAAAGATAAATCCAAAGTTTGATTTTTACGGATTATTAGTTGAGTCATTACGTTTACAATATTTTGACTTTGATAAAATATTAGAACCATTCAAACATCTCATTAAGAATAAAAAACTTAAAATGCATTTCGACGTAGATGAAGACAGGAATGTTCAGATAACTTTAAATCCTTATGGAGATTGATCAAGCATATACACGATTAAGGTATTTCCAAAAGTGTTCAGATTTCTATAACGGAATGGAAGTTTCCTATTAGTGAAACTCAATAAAATACCACGGAACCACATGAAAAGTCAGACTAGTCCCTCTGGTCCCATACGTAAAGACAAGGTTTTCATGGATGGATTATAGACATGCTATGTAATCTAAAAATTAAGCATGGACACCAGAAAGTTTTCTCTCCAGACTTAACAAAAGACAGATTATCTACAGATTACCTATACTCTTCACCACAATCTCCAATAACTTCAAACAAGTTATTTGCATTTTTACATACAGCATCTATACTATCATGATCTGAATTATCCAAATTAAAGTTGAAAACATTAACGTTATCATTTATATGATCAACTATTCCGAGTCTAACACCTATAATTACACCTGCTACTGTAGCTTTGGCGAGAATATAGTTTGTAGCTACATTTGTAATACTCACATTATGCTTTTTTGCAATGTTATTTAACGTTAGTAAAAGCCTTTGGAACAGATTCCAACCGCCCCATGTATCTATCATCTTCTTGTATTTTCGTAGGCTTAATGTATCTAATTCGACAGCAGATGGCTCGGTTTTTCCCAAGTATCTATCAGATAACAGGCCTCCGCAAATGCTTCCGTAAGCAAGAAGGCTGATGTTATGTTGCTTACAAAATGGTATCATTTTTACTTCTGGTCTTCTATCTATTATTGAATATTGAACTTGGTTTGATGCAATTTGGATATCCGAGTCTGTGATCATCTGGAGATGCTCAGTATCAAAATTTGTAAGACCCAATTGCCTTATACTTCCTTTATCCTTAAGGTCTGATAAATATTTCAGAGCATCTATGTAATATGGATTGTTATAATCCCACCAGTGCAGTTGAAGTAAATCTAAAGAGCTAACATCCATTCTGCTAAGAGATGTTTCTATACCGCTATTAACCATAGACCGTGTCATCCTACTTGGCTGTGGTACCCACTTTGTAAATGACTGAATTTTATCAAGTTCTTCCTTTCCTTTCAGTTTTAACAATCTAGCTCTGAACTCGCCAATAAAATCCTCTGCTGGACCATAAATATCTGCAAGATCCCAAGTCGTAAAGCCTGCCTCGTGATATCTGATCATGTCTGCTAGTGCCGATTCACGATCGATATATCCATGTCCACCTGCGACCTGCCACATGCCATTGACTGTTCTGCAGATGGTCAAATCAGGAGCCAGCTGGTAGAATTTATTATTCATGTGAATTATTGCATGTTCCTATATTTTTAGGTTAAAAATATCTCATTATAATTATACGATTTCCCATGGAGCTTATTACTGATTTTATTATCACAATTCAATTATGGACCTTGATCAAATAGCATCTTTCGATAAGACTTATCACCATTTATTAATTGTGTTAAAAATAACTATCCTTTGTAGCTCATATTATTAAATATTAATTCCAATATTTTATTATTGGTTAAAACTAAAGAAGTATTACTTAAAATGCAAATAAAGATTGAAATTCCTCAGGACATCATTGCAGACAAGAAAAGATTAAAATCAGTACAGCAAGGCATTTTGAAAGTTATATCCAAGGGGCCCTATGAAGAGGGTCTGGTATTCAACATTGTAAAGGCAACATTTGACTAATATTTCTCGTCCTATTCCGTAAAAGAGGTTGAGCTACCCCTCGAAGTAATCAAGCTATTGTAAATTCATATACACACTTGAATCCCAGAATTCTCGGATTTATTATTGATCCTTTTATTGAGTATCGCACAAAATTGTTTATTTTGATTTCGTTTGTATACTGTCGAATATACTGTAGGTTAATCCCCTGAATAAGAAATCTAAATCTAAACTAAAAGGAAAATCAATAAAGGTAGATTAATCAAAAGTACAAAATAGCGTCATTTTTTTGAGATCAATTAGAATTAATACTCTAAGTAGTTGATTTTGTGAGATAACAAAATTATGGAGCAAGCAATATTATCTAATCTTCGACCTTTTTATTTTTTCTTGCAGTAGCATACAGCCTTGAATTAGGGTTTCGGGTCTTGGTGGACAGCCAGGTACATATACGTCAACTGGGATAATACCATCAATACCGGGAAGTACATTATAAGAATCGATATACAGTCCTCCTGTAATTGCACAGGCACCCATAGCAATGACATATTTTGGATCTGGCATCTGATCATAAACCATCCTTAGCCTAGGAGCCATCTTTCTGGTTACGGTACCTTGAACAACAATCAAATCGCACTGTCTTAATGAACCAAAAGCCTCAATTATTCCAAATCTTTCAACATCATATCTGGGACCAGAAGCTGCTCCAAACTCCACACTACAACATGCAGTTTCCAGATGGACTGGCCAAAGTGACCAGATTCTTCCCCAATTAATTGCATAACCTAGAGGAAGATCTAATGCTCTTATAAGAACGTCCCCAAGTTTTCCAACCAGGAGATTAAAATTAGTGGGATTTACTAGATCTTTCATCATTAGTGAATTTCAACCTCGAATTCAAGTATACAATAGTATTGGAGTTCGACCTATATTATCTATACCAATCGGAACTTACAACAAACGTGGACCAAAAGAGGTATTCACGAAATAGAGACCAGCCAATTACTAATAAATTTTTAAGGAGTTTGACATTTTAGTTTTTATTTTCATTTTCATTTGCTTTCTTAATATCTTTATCAAGTTTCGCTACTTGCCTAATGCTATCAATCTGAATATCATCACTTCCAGTTAGTAAACTGCTAATTATAGGAGTTGCTTCCCTACCAATACTGAGAGCTTTTTTTCCTTTTCGTAGAATAGAAATGCTCAACCCTTTATTATCAAGTAATGTGCCCACTTTTTTTGCAGCTTTAAGCTTTTCAAATAATCCAGACTCGTTACTCTCTTGTTCCACAATGCCGAGAATAGTGGGATCTTTGATATTAAGTAATAACGTACTCCCCTTAAAATCAAGGGCCAGCGTGGTTCTATCATTTACTTTTATGCTAATTTTCCCAGTTGACCTCTTTACAATGGTCGCCAGACCATCCAATATCGCTGAAGTGTCATTTTTTACGAAAATGTTCTCTTCGGTCAATATAGAAAGACCCAGTCAGAAAAATTTATTCCATTGTCTTTGATTTTTCGTGAAGTTGAGTAGATATTGTGAACTTGCCATTGATCTTCCATTTTGCACTACCTAATTCTTTACCTTCTGGTCCAGTTGCTTTCGGCATATCAATTTGTAAATTCTGAAAATCGTAAGTTACCTCCATATCCTTGCCTGTCAGCTTATCGACAATGTCTTTTACAACGTCAGACCAGTTCGAGATACTCCCATCTGCATTATTATCTTCGTTTGTGCCCTTTGAAGATTCTTCTTTCAAACTTTCCATGTTAGCTCTTATACCATATTTTATTTAACCCTTTTTCTGACAATACGACCAAATATTTTCTCAAAGTTCCCTAACTTGTCTTAAGATTTTCTTAAAGATTCACCTTATCGGGTCAAAGAACTAAATCTTTTCCAAATTTAATTATGTAATTTATCTCAATAAATTATCACTTCAAAGGTAACGTCACAACAAAGGTAGCTCCATTGGAATCTGGGTTATTATAAGCTTCTATATTACCATGATGCGCTTCAACAATGCTTTTTGAAATGTATAGCCCCAGACCAAGACCTTTTTCCGATTTTGTTTTAAATTTCGAAAATAGATGAGGAATTATTTCCGGATCAATACCTGGACCACTATCCTTAATCGTGACAATTGCCTCGTTTGTATTATCTCCCTGCTTTGCACTTATAGTAATAGTAATTGTACCATGCCCCGTAAACTTTATTGCGTTATTTAGTAAGTTTGCAAACACTTGAAATATCTTTTCTTTATCAGCTATTATATTGATTTTTCCAATTGGATTGAAATCTATTCTAACTTTATCTCTTTTATCTGAATCTACTTGTTGACTGATATCTCTAATCACATTTTGGATCTTTAAATTTAAATCAAAAACCGTTTTGTTAAGTTTCATAGTCTGAGACTCAATTCTTGCAATACTCAACATGTTCGTTACAAGAGAATAAAGTCTTTCAGCGTTTCGTGATATAGCCTCTTCATATTGTTTGTTCCTTTCTGGCAGAGCCTTGAGCATTTCCGAATAGCCTATTATGGACTGAGAAGGTGTCCTTAATTCGTGGGCAGCAAGATCGATAAATTCCTTCTCCATTGCATCGTGTTCTTTCAATTTTTCGTAGGCATGTAGTAGATTCTTGTTCGCTCCTCTCAAGGATTCGTGTAAGTCTGCCTGTCTCCAAAGGGTATCAAATATAAAACTGTAAGACTCTGTTCTGGATTTGTTTCTGTGAAAAGTAGCAAATCCTACAGCTTCTGTGAAATTTTCTTTACTATCATCCTTTACATCTATAATAAATAATGATTTTCTATCTATTATTAAAAAAGTTGTTTTAATCATGTGAGTTTCTTTTATGGCAGGCATAATTGTCTTCATTCTAAATTTAAAATTTGTTGCCAGTGATTCATTCCGGAAAAAATCCTCATTGATGACGTCTTTATCATAGGTAGGAATTATTAAATTAACATTTACGTTCCTTTTTTCAGCAGCTTCTATTAGCATACTTATTATCCCTCCTCTATAATTTCTTTGCAGTGCCTTAGGTGTTGCTATTATCAGGGATATCTCAAAATTGGCGGACTTTATGAGATTTATGTATGTGCTTCTTATTTCGAGTGGATCAGATAACACTTGTACTTCTTCGGGATCAATTCCCGCTTCTAAGCTAGATATTTTGTCTTGTTGAGTAGTAGCGTTATTCCATAAATTTTGAAAGATATGATTGTGTTGTTCCAGCATTCTATCATCGTCAGTGTATACTAGATGCGATAAAAAATTATGTCCTGAGGACTGTCCTAAATACTCCCTATCACTTGTTACGAAATTTCCAACAATTTTGTTCAAATGACGAACTTCAGCAATTTTCATTATTTGTTTACAATAAGCCAAGTTATCCTTTGTAATCTCCGTAATATACCTAATTTTCACCCCTTTGCGTTTGGCTTGGTGAGATCCTTTTCTTATTGTTTCAGATAATGTGAACTTTGGTAAAGTAGAGTCACCGCAAATATTCACGTATTTCTTTGCATTGCGTATTACATCGGCAATAGTCGCGTCTGCTTGCTTTTCATCACCTATTATCTGAGCCTTTTCTTGATACGATGAAGGAGACGACATCAATAATCATTGTTCACTAAAAGATTTAAACTAACTATGTCCACACTACTCAATTCTAGGCTCAAGATTCTAATTTAATTTTCTTTCAACTGCTGCTGATATCTAACTGTTCAGGAATTTGAAGCTGATAGATCTAGAATTAGATTTTTATTAATCTATAAATAATCAGACTTAGTGGCAGATGCATTAATAAGTTATGAAATTGTCATAGGGACTTTTGTATTTCTAGCTGGTTTGTTATTCGCCATACGACACAAGTATTCCAAAATTAGGTCAGTACAGAATTTTGCAGCCGAGAAGTCAAAAATTGATTGGATGAGAACTATAAAATAATTTGAATTTCTAAGATCGTAATCTCGAGCAATTTTTCATATTTTACAATTTAGATGAACTAATATTTCATTCAAATTATCTCTATGCTTACATTTAATCTATCCAGTGCCGCTGATGCTTTTGAATGTTCATAGGCAGATGTTTCGTAAGATGGTTCATCTTTACTAGCTTTGATTTCGATCTCTTATTTTCGAATTATGTTATTTCATTCATCAAGATACGGGTTCTGAATTCAAATCCTTTTTTCCAACTACTATCCAGCGTTTCTTGACAAAAAACAGAACAAGCCCGATAACAATAAATGCCATAGTTATTAATACAATCAAAAAACCTGCGGGCATTTCCATGATATTCTTTAAATCTATTCCATTCATACCATATATCGCCGCAATAAGACCAAGTGGAAGTAATATGGCCGTAAATATGGTAAGTACTCTCATTGTTTCGTTAATTTGGAGCGACACCTTGGCCACGTATAGCTCTCTTATTGAATTAATAGTGCTTTCATATGACTCCACAAAATCAATCAATTGTGATATGTCATCATAAACCATCTCTATGTATTTTACATCATCTTTGTCCTTTTCATTATGCAGGAGAAAATTTATAATGCTCCGAACATGCCAAAACTGTCTGCGTAACATTATTGCCTGCCTGGATAACGTATCTATACTTTCGAATATAGCCGGCAATGGACGTACAAAAGACCTTCTCTGATACTCATTTACAGATAGTTCTAATGCCGTAAGAAGCTGTTCATATTTAGTAACGAGTCCTGCCAATATATTATAATATAATGCATCTATACGTGTCTGCTTTATGGTTTCATTTTGTACGTTGAATAATCTTTTCACGATCTATTTAAGATCAATCCCCGACGAATGGATTGTTATTAACCAATTTCTTCCAAGAAAGAAATACACGGCTTCTACGAGAAGTGTTTCCGGATCTTTATTTTTCATATCAACAATGACAGTAAAGGTATGATTATCTAGTTGACGAATTTCTGGCTTCTTCGATTTGTTAAGACACGTTTGAATAGCTTCCTGATTTAAATTGAATTTATGTGCCAAAGTGTCAAGGTCTTTTTCATTTGGATCTATTACATCCATCCAAACATTATATCCTTTATCCAAATCTTCGATAGATCCATCTACTTTCACTTGATTTTTATTATAAGAAAGAATAGTACTCAAGTCAAATCTTCGGATTTAATATCGTCAACAAAATATAAAAGTGATTTTTGAGGTGGGATGTACTTACAAATTTGGTCGTATTAATAACAGTCGAACGTGTTGTGTAAAATGTGCAAATTCTCAAAATAAAGTACACTAAAAAAAGAGTTTTTTTTACTGTCCAAATGGACTTACAAGTTTAGCCCCTGCAACTACCGATGCAGCATTAGGATCTGCATCTTCAAATGGTTCCTCTGTGACAAGGAATTGTGTATAAGTATATGGATTTACCATCGTCGCCATATAGTCGAGTGTTCCATTCTTTGAGAATTCTCCCAAACTTAGCTGATAACCAGATCCACCAACGTCTGCAAGCCAGCCCTCGAATACCTTACCTTCTTTGGGCGGAGTAGATATATTTGCAACAATATTGACAGTATGTTCCTTGGGAACAAGCTCCACAGTGCCCTTCTTTTCTCCCCCAAAAGCCTCATTACCGCCTGGAGTCTTAATGTCTAATGTTTGTTGACCAGATACAAATTTTCCTGCAGAAAAACTTCCTGATATTGTAACTAGACCAAGCATCGCTATCAACAATATATTGGTATGACTAAATGATTTCATCAAATACTTTAGTACTACAAAGTTTATATAGTAATGCGCAAGTTCCTTTTTTTAGTACTGAGATCTAGCTCAATTCAATGCGTCAATGATCATAGAAGTCGCCCAGCGACTCAATTAACCTGAGCCTAACCATACTTTGATATTGACATCTTGAATACTTAAATCAAATGTTGACCCATAATTGTCATGAGCAACATAACTAACTGGGATGATATCTTAAAGAAAGAAGCACGAGGTAAAAACGACTATGATCTGGGTGAAGTACATGAATTAGAGCCCGAAATAGTCGTTACTAAAAGAGGGCTTGTAGACAAGGACAAATTTTATTTACCAAAAAGTCTGGTCGAACGCTTTGATGGAGACAAAGTCTGGTTTTCAATAACCAAGGAAGACGCTCAGAATTATAAGAAGGAATAATTTCTCTCCCGCAAATACCTTTCTTTTTTTTAACCTTTTGTAGTGATTTTTTAGAAAAAGTTTCACTCTGCAATTTCGCATGTTTATTGGTAATTCCACCAAGTATATCTGAATAATTACGAGTTATTTCCTTAAGAGACATAAGATATTAAGTAATTATGAAGAATAAGCGGGAAAAGAAATCATGGGGTATTTTATTCAATAGCTAATATTCTCGTATGCTATTTCCTTTTAAGCCTTGTTTTGCCAGACATACTTGCATTAAAACCGCATATGGGTTAACCTTCTTACCGGATTTACGTTTGACTTTAGTCACACATCTGTCAAATTTTTTTGTATTTAGACCTGTTTTGACTCCTCTTGCCACTAAGAATGGTACCAACATGTTTAATTAAGATTCAGAACCCGTATGAATTACATGTTCGTTGGAAATATGCTAATTATTCAGATAGAGACAAACTTTTTTGAACTTAACTCATTGTCACTAATTGGTTAGTTTACCACATAAACTCACATCCAGTCTTCTTCTTAGTCCGATTGGAGAACTGCTATAGATAAGGTGGGATTAGGTCCGTGCAGATAAAATGTCTGATGATATTAGAACAGCAAAATGTAATATTATTGTATATTTCACTCTCATTTTGGGGAAATCCTTATAGATAAAATTATTTATCATTACAACATTTGGAATTAAATACAAACGGGTATAAACTATCAAACGGGTATAAACTATCATCATTCATTGGTGTAGCACTTGTAATAATATTGCTTGGCAATCTTTTGGTGTATCCGGTCAACATTGCTTTTTCGTCACCACAACAAACAGATCGTATTCAACAGAAAAAAGAACAGATTACTCTTAGAGCGATACTAACCAACCTTGGTGATCCTATTAGATGGAACGCACTTATACAACCAGCACTACAAGAATTAAGAAATAGACATCCTAATTTAGATATTCAAATCGCTATTGATGCTAATAATCTATATAATAATACTAGAATGAAATTAATAAACGCATTATCTAATCAATCTGGTCCTCCTATTGATTTGATATCTGTAGATCAAATATGGCTAGGGGAATTCGCTAAGAAAGGGCTCGTAACTAATCTTACTGATAGGGCACAAAAGTGGGGACACCTTTCAGATTGGTATCAGTCAAATCTGGATGGCAGTCTATACAATAAGACCATATATGGAATATGGGCTTGGACCGACGTAAGAGGGATATGGTATTGGAAAGACCTCTTAAATGAAGCAGGCATTAATTCCAGTAGCTTAGAAACTTGGCAAGGCTATATTGAATCTGCAAAGAAACTAAACAATGCACTAAAAGACAGAGAAATACAAGGCACAATACTATTCGACGCTGCACTATCACCTGACCTATGGTACCCATACTTATGGATGCTTGGAGGAAATATAATCGAACTTAAAGGTGGGCATCCTACAAAAGGAGCATACTGGTTTCCAGCATATAATGGTACTGAAGGAGTAAGAGCCATGCAGTTCATAAAGGAGCAAGCTAATGCTGGAATAAAACCAGAAAATGGAGATTTAAAGAACTTAGATGAAGAGTTTGCACTAAAGAGATTTGCCATATATTTAGGCGGACAGTGGATACCACATTGGTTTCCACCAGCGGAACAAAAAATATCAAATTTTGAAGAGAAAATAGGATTCATACCAATGTTTCCTGTTCCAAATAAAGGTAACCGGACATTAACGATGATGGGAGGGTGGGTTTTAAGTATACCTACAGTATCAGAAAACAAGGAATTAGCATGGGAACTGATTACAATAATGCTGGAGCCAAGGATACTTGCACCTTGGCTAGCCGAATATCTGTACCTTCCTACGCAAAAGACAATAGGTGAAGGAAATTATTCAAAGCTCTTTGAACGGACATTACCCTATTCACAAGAAATGCTTTCTCTAATTCAATTTGGACATGGAAGACCGACTATACCAGAATATCCATCTATAGCTGAGCATATAAGACAAGCAATAAATGAGGTCCAGTATGGCATTAAGGAACCAAAGCAAGCATTAGATGATGCTGCTGTGAAGTCTGCAAAAACACTAGGATGGTAGAAAAAGCACAACAATCAGGGTCTGCTGTAGGTCAAAGGCAAGATTCCATAATAGCAGGCAGATTGAGAATTGTACCCCGTTGGTTACTTGCGAAAGATTTGAAGAATAGTGTTAAAATCGTCCTTGCAGTGTTAAGTCTGCGTTGTTATTGTTATTTTCTGAATTTGATAAAATAATCAAGTCATTGCTCTAATCTCTTGTTGTATTTTCCTAGCACTTTCCTACCGAATGAGTTTATGGATATTAGTGCTCTAACGCTGGAGGTTAACAAATGAAAACGAAAATTGAGGACTTGCTGGTTCTAATTGAATCTATTGTCTTCGCCGATTAGTAACATAATAATAGGATAGTATATTAATACAGCTATACAAAGTGCATAAAAATTTTATGGGCAAAGCAAGGATAATGAAAAAATGAAAATAGCATTTTATAGTATTCTAAACTTAGGCTACGGCGGTGGATTTGAGAAATGGGTTGAACAAGTAGCGACTATACTTTCTACTCGAGGGCATCAAATTATTATATTGACGACCAAGTATGGAGACAATAAAAATAAAATTATTCAAAAAAATTTGTACAGGCATGGCGTTAGGGTTTTTGAGTATGAAAATTATCAAAGATTATTAGTAATACCGACTATATCCGCGATTAGACAAATTGCTAAGATGATTGAGAATATTGATGTTTTATATTTTAATAATGCCTTTGCCGTAAATGAAGTGATTGTATTCTTACTTAAAAGAGGTAACAATAAAAATGTAAAGATCATTTCTGGGTATCATGGATTATTTCCTGAAATCGGCAATATGATGTTGAGATTATACTATAGAGTAGTAAATAAATCACTGTGTAAGAAATTTGATGCATTTCATGTTCTTAACCCGGAAGACCAAAGCATGTTGCAATCCTGGGGATATAGGAATGTTTACAATTTTCCAAATGGAGTAGATACAGTTCGCTATATTCCCGGTCAGAAGAAGAATATATTTACTGTGATGTTTGCTGGAAGGATGGTATATCAGAAGGGTATTGATATATTAGCTGAAGTAATTAGAAAGATAAATGATTCACAAGAGAAAAACTTGAATTTCCATATATTCGGTGCAGGACCTCTTGCGTATATCGTTAAAGATCTTGAAAAAAAATTTTCCAACGTTATATATTCCTCTTACGTTGATGAAGAAAAACTGGTAGAGGCATTCCAGTCTGCACATGTTTTTGTTTCTCCCTCACGCTTTGAGACATTTCTCCTTACGTCTTTAGAAGCTCAATCGGCAGGGACCCCAGTAATAGCAAGTGATATAGCCGGTCCAAGGGAAACTGTCATAAGTGGACAAACTGGACTTCTGGTAAAGGCAACACAATATGAAATTATAAATGCTATATTATACTTCAAAGATCTTTGGGACAATAGAAAACAAGAGTATTCTAATTATTGCCAAAATGCCAGAAGAAATGCTCTTAGATATGATTGGAAAATTACAGTTGATAAGTTTGAACAAATGTTAAATAGCATAGTCAATAAATGAAGACATATCACATTCGGAGTCACTAGGAATACTACGGATTCTAAGTGGTTCTTACTTTTCCTAGTAATTTGTTGTAGGACATGAAAAATTGAAGTACAGCTCTAATCGCTCTTCTAAATCCAAAGATAGGATATCAAGCAACCAAGAACATGTTAAAGAATGTTAATTTATTTTATTTTTCGTCAAAACAAGAGGGTGAGGAAATTAAAGGCGGTGAGTTTAAGCAGAGATACCACCCCTACAATAAATTCCTTTGTAACCGGTAGTGACGATGTTCATGTAGACTGTGTCAGGCAAGTTACTAAGTTTGGTAAGGATATTAAAACAGGTCGATGGAAGACTAAAAAGACTAGTTAAGCATATATCATCAAACTGCTTAACGCTTTAAAGTACCACAGTCTGACCGTACGGAACACCCAACTCATTCTATTCACCACGTTTTTGGCAATTAGAGATTTTATATTTTCAATTTTATGCCGTATGCTGGAGTGTATATACGTGACCTCTTTTACAGTATCATCTATCTCCTGGAAATGTAATCCATTTATAAACATAAATCCATAAATACTTTCGAGGGATCAATATAATATGTCCACACTAACGGATATATTTGTAGAAATGGGACAGGTGGAACCTGAACCCGAAGAGCCAGGGGACGTAGAACCTGAGCCGGCACCAGAACCAGGCCAGTCAAAAGAGACAGAAGATGATTGACCAATAGGCCATACGGAAATTTGGTTTATACTTCCTCGATGGTAGTAAAATCCCTTATTTTTCACAATTTAATCATGGATTTTAATTCACACTTTAATATTGATCTATGGTATTAATTCTATTCTGCGTTTAGGTTAATACGCGTGTCGAGTGAACAATTTTAGCCTGAATTAAACTTTCGTCCAAAAGGCTCAGAGCAGAGCGACTAGCACACTTGACATTTTAGTTATAAAAAAATGATGACAAGTCATTCTTCAAATGGACAATGGCCTTTAGGATACATGCAATGAATAAACAGTCCTAGCGTGTCGTAAGTCGATAAACCGGTGGGGAGATCTTGACTTCTATCCAGCATAGCATATTATCAATGCCATCGTTCGTAATAAGTGCAGGAAGCTTTATCTTTGATTCTGCAGGCAGCAATTGATTAATGTATTCTAAAAGGCTAAACTTTTTTCCGACGTCCCTGATTTCTCTACATTTACTTATGAGGTTTAGGATTTCCATATTCCTTTCAGACATTCTGTTTATCTTATGAGCATTATACTTTAAGTACGTATATCTAGTTTTGACCTGATTTCGATTGAAGATTCAGGTTTTCATTCTAAAATAAAATCTTGAATTTGAAATACATAAATGAATGCGAATTTATCTCTCATTTTAACTCCTAATTCTTAAATTTCATTTGAGTAATCATAAATTAACGTTACTCTGGGGCAACCCCAAAGAATTATCAAAAAAATATTATCAAAAAAATATGGGTTTTTTATCCAGACATGTTATTTGTCTGATTTGATGTTTGGTTGGATGTTTGATTTGATCCGGTATTGTTAAAAGTCGTCAATGCAGACAAATTGGCAAGCGAGTTATTGCTTGTTAGCTGTTCAAGTTGCTTTGCAGAACCAATATCAGACTTTGTGTTGTTTCCTGTAGTATTGCTAGCTGCCATTACACTTGTTCCACTTGAAAGAACGATGCCAATACTAATTCCAATCAAAAATAATGTTCTTACATCCACATCATTATCAATCCTACATACTATTAAAGGATTATATCTAAGATAGAAACAAATCAATAATTCAGGAGAAATCCTTGACTGCAAAAATGTATCACCTGAAACAATGGAAATACGACTAGTAGCAATAACTGGAATTGAAAATAAGAAAAAACTTCTTATGTCATTAAGAACTGCACAAGTAAATGAATACTCCTTAGATAAAGAACATTCTTCCTATGATGATTTACTAGGCACTTTAACATTGTAATCGATATAAACAATGTGGGCTCTAGTTTGATATGGAAAATTTAAGAAATGAGGCCTCAGAGGCAGGTAACTACGTGGGGAAAAAAGTCGAGGAAAGTGGATCTCAGTGGGCTGACATCCTAAAGGAAGTAGTGGACAAGTTGACTGGAAAGAACATGGAAGTTACCTATAATTTTCAAAATTTTGAAATCGATATACCTAAAGCTACAGGGCCAGAGGGTAAAGTACTTGGAAGCGCAAAGTGGAGGCTGGATGGGAAGTTTACTTTAACCACTCAACTATCAAATAAGTCTCCTAATATAGAATAGATTTGGACACAAGTCGACCTCCCAACTCACGATTGGATCCAGAAACTAGAACCGTAAATACTCTAGCCGAAATTTTGAAAAGCGTTCAAGGAAAAATTACCATAGATGTTCAAGATAAACAGGTCCTATCAGTATCTCTCGAAGGCAACAGAGTTGTTCTGGACGTGAGCGATGCATCGATATTTGGTACCGCCGAAACTGATAGCAGCATTGGATTATTTGATGCACTCAAAACAGCGAAGAAATTAGGTGAAACACTCAATTCGAAAGGAATAACATTATCTATATTGAGGAAAGGTAAAAAGGCATTGAGTTTGGGCAGAGATGCTAAACCCACATTAAGTACTTTGGTGACCAGAACTGACGATATTCAGGTTGATAGTGTCAGACAAGTTACAAAGTTAGGTAAAGATGTTAAAAAAGGTCGAAAGAGGACTAAAAAGACTAGTTAAATATATACCATAATACTGATTAACTCTTAAAAGTTCGCGTACTCTGAACAAACGGAATCACTTTCTAATCATTCTCCGCATTTCTGACAATTTGATTTTTTAGTTTCAATTTTATGCCAGATGCTGGAATGTGCGTATAATGGCCTTTTCTACAGTATCATCCATTTCCTGGATGTAACTCCATCATACAGGTCTACAGTAGTATTATGTCCTTTAGAGTTAGTTTCTATTTTGATATAACAATTAGATTCAAAACTATTCTTTATTCTCCTAAATCTGTCATGTCATTGTTTTATCAACTTCTCAAAATTGATAATAATACCGACGGATTCCAGTGTTTGTTTTGTTATATACTGAGGTCCGAATGCGTTTGTATGAGCAATGCTGGCAATTCGGATCCAACCAGAGCACTATGATTGGAGATTGTATCAGAACTAAATTAGAATTTCTGGGTTCACAAGACTTTGCATTTAATGTAGTCTAGATGAGGTTCCGAATATTTGAATGATCCAGATAAAGCCACCTCAGACATGGCTCTGGGTACTTGAAAGTAATCTTAATAGTCGCCTAGCTATAAGTAGACCATCATATCCTGAATCTCTTAATATCCAAATAATTGTAGAAGCCGTGTAGACTGGCAGAAAGTCACCAAGAAAAGGTACTAATTCAGCGAGATTCATTATGAATAAAACCTTACTTTTAGTTATAGAGTATAGCATACTCATTACAATTAAATCAAATACATCTCCTATGATGGGCATGCCGAGCAACGGTGCCGCGGCATAGTCCAGCAGATCGGCCACTATCGAAATTGTAAGTGCCAGTGCCATACCTACTTTTGGAAAAACACTGCCGCCAATACTACTGCGTATCTCCTTCAATGTAAAAAGTGGCAATACAAAATAATTTATACTTTGTCTATTTATTGAGTATCGAAATTTGTAAAAAAAGGTCTTTCTACATTGTATATCTTTATATAAATTATAGCACGCAACTGTTTATGAGGGTAATCTTACATCAACCTAAACTGTCTACGTTTAGAATGGTCGAACATAAACTAGAGAAAAAAAATATTTCAGATCCAAGCATCAGTTATTTCAAAGTCTTCGTAGAAAGGTAATGTATCATACGATAAGCACGATACTGGACTATCTGGAGGAATCAGATAAGATTGTTTTTAAGAAAGATGGTTCATTTGTTTGGACTTTCAAACGTTCTCGTAAATCAAAGAAAGCACCAAAAGGTTGTCATGCCACTTCGAAACGTTGAAAATTTCAACTCAGATAATTATTTATTTTCCATTTAATCGTAAGTACATCCCTTCTTTTTAATAGGTCTGTGGGAGGAATGATTGTTTTTTGTTTCACAGTTAGCCTCCCATAAGGTTTCTCGACGCATACCTCATGTTATGAAACTGTTAATAGTTATTTTTAACTGTAGTATTCAGAATGACTTTCCCTGAGGACGTTGACAATTCTAATGCTCCATCGAGATTATTTGGCAGAAGATTAATTCTAGCAATAATAATAGTCCTAGTTGCAGGTCTAACATTTGGTCTCTGGTTCTTTTTTATATCCGATTCAAATAATGCTGCTGAGAATAGTGATATCTATCTACCTCCCAACTGTTATTCTGTAAATGGAAAGCAGACATGTCCTCCTAAGTCATAATAGTCGTTGCTAATTGGAATATTCCTAAAAAGTAAGAAAAATTATTTATTGTAGATTTATTAAAAGTATCCACGAAACTTCTCAGTCGAACTAGTGGGAGGTTCATAGTCCTATTCGTCGTGGTTGGATTCCTATTGTCCTCCCATCATCTTGATACCTATTTAACACATGTCGAGCTTAATACTTTACTACATTTAAAGAAGTGACTGGACGCGCTTTATTTGCACAAATAGGGATCCACCAGTGTTCCTCAATTAATTAAACAGTTTTATAATTTATTGACGATTGTATTTCACCACCTACGCAAGAAGACACGCTTCATCCTGGTGGGTCCGTTGTATTATGGACCCATCGGTTCCTTTTACACCTCACATCATTTGCTACCATTTTATGAAGTAATATATCAAGTAATGCTTTTATCAAAGTTCAACTGATGCGAATTAGACAAAAGTATCAATAGTGGTTGGAAATCTGTAGGGGAGGATGGGGTTCAAGTTGTTCATCTTTCCACCCTGAGATACTTTTTGAAATCGTATTTTGAAGGTAACGGTAAGAGATCTAAACGGTATCAGATGGTAACGCAATTTTTTGTTTATCATCCAATATAAACATGATAAAATAATTAATGGTAACGTATTTTTGATTTATTACTAGTTATTAGTAAGGAGATATTAGTAAGGAGGGTAATATGTCTATAAACCAGAGGATTGGTTTTAACTATTGGTCTGATTAGTTTAGAATGGCGATTGTGACGAGAACATTTGATCAAATCGGCAGAATGCTTCTAGATTGGTAGTTACAATTGCCCCAGCCTAAATAGCGACGGTAAGTACGATTAAGACACCGGCTAAGATTCTTTTGGCATTGCTATGTGGAGCACTATTTTTTATTTATGAGTTAGATATTTTATTTACGAGTTGGATTTAGTTTTAGTTCAGTTAATTCTCAAAAGAAATATTTTAGGCTTATATTACAAAGACATTGATTCATAATGAAAGCAGCGATAGTTCCAGAAGTTCACGGCAAATGGCAGCTAAAAGATGTTCCAACCCCTAAACCAGGACCAGATCAAGTCCTTATCAAGATGCATGCAAGCGGCATCTGTTATACTGACGTACATTTGACCGAAGGTATTCTTCCAGCTCGTTTTCCCAATACATTAGGTCACGAACCCGTTGGCGAAATAGTCGAATTAGGTCAAAATGTGACAACTAGAAAAGTAGGAGATAGGGTTGGTGTGCCCTGGACACAACATACGTGCGGTAGATGTGAATGGTGCCAAAGAGGAAAGTCATTGTTTTGCTTAGAGCAGATCGGAACTGGTGTTAACATTGCTGGAGGGCATGCAGAATATATGGTAGCAT